>VOFK01000366.1_pt1 | contig 108376 bp, 107 predicted proteins | sample 5384121 | NCBI WGS metagenome assembly VOFK01 (sample SAMN12384730, study PRJNA508395) | human gut metagenome | isolation source: healthy gut J | host: Homo sapiens
GCGGACGGCGGTAAGGTCCGTTCTGAAAAATTTTCCAGAATAGCGGCTTTGCTTGCGGACATACTAATTCCGAACCTTATGAAGGAGGAATATTTCGTATGAGTTTCGCAAACGAAAAAGCCAACCACGCCATCGAATGCCACGTGACCCAGTGCAACAACCACTGCGGCTGCGCCGATTACTGCTCGCTCGACAAGGTCTGCATCGGTACGCATGAATGCGACCCGACCGTCGACCAGTGCACCGACTGCCTGTCCTTCGTCAAGAAGTAAATTTCCCGCACCCCGCGCCGCGGCAACCGTCGCGGCGCGGGGATCTTTGTTCCGTGATCCGCTGTTTACGATCGCGCGATCGCGTCCCACTGTTCCCCTATCGCAAATTCCGCGCAGATTGCTCAAAAACGGGCGGTGAAGTTTGTAAAAAATGGCGGGCAAAAAAATTTGCAGGAGCATTGAAATTTTTTTGCCCGCCATTTATAATGAAACTACAATCTAAGATTGGTAGCTGTAAGGAAGTGTTTCGCACACGGGCTGCAACTATCACTCGGCTGGCGCGGCAGAGTGTTCAGATGAGAATCTGAAGCACTTTTTGTTATATCCGGCCGGTGATCAACGCAAAGGAGGATTCATCCATGTACTTACTCACAAACGGACGCGTCATCACCCGCGACGAGGGCGGCAAGGGCTACTACGAAAAGGGCGCCGTCGCCTATGAGGGCACCAGGATCGTGGAGGTCGGCGAAGAGGCCGCGCTGCGCGCGAAATATCCGCAGGCGGAGATCATCGACGCCAGGGGCGGCGTCATCATGCCGGCCTTCATCAACGCGCACACGCACATCTACTCCGCGCTGGCCAGAGGCCTCTCCATCGTCGGCAACAACCCCACCAACTTCTACGAAGTGCTCGACGGCACCTGGTGGGCCATGGACCGCAAGCTGACGCTCGAGGGCTCCCGCGCTTCCGCGGACGCGCTGTACATCGACTGCATCAAGCAGGGCGTCACCACCATCTTTGACCATCACGCGGCCTACTGCGAGATCCCCGGCTCCCTGTTCCAGATCGGCGAGAGCGCGAAGAAATTCGGCATCCGCTCCTGTCTGTGCTACGAGGTCTCCGACCGCGACGGCGAGGAGAAGTGCCTGCAGGCCATCAAGGAGAACGCCGACTGGATCACCTACTGTGAGCAGCAGAAGGACCCGATGCTCGCCGCCATGTTCGGAGGCCACGCGCTGTTCACCATCTCCGACAAGACCTTCGACCGCATGGTCGAGGCCAACAACGGCCGCACCGGCTACCACATCCACGTCTCCGAGGGCATGAACGACGTCTATGACAGCCTGCAGAACTACGGCCGCCGCCCCGTGCAGCGCCTGCACGACCACGGCATTCTGGGCGAGAAGACCATCCTCGGCCACTGCATCCACGTGAACCCCGCGGAGATTGAGCTCATCCAGAACACCCACACCATGGTTGTCAACAACCCCGAGTCCAACATGTCCAACGCCGTCGGCGTCTGCCCGGTGCTGCCGCTGTCCAAGGCGGGCATCCTGCTCGGCCTCGGCACCGACGCATGGACGAACGATATGATCGAATCGCTCAAGGCTGCGCTCTGCGTCCAGCGCCTGAACGCCTGCCTGCCGAACGTCGCGTGGTGCGAAGTGACCGGCATGCTGTTTAAGAACAACGCGAAGATCGGCGCAAAGTATTTCCCGGACGAGCTGGGCGTTCTCAAGGCCGGCGCCGCTGCCGATATCATCGTCATGGATTACAAGCCGTACACTCCGTTCTCGGACGAGAATATCGACGGCCACATCCTCTTCGGCATGACCGGCAAGCTCTGCCGCACGACCATTGCGGGCGGCAAGCTCCTCATGAAGGACCGTGAGCTCATCGGCATCGACGAGGAAGCCGAAAACGCGCATATCCTCGAAGCCGCCAAGAAGCTCTGGGGCGCACTGAACCACAGAGAATATTAAGCAACGCACTCTGTAGGGGCGGACGACTCTGTCCGCCCGCAGAATGCAGCGATTTTCTGGAAATCTGCGGCGAATTCGTAACATTTATCGGGTCGACAGAGTCACCGGTCCCTACAACGGAAGATAGGAGGGTAGCCCAATGTACGAAACCACCCGTCAGAGAATCTGCAAGTGGCTCCTGCTTGCCGTGCTCGTTTTCTCCACACTCGACGCCGCGCTGTTTGCCCTCTTCGATATCGGAATGGAACGGCTCGGCCTGCGCTGTCTCAATTCGTTCTTTGAATTCTACCTGCCGGAGCTGTTTCCGGGGAAGCTGACCGTGTATGTTGCCGCGTTTGCCGGGCTGGCCGCGCTGGCCGGTTGGGTCCTGCTGCTTTGCGGAAAACACGCGGGAACGACCGTGATCTTTGCCGTTTCAGTCCTTCCGTTTTTCAAAAGTATTCTGATCTTCCTGACCAGCATTCTGGCGCTGTTCAGCGCAGCGGATCTCGGCGCGCAGGCGCTGGCATTCGTAAAGGATCTTCTGACATTCGTCACAGCCGGGCTGCCCATCGGATTGATGCGTTTCTGGAAGGGCCGCGGCTATTAAAACTTAGGAGGTAATCACATGTCTGAAAAAATGTATCCGATCCCGTTCAAGTCTCTGATGAACTGGATCGTCACCGAATACGCCCGCGAGGGTGAGATCTTCGGCGTCCATACCCCGTATTACGCCTCGGGCAAGACGCTCCCCATCTTCGGCGAGACGATCGAGACCCCGTTCGGCCCGGCAGCCGGCCCCAACAGCCAGCTGGCACAGAACATCATCGCTGCGTATTTTGCCGGCGCCCGCTTCTTCGAGGTCAAGACGGTGCAGAAAATGGACGGCGAAGAGCTGGCCCGCTGCGTGCCGCGTCCGTGCATTCTGGCCGCGGACGAGGGCTATAACCAGGAATGGTCGACCGAGCTGGAGGTCCCGCAGGCGCAGAACGAGTATATCAAGGCCTGGTGCGCGCTCAAGGTCCTGTCCAGGGTCTATGGCCTCGGCTCTCCGGACGGCTTCGTGTTCAATATGTCCGTCGGCTATGATCTCGAAGGCATCAAGGGCCCGAAGATCGACAGCTACATCAACAACATGATGGACGCGTCCAATACCGCGCAGTTCCAGGAATGCCTTGCCGTCCTGACCGAGCTGTTCCCGGAGGAAAAGGACTTCATCGCCGGTATCTCCCCGCGCGTCAGCCGCAGCGTCACCGTTTCCACGCTCCACGGCTGTCCTCCGCAGGAGATCGAGCGCATCACCTCCTACCTGCTGCGGGAAAAGCACCTGCACGCGTTCGTCAAGTGCAACCCGACCATCCTCGGCTACAAGACCGCCCGCACCATCCTCGATTCCATGGGCTATGACTACATCGTCTTCGACGAGCATCACTTCAACGAGGACCTGCAGTGGGCCGACGCCGTGCCGATGTTCGAGCGGCTGCAGGCGCTGGCCGATTCGCTCGGTCTGGAGTTCGGCCTCAAGCTCTCCAACACCTTCCCGGTCGACACCACGCGGAACGAACTGCCCGGCACCGAAATGTATATGTCCGGCCGCAGCCTCTTCCCGCTGACCATCGAGATGTGCAGCCGCATCAGCCGTCAGTTTAACGGCAAAATGCGCATTTCCTTCGCGGGCGGCGCAGAATTCTTCAACTGCGACAAGCTGTTCGCGGCCGGGATCTGGCCCATCACCGTGGCCACCACCATCCTCAAGCCCGGCGGATACAACCGCCTGCACCAGATGGTCGAAAAGGTCGAGAAGCTGCCCTACCGCGCCTTCAGCGGCACTGACTCCGCCGCCATCAGCGATATGTCCGCCGCCAGCCACACCGATTTCCATCACCTCAAGCCCATCAAGCCCCTGCCTGCGCGCAAGAGCGAGGACAAGGTGCCCCTCATCGACTGCTTCACCGCACCCTGCAAGGGCGGCTGCCCAATCCATCAGGACATTCCGGAGTACATCGAGCTCGTCCGCCGCGGTCTGTACGGCCCGGCCCTGAAGCTCATCACTGAGAAGAACCCGCTGCCGTTTTTGACCGGCACGATCTGCGCGCACCGCTGCCAGAACAAGTGCACGCGCAACTTCTACGACGAATCCATCCACATCCGTGACGCCAAGCTCGTCGCCGCCGCACACGGCTATGACGCGCTGATGGCCTCCATCCGGCCCACCGAAAAGCTGCCCGGCAAGAAGGCTGCCATCATCGGCGGCGGCCCGACCGGCATCGCTGCGGCCTACTTCCTCGCCCGCGGCGGCGTGGAAACCACGATCTTCGAGCGTGAAGAGAAGCTCGGCGGCGTGCCGCGCTATGTCATTCCCGCGTTCCGGATCTCCGATGAAGCGCTCGACAAGGACGTCGCGCTCATGGAGCGCCTCGGCGTCGAGGTCAAGTGCGGCGCTCCGGCCCCGAGCGTGGCCGAGCTCAAGAAGATGGGCTACACCCACATCCTCCTGGCTACCGGCGCCTGGCAGGCGGGCGAGCTGGGCATCCCCGGCAACGTCCGCGGCGTCATCGGCTGGATGAAGGAAATGAAGCAGCAGGTCAAGCCGTGCCTCGAGGGCCATGTGGTCGTCGTCGGTGCAGGCAACACCGCGATGGACGCCGCCCGCGTCGCCAAGCGCATGGGCGCAGCCTCCTCCACGATCGTCTACCGCCGCACGAAGAAGGAAATGCCCGCCGACGAGCATGAGCTGAAGCTCGCCATCGACGAGGGCGTGAACCTCGTCGAGCTGGCGGCTCCGGTCGAGCAGAAGGACGGCAAGCTGGTCTGCAATCAGATGAAGCTCGGCGAGCCCGACGCATCCGGCCGCCGCAGCCCCGTCGCCACCGGCGAAACGTTTGAAATCCCGTGCGACCTCGTCATCTCCGCCATCGGCGAGAAGGTCGACGCGAAGCTCATGGCTGAAAACGGCATCGAAATGGGCCGCAAGGGCCCGGCCTTCCAGACCAACGTCGAAAACGTCTGGTCCGCCGGTGACGCGCACCGCGGTCCCGCGACCGTCGTCGAGGGCATTGCCGACGCTGCCGCCTTTGCAGAGGCCGTCATCGGTGCAGCGCACACCTACGAGATCCCCGAGCAGGCCTATCCCACCAAGGCCGACGCCATCGCCAAGAAGGGCACGCTCCACATGGCCGGCTGCGCCGGCTGCGAGGGCAGCCGCTGCCTCGACTGCAACACGGTCTGCGAAAACTGCGCCGATTCCTGCCCGAACCGCGCCAACGTCGTCGTGAAGCTGGCCGATGGCCGCCACGAGATCGTCCACGTCGACAAGATGTGCAACGAGTGCGGCAACTGCACGCAGTTCTGCCCGTATGCCTCCGAGCCGTGCCACGACAAGTTCACCCTCTTCCAGACCGCAAAGGACATGGACGAGAGCGAGAACAAGGGCGTGCTGTTCCTCGGCGGCGATGCGATCCGCGTCCGCCTGGACACCGACCGCACCCTCGACCTCTCCCAGCCCAACGACCTGCCGCGCGACATCGAGACCCTCATCCTCACCCTCCGCAGCAAGTACAGCTACCTCTATACCGAGTAAGCTCCCATCCCCAGCGCCCTTCCCGACCGGGAAGGGCGCTTTTTTGCGCGGGCGCAGCTCCATGCCTTCCCCTACGAGGGGAAGGTGGCACGGCGGAGCCGTGGCGGATGAGGTGGACTGACCTTCGTCTACGCAGCTGCCCCCACCTCATCAGTCGCCTCCGGCGACAGCTTCCCCTCATAGGGGAAGCCATTGGAGTGCGTTCCCCAAGGCCTCCCCTCCCAGGGGAGGTGGCTCGGCGAAGCCGAGACGGAGAGGTCGCCGCAAATTTGCAGCAACCTCTCAGTCACCTTCGGTGACAGCATCCCTACCCCTTTTGTCCCTTCGGGACATTTCCCCCTGATAGGGGGAATCGGCCCCTGGAAGGGGAGCCTTTCCCCACAAGAAGGTAACATTCATCTGGATTTCCAAAGCACCTTCTATTGATGGCAGATATTCTACGGAAACTAGCTGCAAATTTGGAACCCTCGTATCAGGCGGCGCGTACCAAGACATACGTAAGGTGACCACCGAGTGGAACGCCAGACCGAAACATTAGGGCTTACCTGAAATCAGATGCAGAAAGCACCCAACGCATCCAAGCGCCCCTTTTCTCCCCCTTCTTTTCCGGCAAGACGGAAAAGAAGGGGCCGCCGGAGGCGCGTCAGAAACGACCACGACGGAACGAGCCGCCGCAAGCGACGTCTCTTTTCCTCTGTGCTCATTTCTTCCTTTCCAAACCGCAAACTGAATTTGCGGTTTGGGTTTTATGGCAAATCTGCAGCAACCTCTCAGGCGCTTCGCGCCAGCATCCCTACCCCTTTTGTCCCTTCGGGACATTTCCCCCTGATAGGGGGAATCGGCCCCTGGAAGGGGAGCCTTTTTCTGCAGCTTTTTCCTCTGCTTCCTGCAGAAAACCGGCCCGGCGGGCGGCGGGGTGGAAAAACCGGCCGCCCAGTCCGCACATCTGCCCGCAGCACGCGCACGTTTTGCACGCCGCAGAACAAAAAACGCGAAATTGTGCACATTGCCGCAGGCTCCGCCCTCGTCGGCGGGTATTTTGTGTGATTTTTAATGTTCTTTCAATTAAATCGCTGAATTTTGCAGGGAATAACGCAAGAAATTTCATTTTTTAAAAATTTCCGATTGATTTTTCTGCTTTAATCATTTATAGTATCATAACAATACTCCAGCGAATACAGGAAAAGCACTTGTCTTTCTGCAAGCGACAGTTTCCAGTCTTTGAAAGTGGGATGAATGATGAATTCCAAGACGCTGTTTTACGTTCTCAAACGAATCGGTCTGGCGATCCTGACGATCTGGGTCGTTATCACGATCACCTTCTTCGTCATGCACGCCGTCCCGGGCGGCCCGTTCGTCGGCGAAAAGGCGACGACTCCTGCGGTGCAGGCCGCCATGGAGGCCAAATACGGACTTGACAAACCGGTCCTGGAGCAGTATTTTACCTATCTCGGTGATATCGTCCTGCGCTTTGACTTTGGCCCCTCGCTCAAGCAGCGCGGCCGTCAGGTCATCGACATCATCGCCGACGGCATGAAGGTCTCGGCCAAGCTCGGCCTTATCGCCGCCTTCGGCGCGCTCGTCGTGGGCATCGTGCTCGGCGCGGTCGCGGCGCTGCAGCGCAACAAGGTCATCGATAAGGTCATCATGGTCATCACCACTGCCTTCGTCTCCATGCCCTCGTTCATTGCGGGCGCCTTGCTCCTGACCATATTCGCCGTTTCCCTGCATCTTCTGCCAGCCAACGGCGCGCAGAAAAACGGCCTGATCCTGCCGGTCGTCACGCTCGCCCTCTACCCGATGGCCTACATCACGCGTCTGACCCGCTCGTCGATGCTCGACGTGCTCGGGCAGGACTACATCCGCACCGCCCGGGCCAAGGGCGTGCCGGGCTTCAAGGTCATCTTCGGCCACGCGCTCAAAAACTCGCTGATCCCGGTCATCACCTACTTGGGCCGATGCTCGCCTACATCGTCACCGGCTCCATCGTCGTTGAGCAGATCTTCGCCGTGCCCGGCATCGGCCGCGCGTTCGTCAACAGCATCACCGGCCGTGATTACCCGCTCATCATGGGCACGACCATCATTCTGGCATGTCTCATTATTATTATGAACCTCGTGTCCGACCTTCTGTACAAGATCGTCGACCCGCGGATCGAACTGGACTAAGGAGGCGCAAACATGGATAAGAAACACAGATTCACCCTCCATGTCAACATGGATGACTTCATTCCCGCCACCGACGAGGAAAAGTCCTACATCGTCCAGATGCGCCCGTCCACCACGTTCTTCAAGGACGGCGTCAAGCGCCTGTGCAGGAACAAGGTCGCGCTCGTGAGCCTGATCGTCGTAGCCATCATCACGCTTTCGGCCATCCTCATCCCCGCCTTCTGGCCGTACTCCTACGACCAGCAGCTGGGCGTGCGTCCCGGCAAGCCCGTCGACGCCTCGTTCAATAACCTCGCTCCCTTCGAGTACGGCAAGACCGAGCTCAAGCGCATCGAAGAGGGTGAAAAGGTCTTCCCGCATGTCTTCGGCACCGACTCCGCCGGGCGCGACTACTTCATCCGTGTCGTCTACGGCACGCGCATTTCCCTCGCCGTCGGCTTCTTCGCGAGCCTCATCGTGCTGATCATCGGCATGACGGTCGGCTCCATCGCAGGCTACTGCGGCGGCAAGGTCGACCTCATCATCATGCGCATCGTCGATATCATCTACTCCCTGCCCGATACGCTGATGGTCATCCTGCTCGCCACGGTCCTGAAGGTCTCGATCGGCGACAAGCTCGACGGCACGCCGCTGGCCAAGATCGGCAGCAACATCATCAGCCTCTTCATCGTCTTCGCCGTTCTCTACTGGGTCTCGATGGCAAGACTCATCCGCGGCCAGATCCTGTCCCTGCGTGAGCAGGAATACGTCCTCGCCGCGCAGGCGACCGGCGCCAAGGGCCGCTGGATCATCACCCGCCATCTGGTGCCCAACTGCATGAGCGTGATCTTCATCTCCACGGCTCTGCAGATCCCGAACGCGATCTTTACCGAGAGCTTTCTGTCCTACCTCGGTCTCGGCGTCAACGCACCGATGCCGTCGCTGGGCTCGCTGGCGTCCGACGCGCTCAACGGCCTGACCTCCTATCCCTACCGCATGGTCATCCCGGCGCTCGTCATCTCGCTCATCGTGCTCTCGCTCAACCTCTTCGGCGACGGTCTGCGCGACGCGTTCGACCCGAAGCTCAACGGTTAAGGAAGGAGGAAGCAGCATGTCTTTACTTGAAGTACAGGATCTCCATACCTCCTTTTTCACCGACGCGGGCGAGGTCAAGGCCGTCAACGGCGTGTCCTTCTTCCTTGACAAGGGCAAGGTGCTCGGCATCGTCGGCGAATCCGGCTCCGGCAAATCCGTGACCGCGTATTCCATCATGCAGATCCTCGCCTCCACGGGCAAGATCGTCTCCGGCTCCATCAAGCTCGACGGGCAGGAGCTCGTCGGCGCAGGCGAGGACGTGATGAAGCATGTGCGCGGCAACAAGGTCTCGATCATTTTCCAGGATCCGATGACCTCCCTCAACCCGACCTACACCATCGGCCACCAGCTGATGGAAGCCATCACCCTGCACACCGACCGCAACCGCAAGCAGGCGTGGGACCGCGCGGTCGAGATGCTCCGCCTCGTCAATGTCAACGAGCCGGAAAAGCGCATGAAGCAGTATCCCTATGAATTCTCCGGCGGCATGCGCCAGCGCGTCATGATCGCCATGGCGCTGGCCTGCGAGCCCGATATCCTGATCGCCGACGAGCCCACCACCGCGCTCGACGTCACCATCCAGGCGCAGATTTTGGACCTCATGAAGTCTCTGCAGAAGGAGCTCGGCATGGCGATCATCCTCATCACGCACGATCTTGGCGTCGTGGCCCAGATGTGCGACGAGGTCATCGTCATGTACGCCGGCTCCATCTGTGAGCAGGGCACGGCGGATGAGATCTTCTACAATCCCTGCCACGAATACACCAAGGGCCTCCTGCGCTCGATCCCCTCGGCCAGCAACGTCGGCGAAAAGCTCGAGCCGATCCACGGCACGCCGATCGACCTTCTGAATATGCCCGCCGGCTGTCCGTTCGCCCCGCGGTGTGAGGCAGCCATGAAGATCTGCCTGCGTGAACGCGCCGAGCGGATGCGGATCAACGAGGATCATCTGGCCTCGTGCTGGATGAACGTCAAAAAGGGCCTCGAGGACGGCAGCATTGAGCTTGCCGAAGACAAGGACGCGGAACGGAAGGACGGTGCCGACGCATGAAAAACGAAGCTGCACAGCCGATCGTCGAAGTACGCAATCTCAAAGAGTATTTTAACATCAACATGGGCATGTTCCGGACGAAGCCGCTCAAGGCCGTCGACAACGTGAGCTTTGCCATCCAGCCCGGCGAGACGCTGGGTCTGGTCGGCGAGTCCGGCTGCGGCAAGACGACCGTCGGCCGCACCATCCTGCACCTGTACAAGCCCACCGGCGGCGAAGTCCTCTACAAGGGCAGGAAGATCCAGACCAAGGCCGATATCCAGGCCTTCCGCAACAAGGCCTCCATGGTCTTCCAGGATCCCTATTCCTCCCTCAACCCCCGCATGACCGTCGCCGACATCATCGGCGAGCCGCTGGACGTGCATAAGCTCTACTCCAGCCGGCAGGAACGGCAGGAGCGCATTCTCGAGCTCATGGGCTATGTCGGCCTCAACTCCGAGCATGCCGCCCGCTACGCCCACGAATTTTCCGGCGGCCAGCGCCAGCGCATCGGCATCGCCCGCGCGCTCGCGGTCAACCCGGACTTCATCGTCTGCGACGAGCCGGTCTCCGCGCTGGACGTGTCTATCCAGGCGCAGGTCATCAACATGTTCGCCGAGCTGCAGGAAAAATTCGGCCTGACCTATCTGTTCATCGCCCACGATCTGCTGGTCGTGCGCCATATCTCCGACCGCATCGCCGTCATGTACCTCGGCAAGATGGTCGAGCTGGCCAACGCCAACGAGATCTATGACCATCCTCTGCACCCGTATTCCAAGTCGCTTCTGTCCGCTGTCCCGGTCCCGGATCCGAAGATCGCCCGCGCCAACCAGCGCATCGTGCTCTCCGGCGATATCCCGAGCCCGCTGAACGCGCCGAGCGGCTGCCCCTTCCGCACCCGCTGCCCGTACGCGTGCGACAAATGCGCCGAAAGCATGCCGGATTTCCAGGAGGTCTCCGCCGGCCATTTCGTCGCCTGCCACCGCGTGGGCGAGATCAACTGATCTTCATATGCACTGCATATTGAGATAAAATTTTTGAAAGGATGTATCAAAAAATGAAAAAAATGATCGCTCTTCTGCTGGCGCTGATCATGGTTTTCTCTCTGGTGGCCTGCAGCGGCTCCGCTGACACCGCCAAGGATACGACCACCACGGACAGCACCACGGACAGCACCACGACCGACACCACCGGCAGCGATACCACTGCCGAGCCTGCAAGCACCGAGGGCAGCGTCATCAATGTCTGCCTGGCCTCCGAGCCCGACACCATCGACCCGGCTCTGAACTCCGCCGTCGACGGCGCTACGATGCTCGCTCACCTGTTCTCCGGCCTGGCCAAGTGGTCCCAGGATGCCGACGGCAACCTGCAGATCGTTGCCGACGCAGCGACCGAGCTGCCCGAAGGCGTTGAGAACGAAGACGGCACCGTGACCTACACCTACACCCTGCGTGACGGCCTTGTCTGGTCCGACGGCCAGCCGGTCACCGCTGGTGATTTCGCATTCGCATGGCAGCGCGCTGCTTCCCCCGAGCTGGCCGCCGACTACGGCTACATGTTCGAGGTCGTTGACGGCTACGCCGACATGTGGGCGACTGACGACGACGGCAACTTCCTGAACCCCGACGCACAGCTGAACGTTGTCGCGCTCGACGAAAAGACCCTCCAGGTCACCACCGCCAACTATGTTGCGTACTGGAATGAGCTCCTCGCCTTCCCGACCTACTTCCCGGTCCGTGAGGATGTCGTCTCCAACGACGCATGGGCGACCGATCCTTCCACCTACGTCTGCAACGGCCCGTACACCATGGAGTCCTGGGAGCACAACAGCGTCATCACGCTGGTCAAGAACCCCAACTTCTACGACGCCAATGAGATCACGATGGAGACCATCAACTTCTACCTCTCCGACGACGCCAACAACATGCTCTCCAACTTCAAGAACGGCGACTGGGAGCTCATCGACGACGTTCCCACCAACGAGATCGCCAGCCTGAAGGCTGAGTATCCCGATGAATTCGTCGTTGCCGGCCAGATCGGCACCTACTACGTCTGCTGGAACATCAACGAGGACATCCTCCCCGCTTCCTCCACGCTGACGGGCGCTGAGGCTGAGCAGGCCAAGGCTGAGATCCGCAACGCCATCGGCCTGCTGTTCGACCGCAACTACATCGTCGAAGAGATCGGCCAGGCCGGTCAGATCCCCGCTTCCTCCTTCGTCGCCATGGGCATGACCAACCCCGACGGCACCCAGTTCTATGAGACTGCCGGCCACAGCGACGACTATGTCGGCTACTACAACGTCTCCGCTGACGCTTACGAGTCCAACTTCGAATCCGCTGTCGAGACTCTGAAGAAGTACTACACCTATGACGAGTCCACCGGCATGTTCACCGACTTCCCGACCCTGACCTACCTGTACAACACCTCCGAAGCCCACAAGGCCATCGGCGAGTACCTGCAGTCCGCGATGGCCGCTGTCGGTATCACCATGAACCTGGAGAACCAGGAATGGGCCACCTTCCTGAACACCCGTAAGGCCGGCGATTACTCCATCGCCCGTAACGGCTGGGTGGCTGACTACAACGATCCGATCTGCTTCCTGGATATGTGGGTCACCAACTCCGGCAACAACGACGTCCAGTTCGGCAAAGGCGATGCCGCCGACGCCAAGGTCTACTCCCTCGACCTGACCTCCTACGGCTATGACACCAAGGTCGAAAACGGCACCTGGGCTGAGACCTACGACGTTCTGATCTCCGACATCAAGAGCTGCACGGATCCCGAGACCCGTTACGCCCTGATGCACGAGGCGGAAGACCTGCTGATGAGCACGGGCTGCATCGTCCCGCTGTACTACTACACCGACATCTACATGCTCGACAGCAACATCCACGGCTTCTTCTCCAACCCGCTCGGCTACAAGTACTTCATGTACTGCACCATCGGCTAAGCACTTTTGGGAGCTCCTGCGAAAGCAGGAGCTCCTTTTTTCTCAGAAATTCATACTTTTTTCATAAAAGCAGGCTTGCATTTTCCGCGCGTCTGTGCTATATATAGTTTTCGCGAAATGTATATTTTCATCACATGTTAGTCGCGTCTAACTTCCGCGGTGCGGCTGACATACATAACAGGAGGCTTTTTTATGAAACATCTTGGTTTGTTCGCTGCAGGCGTTCTGTTCGGCACCGCCGGTCTTAAGATCCTGAGCAGCAAGGAAGCAAAGACGGTCTACGCCCACACCACCGCCGCCGTTCTGCGCGCGAAGGACTGCGTCATGCAGACCGTCACCACCATCCGTGAGGGCGCGGACGACATCTACGCCGACGCCAAGTCCATCAATGACCGCCGCGCCGCCGAGGCCGAGCCCGAGACCATCGAAGACGCTTCTGCCGACGCAGAGTAACACCTGAAGTCCGCCCGGAAGAGCCGCCGCGCGGCTCTTCCGGTTTTTTGGAGGTTCACAGCATCCTATGAAATGTACCATTCTGCATCAGTCCCCCGGTCGTATGCGCGTGCATCTTGCCTGCCGCCGCATGTCGCTGCGCGAGGCCGATATTCTGGAATATTATCTGAAAAATGTCCCCGGCGTCACCGCCGTCAAGGTCTTTGACCGCACGCAGGACGCCATCATCACCTACCAGGCGGACCGGACCGCGCTCATCCGGGCGCTGGCCGTCTTCTCCTTCACCTCGGAGCAGGCCGTCGCTCTCGTGCCGGAGCATACGTCCCGTGCGCTCAACCGCGAGTATGAGGACAAGCTCGTCTTTACTGTCTGCCGCCGCGCGTTCTCCCGGCTGTTCCTGCCCTACCCCATCACGACGGCCATCGCGCTGTTCCGCTCGGTCAAGTACATCAAAGAGGGGCTCAAGGCCCTCTGGCACGGCAAGCTCTCCGTCGCCGTGCTCGACGCCACGGCCGTGACCGTCTCGATGGTGCGCGGCGATTTCGACACCGCAGGCTCCGTCATGTTCATGCTGCGGCTGGGTGAAATTCTGGAGGAGTGGACGCACAAGAAGTCCGTCGCCGATCTGGCGGGCGCGATGGCGCTGAACGTCGACAAGGTATGGCTGCAGTCCGGCGAAACCGAGCTGCTCGTCCCATCGGCGACGTCCGCCCGGGCGACCGGATGATCGTCCGCACCGGCAACCTCATCCCGCTCGACGGCAAGGTCGTCTCCGGCGAAGCCACGGTCAACCAGGCCTCCATCACCGGCGAGTCCCTGCCCGTTGCCAAGCGCGCCGGCAGCTACGTCTACGCCGGGACCGTCATCGAGGAGGGCGAATGCGTCGTCTCGGTGGAAAAGGCGCTCGGCGGCGGCCGGTATGACCGCATCGTGCGCATGATCGAAGAATCCGAAAAGCTCAAGTCCACCGCCGAGGACAAGGCCTCGCGGCTGGCCGACCGCCTCGTCCCCTGGACGCTCGGCGGCACGGCGCTGACATATCTGCTCACGCGCAATGTCACGAAGATGCTCGCCGTGCTGATGGTCGACTTCTCGTGCGCGCTGAAGCTCTCGATGCCGATCGCGGTGCTCTCGGCCATGCGCGAGAGCAGCAGCTATCACATTTCCGTCAAGGGCGGCCGCTTCCTGGAGGCCGTTTCCAAGGCCGACACGGTCGTTTTCGACAAGACCGGCACGCTGACCTACGCCGCGCCGAAGGTCGCGCAGATCGTCACCTTCGGCGGTCACGAGGCCTCTGAAATGCTGCGGCTGGCCGCCTGCCTGGAGGAGCATTACCCGCACTCGATGGCCAATGCCGTCGTCGACGAGGCCAAGCGGCAGAACCTCAAGCATGAGGAATACCACTCGCAGGTGCAGTATGTCGTCGCGCACGGCATCTCCAGCATGGTCGAGGGCAAAAAGGTCCTCATCGGCAGCGCGCATTTCGTCTTTGAAGACGAGGGCTGCACCATCCCCGCCGCCGAGCAGGAGAAATTCGACACGCTCGACGCGCAGTATTCCCATCTGTATCTGTGCATCGCGGGCGAGCTGGCCGCGGTCATCTGCATCTCCGACCCGCTGCGCGCCGAGGCGAAGGACGCCATCCGCGCGCTGCACGCCTGTGGCATCAGCAAGGTCGTCATGATGACCGGCGATAACCGCCGGACCGCCGCGTCCGTCGCGGAAGAGGTCGGCGTGGACGAATTCTATGCCGAGGTCCTGCCGGAGGACAAAGCCGCCTTCATCCGCAGCGAAAAGGCCGCGGGCCGCACCGTCATCATGATCGGCGACGGCGTGAACGACTCCCCTGCTCTCTCGGAGGCCGACGCGGGCGTCGCCATCTCGACCGGCGCAGCCATCGCGCGCGAGATCGCCGACATCACCATCGCCTCGGAGGATCTGTTCGAGCTCGTGACGCTCCGCCGCATCAGCGAAGCGCTCATGGCCCGCATCCACCGCAACTACCGCACGATCGTGGGCTTCAACCTCGGCCTCATCATTTTCGGCGTGGCCGGCATCCTGCCGCCCACCACCTCGGCCCTGCTGCACAACGCCTCCACCCTCGCCATCAGCCTCAAGAGCATGACCAACCTGCTCCCCGCGGCAGCGGTGTAAACAGCCATAAAAAAAAACGGACGTATCTGTGTGATACGTCCGTTTTTTATGCCATTTTTACTTGATGACGCCCTTCTGGAGGATGATGTTTGCGTAGATGGCCGTCTCGCCGGACTGCAGGATGCAGTAGGTCTTGCGGGCCTCGTCGTAGAACTCGAAGCGCTCGTAGCTGCCGAAGGCGGCCGCGCCGCGCGCGTCGTGTCTGGCGACGATCTTCTTGTATTCGTCCCAGATGGGGACCTCCATCCCCTTGTCCTTCTCCGCGACCTGCATGATCATGACCGGGTGCTCGACATATTCGTCAAGCGGGATGACCTGCAAAATTGCGTCGAGCAGCTCGGGCACGCCGTGGCCGTCGGCGCGCAGGAAGACGCAGTTGTTGGGCTTTGCCATCGAGGCGCCGGGGAAATTGCCGTCGCCGATGCAGATGCGGTCGCCGTGGCCCATCTCACACAGGACCTTCAGCAGCTCCGGGGAAAGGATCGGGGGGATATTGTTCAGCATATTCAGTACCTCCTGTTTTCACGGCCGCCCGTTGACTTTGGGCGGCGGACCATTTAAAATACAGACAAACGTACAAAAAGGAGACCTTTGTCATGGACTATGCACAGCAGCTCGCCGCTTTTGCCCACATTCTGGAGCAAAAGCGCCTCGTCACCGCGCTGGAGGGCAACGCCTCCGTCATCGACCGGCAGACCGGGCTGACCTACGTCACGCCCTCCGGCCGGATGAAGCTTCTGCTGGAAAAAGAGGATATCTGCGTCATGAACGCCGCGGGCGAGCAGATCGGCGGCCGCGGCCGGCGCTCGAGCGAGTATCTGCTGCACGAGGCCGTCTATCAGGCGCGGCCGGATGTGACGGCTGTGGTCCACAGCCACTGCCCGTTTTTGACAGCCTACGCGCTGCGGTATCAGAACTTTGACGTCCCGGAGACCTGCTCGCTGCGCGAGGTGTTCACGCACTTCACCTGCCTGCCCTACGGCAACCCCGGCACGCATGAGATCCACCGCGGCATCGGCGAAGCGCTGGCCGACAGCCCCATCTGCCTGCTCGGCGGCCACGGCGTCGTCTGCGCCTCCACGTCCCTCGAGCGCTGCATCGGCCTCCTCGAAGCCGCCGAAGGCCTCGCAAAAACCATCTGGCTGGCGAAGTGAGGTCATAAGCCTCCCCTTCCAGGGGAGGTGGCTCGGCGAAGCCGAAACGGAGAGGTCGTAGCAAATTTGCAGCAACCTCTCAGTCTGCTTCGCAGACAGCTCCCCTGGAAGGGGAGCCTTTTTATTTATGCTCTGGTGTGGAACGCCTCTTTGAGGCTGGGGTAGAGCATGGCGTAGCGCTTTTTGATGAGCGCGTAGACCGGCTGTACGGCAGGGTCCGGCTCGATGTCGCCGCTCATGCGGATATGGCTGCAGGCCTCCGGCAGATTCCGGAACAGCCCGATCGCCACACCCGCGGCCGCGGCCGCGCCGAGGCTCGTCGCGCTGTCGGAGAAGGTGGAGACGTCATGGAACGTCACATTGCAGACATCGGCGAGAATCTGCTTCCAAAGCTTCGATTTCGCGCCGCCGCCGATGATGCGCAGTTCATCGATCTGCTGCCGCTCGCGCATCACGTCCAGGATCTGGCTCAGGCCGCAGGCCGTGCCCTCCAGAACGGCGCGGAGGAAATGCTCCCGCTTGTGCGTCGTGTTCATACCGAAGAAAACGCCCTGCGCCTGCGCGTCGAAGACGGGAGAGCGTTCGCCCTCCAGATACGGCAGGTAGATAAGGCCGCCCGCGCCCGCCGGGACCGTCGCCGCGGCAGAATCGAACGCGCGGGCCGAAGCCACGTCAAACAGTTCCATCGCCCACGAGACCGACCGCCCCGCGCACTGCTCCGTGCCAAAGACGTTGCAGCCGTGGCCGTCGAGCGTGTAGATATGGAATACGCGGTGCTGCGGGTCGATGAACGGCGCGTCCATCTGACCGGCGATCCATGCGGTGGTGCCGAGACTGAGGTAGAAATCGCCAGGCTTCGCCACGCCCGCGCCGATGTTGGCGCACGCGCCGTCGCCGCCGCCGACGGACACCGGGATGCCTGCCCGCAGGCCGAGGCAGCCCGCCGCTTCTTCGGACAGGTAGCCCGCGAGCTCGCAGCTCGTGCGGATCTCGGGGAATTTTTCCGCGTCCACGCCGACGTTCCGGAACATATCCAGATCGTACTGCCGCGTGCGCAGGTTCATCAGCAGCCCGTGCGAGGCGTCGGACATGTCGGTCGTGTCCATATGCCCGGTCAGGCGATAGACCAGATAGTCCTTCGACTGCAGGATCCGGACGGTCCGGGCGTAGAGCCCCGGCTCGTTCTCCTTTAGCCAGAGCGTCTTGCAGAGGGTGGATGCGGGCGAAAGGACGTTGCCGCAGATCTCATAGAAATAATCCCGGCCGAATCGGGCGCGCAGCGCGTTGGAGATGGCCAGCGCGCGGGTATCCGCGTGGATCATCGCGGGGCGGAGCGTCTGCCCTTCGCTGTCCATCGGCAGGCAGCCGAGCATGTGGCCGGAAACGCCGATGGCGTCGACACGCTTGACGTACTCCGGCGCAAGCTCGCGGAGCATCATCATCGCGCGCACGGCGCTCATCCACCAGTCGGCGGCCTCCTGCTCGCAGCCGCCGTCGGGATAGTGATGGGTCGGATAGGTGGTCGTCACGTTGCGGATGATATTGAGATTTTCGTCGACCAGCGAGGCCTTCAGGCCGCTGGTGCCGATATCAAAAGCCAGTAGTGTGCTGTGCAAACTGTATCACTCCATGTATGGGATGCCGGGTGGCCCCGGTGGGGATGCCCTGTTTTATTGTACAATATCCCACCGGAAATGCAAAGAGCTTTTTGCGCAATCTGCCTGAAAAAAGGCGGGCAGATGCCCGCCTTTTTTGTTTTGCCGGTTCAGCGGATATTCTTGTACATCGGGCCGTAGGCGGCGCAGGCGCGGTAGTCCTGGCCTTCCTTGTCCATGCCGAAGGCATTCCAGGCCGCCGGACGGAAGACGTCCTTGTCGGCGACGTTGTGCATGCACACGGGGATGCGCAGCATCGAGCAGAGCGTGATGAGGTCCGCGCCGACGTGACCGTAGGAGATCGCGCCGTGGTTGGCGCCCCAGTTCTGCATGACGGAGTAGGCGCTCTCAAACGGGCTGCCGGCCTTGCCGTCGCAGCGCGTGGCGTGAACCAGGTGCACGGCCAGGTGGGGTTCGTGCGCTCCATGAGCGTGTCGGTGACCTCCTCGGGCAGCTTCACGGTCCAGCCCTCGGCGATCTGCAGCACGGGGCCGAGGCCCTTGACGAGGTTCAGGCGGATCATGGTCGCGGGCATTTCCGCGCGGGTGACAAAGTGGCTGGAGAAGCCGCCGCCGCGGAAATTGTCGAAGCCGGCCTCGCACCAGACGGTCGCGTCGGTCATCTTCTGGATGTCCGCATCGTCCACTTCCCACCAGCGCTTCATGACGGCATTGCCATTTTCGTCCGTGCACTCGCCGCAGGCGTCGAGGCAGGCCGCGCCGGAGTTCAGCAGGTGGATGATGCCGCCGTTTTCCTTCGCCTTGCCCTCGAGATCGTAGCCGGTGACGCGCTTCGTGGCCTCAGGCGACCAGTAGGTACGCACGTCGGCGAAGATCTGCGCGCGGTTGGTCAGCAGCTCCATGAAGAGCATACCAAGGCCATTGAGCACGTCGTTTTCGGTCGCAAAGACCATCGGCTCCTTCGGGCCTTCGAAGTCGAAGGACGAGTTGAGCACGGCCTCGGGATAGTCGCAGTTGGGCCAGTGGTCGGTCCACTGTCTCTGGCCCTGGAAGCCGGCGGCGATGGCGTTGTGGCCGACCTTCTCCTCCTCAAAGCCTGCGGGCAGGTTCTGGTTGCCCTGGATCAGGTCCTTGATGATGCAGTACATCTTGATCGTGAATTCCCACTGCTTTTCCTTTTCCTCGGGGGTGAACTTGATGCGGCGCTTTTCGCCGAGGAAGTCGACGTATTCGGGGTTGTCGTCGCGGCCTTCCCTGCAGTGTTCCTTCGTCCAGGCCAGGGCCTTTTCATAGGCCTCGTGATCGTAGATGCCCTCTTCCATGCGGCGGAGGATCTCGACCTCGTCAACGGACTCGACGCGCAGACCCAGATATTCCTCCATGAACTGCTGATCCATGATGGAGCCGCCGATGCCCATGGTGACGGAGCCGATCTGCAGATAGCTCTTGCCGCGCATCGTGGCGGCGGCGACGGCCGCCCGGCCGAAGCGCAAGCTTTTCCTTCACGTCGTCAGGAATTTCGGTGACCTGATCGCGGTCCTGCACCTCATGGCCGTAGATGCCGAAGGCGGGCAGACCCTTCTGCGCGTGAGTCGCCAGAACGGAGGCGAGGTACACCGCGCCCGGACGCTCGGTGCCGTTGAAGCCCCAGACGCCCTTGATGGTCATGGGGTCCATGTCCATCGTCTCGGAGCCGTAGCACCAGCAGGGGGTGACGGACAGTGTGATGGCGACGCCCTCGCGCTTGAACTTCTCCGCGCAGGCGGCGGATTCCGGCACGCGGCCGATGGACGTATCGGCCATAACGACCTTTACGTGCTCGCCGTTGGAGTAATAGAGATTTTCCTCGAACAGTTTTTTTGCGGCCTCGGCCATGGCCATGACCTGGTCTTCCAGGCTCTCACGCAGCTGCATGGGGCCGCGGCGGCCGTCGATGATGGGGCGGATGCCGATCACGGGGTATTCGCCGATGTAACGATTCTTTGCCATTTGATTCGCTCCTTTATATCATTTCAGGTTTTTTCGTCAAAGTCCTTCCGGACGGGTTCACGTGTTTGCAAGTCTCGCCTTGAGGCGCAGGAGACGCGCGGGCTGGTCGCTGCCGCTCATGCGTGCGATCAGAAGCTCAGCCGCGCGGCGGCCCATCTCATCCATGGGCTGCTCGACGATGTCGAGCCGCGGCGTCACGATCGAGCAGAGGTCGACGTTATCGTAGCCGATGAAGTCCATCTGCGCGGGCAGCGCCACGCCGCGCTCATGCGCGGCCATGATCGCGCCGAGAGTCATGTCGTAGTTGGTCACGAAGACGGCCGTCGGCGGCTGCGGCATATCGAGCAGCGCCCGGAACAGCCGCGACCCGGACTCGAGATCGTAGTTCCCGGCCAAAATCAGCGACTCGTCGACCGGCAGGCGGTAATCCTCCAGCACGCGGCGGTAGCCGACGGTACGCTCGCGCGGTGGAGATGGTCTGCGGGCCGGCGATGAGGCCGATGCGGCGGTGGCCGCGGCCGATCAGCAGCTCGATGGCCATATAGACGGCGTTGAGGTTGTCGACCACGACTGTGTCATAGTCCGCCTGGTCGAGCGAACGGTCGATCAGCACGACGGGGATGGCGCCGACGCGGGCGCGGACCTCACCGGCCGTGACGTTCTCGGGGACATAGACGATGCCGTCGACGTGGTAGCGCGCGAGAAATTCGAGCTTTTTCAGCTCCTGCTCGCGGTCAAAATCGTAGCTGCAGACGAAGCACTCGTAACCGCTGCGGCGCAGCACAGGCTCCATCGCCGCCACGACGCGCCCGAAGAACGGGCTGGAGATCGTCGGCAGGAGAACGCCGATGGTCATCGACCGGTTGGCCTTGAGGCTGCGGGCGAAGACATTGACGGAATAATCCAGCTCCTCGATGGCCGCGTCGATGGCGAGGCGGTTTTCCTCGCGGACATTGCCGCCGTTGAGGTATTTGGAAATGGTGGAAAGGGAAAGCCCGGTCCTGCGGGCGACGTCTTTGATGGTCGACATAGCTGCTCCTGTATCGCATAACGTTTCGCTTTTTCTATATTGTACCGCACGCGGGTTCCTTGCGTCAAGCGGCAGTTTGCCCAAACAGAATGCTTCTTTTTATGGAAAACGCGCAAGATATCCGCGGGTCCCGCGGCTGTCTTCCGGCGTTTTCTCCATACCCCGCTTCGAAACGTTTTGCTTTACAGAATATTCCTGAATCGGATAGAGATCGTGCCGCCCCGGAGGGCGGCACGATCTGTTTTGGGGAATGACAGAGGTGCTTCGGTCTCGATCAATCGTAAACCAGCATGGCGATCATCTCGTCGTCGATGTTGGAAGCATCGTACCACTGTGCGCCGGTGTCGACGTCTTCAACAGCCTCGCCGTTGGCAGCCTTGACAGCCAGCTCAACAGCCTTGTAGCCGATCTGGTACGGATCCTGGGTGACGGAGCCGTAGAACCAGCCCTGACGGACCGCGTTCTTCTGGGCAGCGCCTGCGTCGAAGCCGGCGACGACCAGACCCGCGTACTTGCCGCCCTCAGCCAGATCCTCGCCGTCGGAGACAGCAGCCAGGAAGCCGGTGACAGCGCCCTCGTTGGAGCAGAAGATCGCAACGGGGTTCATGCCGAGCAGGGAGTTGGCAGCGGTCTGGACCGCGGTAGCCTCGGTGGTAGCGGAGATGGCGACCTCAATGATGATGGCGGGAGCGTCGACCTTCTTTTCCCACTTGGCGTGGCCTTCGATGGAGACCTTGCCGGGCTGATAGGTCTCGGCGATCTTGGCCATCTCATCGACGAAGCCGGTGGTACGGCCGGTGACGGAAGCGGAGACAGCGTCCTGAGACAGGCAGCCGATGATGACGGGGTTGTCGGAGGTCGCGTTCTTCATGGCCTCGACGACAGTCTCGTTCTCGTTGAACTTGTCGGCAGCGATGGCGGCAGCGTTTTCGTTGTTGGTGCAGGCGGTCGCCTTGACAGCGCCGGTGGTGTCGCCGGGAACGCCGGAGTCAAAGCCGATGACGGGGATGTTCTTTTCCGCGCACTCTTCGAGGATCTCGGTGACAGCGTCGGTGGACAGGGCAGCCAGAGCCATGGCCTTGGGGTTCTTGGCCAGCTCGTTCTTGACCATGTTGACCTGCGCGTCGATCTCGGTCTCGGAAGCGGGGCCGTCGAAGTAGATGTCGACGTTGTAGTCTTCCGCAGCGGCTGCGGAGCCGGCAGCGACTGCCTGCCAGAACTGATGCTGGAAGCCCTTCGCCATGACGGGGATGTACATCTTTTCGCCGGTGGTCTCAGCGGCCGGAGTTTCCTCGGCGGGCGCCTCTTCGGTGGTGGTCTCTTCGGTCGTGGTGGTAGTCTCGGTGGTGGTTTCGGTCTTGGCGGGCTCCGTCTTGGCGGCGCAGGCAGCCAGAGCGAGACCATGACCAGTGCCAGAAGCAGAGCGATCAGTTTTTTCATGAATTGATTCCTCCTAAATTTTTTATCAAACACGCTTTGCGTGCAGGATACAAGTTACGGATGTTGGGCTTTAGCCCTTCTTGACGCGGTTGGCGGCCTTCGTTCTTGCGATGTCGAGCAGGACTGCGCCGATGACGACTGCGCCGGTCAGGAACGTCTGCCACGGAGCCTGCAGGCCGCAGGAGGCAAGGCCGGTTTTGAGGACAGACATGATGAACACGCCGATGAGTGTGCCGACCATCGTGCCGGAGCCGCCGGACATGGACGTGCCGCCGATGATGACGCCGGTGATGCCGTTCATTTCCTGGCCTGCGCCGGTGCCCGGGGTGATGGTGGTGTAGGCCGCGGCATAGAACAGGGCGCACATACCGATGAAGAAGCCGGAGAGCGTATAGACCGCAACTTTCCAGTTATCGACCTTGATGCCGGACAGGCGGGTCGCTTCCTCGTTGGAGCCGATGGCATAGACATAGCGTCCGAATTTCGTCTTGTGCAGGATGAGCGCCGCGATGATGAAGAAGCCGATGAGCCAGAACGCGCCGACCGGGAAGCCCTTGATGCCGAACAGCTCCGCGCGGATGAAGACCTTCTTGAACCAGCCGCCGACTTCGGCCGTCGCGGTCGGCCAGGTCTGGGATTGGACCTTGGTGATGATGGAGCCGAGGCCGGCGGCCATCATCTGGGTGCCGAGAGTTGCAATGAAGGGGGGCAGCTTCAGCTTGGCGATCAGAACGCCGTTGACGAAGCCGAACGCGATGCCGACGAACAGCGTCAGCGCGATGGCGAGGATCAGCGGCCAGCCCTGCTTGAACGCGTAGCCGCCCAGCAGCGCTGCGCACATCATGACCGTGCCGAGAGACAGGTCGATGCCGCCGGTGATGATGATGAACGTCACGCCGAAGGCCATAAAGCCGATATAATAGCTGGATTCGAGAATATTCTTGACCGTATCGAGCGTCAGGAAGTTATTGCCGAAGATCGAAAACACGATATACAGAATGACCAGCGCAGCAGGCGCGAGCAGCTTCTGCATATCCAGCTTTTTCTTACCTACGTTTTCCATAATGATTACCCCACTTCTCTCTTGGTTGCATATGTCATGATGGTTTCCTGCGTGGCCTCGGAGATATCGAGCTCGCCGGTAACGTGACCCTCGCACATGACGATCACGCGGTCAGACAGGCGGAGCAGCTCCGGCATATCGGAGGAGATCATGATGATGGCCTTGCCCTCCTCGGCCAGCTGCGTCATCAGCTTGTAGATCTCGCTCTTGGCGCCGACGTCGATGCCGCGCGTCGGCTCGTCGAAGATGAGCACGTCGCAGTCGCGCAGGAGCCACTTGGAGATGACGACCTTCTGCTGGTTGCCGCCCGAGAGACTGCCGACGCGGGCGCGTGTGTTCGGCGTCTTCGTGCGGATCTTTTCAACGTAATCCTGCGCGTGCCGGTCGGCCTTGCCGTCGTTGACGAACGGGCCGCGGAACAGCTGCTCCAGGCTGGGCAGGACCGTATTGTCGGTCACGGACAGATTGAGACACAGGCCGTAGCGCTTGCGGTCCTCGGAGAGATAGCCGATGCCGTAGCGGACGGCGTCCTTCGGGCTGCGAATTTTGGCCTCTTTGCCGTTCACGCGGATGACGCCGGCGTCCATCGGGTCCGCGCCGCAGACCAGACGCATCGTCTCCGTCCGCCCCGCGCCGACCAGACCGGCAAAGCCCAGGATCTCGCCCTTGTGCAGCTGGAACGAAACGTCCTTCACGTCCAGCGAGCACAGATGCTCGGCCTCGAGCACGACGGGCGCGTCGGGCGGGCACATGGACTTTGTTTTCGGCTCTTCATAGATCGTGCGGCCGACCATGAGCCGGATGACCTCGGAGATTTCCGCCGTGGGCGTCTCGAGCGTGTCGACATACTGGCCGTCGCGCATGACGGTGATGCGGTCGGTGATGCGCTTGAGCTCATCCATGCGGTGCGAGATGTAGATGATGCCGACGCCGGTCTTCTTGAGCTGGCGGATGAAGACGAACAGATCGTCGATCTCCGTGTCGGTCAGGACGGCGGACGGCTCGTCGAGAATGAGCAGCTTCGTGTGCTCATGGGACAGCGCCTTTGTGATCTCGACCATCTGCTGCTTGGCGACCGAGAGCGTCTTGACGACGGCCTTCGGATCAAGGTCGAGATGCAGCTTTTCAAACAGAGCCTGCGTCATGGCGTTCTGCTTCGCCTTGTCGACGAACGGGCCCTTCATCGGCTCGCGGCCGATAAAGATGTTTTCCGCCACGGTCAGGTGCTGCATGAGGTTCAGCTCCTGGTGGACGATGCAGATGCCGAGCGCCTGCGCGTCGCGCGGGCCGTGGATCTGGACCTGCTTGCCAAAAAACTCGATCGTGCCGCCGTCGCTCGGGTAGATGCCGGTCAGCACCTTCATAAGCGTCGATTTGCCGGCGCCGTTTTCGCCGACCAGCGCCATGACCTCGCCCTCGCGAACCTCCAGCTGCGCGTTGTCCAGCGCGTGGACGCCCGGGAAGTATTTCTGGATACCGGTCATTCTGAGAATCGTTTCGGCCATTTTCCTTTTCCATTCCCCTTTCTCCTGCGGCGCGTTTTCCTGTATCAGGAAAACGAAACGTTTTGCTCTTATAGCGCGCAAAACCGCTTGCTGCGCCGGACGAATCCTTCTCCCCACAGAGAAAAGGCGAGAGGCATACGCTCCCCGCCGCCCCAAGCGGCGATCGTTCTTACAGCTTCATTGTAACAGCCTTCCAACAGAACCGGCATGAAAATTGTCCACAAAAAGGTGAAAATTGTGCGTTGAAATTATACAAATTTTTCGGTAGGAAAGAAAAAAGCCTTCCCCGATGCGGGGAAGGTGCAGTCCAAAGCCTCCCCTCCCAGGGGAGGTGGCTCGGCGAAGCCGAGACGGAGAGGTTGAGCCGGATTTGTGACAACCTCTCAGTCTGCTTCGCAGACAGCTCCCCTGCAAGGGGAGCCTTTGGGGGGGTGCGTTCTATAGGGGCGGGGCTCTGCTCCGCCCCTACAAAGTGCAAAGCAAATAAAGATAACTTCCCCGCAAAAAGGTGCAGCCTGACAAGTTCAGACTGCACCTTCTATTGATAGCAGATATTCTAAGGCAACTGCCCACAAATCTGATACCCCCGTATCAGGCGGCGCGTACCAAGGCGCCCGTAAGGTGACTCTCGTGTGGAACGACGCTCAAAACATTGGGACTTGCCTGAAATCAGAGGCAGGAAGCACCAAACGCGTCCAAGCACTCTTTTCTCCCCCATCTTTTCTCTTGCGAGAGAAAAGATGGGGCCGCCGGAGGCGCGTCAGAAATGACCACGGCGGAACGAGCCGCCGCAAGCGACGTCTCTTTTCCTCTGTGCTCATTTCTTCCTTTCCAAACCGCAAACTGAATTTGAGGTTTGGGTTTTTCTATGCAAATTTGATACAACCTCTCAGTCAGCCTGCGGCTGACAGCTCCCATGAAAGGGGGAGCCTTGGATCACTGTTCCATCACCGGGAACAGGAGCTTCTGGTTTTCCTGGGTGTACATATTTTCCCGGGTAATGAGTACGCAGGCGACCTCCACAAAATCCTCCGGCGTCTCTCCCTGCGCGACGCGCACGGCCTGCTGCACGGCCATGTAGCCCATGTTGAACGGCCGCTGGATGACGATGGCCTGGATGATGTTCTGCTCGAGCAGCGCGATCTGCCGCTGCGAATTGTCGCAGCCGACGACGAAGACCTTGCCGCCCATGCCGAGCTCGACGAGCGCGTTCGCCGCGCCCACGTTGCAGACCTCGTTCGTGCACACGAAGCCCCGGATGTCCGGCTCTTCCTCGAGCAGCGCCGTCGTGATCTCCTGCGCGCGGAGGGTGCTGTTGTCGCAGCAGTAGCTGCCGAGGATCTCGATGTTCCCCGCCTGCGTCAGCGCGTCGATCACGCCGCGCGTGCGGTCGATGCCGGTCGTGGTCGTGAGCATGTGCTGGATGACGGCGACCTTGCCGCCCTCGGGCAGATAGGACGCCATCTGGCTGCCCATCTCCTGCCCGATCTGGTAGTTGTTGCTGCCGACAAAGCAGGCCCGGCCCCCGGCATTCACATCCGTGTCGACCGCCACCACGCCGATCCCGGCGGCGATGGCCTCCTCCGTTGCCTCGGCGCAGCGGTCGTAGTCCGCGGCGGAGAGGATCATGACGTCCGGCTTTTCCGCCGCGGTCTGTCGGATCAGCTCGATCTGTTCGTCGATCGCGGTCTCGGTCGGAGACGTCCGGACCGTCAGCTCCACGCCGTATTCCTCCGCTGCCTTCCGGACGCCGGAGAGAAGCATGCCCCAGAACTCAGCCACGTCGGTCTCCGTCTTCAGGACCAGCGTCACGCGCAGCGGCCGCTGCGCAGCTGCGCAGCCGGCGAGGCCCAGCAGCAGGCAGAGACACAGCGCGCAGACTGCAATTGATTTAAGCTTCCGCATCCGCGTCCCCCTTTTCCCGCACGATGGGCAGCACCAGCATCACCATCGTCCGCTTCCCCGGCTCCGAATAGTATTTCATGGCCGCCTCGCTGCCGAAAAACAGCTGCAGCCGCTCGTTGACGTTGCAGACGCCGATCTTGCTGCTCTCACCGTCCGCCTCTTTTTTCTCGAGGATCGTCGCCAGCTGCTCCGGCGTCATGCCGACGCCGTCATCCTCCACGGTGATGAGCAGCCGGTCCTCCTCCAGCAGCGACTCGATGCGTACCGTGCCGCCCTGCTGCTTGACCTTGATGCCGTGGTAGATCGCGTTTTCCACCAGCGGCTGCAGCACGAGCTTCGGCAGCAGACAGTCCTCCGTCTGCGGGTCGAGGTCGATCTCGTCGTGCAGAGTGTGGTAGCGCATTTTCTGGATGGTCAGATAGCTGCGCACGTGGGCGATCTCGGTCTTGAGCGTGTTGGTGTCGGATCCGTCGCCGATCGACGAACGCAGGAGTGCGGCCAGCGCGCTCGTCATCTCCACGACCTCCTCGCTGCGCCCGGCGTGGCTCATCCAGATGATGGAGTCGAGCGTGTTATAAAGAAAATGCGGCTGGATCTGCGCCTGCAGCGCCTTCCATTCGCTTTTGCGCTTCTGTTCCTCGATGCGCAGCCGCTCGTCCATCAGGTCGGCCGTCTTGGCGATCATGTGGTTGAAGCTGTCGGACAGCTGCCCGAGCTCCGTGCGCGACGAGACCTGACACCGCACGTGCAGATCGCCCTCCTCCACGCGCCGCATCGTCTGCGTCAGCCGGCGGATGGGGTCGGCGATGGACATGGACAGCTGCAGCGCGAAGACCAGCGCCAGCACCAGCGCCGCCGCCGCGATGAGCAGATAGGTCTGGTAGATCCGGTCCCGGCTGCGCAGCAGCTCCTGCGTATAGGCGACGCCCACGGCGGTCCAGCCCGTCGCCTCCGACGCGCAGGCGACGTAGAGCCTGCAGCCGCTCCCCTTGCCGAGGAGCATCCGGCCGTTTTTGGTCGCGAGCACCTGCTGGGCGTTCTCCTCCTTCAGCCCCGCGTAGATGAGATCCTGCTGCGGGTGCCAGAGGATGCCGCCCGACCGGTCGATGAGGTAGATATAGCCCCGGCTGCCCAGCTGGATATCCGCACAGAGCCGGTCGATGATCTGATAGTTGAGGTCGATCAGCAGCACGCCCTGCACCTGCCCGGCCGCGTCGAGCACGGCCTTGGAAAAGGAGACGACCCAGTTGTACTGCCCCGCGATCAGGTTTTCCACGCGCGACGACGAGACCTGGACCTCGTCCGGATCCGCCAGCGCGTCCACGTACCAGTCCGCCGTGTGATAATTGGAATAGGTATTGAGCGACGCGCCCTCGCTTCCGAACAGCGCCCCGCCCGACTGCGGGATAAGCGCGATGGAGGTAATCTCCGCGCGGATCTTCTGCGCGGCGGCCAGCTGCTGCTGCGCGCCGCGGCAGGCCGCGTCGGTCAGCCGGTGCTCGTTCGCCGCCTGCAGATAGGCCGCGACCGCGCCGTTGTCGACGATGAAGTCCGAAATGTCCTTCATATATTCCACGTACATATCGAGCTCCGCGTTGACGCGCAGGATGAGCTGCTCGGTATAGTCCGTGGAGCTATCCAGCAGCTCGCTCGTTGAGACGCTGATGGACACATAGGTCATCACGCCTGTGATGACCAGGATCAGCAGCATGAACAGCGCCGCGATCCGCGTGCCGATCGAATGCCGGGTAAAGAGCTTCTGCTTTTCGTTCATTTTTCCGCCTCTCTGTACTGCTTCGGGGTCATGCCGGTGCGGCGGCGGAAGGTGAGCGAGAAATAATGCGGGTCGGCAAAGCCGATCCGGTCGGCGATCTCATAGGTGCAGAGGCCCGTCTCGCGCAGATATTCCTTGGCCTTTTCCATGCGCAGGTTCGTCAGGTATTCCACGAACGACTGGCCGGTCTTCTCCTTGAAGACCGCGGAAAAATAGCTGCGGCTGACGCCCAGATGCTCCAGCAGGTCCGGCAGCTTGAGATCGCAGTCGGCATAGTGCGCACCGATATACTCCACTGCCATCCGGCCGCAGCGGGCGGCCGGGGTGTCGTTCCGCTGCGCCTGGCACTGCAGGATATAGCCCTCCAGCCGCTCGACGGACAGCCGGACCTCCTCCAGCGCGTATTCCGGCTGCGGCAGGAGCATGGCGGGCGCGCGCTGCAGCTGCTCGCGCGTCAGATGCGAGGCCATCAGGATCTGCAGCCGCTGCAAAACCGGCCTGCACTCGCTCACATGCACCCGGCGGCGGCGCATGCAGGTAAACAGTGTCCCCGTCAGCTCCAGCGCCCGGTTGCCGCTGCCGGACTGCAGCGTGCTCGCGATGAGCGCGGCTGTCGGGCAGTCGTCGGTCTGCAAAGAGCCGGAGGCCTTGCGCAGCTCGGGGTCAAAGAGCAGCGTCTCACCGGTGGAGAACGCGTAGCCCAGCGCGTGCTGCGCCTCCTGCGCAGAGGTGCGCAGGCCGTCTACCCCGGCGTAGGCGCCGCCGATGCCGATGGCGGTATGCACATCCGCCTCCTGCAGCTGCATGCGCAGTTGCCTGGCCCCGGCGGCGGTCCGGGCCATGAGCTCCGCGGTCTCGTCGCCGCTCACGATCAGCATCACGTGCTGGTCGCCGAGCAGGCGGAACTGCGCCGGCGCGCAGACCTCCGCCACGCGCTGGCCCCGGGCCTCGATGCCCTCCGGCCGCGCCGGCGGCAGCGCCAGCGCGACGGCGTGCAGCCGCCCGCCGAGCTCGGCCCCGGCCTCGCGCATCGAGGCCGGCAGCTCCTGCGGCGCGTCGGTCTGCAGAAGGCTCTGGAAGAAATGGTCCTTCAGCACCTCGTCGGCCATGACCGCGCGGCTGTAGAGCCCCTGCCGGTTCTCCCGCCGCGACAGCTCCGCCGACAGATTCTCCAGCAGCTGGTCAAATTCCTTCGGGCTGACCGGCTTGAGCAGATAGTCGTGCACGTGGTAGCGGATGGCCTTCTGCGCGTAGGAAAACTCGCTGAAGCCCGTCAGCACGACGACGATCGTCTCCGGAAAGCGCTCGTAGACGAGCTTCGCCAGCTCCAGCCCGTCGAGAAACGGCATGCAGATATCCGTGATCACCACGTCCGGCAGAACAGTCTCGAGATGGTCGGCCGCCTGCCGGCCGTTTTCAAAAACGTGCGGGGGTGCGAAGCCGAATTTTTCCCAATTCGTGTTCTGCGCCATTGATTCGCGCACGAGCGCCTCGTCTTCCACGAGCATGATCTGGTACATTCCGCGCCCCTCCTTTGTTGTTTGTGATTAGTGTATAACAAAAGCGGGATAATTGCAAACCAAATTTAGCAAATCGCCAAAATCATCTTTCGGAATTATTTCGACATTGCCGAACGTATCCGGTTGCTGAACGACGTTCGCCATGCTATAGTAATAATAAAGAATTGTAAAAGGAGACCCGTTATGGCAGAACAAGAGGGAAAAACCATCCATTCCGTCGCAAAGGCGATCCGCCTGCTCGACCTGCTGACCGCCGCCGGTCAGCCCGCATCCTTAACGGAGCTGTATCAGAAGACCGGCTGGCCGAAGAGCACCATCCACGGCCTGCTCTCCACCATGCGTGAGTCCGGCCTCATCGAGCAGACGCCGAACGGCCGCTACTGGCTGGGCATCCGGCTGTTTGAATACGGCTGCGCCGTCTCCAACTCGTGGGACATCGGCGCCATCGCCCGGCCGCACATGCAGAACATCTGCGCCGAGCTCGGCGAGAGCGTCTTCCTGTCGGTCTTTGACCGCGCCGCCGTCGTGACGCTCGCGGAGGAGGAATCCCGCGCGAGCCTGCGCGTGGTCTCCGAGGTCGGCGCGCGTCTGCCGGTCCACTGCACGTCGCAGGGCAAGCTGTTTTGGCCAACAGCTCCCCGGCCGAGTGCCGCCGCATCCTCACGCACACCGAGCTCAAGGCCTACACGCCCCACACGCTCACCACGCCGGAGCAGTTCGCCCCCGAGCTCACCCGCATCCGCGAGCAGGGCTACGCCGTGGAAAACGGCGAATACAAAATTGGCCTGCGCTCGGTCTCCGCGCCCATCCACGATGTGACGGGCGAGGTACGCTACGCCATCGGCTGCGTCGGCATGTTCCGCCAGGTCCAGTCCGACGAGTTCCTGCACGCCATCCGCCTCGTCTGCGCCGCCGCCGACACCATCTCCCGCGCCATCGGCTACCACGGGTGAGAATAATATAAAAAGGCCTTCCCCGCATAGGAGAAGCCTTGGAGTGCGCAGCCCCAAAGCCTCCCCTTCCAGGGGAGGTGGCTCGGCGAAGCCGAGACGGAGAGGTTGAGCCGGATTTGTAACAACCTCTCAGTCTGCTCCGCAGACAGCTCCCCTGCAAGGGGAGCCTTTGGGGTGCATCCTGTAGGGGCGGGGCAAATAAAGAAGACCTACTCGCAAAAAGGTGCAGCCTGACAAGTTCAGACTGCACCTTCTATTGATAGCAGATATTCTAAGGCAACTAGTTACAAATCTGGAACCCCCGTATCAGGCGGCGCGTACCAAGCGCCCGTAGGTGAGTATCGAGTGGAACGACGCCTGAAAAATAGGGACTTGCCTGAATTCAGAGGCAGGATGCACCAAGCGCGTCCCCAAGCACTCTTTTCTCCCCTATCTTTTCTCTTGCGAGAGAAAAGATAGGGCCGCCGGAGGCGCGTCAGAAATGACCACGACGGAACGAGCCGCCGCAAGCGACGTCTCTTTTCCTCTGTGCTCGTTTCTTCCTTTCCAAACCGCAAACTAAATTTGCGGTTTGGGTTTTTCTATGCAAATTTGATACAACCTCTCAGTCTCGGCTTCACCGAGCCAGCATCCCTACCCCTTTTGTCCCTTCGGGACATTTCCCCCTGATAGGGGGAATCGGCCCCTGGGAGGGGAGCCTTTCAGGTCCGGCTGTGGCCGGGGGACAGGAGATTTTTTCCGCAGTGCGGGCAGCTCTCGCCGTCGCTGCGGCCGAGGCGCCTGCCGCAGAAGGGGCAGCGCCAGAGCGCGAGGTACACCAGCGCGTACCCGCCCGCAAAGCAGGCCGTAAACAGGAAATACACCGGCTTCGATACGCCGCAGCCGATCAAAAGACTCGCCAGCGTCAGCGCCAGCAGCACAAAAAGCAGGACCTTGACTGTTTTCAGATGCATGAAAAAGCCTCCTTACCCTCTTGCATCCCGGGACCACGTTGCTTCCGCTTTCTTCTGTCTGTATTATAGCACGCTGTCAGAAAATTGCCTACTGATTTTTGTAATTTTTGTGCATGTTGTTTCAGATCCACCCTGGCTGTTCTGCGCGTCGATCTTCTCCTTGAGGTCGTTCAGGTAGACCCAGCGCTCCGTCTTTTCGTCAAGTTCGGCGCTCAGCCGCTCCTGCTCGTCCGTCAGCTCCTGCAGCCGGACGTAATCGCTGCCGCAGGCTTCCTGCGCGCGGCGGCAGGCGGCGAGCTTCTCCTCCAGCTCCGCCAGGACCGCGTCGATCGTCTCGAACTCCCGCTGCTCGTTATACGAGAACTTCAGCTTCTTCTCCCGCGGCCGCTCCGGCTGCGGTTTTCGGTCTTTTCGGACTTTTCCGGCTTCTTTTCCTCCGCCGGGCGGCGCTTGCGCGCCCAGTCGGACCAGTTGCCGGTGAAGATGTCGACGCGCCCCTCCGGCCGGACCTCCAGAATGGTGTCCGCCATCTTGTCGAGGAAGAAACGGTCGTGCGAGACCGTGATGATCGGGCCGGGGAAGCTCTGCAGATAGTCCTCGAGGATGGAGAGCGTCGTCACGTCCAGATCGTTCGTCGGCTCGTCGAGCAGCAGCACGTTCGGCGCCGCCATCAGGACTGACAGCAGATACAGCCTCCGCCGCTCGCCGCCCGAAAGACGGCCGATCGTCGTCTGCTGCAGATCGGGCGTGAACAAAAAGCGCTCGAGCATCGTCTTGGCCGAGAAGGTCCCCTCGTCGGTCTTCACCTGCGCGGCGACCTCGTGGATGCAGTCGTACACGCGCTGGTTCAGGTCCAGCTCGCGCCCCTCCTGCGAAAAATGCCCGATGCGGACCGTCTCGCCCAGCTCGACCGTGCCGCTGTCGGGCTGAATCTCGCCCGCGAGCAGCCGCAGGAGCGTCGATTTGCCCGCGCCGTTGCGGCCGACGATGCCGATGCGGTCCGTCCGCAGCACGCCGTAGGAGAAGTCCGCAAAGAGCGTCCGCCCGTCATACCCTTCGACACGTGCTCGAGCGTGATGATCTTTTTGCCGAGCCGGCTCGAGGCCGCGGCCAACTGCACCGTGCTGTCGCGCTCCGGCGCTTTCTGGTTTTTGAGGGCCTCATAGCGGTCGATGCGCTCCTTGCTCTTGGTGCTGCGGGCCTGGCAGCCGCGCAGGATCCATTCGCGCTCGACGCGCAGGATCGACTGCCGCTTGCGCTCGGACGCCTCGGCCATCTGCGCGCGCTGCTCGCGCAGCTCCAGATAGCGGGAGTAATTCGCCTCGTAGTGATAGAGCTTGCCGCGCGAGAGCTCCGTGATGTGGTTCACGACGCGCTCAAGAAAGTACCGGTCGTGCGTCACCATGACGAGCCCGCCCTTATACCGCCGCAGCCAGTCCTCCAGCCAGGCGACCATCTCCGTGTCAAGGTGGTTCGTCGGCTCGTCGAGCACCAGCACGTCCGCCGGATGGATGAGCGCCGCGCACAAAGCCGCGCGGCGGCGTTCGCCGCCGGAGAGCGTGCCGATGCGCCGGTCCGTCTCGCCGAGGCCGAGCTTCGTCAGCATCGCCTTTGCCTCGTATTCGTTCAGCGCGCGGAACTGCGGCGGCATGCTGGCGAAGACCTGCTCCAGGATCGTCCAGTCGTCGTCCATCTCCGGGTTCTGCGGCAGATAGCTCACCTGCAGGTTCGGCCGGCGCGAGATGTGCCCGCTGTCCGGCTGCACGAGCCCGGCCAGCACCTTCAGAAATGTCGATTTGCCGGTGCCGTTGATGCCGATGACGCCGGTCTTGTCCCCCTCGTTGAGATAAAAATCCACATCCTGCAGCAGCTGACGGCTGCCGAAATTGATGGAAAGCTGTTCTGCGGATAAAAGCATAAAATTCCTCCTTCAAGGGGTTTCTGCGCCTATTCTATCACAGCTTCCGCCGGAAATCACGCGCTTCTTGCATTTGTTCCGTGTTTCTGCTATCATGGGGGCGAAAAACCGATGAAACGGGGAGAATTGTTTATGGAGCCTGTGAAGCTGCTGGCGCTCGATCTGGACGGGACGCTGCTGAATTCCCAGAAGGAGCTGACGCTGCGCACCCGTGATGCGCTCTATGCCGCGGCGGGAGCTGGCGTCGAGATCGTACCGACGACGGGCCGCTTTTTTACCGGTATGCCCGAGGTCATTCAGAAGCTGCCGTTTCTGCACTACGCCATCACCATCAACGGTGCGCAGGTCTATGATATCCGCGAGAAAAAAGCCGTCAGCACGGCGGAAATCCCGCTGGAAACGGCGCTGCGGGTCCTGGAGTATCTCGACGGCTTCCCCGTGATCTACGACTGCTATCAGGACAACTGGGGCTGGATGACGCGCAGCATGCAGGAAAACGCCGCTGCATTTGTCCCCATCGATCACTCGCTGCGCATGGTGTGCAGTCTGCGCACACCGGTCGACGAGCTCAAGGCGTATCTGCGGGAGCAGAACCGGAGCGTCCAGAAGCTGCAGCTGTTCACACCGGACGATGCGCTGCGCGGCAGGCTGCTCACCGACCTTGCGGAGCGTTTCCCCTGCCTGAGCGTCAGCACGTCCATGCCCTGCAACATTGAGATCAACGACGCGCACGCCAACAAGGGCGAGGCCATTGCGAGTCTGGCAGCCTATCTCGGCCTGCCGATGGCGGCGACGATGGCCATCGGCGATGGGCTGAACGACAGGAGCATGATCAAAATGGCAGGGACTGGCGTGGCCATGGCAAATGCGTGCCCAGAAATTCTGGCGCTTGCCGATGAAGTGACAGCCTCCTGCGACGAGGACGGCGCGGCGCTTGCCATCGAGCGGCACTGCGTGCCGGGAAAGGCGTAACGGAAATGTTCGACTGTCATATTCATATGGTGCTGGACGGCGTAAATTGGAGGGGAATCCATTGCGCGGCACAAGGCTGCACCGCAGGAGGCACTCATCCGAAAAACGCTCGCGCAGTATCAGGCGCTGGGCTATACCTACCTGCGCGACGGCGGCGACCGCTGGGGCGCCGGCGCGCTGGCCGCGAAGCTTGCGCCGGAATACGGCATCCGCTACCGCACCCCCTGCTTCCCCATCTACAAGACCGGCCACTACGGTAGCTTCATCGGCCGTGGCTTTTCCACACCGGCGGAATACCGCGCGCTCGTGCGCGCGGCCAAAGCCGCGGGCGCGCACTTTATTAAGATCATGATCTCCGGCCTCATGGACTTTGAGCACTACGGCGTCCTGACCGACGAGCCGCTTGCGCCGGGCGAGATCGCGGACATGATCGCCGGTGCCCATGACGAGGGCTTTTCCGTCATGGCGCACGCCAACGGCGACAGCGCCGTGCGCGCCGCGCTGGCTGCCGGGGTCGACTCGATCGAGCACGGGGCCTATCTCTCGCCCGAGACGCGCAGCCAGCTGGCGGAAAGCCATGCCGTCTGGGTGCCGACGCTCGTGACCATCGGCAATCTGATCGGCGACGGCCGCTTCCCGGACGCGGCGCTGCGTCCGCTGCTGGCGTTCCAGCAGCAAGCCGTCCGCGACGCCGCGGCGCAGGGGGCAAGGATCGCCTGCGGCAGCGACGCCGGGGCCTACCGCGTCCTGCACGCGCAGGGCGGCCTGGACGAGCAGGCCCTCCTCCGCCGCACCCTCGGCCCCACCGCCGACCAGATCCTGACCCAAGGCAATACCGAGATCCAAAAGCGCTTTTGAAGCCCCCCTGCGTTGCTCCCAAAGGCTCCCCTTCCAGGGGAGCCTTTGGGGGGAGGGACGCCAGCTCTCCACATAAAACAAGCAGCCCGGACATCGGGCTGCTTGTTGGTCCTTTATAGAAGTTCTCTTTACTTACCCGAGTCAAAATCCGACTCCGTGCGGGTGCGCAGGCGGCTGATGGCGTCGGTCAGGGTCTGCGTGTCGTCCGGGAAGAGGCCGGAGGCGATGGCCGTGCGGATCGGGAGGATCTCATACTGCGCGCCGTCCGCGCCGGAGCCGCGGTCCATGAGGTACAGCGGCGTGTAGTTGACGCTGGTCAGCGCCGTCTCGCCGGTCTCGCCGTTTTTGGTGAATTGCAGGTTCAGAATGACCGACGATTCACAGCCGCTGGCATAGCTGCTGTTCTGGCTGGAGAAGAAATTGCCGAGGCTGTAGGCCACGAAGCAGGTCTTGTCCTTGCCGTCGTCCGTCGTCACGTCCATGGTCTCCATTTTGCCGACCAGATGGCTGTGCGTGCCCAGGATCGCATCCGCGCCGCGCTCAAAGAGCTGCTTTGCCAGCGACTGCTGCGTCTTCGTCACCTCGAGCGTTGCCTCGCTGCCCCAGTGGAGCATCACGAGGATGACGTCGGGCTTGAGCTCCTTCGCCGCGTCCACCGACTGCAGCAGCGCCTGCGTGTCGAGCTTTTCATAGTCCGTGCTGTAATCCTTGTACAGGAGATTCACCGCGTACTCCGCGCCCTCCGGCAGCTGCAGACCGCCGAGGCCCTTGGTATAGGCGATGATCGCTACCTTCAGCCCGCTGACGTTTTTGATCACCACGCCGTTGTTGGCCGCGCGTTCCGCGGCGTCGGCGTAGGTGCCCGCGTGGTCGATGCCGGCATTCGTCAGATAGCTGATCGTGCTCTGCAGGCCGGACAGGCCGTTCTGGATGGAGCAGGTGTTCGCCGTCTGCAGCAGGTCAAAGCCGATGGTCGAAAGCGTCGTCGCCAGCGACTCCGGCGCGCGGTAATCCGGCTTGCCTGCATAGGGCGCGCCGCAGAAATTGCACTCGAGATTCCCGATCGTCAGATCGGACGAGAGCGTATAGCCGGACACGGCCGCGAAGCTCTCGGCAAAGTTATAGCTGCCGTCCGGCTGCTTCGCGTCGGCGAGCAGCTCGTCCGTGATCATGATATCGCCGACGGCGGAGATGGTCACGGTGGTATCCGGCTCCGTCTCGAGCTGCAGCGTGGTGTTCTTTTTCGCGTAGAGCTCCGGATGCTCGCGCCGATTGCGGCAGCCGCGCAGGATGAGGATCAGCGACAGCACAAAGATCACCAGCAGTACCGCCGCCAGCACGCGCTGGCGCATCAGCAGCTTCCGCTTCTGCTCCTGCCGGCGCAGACGCCGCGCCTCCATCAGCTCCTCGTTCTGCCTGCGTTCCATATGATCCATGCGCGCACCTCCTGTCCGTTTGTATCCGGGCTGTAATTTATGTATGATATCACAGTTCCCGGAAAAAGGCAAGTCTCCGCCATCCGGCAAACAAGCGGCTTGGCTTTTTGCGCTGGATATGCTATAATTATGTATCATTTTGTAACAGAGGAACGAATCATGCGTCAAACAAGCAAACGGGCGCGCCGCTCGCGGCTTCTGATGATCTTCATTCTGGTGCTGCTGATCGCGCTCGTCCTGTGGGCCTCGCCGCGCTGGCCGACCGGCTCCTCCACTACGGCGCGAATGCCACCATCAGCGCCAAGGACGCCGACCAGCCCAGCGCCATCACCCCGACGCCGGAGACGGCGGACGACACCCCGAAAAATACATACGATCCCGCCTGCTTCTACCGCGACGGCGAATTTCTCCGCTATGAGAGCAGCACCGTGACCAGCCAGATCGGCATCGACGTCTCCGCCCACCAGCAGGACATCGACTGGCAGCGCGTCGCCGCCAGCGGCGTCCAGTTTGCCATTCTCCGCGCGGGCTACCGCGGCTATACCGAGGGCTCCATCCAGGAGGACGCGTATTTTGAGAATCTCGCCGGCGCCATCGACGCCGGGCTCGACGTGGGCGTCTATTTCTTCTCCCAGGCCATGGACGAGCAGGAGGCGCGCGAGGAAGCCCGCTTCGTGCTGGATAAGATCTCCGGCTATCAGCTCGCCTACCCCGTGTTTTTCGACTGGGAGAAGATCGGGGCCGACGCCCGCAGCGACGCGATGGACCTGACCTCGCTCACGACCGTGACGGATACCTTCTGCTCGGAGATTGAGGCCGCAGGCTATCAGGCCGGGCTGTATTTCAACCAGCAGCTGGGCTATGAGGAGCTACACCTGCCGAGCCTGCAGGGCTACACCTTCTGGCTCGCCGAATACAACGACACGCCGTCCTTCACCTACGACTTTGATCTCTGGCAGTACGCCAGCGACGGCAGTGTCGACGGCATCGACGGCGACGTCGATCTGAATCTGGCTTTTATCGGGAAGTGAACGTATGAGATCTTCCGCCTCCGGGCATGCCCGGCTCGCATTTGCCGGGAGCATGCTCGTTTTTGGGACCATCGGCCTGCTGCGCCGGTTCATCGATCTGCCGAGCGCGGTCATTGCCTGCTTCCGCGGGCTGCTCGGCTGTGTTCTTCTGCTGCTTCTGCAGCGTCTGCGCGGCAGAAAGCCGGACCTTGCCGCCCTGCGGCGGTATCTGCCCGCCCTGCTCATCTCCGGCGGTATGATCGGCTTCAACTGGATGCTGCTGTTTGAGGCCTACCGCTATACGACCATCGCCGTCGCCACGCTCTGCTACTATATGGCCCCGGTGCTGCTCATCGCGTTTTCGCCGCTGCTGTTCAAGGAAAAGCTGACCGGGCGGCAGATCGTGTGCGTGCTGCTCGCGGCGCTCGGCATGGTGCTGGTCTCCGGCGTGCTGGACGGCGGCGGGCTGAATGACGGCGCGATGAACGGTATCGCGCTCGCGCTGGGCTCGGCCGTCCTCTACGCGCTCATCACTGCTGTCAACCGCAAATATCTCGGCCCTGTCGACGCCTATGACAAGACCATCGTCCAGCTCGGCGCGGCCGGCTGGTGCTCGTGCCGTATCTGCTGCTGACGGGCGGCTTCGCCGGGCTGCGGGTCACGCCGCTGTCCGCGGGGCTGATGCTGCTCGTCTCGCTGACGCACACGGCCATCCCCTACGCGCTGTATTTTCGGTGCCATGGTGCGCCTGCCCACGCAGACCGTCGCGCTGATGAGCTACCTCGACCCCATCACGGCCCTGCTGCTCTCCGCCCTCGTGCTGCACGAGCCCCTCACCCCCGCCGGCCTCGCCGGCGCCGCCCTCGTCCTCGGCGCCACCCTCCTGAGCGAACTCTGGGCACGCAAAAAGCCCACATAAAGGCTCCCATGAAAGGGGAGCCTGGGGTAAGGAAACCGCCCGGCAGCTTAGCTGCCGGGCGGCTTGGTGTTAGCCTCTGGTTTCCTGGGAGATGGCGCGGATGGCGTTCAGGGCGAAGCCGTGCTCTTCGAGCGTGATGACGCTTCCGCAGTACGGGCACTTCGCGCTGGCGTTGATCTCCAGCGGCGCGCCGCAGTGCGGGCAGCTGACGGTCTGCATGTTGCCGCCCGCTTCGGTCTTCGTGCCGGTCGGCCGGACGAGATCCCACTCGTAGGTCATGAACTTCTCCTTGTTCCGGTCGCCGGAGACAAGGCTGCCCGTTGCGTCGTCGAGCGTGTAATCGACGATGCGCGTGTTCAGACGGGCGACGAGCACGTCGTTGCCGCCCTCCTGGCACCAGCCGCGCAGCTCCACGGACAGAACCGCGATGCGCTCGATGTAGTTGGTCTGGCCCTGCTGCTTCTTGCGCTGGAGCTGGTTGTCCATCTGCGTGAAGAACGCGTCGGTGCAGTACGGACGGATGGGCGAGATGTCCTTCTTCTGCCAGCAATCCTGCATCTGTACATACAGGTTCGACAGCTTCGAGGTCAGCTCAGTCTCGTCGAAGGCTTCGTCGAGCTGCGTGTACTCGCTCATCGGCTTCAGCTTGCGGTTCGCAGCCGCGGACCAGCTGACGCCGCCGGCCTTGCGCTTCTTCTTGCCGCCCACGTTCGTAGTGACGAAGGCCACCATCAGGATGATGCCGATGACCCAGAAGCTGAGCCCGAGCGTCCCGCCGTCGGAGGAATCGGCATACGAGTCGCTATCCCAGTCAGAGCTGTCCCAGCTGGAATCGGAGCTGCTCCAGTCGGAGGAACCGCCAAAGTCGGAGTCGCCGGAATAATCGCCGAAATCCGCGCCCGCCGGCAGCGCCGCGATCAGCACGAGCATCACGCACAGCGCCAGCGCCAGCAGACGCTTGAACCATGTTTGTTTCATCAGGTTACCCCTTTCTCATTTTCTTTCTGCTGCCAGTATAACACCCCGACCTGCCGGATGGCAAGCAAAACAAATGCCCGCCGAAAACTTTCGGCGGGCATTGCGGATGCGCTTATAATTCCTGATAGACCGCTCTGGCGCCGCCGATGTACTTCGGGCGCGTGCGGGCGCAGAGGATGTTGGCTTCGCCGATCTTCTTGATCGACAGCCGGACCGGGATAGCCACCCGGCGCAGGTGCATGCCGATGAGCGTGCCGCCGATGTCGATGCCGGCGTCGGCCACGATCGTCTCGACGAGGACCGGATCCTTGAAGTTCGCCCACGCGGTCATGGCGAACGAGCCGCCCGCGTGCAGCTGCGGGATAGCGTTGACGATCTCAAAGCCGTGTGATTCGGCCACGGCGCGCTCGACGACGAGTGCGCGGTTGAGATGCTCACAGCACTGCACGGCAAGCTCGATGCCCTGCGCCTGCAGCACCGGATAGATGCCCGCGAACGCGGCCTGCGCCGCCTCCAGACTCGAGCCCTTGCCGATGCGCGCGCCGACCATCTCGCTCGACGAGCAGCCGACGACAAAGATCTTGCCGGGCTTCAGCTTTGCGGCCTCCAGCAGCTCCGTGACGGCCTGCCGGGCCTGCGCGGTCAGTTCTTCATACATGTGTTATTCACCCTTCCAGAATGCTTTGTGGATCTCCGGGACCTTGGGAAAGCGCGGTATAGAGCAGCACGGACAGCACGATGCCGATGGCCGCCTGCACCAGATTGTTGGGGATGGACGCCGCGGCGGACAGGCCCTTGCCCAAGATCAGCGCCTTGTAGCCGAAGTACCCAGCGACCATCACGACCTCGGACGGCAGCTCGATGAGCGCCAGACGCCAGAACGGGATCTTCTCGCCCTTCTTCAGCAGCGGCCGCAGCAGCAGCGCGGCCACCAGCGCCACAAGGCCCTTGATGATAAACGTACCGGGGACATAATGGGCATATCCGGCCAGCAGATCGGCAAGACCGCTGCCGATGCCGGCGGCAAAGAAGCCGTACCACGGGCCGAGCACCAGACCGGCAAGCAGGCACATGCACTCACCGAGATTCGTATAGCCCGCCACGGTCGGGATCCGCACGATCATCGTCGCCACGCAGCAAAGCGCCGCGAACATCGCGCTCAAAACCAGCTTCCGGATCGTTTCATTTTTCATCGTCAGGGAACCTCTCTTCCAAAGAATACCCTGATTATAGCCGATTCTGATTCTATAAAAAGACGCAAAAACCGATATTTTTTTAGGTACAGTTTTTCCCGGACGGCCGCATCAGCCCCGGCACGCGGCAGACCGCCTGCTCCAGCAGCACGGCCAGCACGATCCCCGCCGCGAAGCCGTACCACGGCCCAAGGATCCATCCGGCGAGCAGGCACAGGCCGTCGCCAAAATTCAGATAACCGGTCGCAATGGGGATCTGGATCACCATCGTCGCCGCGCAGCTGAGCGCCGCGAACATCGCGCTCAGAACCAGCTTCCGGATCGTCTTGGAGGTCTCAGATGATGCGGCCGAGGCCCGCGGTCTTCGCAGCCTGGGCAGCGCGGCGCAGGGCGGAGACGGGCTCGCCCTCGAGGAAGTAGGCGTACATATCGAGGATCATCCCGGCCAGCTCCGAATCAGCCTCCAGACCGGAGACCTCCTTCAGGACCTTCGCCGCTTCTTCCTTCGACTGCTCGATGCCCGCCTCATTCAGATAGCGGTACACCGCGCCGGCTGCGCCGACGGCGATATACGCGGGCTTCACGCCCTGCTCGAGGCACAGCAGGCTCGAACCGATCAGGCGGTCGGCCGCGCCGAGCTTTCTCGTCGGGTCGCCGCCGACACGCTTGCAGGTATCCTTCAGCGCGGCGTTGCGGAAGCGGCCCAGCAGATCCGTGATGTGCAGCATCAGGCCGTCCAGCTCGACGCCGTACTTCTTGGAAAGCGCCAGCGCGCTTTCCAGCATGGCGTTCTGGACAATCGTCAGGACCTCGGGATCGTCGATGGACTGGTAGATATATTTCCGGCCCTCGTAGCCGCCCAGATACGCGCAGGTCGCGTGGCCCATGTTGTGGACGTACAGCTTGCGCTTGATATAGAAATCAAACGGCTCGAACGGAACCATGTTCGTGATCTCGGGGATCTCGCCCTTGAACGCGGCCTTGTCGACCGGCAGGAAGCCGTAGCGCTCGACGCACACGCGCATCGGGTCGCCGTCCTTCATCTCCTCGGTCTGCACGGGGACCATGCGGCCAATGGAGGCCTCGACCAGGCCGACCTTCTCGTCGAAGTGCTTCTTTTCTTCGTCGGTCAGCAGGTCCTTCAGCATGCCCTCCATGACCTTGTTCGCGTCCATCAGGTTTTCGCAGATGATGATGTTGAGCGGACGGTCGTCCCGCGCCCAGCGCTTTCTGAGGCCCGCGACGATGTTGCCGACGATGAACTTGAGAATTCTCGCGCCGACCGCCGTCGCCATGATATCGCAGTTTGCGATGGCCTCGGAGGCCGCTTCCTGATCGTTGCCGTTGACCGCGGTCACGTGCTCGATCACGACGTCCTCATGTCCCTCGCTGGACACATAGCGGACGGGGTACTGCTTTTTTTCCTGCAAAGCCTTGACCACGGGCTCCGCCACGTCGATGAACGTGACCTCGTAGCCGGACTGGCTGAGCGTCGCGCCGATAAAGCCGCGGCCGATGTTGCCGCCGCCGTACATAACTGCCTGTTTCATAGTGATTCTGACCCTCTTTTTTTATTTCTTGCCGTACAGCTCGTACAGCTTCAGGACTTCATCCTTCGTCTTCACGCCGTCGGACGCGCTGACCTCGCTGAGGGAGGCCGCCGCGCTGCAAGCGCCGAGCTTCAGCGCCTCCGGCAGCGGCATATCCGTCTCCGCCGCGTACAGAACGCCCGCGCAGAACGCGTCGCCCGCGCCGACGGTGCCCTTGATATAGCCCTTCGGGAGCTTCAGGCTCTCAAATTCATAGTAATTGCCGTTCTCGTCCATGCCGCAGCCGATCTCCGGGCAGTGGATAACGGCCCACTTTGCTACGCCCAGCTCGTGGAGCTTCTGCAGCGCGGCCTTCATGTTTTCCACATGCAGCGCGCCGTCTTCTCCGCGCAGCAGGACACCCGTGGTCTGCTGCGTCTCAAGCTCGTTGATGATGCAGTAGTCGGTGTATTTGAGCGCCGGGGTCACGAGCCGCGCAAAGCGCTCGCCCGCCTCGGAGACGACGTCGATGGACGTCTTCATCCCGGCCTTCTGCGCCCGGTGCAGAAGCCGTGCCATCTTCGTGCCGTATTCCGCGTCCGGCTCGTCCAGATGCGGCAGCAGCAGGATATAGCCAATGTGGAAGATATCGACGTCGAGCTTATCCCAGTCGATGTCGTCCTCGCCGTAGTAGGCGTTCGCGCCCGCGTGCTGGAAGAAGGTGCGCTCCTTCGTCTGGTTGTTGGACATGACCGCGGTAAAGGACGTGCGGCCGTTGCGCTTGACCATGGAAAGGTCGATATTCTTGTATTTTCCCATCTCCTGCAGGACGAAATCGCCCTCGGCGTCATGCCCGGCAAAGCCGGAGGCCACGAGCGGAAGCTGGGGATCGAGTCTTGCGAGGTCCGAAATGGTGTTGCAGACCGAGCCGCCGGTGGACTGCTTGATGCCCTCGGTGATGTGCGTCAGCTCATTCTGCTTCGGCCAGGTCTCAATGGGGTAGGTAATATCCACGATCATATTACCCGCGCAGCAAATTCCTTTTTTCATACTTCCTCCCTGTGTTTTTGCAGAACCTGGGCTGGAACTCCGGCCCATCCGGCAATTCTGCCTTGTTTTTCTGCTCTGATACTGTTATTATGAGGGACAAGGGCAGGCTTATCACCGATAAATCTGCTTCCACATCCCGACAATGATGCGATTTGGTGAAAATATGGAACTGTACAACGAATATGAGCTGATCTCGCACTCCAAACTGGCCGACTGCTCGATGTTCATCGTCGACATGGTCTACCGCCCCATGCACCTGCACAAGGAGATGGAGCTGTGCTACATCCTGAGCGGCACCTGCCGCGTCAGCACCGACCGGCAGAGCTTCACCGCCGGTGCCGGCGGCGTTCTGCTCTTTGACGCGGGTGCGGGCCATGAGATCTGGGCCGTGGGCGCGCCCGCGCGGATCCTGACGCTGCAGCTGTCGCACGGCTTCTGCAGCCGCTTCTATCCGCAGATCCGCAACGTCCGCTTCGGCTGCCGCCTGCTCTCCGACTGCCTGTCGGAGGACGCTTTCACTGCACACGCTGCAGCATGCCATGCTGCAGGCGTTTTCCGAATACCTGCTCGACTCGCCGCAGGCCATGTTCGCCTGCATGGCGCAGATCCACGCGATCTTTGCGCTTTTGCTGCAGGGCGTGCCCTACCGCGTGCTGAGCGACACGGAAAACACCACCCAGACACGCAACGCCGAGCGCATGCACCGGATCCTGCACTATCTCGAGACGCATTATTCCGAACCCGTCCGCCTCAGCGAGATCGCGAAGACCGAGGGGCTCACGCAGACGTACCTGTCGCACCTGTTCCGCGAGCAGCTGCATATCCCGTTTCAGGATTATCTGGGCAGGCTCCGACTGGAGGCGGCGATGCTCCTGCTGCGGCAGTCCGACACGACGCTGACCGACGCAGCCTATGCCTGCGGCTTCTCCGACCCCAAGTATCTCAACCAGAGCTTTTTGAAAAACCTCGGCATGACGCCCCGGCAGTGGCTGCAGGAAAACCGCCCCGCCCCCACCGGCGAGACGCAGTCCAAAGAGGATTCCCGCACGGCCCAGCATATCCTGACGCCCGACGAATGCCGGGCGCTGCTGGACACGTACGGGATCATGCCGGATCAGATCTTCAGGATCTTCAGTTCTTCGCCGCTGGCGTAGGCTTTTTCCATGATGCGCTGGACGTGGACCGCGTCGGACGCGGGGACGACGAGCGGCTTGTCGTTCAGGATGGAGTCCGAGAAGCTCTCGATCTCGCGGGTGTACATGTTGCCGAAATCGCCCGGGATCTCGATGCCCGCGTCGTCCGCGTGCGTCTGCTCGGCCGAATAGGCCACGTTTTTGTCAATGAACACGGCGTTCAACTTGCCGCCGTCGATCTGGCCGATCATCGTGTCGCCCAGCAGACGGCCCTTCGTCCCGAAGAACTCCACGCGCCACTTCGATGCCTCGTCCGGAATATTGAAGTTCGACTGCACGACGCACTGCGCGCCGTTTTCCATCCGCATGAGGATGGTGGACGTGTCCTCCACGTCATACTGCGGCTCCGGGAAGGCGATTTTCTCGTTCATGGACGCGACCTCGGTCACGCGCATGCCGGTGATGTACTCCATCAGATCGATCGTGTGCACCGACAGGTCCATCATCGCGCCGCCGACCGCCTTGGCCTTGCACTGCCGCCAGTTGCCGGGCTCGTAGGGAAGCCAGAGCGTGAACTGCGAATAGCCGGACACGACCGTACCGATTTTTCCCTCGGCGATGGCCTTTTTCATGCTCATCACATGCGAGCCGAAGCGCATCATGAAGCCGGCCGCGATCTTCACGCCCTTGCTTTCACAGTACTCGATGACCTCCTGGCCCTCGTCGGACGTCATGGCCAGCGGCTTTTCGATCAGGATATCCTTGCCGTAGTCGGCGGCCAGCTTCGCCTGCTTCGCGTGCAGGACGATGGGAGTCGCGATATAAACTGCGTCGACCTCCGGATCGGCCAACAGGTCCTCTTCCTTCGTGTAGCCGCGCTTGGCGCCGTATTTCTGGCGGATCTTCTCGACCTGCTCAGCGTTGATGTCCATGACGGCGATCAGCTCCGCGTTCTTCGCCAGCATCATCCCCCGGGATCGTTCTGCGGTCCGCAATGCCGCCCGCACCGATGACGCCCCAACGTAATTTTTTCATATGTCTCGCTCCTTTGCAAATCCATAAGCCGCTGTCCGCGGTTATTTTTATTGTACCACACCTCCGCCCCAATGGAAAGAGAATTCCACCCAAAAACCAAAAATCCAACAACAATCCACAAGCCCAGCACCCCACGGCTCCCTTGTGTAAAGGGAGCTGGCGCGAAGCGCCTGAGGGATTGTTGTCACAAATTTGCAACTACTGGTTGCCTCCGGCGGCCCTTTCTTTTCCGTCTTGCCGGAAAAGATAGGGGAGAAAAGGGGCGCTTGGACGCGTTTGGTGCGTGCTGCCTCTGAGTTTAGGTGAGCACCAATGTTTCAGGCGTCGTTCCACACGAGACTCACTTTACGGGCATCTTACTACGCGCCGCCTGATACGGGGGTATCAGATTTGATACCAGTTGCCGTAGAACGACTGCCATCAATAGAAGGTGCAGTCTGAGTTTGTCAGGCTGCACCTTTTTGCGGGAAGGTTTTCTGTGTTTGCAGGAACCAAGGCTTCCCTGAAAGGGGAGCTGGCCCGAATGTCCTGAGTGGTGGAACCCGCCGCAGCAAAAAGGCAGCGGATCTCTCCGCTGCCTTTTCTTCTCTTTATTGATTATACGCGTTTTCTGCTTACTCCTGATCCCAGTTGTGCCAGACGTTTTGGACGTCGTCGTCTTCTTCGAAGAGGTCGAGCATTTTTTCCATGTTGTCGCGGTCTTCCTGCTTTTCGAGCTTCTGGTAGGTCTGGGGGACCATCTCGATCTGGGCGGAGTCGAACTTGTAGCCCTTGTCCTCGAGCGCCTTGGCGACGTCGTTAATGGAGTCGGGGTCGGTATAGACGGTGAAGCAGCCCTCTTCCGGCTGGAAATCGGCGGCGCCGGCGTCGAGCGCGTCCATCATGACGGTATCCTCGTCGAGCTCTTCGTCTTCGTTGTCGATGACGATAACGCCCTTGCGGTCGAACGACCAGCTGACGCAGCCGGTGGTGCCGAGACTGCCGCCGTATTTGTCAAAATGATGGCGGACGCTGCCCGCGGTGCGGTTGCGGTTGTCGGTCATGGTCTCGACGATGACAGCGACGCCGCAGGGGCCATGGCCCTCGTAGGTGATGGTCTCGTAGTTGTCGCCGCTGCCGGACGCGGCTGCTTTTTCGAGCACGCGCTTGATGTTGTCGTTCGGCATGTTGGCGGCCTTGGCCTTGGTGATGACGGTGGCAAGGCGGGAGTTATACGCGGGGTCGGCGATGCCGCCGCCCTCCTTGACGGCTACGATCATTTCCTTGGAGATCTTCGTAAAGGCAGCCGCGCGCTTTGCGTCCTGCGCGCCCTTGGTTTTCTGAATGTTATGCCACTTGGAATGTCCGGACATGTGGTGTTCTTCCCTTCGTTACAAATATATCTTTTGCTATTTTATCACAGCCATACGGCGCAGGTCAACCACTTCAGAGAAATTGCGTTTCATCTTTGTGGTCCTGCGCGCGCAGGACGGTCAGCTCCGGCAGCGCTTCGCGCAGGATGCGCGCGAGAACCGCGCAGACGGGGTTTTCCGTCTCAAAGTGTCCCGCGTCGAGGAGGTTCAGGCCGCGGTACTTCGCTTCCTCAAAGTGATTGTATTTGAGATCCGCGGTCACGAGCGTGTCGCAGCCCGCGGCGAGGACTTCGTCGATCGCGCCGCCGCAGCTGCCGCCGCCGACAGCGACACGCGCACGGGCCTGCCTGCGTCGGCGAACCGGAGGCCGGGGCAGCCGAGCGCCGATCTTACGAACGCGGCGAACGCCGCGAGGCTCTGCGCCTGTACCATCCCGGTGCGGATGAGGCCGTAGGGGCGGCCCTGCGCGTCCTGCCCGATGGGGTCCAGGACGGAGACGTCCGCGAGGCCGAGCGTTTCGGCCAGCACGTCGTTGACGCCGCCGGGGCAGACGTCGAGATTCGTATGTAAATTGATCGCGGCGATGTGCGCTTCCGCCAGCGCGAGGATGCAGCGGCCGGTATAGCTTTCGTCGTTGATGGCGCGCGGCGCGTCAAAAATGAGCGGGTGGTGCGTCACGATGCACTGCGCGCCGACTTTTTTTGCCTCGTCGATCACGTCCGGCATCGGGTCGAGCGCGACGAGGACGGTATCGACCGGCGCGTCAAAATGCCCGCAGAGCAGACCGACGTTGTCCCAGTCGTATTTCATGGACGCGGGGGCGAAGGCAAACAGGGCGTTGTAAAGGTCACGGACAGTCGTCATGGTGTTTCCTCATTTCCTGGATTTCCGCAAGCGCGGTCTGGTAATAGCGGAGCTTTTCGGGCTCGCTGGCCTTCTGCAGGCCGCGGACCGTGCCTGCAAGGGCAGCCTCGATGCGGGCAAGGTACGCGCCCAGCAGCGGCCCGCCCTCGGCAAGCAGCTGCGGCGTGGCGTATTGCTGCCCCGGCGTGAGGGGGGCATGGTTCCCTTTTTCGCGCGCAGGACCGTATAGAGAAAATGCCCGTCCTGCGCCAGCGCCTCGCGCTCGATCAAAAAGCCGTGCCCGGCCAGATACTGCCGCAGCGCCTGCCCGGCGCTCTGCGGCTGCAGAATGAGCGTATAGCGCGCGTCGCAGACCCACGGAGCAGCCTCTAAAATGCGCACCATCAGATCGCCGCCCATCCCGGCCATGACGATGGTCCCGGCCGCGTCCGGCGGGATGCTCTGCAGGCCGTCGGAGAGCAGGAACTGCATCCGGTCCGCCACGCCGAAGCGGGCGGCGTTCTCCCGCGCCTTCTGCAGCGGCTGCTCGCGCAGGTCCGCCGCGGTGACGAAGGGGCAGACGCCCTCGCGCAGCAGGTGTACGGCCAGATATCCGTGGTCCGTGCCGATGTCGGCCGCGCGCGAGCCGGGCGGCACCATGGCCGCGCACAGGAGCAGCCGGTTGGAGATCGGTACTTTCATAGCCATCACGCAAAAGGGCGGCCAGCGGCCGCCCTTCCTTTCGGAGCAGAATGTTACTTGGCCTTTTCAGCCTCTTCGTTCGCCTCGATGAAGCGGTTGACCTGCGCGAGGAAGGCGTCGGCGTCGACGCCGTGGACCATGCAGGCTTCCTCCACGGTCTCGCCGCGGGAGGACGGGCAGCCCAGGCAGTGCATGCCGATGGCCATGAACAGCGGAGCGGTCTCCGGGGCAATATCCAGAACGTCACCGATGATGGTGGTTTTTTCGATCTTTGCAGCCATAAAAAATGACCTCCTGTGTATTTTATGCCTGTATTATACCCAACCCTGCCGGACTTTGCAACAGGAAAAATCGGCTCCGGGCCAACAGGCAGTCCCGGAGCCGATGAGGGGGCAAAAATGTTACTTGAGACCTGCAAACCGCTGCAGCAGGACGGCCAGCTGCGCGCGGGTCGCGCCGCTGCGCGGGGCGAGGCGGCTGTCGCCCACGCCGGTCAGGAACCCGGCCTGCAGCGCCCAGCGGACGGACGCTTCCGCGTAGGCGGAGACCTGCGCGCGGTCGGTAAAGGCGTCCAAAGACGCGGAGGCAGCGGTATTTTTGCCGGTCAGGGCCGCGTAGCGGCACAGGATGGCGCACAGCTGCTCGCGCGTGACGGGCGCGCCGGGCTGGAAGCTCGTCGCGGTCACGCCGGTGACGATGCCCTTGTCATAGGCCCAACTGACCGCCTGCGCGTACCAGCTGCCCGGCAGCACGTCTTCAAACGGGCTGACGCGGCCATAGGGCTCGCCCGCGAGCCGCCAGAGGATGGTCACGAGCATGGCGCGGGTCACGGGCCGGTCGGGCGCGAAGGTCCGCGCGGACGTGCCGGTCATGAGGCCGTTTTCCAGCGCGCAGCGCACGCCGTCATAGTACCAGCTGCCACTCGTCAGGTCGGTAAACTGCGAGGCGGACGCGCCGGGCTGCAGCGCGCCGGAGGCGACGATGCCGGAAATGATGCCGGTGATGGCGTCGTCGGGCTTCGGCTGGACGGGCGTTTTGCTCTCGATGACGTAGGTGCCCGCTTTTTCCGTCTGGAAGGAGACGGTCTGGCCGTCAAACTTCGCGTCCAGGATCTCGGTCTCGCCGAGCTTGACCGTGCCGTCCGTGAAGCTGCAGGGCAGCGAGACAGTGACCTGCTTGCAGGGATCTTCCATGTGGAAGACGATCTTCGACGCGTCGGAGCGGTCGACGGTGACCGTCGCGTCAAAGCTCTTGGGCGTTTCCTGAACTACCGGCTCCGCCGCGAACAGGGCGATGGCCGGGGCGGCCAGCGCCTGCGTGGCCGTCTCCGTTTCCTCCGGGAAGGAGAAGGTGGCGAGGACGGTATCCTTCTCGGTGCCCGCGACCATGACGGTGTCTGCGACCTTGAAGGTCTTTCCGCTCAGTTCGCTTTTCGGCGTCTGGTAGGTGTTGGTCAGCGCGTTGGAAACGGTGTCACCGTCTTTGTCGAGCTGATCATAGTAATATCTGACCGGATTATTTTCTTCTGGTCCGTTTGTCCCCTCGCGAATTGCCATGGGATAGCAGAAGACGGATGTGGCCCCGGCGCTGATCCTGTCATACACGGGCATCAGGATTCCGTTATGGCTAAAGAAGTTCCCGGGAAGGAACCACCATCTGCCGCTGCCGTTATAAACGTCGTATCCATTGTCAATGAACCGGCAGTACCGCGGCGCATAGTTGCTGGGGAAGCCGTTGAAGTTCTCCACGTAGAGCGCGTAGTCGTTCTCCTCGAATACGCAGCTCTGCGCATCGGGATTGCCGTCTCCTTCACACTCTTCGCTGAGCTTCCACGCGATGTGGTTTTTTTGTAAAGGTGTTGTACCGCCCGAACATGCGCAGACTCGTTCCGCACTTGATGGCAATATCGTAGCCGGTGAACGTGCAGTTGCTCACGTTGGACATGCTGTTGCCGTCGAACGCCACGTTGAGCTTGCCCGCGTTCGGGCCATCCTCCCAAGTTTTCTTGTATTGACCGTCTTCGTTGTCTTTGCCTGCTCCGACAAAGTTGATTCTGGCGGTACTGAAGGGTATCGTGTCCGAGTAGATCCCGCCGAACAGCGTCGCGGGAACGGTCCCCACACCCCGAATCTCCACCCAGATACTGATACCGTCTTTCTGGATGTTCGGGATCTCGATCCGGCCGCAATAAGCGTCTTTCTCTGTCTTCCCTGTTTTCGACAAAAGAACGGCGATATTGTATTTGCCGGGCTCTGTAATCTCGTTGATCTTTGTTTTCAGTTTATCGTTAATATCTTTGACTGTTTCAAAATCCGACAATTCGATGTAATTGCTGTCTTCCGTAACCGTGAGGGTGGCGGCGCCGTAGGCAGTCCGTTCTATGCCGTTCACCGTGCAGCTGGCCTTGAGGATCCACTTGCCCCTATGCTGTTCCACCAGTTCGTAGTAACGCTGGCAAGGCATCTTGGGAGCATTGGCATCAGTCTCATTCTGCGCATCCCCATGGCTTCCCCTATGAGGGGAAGCTGTCGCCGCAGGCGACGGATGAGGTGGACAGCGTTGCGTAGCCGGAACTGCCCCCACCTCATCCGTCACGGCTCCCGCCGTGCCACCTTCCCCTCATAGATGCGAATCAATAGTTGAACCGCAAGAGGAGGGCGGCGAAAGCGAGGGAGGAGAAGATGTGGAAGAGCAGACCGGCGCAGGAACGGACGTGCGAAGCAGACTGGATGTGCGTTTTGGCCTGCAGCCAGTTGAAAAAGACCTCGATCGGCTGCCGGATGCCGCTGACGTGCGTGGACGCGGCGTCCTCGGACACCAAAGTGTCGTATTTCTTCCGCTTACGCGGCGTAATGAGCGTGATGTTTCGCTCGGTTTGCAGGTGCGCCTTCCAGTCTGCGTCAATATAGGCACGATCTGCATAGAGCCGGCCGTCTGTGACCGGTGCGCAGTCCAGATCGATCTGCTTTGCAGCCCACAGGTCGCAGAGACTGGCTTTGCTGATCTGTACGGCGCAGGGGATGGGAAGCTTACGCGGCCGCAGCTGCGCAAAAACGTGCAGCTTGACGCCGTGATACCACAGGTTCTTCGTGGGATTTCGTGTTAAATTGCAGAGATCCCGTGCCGTTTTCGCAGTATTTGACCGGGAACCGACAGACACCATAACCGGGCAGGAATCCAGCACATACCCGTGCGTCGGCTCGCTGCTGGCAAGCTTTTGCTCAAACAGAACCTCGGCCAGCGCGGCAAAGGCTTCTGCCAGCCGGTTCAGCCGGCGGCAGAACGCCTGATAGCTGGGCAGCTTCTGGAACTCGCCCAGATGGTATGTTCTGATGAAATTGTAGATACTCTTCCGCGTCAATAAGCCCTGCTGCGCGCCCCATAAGTATGCGGTCATCAACTCCACGTCTGTAAATTGGGCGGACTTATTGTTGCTTCCGTGTTGCATTTTCTCCGCGATTCTGCTATCCTGACTGTGATGACAAATCGCGCAATAGAGTTCGATGAGTTTGTTCACACCTTACTATCTCTCTTCTTGCGCCTTTTGTCATCTTTTTTTCGGTTTCTACTATTGATTCGCATCATAGGGGAAGGCTTTTCGTGCTCAAAAAACGCCCCGCAAAAAGGTGCAGACCAGCAAATCTGATCTGCACCTTCTATTGACTGCAAATATTCTACGGCAACTAGTTGCAAACCCGATACCCCCGTATCAGGCGGCGCGTATTAAGACATACGTAGGGTGACCACCGTGTGGAACGACGCCTAAAAGATAGATTCCCACCTAAATTCAGAGGCAGGAAGCACCAAACGTAACCTAGCGTCCTTTTCTCCCCTATCTTTTCCCGCGCAGGGGAAAAGATAGGGCCGCCGGAGGCGCGTCAGAAACGGCCTCGACGGAACGAATCCCTGCAAGCAAGGCTTCTTATCCTCTGTGCTCGTTTCTTCCTTTCCAAACCGCAAGCTGAACTTGCGGTTTGGGTTTTTCCATGCAAATTTGCGGCAACCTCTCAGTCAGCCTGCGGCTGACAGCTCCCCTGGAAGGGGAGCCAAGGGGATGCGCACCGCCGGAGGTTCTCACAACCTCTCAGTCAGCTGCGCTGACAGCATCCCTACCCCTTTTGTCCCTTCGGGACATTTCCCCCTGATAGGGGGAATCGGCCCCTGGGAGGGGAGCCTTGGGGGGTCACATCCCGAAATAATCCCGGTTGGCGCGTCCGTTGCGGACGGCGTACCAGACGAGGGAGGCCAGCACGACCACCAGCGGGACGAGCGACCACGGGTAGGGCAAAAACGGCTCGGAGAGCTGGTCGTTGAGCAGCATGATGACGACGTAGGCCAGCGTCAGGATGGCCATCACCGCGAGCGGCGGGGTCATGTAGCGGATGTATTCGGCCTCGTCGGCGCAGTCGGAGATCTTTTTCTCCTTCGGCACGAGCAGGCCGTTTTTGAACAGGTGCTTCGTCACCGCCAGCCGCAGCCAGGTGTACATGCAGTACACGCCGCTGGCCAGCAGGATGAGGTCGAGAAACAGGGTCATATCATTCATCTGTGGCTTCCTCCGTCTTTTCAGCTTCTTCCGCCTGCCGCTCCAGCTCGCGCCGCGCCTCTTCCTTCCATTCGCGCACGAACCGCACGGCGACGACTGCAAGCAGCGCCGCGCCGATGACGGCAAAGCCGATCGTGCCGCAGAGCGCGGCGATCCGCTCGCCCGTCCATTCGCCGCTGGCGGCAAGCTGCGGGTAATCCCGGCCCATCTTGATGGCCAGGTAGATCAGATAGCCGCCGCACAGGATGTACATCAGCTTGCGCCGGTTATCAAAATCGTTTTTCTTCTCCGGTCTGCGCGCCGCGGGCTCCTGCGGCGTCTCCGGCTTCTTTTCAAGCTCGTCCATCGTATGGCCTCCAACCGTTGTTTTGTATATCATACACGATACCGGGGAAAAAGGAAAGCAGAAATATCAGGCCATAGAAAAGGCAGCCAGGCGGACACGAAGTCCCAGAGAGTTTACTCTATCAAGGCTGCCATAGTCAGTATAACGGCTTTCTCCTGATCTGTCAATGTCTGGCTTTACAGCTTCCCCAGCCGGAACTGCTCGATCATTTCGCCGGTCAGGCTGATGTAGGAGTGATCCTCCGGCAGCTCGCTGCGCAGGTGCCAGCTGGCCTCGGCCAGCTCCGATTCCTGCACGGTGATTTTGTCGCTGCCGTCAAGCTCGCAGACGAAGCCCATGAGGAGCGTATCGGTGAACACCCACGGCTGAGATTTGTAGAACCGCAGGTTCTTGACCCGCACCCCGGCCTCGAGCACCTCGCGGTGGACGGTCTGCTCGATCGTCTCGCCGATCTCGTTGAAGCCCGCGATGAGAGAGCGCGTATTTTTTGAACGGCCGTCCGCGATAGCGCGTGAGCAGCAGCCGGTCACCGTCGTGCACGGCGACGATCACAGCCGGGCAGATCTTCGGGTAGACGGTGTTTTTGCACTGCGGGCAGACCATGGCCCGCTCCGTCGTGCTTTTCTCCATTTTTGCGCCGCAGCGGCCGCAGAACTGCTGCAACCGGTACCAGCGGTGCAGACTCCCGCCCGCGGCGGCGGCAAAGAGCGCCGGGCTCGTCCGCTCGGTCATGGACCGCAGGGACGCGGCGGGGACGTAGCGGAAGGCGTCCGTCTCGTCCGGGTGGGCGGCCACGAGGTAATAGGCGGCCTCATCGATGGAAAACGCGTACTGTGCCTCTCCCGGCCCCACGTCCCGGATGCGCGGCAGAGTCAGCGCCCCGTCTGTGAGATTGCAATAGACCGTGCCGTCGGGCGCGAAAATAAGGGCATAATCGTCCGGCGCGGGGGCCTTCCAGGCCATTTCGTTGTGGTAGATATGCGGATACAGATCCTGCAGCATCTCATTCGCCCCTTTCCCGGAAAAATGCTTCGATCGCCGCGCGGGAGGCGCTGACGCTGCCCTGCGCGAAAAACGGCTTGCCGCCGCCCCGGCCCTGCAGCGCGGTGTTCAGCTCCCGCACCAGCTGGCGCAGGTCGCCGCCCTGCTCGCCGACGGCGTATTTATACCCCGCTTCGTCGCTGCCCGCGAAGACGGCTGCGCGGCCGCCGCAGGCGCTCATCACCAGGTCCGTCAGCCGCCGGACGCTGTCGGGGCTCATTGCGGGCTCAAAGAGCAGCACGTTCCCGTTCCCGGCCAGCGCCTGCGCCTTCTGCGTGAAGACGGCGTCTTCCAATGACGCCGCGCGGAGCTTCAGCGCGCCCTCCGCGTCCAGCAGCCGCTGCACGGCCCCTGCCGTCTCCAGCGGCTTTGCCGAGAGCAGGCCGGAGACCTGCCGGTTCTGCTCCGTGAGCGCGCGCAGATACCGCAGCGCCCGGCGGCCGCAGAGCAGCTCGAGCCGCACGCCGTCATGGAACCTGACGCACGAGAAGATCCGCAGCAGGCCAATTTCACCGGTATTCGACACGTGCGTGCCGCAGCACGCGCAGATATCCGCGCCCGGGATGGTTACGATGCGCACCTGCCCGGTCAGCTCCTTTTTGCTGCGGTAGGGGATGGTTTTCAGCGCTTCCGGGTCCGGGTACGAGACCTCGACTGGGACGTTTTTCCAGATCCACTCGTTGGCCTCGGCCTCGACGCTCTGCACCTGCTCCGGCGTCAGCATGCCGGAAAGATCGATCGTCACGAAATCCGCGCCCATGTGGAAGCCGACGTTCTCATAGCCGAAGCGGCGGTGGATGACGCCGGAGAGAATATGCTCGCCGGTATGCAGCTGCATGAATTCGAACCGGCGGTCATAGTCGATCGTACCCTCGACCGTCTGCCCCTCCGCCAGCGGTGCTTCGCAATAGTGGACGATCTCGCCGCCCGCCTCATGCGTATCCGTCACGCGGACGCCGGAAAGGACGCCGGTGTCGCCCGGCTGGCCGCCGCCCTCGGGATAAAAGCAGGTCCGGTCCAGCACGACGTCGTAGCCGTGCTTCCCCGGCCTGCAGGACAGGACCGTCGCCTGAAACTGCGCCTGATGCGCGTCCTGATCATAGAGCTTTTCTGTTGCCATTTGCAGCTCCTCCTATGGAGACCTTTTTTTCGAGTATAGCACATGGACCGGCAAATTTCCACCTTGTGCGGCCCGGTTTTCGGTTGACAAAGCGAAAAAATCTTCTTATTATATAAGTTGGGTGCTTTATAGGCATCTGCAATATTCGATTTGTAAAGGGGGAAGCAACAATGGACGCAGGAAGTAGTAGCGGCACATCCGCAGGCCGAAGTCAGCGCGAGCCCAAGCCGCCTTCGTGCGCCATGTGGGCTTCCCGTTTTTCTTTCTTCGCTTGATGTGCCTGCGTTGTGTCTTTACCTTCCTATTCATCAACTTTAGGAAGCTCTAATTCAATCGGCAAGAACTGTGAGCGAGAGATTTTTCGTCCAATCGAGGTATCAAAAACGGAGGAATCCTGTATGGATTTCCCGTTTTTGATACCGAAGAGTGGGCGGAAAAGATCCGCTCACAGTCGCAGACGATTGATTCAGAGGTTCCATAGGAGGAACAAGACATGGCAGAAAACAATTTTTCCCTGCAGAAGACCCTGACCATGCTGCTTGACGAGAAGAAGTACCATTCTCTTCGGGACATCCTCAGCACCATGAATCCCGCCGACATCGCCGCCATCTTTGACGATCTCGACCAGGCCTGCCTGCCGCTGCTGTTCCGGCTGCTGCCGAAGGAGCTGGCCGCGGAGACGTTCGTCGAAATGGAGCCGGAGGCGCAGGAGCTGCTGATCCGCGGCTTCTCGGATTCGGAGCTGAAGGAGGTCATCGACGAGCTTTACGTCGATGACGCCGTCGATATCGTGGAGGAAATGCCCGCGAACGTCGTGCAGCGAATTTTATCCCAGGCCGAGCCGGACATGCGCAAGCAGATCAACGAGATCCTGCGCTATCCCGAGGATTCCGCCGGCTCGATCATGACCACCGAATATGTCTCCCTGCGCCCGAATATGACGGTCGAGGAAGCGATCCTGCGCATCCGCCGCACGGGCATCGACAAGGAGACGATCTACACCTGCTACGTCACCCGCGGCCACAAGCTCATCGGCCTCACGAGCGTCAAGGACCTGCTTCTGTGCGAGGACGACGACGCGACCATCGAGTCCATCATGCAGGAGCACGTCATCACCGTCGGCACGCTCGACGACAAGGAGCAGGTCGCCCAGATGTTCAGCAAGTACAACTTCCTCGCCCTGCCGGTCGTCGACACGGAAAACCGGCTGGTCGGCATCGTGACCTTCGACGACGCCATGGACGTCATGGAAGACGAGGCCACGGAGGACATGGAAAAGATGGCCGCTATGCTGCCGTCCGAACACCCGTATATGCGTTCGACGCCGATCGAGATCTGGAAAAACCGCATCCCGTGGCTGCTGCTGCTGATGGTCTCCGCCACGCTGACGGGCATCGTCATCACAAGGTTTGAAAACTCGCTGGCCGCCCTCCCCTGCCTCACGGCCTTCATCCCCATGCTCATGGACACCGGCGGCAACTCCGGCTCGCAGGCCTGCGTCTCGATCATCCGCGGCATCAGCCTGAACGAGATCGAGTTCCGTGACCTTGGCCGGGTCGTGTGGAAGGAGATCCGCGTGTCCGTGCTCTGCGGCGTGTGCCTGGCAGTGGCGTGCTTCGCGAAGATCATCGTGGTCGACATGCTGCTGCTGAAGAGCGAGAGCGTCACGTATCTGGTCGCCTTCGTCGTCTGCGCGACGATGGCCGTGACGGTGTGTCTTGCCAAGATCGTCGGCTCGACGCTGCCGCTGCTGGCCAAGAAGCTCGGCTTCGACCCGGCCGTCATGGCCTCCCCGATCATCACGACGATCGTGGACTTTTTGTCCCTGCTCGTCTACTTCGCCTTCGCGACCGCGATCCTCGGCATCGGGTAAATTCAGACAAAACGCGCCCCGGACTCTTGCTCATGGTCGGTAAGGAAGCAGAAACAGATTAAAAGACAGACTACCCCACGATTCCAATAATTCATCAAGATATAGAAAGAGCCGGAAGCAAATTTCTGCTTCCGGCTCGTGTTTTATCTGTGTTATGCGGCTTTCTCTAGGCTGCCGTGTTTTGTTTTCTATGACCAGTATAACCTAGTGCAAATGCTGCTGCGACCGATGTTGCAAGTTATTTTTACATTTTGCATTGACATAATCAACAAATATTATAATGCAAAATTGAGCAATATCAACAAAAACTCAGTTTGCTGTTCATGAATCACGGGAATTTGACAACGCGCATCAAAATCCATCTGGCACAGTGCATGAAGACGAGATTTGCTAAGGATGTTTTCTGCCAAAAATAAGCTCGTCAGCCTGTGCTTCACAGGCTGGCGAGCGGAGCGGGGCGACCTATGCCGCCCCGCTGCTTTTTTGCGATTGCTTATTTGTCCTGATATGCGCGGAAGAGGAAGGTGACAATCTGCGCACGCGTGCAGGAATCGTTCGGCATGAGCTTGCTGCCGTTGCCCTGTACGATTTCCTCAGCAAGCGCCCAGTTCATCGCGGGAAGCGCGTAGCCAGGAACGGAATCGGCGTCAGAGAAGCCGGACACCAGCTCCTGCAAGGTGACCGCCTCGGACGCAGCGTAGCGGAACAGAAACGCGACGGCTTGAGCGCGGGTGCATTCGCTGTCGGGAGAGAATGTGTTCCCCGTTGTGCCGGTGGCGATGCCCTCGCTGAGCGCCCAGCGGACGGCCTCGGCGTAGTAGCTGCCTTCGGGGACATCGCTCATGTTCATGGCGTAGTTCACCACGGGAGAACCGGCAGCACGCCACAGGAACGTGACGATCTGCGCACGGGTGCAAGGCTGGTTCGGCCCAAAGAGACCGTTGCCGATACCGCCGGTAATGCCCTTTTCCTGCGCCCACTTCACGGCCTCGTAGTAGTAGGCGCTGGTGGACACATCGCTGAACGGACTTGTCTCAACTTCCTTGAGAAAGGCAGCAATGGCTCCGATGAACATAGTGTAGTCAGCGGGGATATGCCACACGTCCCAAGCGAATGTCGGATGATTGATACCGGCAACCCATTCAATGCCTGTACCGGCATTAGTCCGAAGGCCAGTGAGAACATCTGCGGAGGTGAAGTTGGAGACAGGGGTGCCGCACGATGACTGGTCAAAGGTCGGGTCGGCACTCGCAGTACCTGCATCCCAATCAATCACCAGCTTAGCAACGGCTAAGTAATTGCCTTTATTATCAGGATATGTTTCTTCATCAAGCGTTACACCATCAGGAGGGGTATCCGGCCAAATGCAGTTTGTAATATGGGGTGTTGCAACGGCTGCAATCCAAGTGATATTGCCAGGTTCAGCGCCAGTAATGTTTTTTGTTGCAACCATGCAATTTTTGATTATTACGCCAGGCTTGTTCCCAGAGAAGTGTTCAAAGTTTGCACCGAGAATACCACCTACAGCTGAATAGATATTATTGCAGGAAACAGAACCGCCAAACCAACAATCAGTAATCGACGAGCTGTCCGCAGAGTTTTCCCACTGACCAATCAGCCCGCCAACGGTATCAACATGATCTTCATCGGATTCTGTACTGATAACCGTGGCATCTGAGCCGCAGCCTTTTACTTGTGTGCTCCCAGTGCATTGGCCAATCAGTCCGCCGACCATCTTGTCGCCAACATTGTTTTCTATCTTTCCGCTTGTGTAGCAGTTTTCAACTGTGCCGCCATCGACCCAATCGGCCAAAATACCGGCAAGTAACGAACCATCATTTGAGGCAATATCAGCGTCTATAACAAGTAAATTCTTTAATGTACCACCGTCAGAAACAACTCCGAAAAGTCCATTTCGAATAAGTTCGTCACCAGTAGAGTGATGAAGCAAATTCATAATTTTGTGATACTGCCCATCAAAAGTACCAGCAAAATATCTGCCAAAGTTGCTGCCATTTCCAATAGGGGTCCACTGGTAGCCGGATAAGTCGAGGTCATTATCTAAGTAAATCGTTTTCCCTTCAAATGATACAGATGCAGTTTTGTTATTGACTAACTGCGCCAAGCCAGCCAGCTGTTCTGCCGTGGTGATACGGTATTCAGTGTCCGTCTCATGGTCGGTGTACCAGCTTGTGTCTGCCGTACCGCCCCATGCGTCTGTACTATCTGCCGCAAACGCCGCCGTTGGCAGCAGCGTAAAGCACAGCGCCAGAATAAGAAGCAGACTTCCGATGCGTTTTTTCATGGTATGTCCTCCTTTGTATGGTGGTCAAGGTTTTGTTCATGCCCGCCTGACCACAGCGGGCAAAGTCCACAGGTTACAGAGTGGTATCATCCCGTGGGTACCCACGGGATGCCCCATCCCGTGGTACCCACGGGATGAGGGGCGCGCCCCTCATCATAAGTTTTTCGCTTCATACTAATTCATAATAATTATATCCGCATTTTTGTAAAATGTAAATCGCTCTAATGTATAAGGCCGCACTTTTTTTGAATATACTACTACTCTTTCGTCGGCAAGCTCGATTTGCCAGCATAGGGGCGCAAAAGAAAATGTTCCAGCCAGAGCAAAATACGCCCTGACTGGAACGAGAAAAAGTTTTACACAGATTGTGCTTCCTTATCACACATGAGCACTCGTCCGGGGCGCGTTTTAGCTGTTTGGAGCGGCAGACTCAGTTCAGGCTGACCTCCTGGCTGGTGAACAGGGCCTGGACGCGGGCTTTGAGGGGGGCGAGCTCCGGCGCGTCGAGGCTTTCGGCGCCGCGGATGACCGCAGCCGCGGCCTGCTGGGCCGCCTGGAGCGTCTCTAGGTCCATCTGCAGGCTCGCGACCTTCAAAAGCGGCAGACCGTGCTGGCGGCTGCCGAAGAAATCGCCCGGGCCGCGCAGGGCAAGGTCCTGCTCTGCAATTTGAAAGCCGTCAGTCGTCCGACAGAGGGCCTCCAGGCGTTTTTTCGTCTCCTCCTGCCGCGTGCCGCTCACGAGCACGCAGTAGCTCTGCGCCCCGCCGCGGCCGACGCGGCCGCGCAGCTGGTGCAGCTGGCTGAGGCCGAAGCGCTCGGCATTCTCGATCACCATCAGCGTCGCGTTCGGCACGTCCACGCCGACCTCCACCACGGTGGTGGCGACGAGGATGTCGGTCTCGCCGGCGGAGAAGGCGGCCAGCGCGGCGTCTTTTTCCGCGCTTTTCATCTTTCCGTGCAGCAGGCCGACCCGCAGGTCCGGGAAGACGGACTGCTGCAGCGTCTGCGCCCAGGCCTCGGCGGAGCGGAGGACCCCGTCCTCGCTCTCCTCCACGGCGGGGCAGACGACATAGACCTGATGGCCCTCGCTGCACTGCCTGCGGATGAAGCCGTTCAGCCGCTCGCGCAGTGCCTCGCTCACGAGGAAGGTCTCGACCGGCCGGCGGCCGGGCGGCAGCTCGCCGATGACGGACACGTCCAGGTCGCCGTAGGCGATCAGCGCCAGCGTGCGCGGGATGGGCGTGGCGGACATGACGAGCAGATGCGGGCTGCGGCCCTTTTCGGTGAGCCTCGTCCGCTGGGCCACGCCGAAGCGGTGCTGCTCGTCGGCCACAACGAGGCCGAGGTCGCGGAACACAACGGTCTCACTCAAAAGCGCGTGCGTGCCGACGACCAGCTGCGCCTCGCCGGAGGCGAGCTGCTCGCGCGCGGCGCGCTTCTGCGCGGCAGTTCTGGAGCCGGTCAGCAGCAGCACGCGCACGCCGAGCGGCCCGAGCAGCTGCGTGAGCGTCCGCGCGTGCTGCTCGGCCAGAATTTCTGTGGGTGCCATGAAGGCGGCCTGCCTGCCGTTCTGCACGGCGCAGAAGCACGCGGCGGCCGCGACCATCGTCTTGCCGCTGCCGACATCGCCCTGCACGAGCCGGTTCATCACATGGCCGGAGGTCAGATCCTGCAGGATCTGGTCGATCGCGCGCTGCTGCGCGCCGGTCAGACGGAAGGGCAGCGCGGCATAAAAGCCCTGCATGCAGTCCGCCGCATACGGCTCGGCCGACAGCTCCGTCCTGGACGCGCGCAGGACAGCCAGGCCCGCGGAGAAGATAAAAAACTCCTCAAACACCAGCCGCTTGCGCGCCCGCTGCAGCGCGGGCCAATCGGGCGGCTGGTGGACCGTCGTATAGGCCTCGGTCACGCCGCAAAGATCATATTCCCGCCGGACCTGTTCCGGCAGGATCTCCGGCAGCAGCTCCGCCGCGAACGTGAGTGCCTGCTGCACGCACTGGGTCATCAGGCGGTTGGAAAGTCCCGCCGTCAGCGAATACACCGGCAACAGCCGGTTCGTCACGGCGCCGGGCCTGTCCGCCGGGTCGTGCGCGGGGTTCGCCATCTGCATCCCGTGCTCGGGCTGCAGGGCGCCGTAAAAGTAATAGCTCTCGCCGTAGTGCAGCTGGTTTTTGACGTAGGGCTGGTTGAAGTAGCTGAGCGTCAGCTTGCCGGTCTCGTCGGCGACGATCAGCTTCGTGATGTCCCGCCCGCCGCCGATGCGGCGCAGGATCGGCTGTGAGACGACCATCGCCCGGAAGCAGGCCGGAACGCCCGGCTGCAGCTGTGCGATCGTGACCGGGTTCGTCCGGTCCTCATAGTCGCGCGGGAAGAAGGCCAGCAGGTCATAGAGCGTGCGGATCCCCAGCTTTTCCAGCTGCGCCGCCCGCGCCGGCCCAACGCCATGCAGCTCCCGCACCGAAGAAAACAGATCCATCCCGCGCTCCTTTCCTGTCGTAATTCATGCCGCCCCCGCAGGGCTCGATCCAAAGCCTTCCCCCTATGAGGGGAAGGCGGCACGGCGAAGCCGTGACGGATGAGGTGGAGGCAGTTTCGCCTACGTGACGCTGTCCACCTCATCCGTCAGCCTTGCGGCTGACAGCTTCCCCTCATAGGGGAAGCCATTTGACCGCCGCGGCGGGCTAACCCCTCAGGCGCTCCGCGCCAGCTCCCCTTGACAAGGGGAGCCTTGGATGTACACTTCCCGCAAGAAGGTACAAATTATCCGGATCTCCACCGCGTCTTCTATTGACGGCAATTGTTCTGAGGCAACTAGCTGCAAATCTGGTGTGCCGTATCAGGCGGCGCGTAGTACGATACCCGTAGGGTGCGTATCGAGTGGAACGACGCCTGAAAACTAGGGTCTAACCTAAATTCAGAGGCAGAGTGCACCAAACGCGTCCAAGCGCCCCTTTTCTCCCCCTTCTTTTCCGGCAAGACGGAAAAGAAGGGGCCGTCGGAGACATCGGGCAGTCACAAATTTGCGACAACAATCCCTCAGTCGCCTTCGGCACCAGCTCCCTTTCCGCAAGGGAGCCTTGGTTTTGTATATTATATAGTATCTCCCCCTGCGGGGGCAAGCTTGTTCTTAAAAATGGGCGCGAAAAATCCCCCCGAAGACAGCTCCGAGGGGCATTTATTTCGCAGCATTCGGCATCAGGCCAGCTTGTTCATCTTCAGTGTGATCTGGCTCTTCTTGCGGGCGGCAGCATTCTTATGAAGAATACCCTTGCCGGCAGCCTTGTCGATGGACTGAACTGCAGCTTGGTAAGCGCTATCGGCCTGCTCGCGATTGCCTTCTGCGACAGCAGCCTCGAACTTCTTCAGGGTGGTCTTCAGGGCGGACTTGTCAGCCTTGTTGCGTTCGCTGTTGACCTTGGCAATCAGAACTCTCTTCTTGGCAGACTTAATGTTGGGCATAACTACACCTCCTCCAATAGCGTGAATATGAGAAACTAATACCGTTTCATGCAGAAATACATTATAGCGGCACAGGTCCATAAAATCAATCTTTCGGATTTTTTAAAAAATTTCGCATAGTGCGCACATGCGGGCAGAAAACTAAGCGGGAGGTGAGTCAAATGCTGCCAAGAACCGATCTGGCAATGGAGGCAAAGGAACTTTTTGAGCGCTCGGCGGGCGAGCAGACGCGGCTGTCCGGCGTGCTCGCGCGCGAGACCGACCGCCGCGGCGTGCGCATGACGCTCGTGCGCATTCTCGACGCCGAGGGCGAGCAGGCGCTCGGCAAGCCGCGCGGCACCTACATCACAGCCGAGCTCGACGCGCTGGCGCGGCGGGAGCCCGGGAGCTTTGCCGCAGCGGCGCGGACGATCGGCCGGGCGCTGCGCGAGCTGCTGGGGCCGTGCCGACAGGCGCTCGTCGTCGGCCTCGGCAACCGGGAGATCACGCCCGACGCCATCGGGCCCGAGGCCGTCCGCAATCTCATCGTGACGCGGCATCTGGGCTCGGAGCTGCCCGAGGCGCTGACGGGCCTGACGAGCGTCGCGGCCTGCCAGCCGGGCGTGCTGGGGCAGACGGGCATCGAGAGTCTGGCGCTCGTGAAAAGCGCGATGCAGACGGCGCAGCCGGACGTCGTCATCGTCATCGACGCGCTGGCCGCGGCGGAGCCGGGGCGGCTGTTCCGGACCGTACAGCTGACCGACACCGGCATCGTGCCGGGCTCCGGCGTCGGCAACAGCCGGCAGGAATTTTCCCAGCGCACGCTCGGCGTGCCGGTCGTGGCGGTGGGCGTGCCGACGGTGATGGACGCGGCGGGCGCGCTGCAGCCCGCGCTCACGCGCGACATGCCGCAGGGGCTGCTGGTCACGCTGCGGGATGTGGACGCGCGGGTGCGGGAAATGGGACGTCTGGTCGGCTACGGCTGCGATCTGGCGCTGCACCGCGGGCTCTCGCTTGCCGAGATCCCGACGTTTTTGTCGTAAAAACGCGAAATATCGTTATGTAAACTATATTATGTTTTCCACAGAACAAATCGCGGCAAAGCGGCGGGTGTGGACAACAATGTGGAAATGTGGAAAAGCGCTTGGCGCACAAAAGTTTTTCACACTGTCAACAGAGTTGTCAACACCCGTGTTTCTGGAACTTTTTTTTTATGGGAAAGCCGGTTCAGATAACCGGAAAATGTTTTTTACGTAGACATGCGGGAGAAATTATCGTCAACCCCATCCGGGCAAAATCCGCGAAAAAGTTCGGATTCTGCCCGGAAATTTTCCGTATCAAATGGGAAAGCCGGGAAATACTGACGATATATCCGGGCAAAGCCATGCGGCGCGCCCCAGAAACCGGAGGAAACAGGCATGCAGGGAAAGGTAGAGATCTGCGGCGTCAACACGTCGAAGCTGCAGACGCTTTCAAACGCGGAGATGATGCAGCTGATCGAGCGCTCGCAGCAGGGGGATATGGAGGCCCGCAGCCGGCTGGTGGAGGGCAATCTGAAGCTGGTTTTGTCCGTGGTGCAGCGGTTTCTGAGCCGGGGCGAGAACCCGGACGATCTGTTTCAGGTCGGCTGCATCGGGCTTCTGAAGGCCATCGCCAACTTCGACACGACGAAAAACGTCCGCTTCTCGACCTACGGCGTGCCGATGATCGCGGGCGAGCTGCGCCGGTATCTGCGCGACTACAGCCCCATCCGCGTCAGCCGCTCGCTGCGCGATACGGCCTACCGCGTGCTGCAGTGCAAGCAGCAGCTGACCGAGCAGTCCGGCCGCGAGCCGACGATCGACGAGATCGCGCGGGCGCTGGAGCTCGCGCCGGAGCAGATCACCGCCGCCATGGACGCCATCACCGCGCCGGTCTCGCTCTACGAGCCGGTCTATTCCGAGGGCGGCGACGCGCTGACGGTCATGGACCAGGTCCGCGACCGGAAGAACACCGACGAGCAGTGGATCGAGTCGATCACGCTGCGCGACGCGGTGGCGGGGCTCTCGGGAGCGCGAAAAGCGCATCCTCGCCCTGCGCTTTGAGGGCGGGCGCACGCAGATGGAGGTCGCCGGGCAGATCGGCATCTCACAGGCGCAGGTGTCGCGGCTCGAAAAGAGCGCCATCCGCTCGATCCGCAAGGCCATTCTGCCCTCGTAAGCATATCCGGTGACCGGCGCGCATAGGATACCTCCAAAGGGGGGCGCTGCGCTATGACGAACCGGTTTCAGGAGCTGCGGGATAAGGAGGTCATCCACGTCTGTGAGGGCACGAGGCTCGGGTACGTGAACGATCTGGTGATCGATATCTGCTGCGGGCGCGTGACGGCGCTGATCGTGCCGGGGCCGTGCCGGTTTCTGGGGCTGTTCGGCCGGGAGGACGACTATGTGATCCCGTGGCTGTGCATCAAGCGCATCGGAGACGATCTGATCCTGGTCGACGGGCCGCTTGCCGAGTGGCGCACGCCGCGGAAGAAGCGGCGGCTGTTCTGAGGGCGAAAAAAGTGCGGAACATGCGGGGGAAACCGCAAAAAAGTGCTTGCATTCCGGGCGGTTTTCCGCTATAATGTCAAGGCGCTGTGCGAAAACAGCGACATTACGAACCCACACACAGGGCGATGGCGTCTTCCGGTGCTCCGCGGCGCGGAGTGAGGGCGGTTAGCTCTGTGGAGGTCAAAACAAAAAGGAGAACACACAATGGCAGTCGTATCCATGAAGCAGCTGCTCGAAGCTGGCGTCCACTTCGGTCATCAGACCCGTCGCTGGAACCCGAAAATGGCCCCGTACATCTACACGGAGCGCAACGGCATCTACATCATTGACCTGCAGAAGACGGTCAAGAAGCTCGAAGAGGCCTACAACTTTGTCCGCGATCTGGCAGCCAACGGCCAGTCCATCCTGTTCGTCGGCACCAAGAAGCAGGCACAGGACGCCATCAAGGAAGAGGCTGAGCGTGTCGGCCAGTACTACGTCAACGCCCGCTGGCTCGGCGGCATGCTGACGAACTTCCGCACCATGCGCACCCGTATCGACCGTCTGGCCCAGCTGAAGAAGATGGAAGCCGACGTTCGCGATGCTGCCCAAGAAGGAAGTCATCAAGCATCAGGGCGAGATCGCCAAACTCGAGAAGTATCTCGGCGGCGTCAAGGAAATGAAGAAGCTGCCCGGCGCGCTGTTCATCGTTGACCCGCGCAAGGAGCGCAACGCCATCGCAGAAGCCCGCAAGCTGCACATCCCCATCGTCGCCATCGTCGATACCAACTGCGATCCTGACGAAGTCGACTATGTCATCCCCGGCAACGACGACGCGATCCGCGCCATCCGTCTGATCGCCTCCACCATGGCCAACGCCGTGACCGAAGGCCGTCAGGGCGAAGAGAACACCGAGGCTCCCGCAGCCGAGGAAGCTCCCGCAGCCGCTGAATAATCCGTAATATTTATAGCGCCCGCCGCATGACGGGCGCTTTTCAAAGGAAAAAACAGGAGGAATTTACAATGGCATTTACTGCTGCTGATGTCAAGAAACTGCGTGAAATGACCAATGTCGGCATGATGGACTGCAAGAAGGCGCTGTCCGAGACCGACGGCGATATGGACAAGGCTGTTGAATGGCTGCGCGAAAAGGGTCTGGCCAAGGCCGCCAAGAAGGCCGGCCGCATCGCGGCTGAGGGCATGGCTTACGCGACTGTCTGCGAGAAGTGCGGCGTCGGCGCCATGGTCGAGGTCAACTGCGAGACCGACTTCTGCGCGAAGTCCGCTCCGTTCGTCCAGTTTGTCAAGGATATCTGCCAGGTCGTTCTCGAGAACAACCCCGCGGACGTCGAGGCCATCAAGGACTGCACCTACCCCGGCACCGAACTGAAGGTCTCCGAGGTCCTGCCTGAGAAGGTCATGTCCATCGGCGAAAACCTGCAGATCCGCCGCTTCGCCCGCTTCGACAAGAACACCACCGTGTCCTATGTCCATGCCGGCGGCAAGATCGGCGTGCTGGTCAACCTGGCTGTGGAGGGCGGCATCGACGCCACCACCATCGGCAAGGATGTCGCGATGCAGATCGCGGCCCTGAACCCCCGCTTCTGGGACAAGAGCCTCGTCACCGAGGACGTCATCGCGGAAGAGAAGAAGGTCCTCGTTGCCCAGATGGACAACGACCCGAAGATGGCCACCAAGCCCCAGCAGGTCAAGGAAAAGATCGCTGCCGGCAAGCTGAACAAGTTCTACGAGGAGAACTGCCTGCTGCAGCAGGCCTTCGTCAAGGACGGCTCCATGTCTGTTGAGCAGTACATGGCCTCCGCGGCCAAGGCTCTGGGCGGCAAGGTCACGTTCGTCGACGCCGTTCGCTTCGAAAGGGCGAGGGCATCGAGAAGAAGCAGGAAGACTTCGCTGCCGAAGTCGCTGCGCAGATGAACGCCGGTCACTGAGCATAAAATAAAAAACCCGCTGCCTTACGGCAGCGGGTTTTTTGCGCGGTTTTTTACAGATATTCCGCGTCGTAATTGTTGATGTAGCGGTCGTGTCTGGCCTGGCGCCTGACAAGGATGAAGGCGAGCACGAACAGGATCGCCACGAAGGCTGCGAACAGCCAGCCGTAGTGGACCGACTCGATGGAGGCGATGAAGTCGTAGCAGCCGTGCAGGAGGGCAGGCAGCAGCAGGGCGAGCACACGGCAGAGCTTGGACGCGCTGTCTCTCCCCTGTCCGTGCAGCCGCTTGGCAAGGCCGTACCACACGCCCATGAACACGCCGAAGCAGGCGTGGCCCGGCACGGCGGTCACGGCGCGCACCAGCGCGGTCGACAGGCCGTACATCAGCACGTAGCTGATATTCTCCCACAGCGCGAAGCCCAGCGCGACGAACACCGCGTACACCACGCCGTCAAACTGGCAGTTGAACGCGGCGGAATGCCACGTCCGGCGGCGGAGCAGGAAATACTTCGCGCCCTCCTCGGAAAAGGCAACGATGCCGAAATACATGATGGCGTTATACGTCACGCTTCCCTCCTCGAACCACAGCCCGAGCAGAAAGCTCCCCGCGCGCTCGAGCACGAGCGCGATAAAGGTGGCGGCAATGCCGTAGAGCACCAGCGAGATGAGCAGCGGCGCAGGCTCCTTTTCCAGCTTGTCGGCCCGGTAGACGTGGACGAGCAGGAAGATGGCCGGCAGCACCGCCGCGGCAATGAGGATCGGGTTGGTATAGAACAGGAACATGGGGCCGCCTCCGTATTTTTATTTAGAATATTGAACCACAAAACAGGATGAATGTCAATGTATCCCCCACTTGCTCCGGCGGCCGGGGCATGATATACTAATAATCCAAAAAGCATCTGCAGGGAGGTACGCGCGTGCAGGATACGGATCTGATGCTCCATACGCTGTTGGAGCTGGGCGAGAGCATGCTGGCTGACGGCGCGGACGTGCGCCGCGTCGAGCAGACGCTCTCGCGCATGGGAAAGGCCTACGGTGCGGTGCGCATGGACGTGTTCGTGATCACGTCGAGCATCGTGCTCACGATGTGCTTTGCCGACGGCTCGGCCGCCACGCAGACGCGGCGGATCGAAAAATCCGCCATGACGGACTTCGGTAAGCTCGAGGCCATCAATGCCATCAGCCGCAGCTACTGCGAGCACCCCTTCCCCGTGCCGGAGCTCTATGACCGGCTGCAGCTGGCCAAGCGCTGCGAGCCTGCGCAGTGGAAGCTCTTTGCGGGCAGCTGCCTGGCCGCGGGCGCGCTCGCCGTGTTTTTCGGCGGCACAGCGCTCGACGGACTGGCCGCGGGACTGTTTGCGCTGGTTCTGTGCGTGCTGCAGATCGTGCTGCCGCCGCTATGTAAGAACAAAGTGCTGTTCAACTTTCTTTCGGCGTTCGCCGTCGGCGGGCTCATTTGTCTTGCGTGCAGGCTCGTGCCCGCGCTGCACAGCGACAAGGTCATCATCGGCGATATCATGCTGCTGATCCCGGGGCTGGCCTTTACGAACGCGGTCAAGGATATTTTTATCGGCGACACGATCTCGGGCGTCATGCGCCTGATCGAAACGATCTTGTGGGCAGCCGCGCTGGCGCTGGGCTTTGCGCTGGCGGGCTGGCTTCTGGGGGTGTAGCGATGTCCAATTTCATGACGCTCCTGACGGCCCTGCTCGGCTCGGCGGGCTTCGCCCTGCTCTTTAACGTCCGCAAGCAGCTGCTGCCGCTCGCGGCGCTCGGCGGCGCGCTCTGCTGGGGCGCGTATCTGGTCGCGGGGATCTGGACGCAGTCGGTCTTCGTGCAGTCGTTCGCGGCCAGCGCCGTCACCGCGGTCTGGTCCGAGATCCTCGCGCGCGTCAAAAAGACGCCCGCGCAGCAGTATCTGATCGTCGGCCTCATCCCGCTGGTGCCGGGCGCGACGCTGTATTACGCCATGAGCGCCGTCGTCCAGCAGGACTGGGCACAGGCGCAGTTCCACGGCTACCGGGTCACGGCCTTCGTGCTCGGCATCGCGGCCGGCGTCAGTCTGACGCTGAGCCTGTTTGAGATGCTGCTGCACGCCGTGCGCCATGCCCATGCAAAAAAACAGAGGTAAACAAAATGGAAAAACGCTGTATCATCGTCTCCGGCGGCCGCCCCGGCCCCGCGCCGCAGCCGCAGCCCGGCGACTTTGTCATCGCCTGTGACCGCGGCTACCGCTACTGCGCGGGGCTCGGCTTGCAGCCGGATCTGTTCATCGGGGATTTTGACTCGTATGACGGCGCGGTCGACCCCGCAGTACCGGTCGAGCGGCTGCAGCCGGAGAAGGACGACACCGACACCGGCCACGCCATCCGCCATGCGCTGGATCAGGGGTACCGGACGCTGATCCTCGTCTGCGCGCTCGGCGGGCGGCTCGACCACACGCTGGCAAACATCCAGAACGCCGCTTCGGCCGCGGCTGAGGGCGCAAACGTCACCATTCTCGACGAACGTGAGGAGATCACCTTCCTGACCGGCGGCACGCTGCGGCTGCCAAGACGCAAGGGCTGGGGCCTGTCGGTCTTTCGCTGACGGATCGCTGCACCGGCGTCTGCCTGCGCGGGGTCAAATACCGGCTGGAGGACGCCGTGCTCACGAACCGCGTCCCCCTCGGCGTCAGCAACGAATTCGCCGCCCCCGAAGCCGAGATCCGCCTCACGCAGGGCATTTTGATGATCGCGCAGACGAAGAAATAAGTTGGGGCCCGCTTGCCTTCCCCTGCAAGGGGCGCCTTTGGGGCGCATTCTGTAGGGGCGGGACAAATAAAGATAACCTCCACGCAAAAAGGTGCAGACCAGCAAATCTGGTCTGCACCTTCTATTTATAGCAGTTGTTCTACGGCAACTAGTATCAAATCTGATGCCCCCGTATCAGGCGGCACGTAGTAAGACGCCCGTAGGGTGAGTCTCGTGTGGAACGCCAGACTGAAACACTGGTTTTTGCCTAAAATCAGATGCAGCATGCACCAAACGCGTCCAAGCGCTCTTTTCTCCCCTATCTTTTCTCTTGTGAGAGAAAAGATAGGGCCGCCGGAGGCGCGTCAGAAACGACCACGACGGAACGAATCCTTGCAAGCAAGGCTTCTTATCCTCTGTGCTCGTTTCTTCCTTTCCAAACCGCAAACTGAATTTGCGGTTTGGGTCTATCCCTGCAGATCTGCAGCAACCTCTCAGTCTCGGCTGCGCCGAGCCAGCATCCCTACCCCTTTTGTCCCTGCGGGGCATTTCCCCCTGATAGGGGGAATCGGCCCCTGAGAGGGGAGCCTTCGGGCGGGCTTTTATCTGTGTGTGCCAACGAAGAAGATGGAGATGACGCCGGGGCCGGTGTGGGCGCCGATGACGGGGCCGACGTAGTTGATGATGATATCCTTGACCGGGACCAGCGCGCGGATCTGCTCGGCGGTGTACTCCGCATCGTCCAGGCAGTCGCCGTGGCAGATGAAGACGGTCTGGTCGGCGGGGTCGGTCGCTGTGTCGGCCAGGCGCTGGGCGAGGGCCCTGAGCGCGGCCTTGCGGCCTCTGGCCTTGGTGACGTTCTTGAGCGTACCGGCGTCGTCCATGTGCATGACGGGCTTGATCTGCAGGACGGTGCCGACGAGGGCCGTCGCCGCGTCGACGCGGCCGCCGCGCTTGAGGAACATCAGGTCGTTGACCGTGAACCAGTGGCAAAGATGCGGGATGGTCTCGCGGACGAAGTCCGCGACCTCGTCCATAGACGCGCCGGACTGCTGCTTTTTGGCCGCGAGGTAGACGAGCAGGCCCTCGCCAATGGACGCGCAGAGCGAGTCAATGGCGATGAGGCGGCGCTCGGGGTATTTTTCCTGCAGCTCCTGGCAGGCGATCGCGCCGGACTGATAGGTCGTGCTGAGGCCGGAGGAGAAGCCGATGAAGAGGATATCCAGCCCCTCCTGCAGCTTCTGCTCCATGACGACCTTGAATTCCTCAACGTTCACGGCGCTGGTCGTGGCCTTCTCCCCGGAAGCGATGCGGTTAAAAAAGTCATGGAAGCCGATCTCGCGGCCGTCCAGATAGTTGGCATAGGTCTCTTCTCCGATATGTACATGCAGGGGCAGGACGGCAAGATCCAGCTCGTCCGCCATCGCCTGCGGCAGATCGCAGGAGGAATCCGTTACGATTTGAAAGCGTTTGTCCATAAGAACCTCCGGTTTGAATTTGTTTTTGCACAGATATTATACCGCATCCGGCTCCAAAATGCTATCTAAAAAACAGCGTCCGGCCTCTACCGCCGGTAGAGCGGCCGCCCGGCGGCCCTTTGCCTCTTTTCGCAGCAGAAAAAATGTGGTAGAATAAAGATATATCTGAATCGCAGGAGACCTTACCATGAATCACGAACCTGAAGCTGATTTTTCTCCCGGGGACGCCCCGGCATTCCAGCGGCTGCGCGACCGGCGTCTGGCCAGACGCCGCCGCGTGCTGCGCATCGTGCTGCTCGTGACGCTTTCGGCCGCGCTTCTGGCCGGGGCGGCGTTCTACGCGCACCGGCAGCTCATAAAGCCCTATCTCGATACGCCCATCACCGCGCCCGAGACCGCCGAGACGCCTGCGGAGCCGCAGACGCCCGCTGAACCCGAGCCCACACCGGAACCCGAGCCGGAACCGGAGCCCGAGCCTGCGCCCGAGCCGGAACCGGAGCCGGAGGCGCCCGCGCTGACGCTCGCGCAGTCGACCGAGGCGACGCGGGTGCTCGATCTGGAGCTCTATTCCTCCTCCGCGGTGCTGGTCGACGTGCAGAGCGGGACCGTACTGGCAGAGAAGGCCCCGGACGCGAAGATCTATCCCGCGTCCATGACGAAGGTCATGACGCTGCTGGTGGCGGCGGAAAATCTCCCGGATCTGGACGCGACGTTCACCATGACGCAGGCCATCATCGACCCCATCTATCTGGCCGGGGCGTCTATGGCCGGGTTTGTCGACGGCGAGACGGTCTCGATGCGGGATCTGCTCTACGGCGCGGTCGTCCCCTCCGGCGCGGAGGCGACGGAGGCGCTGGCGCAGGCCGTCGCCGGGAGCGAGGAAGCGTTCGTGACCATGATGAACGAAAAGGCCGCTACGCTGGGGCTTACCAGCACCCACTTCATGAACACCAGCGGCCTGCACGACGAGGACCACTACTCGACCGTGCGGGAGATCGCGCTGATCCTGCAGGCGGCTTTGCAGAACGAGATCTGCGCCGAGGTCCTCAGCACGGAAAACTACCGCGCGAGCCGGACGGAGCAGCATCCGGACGGGCTGGCCATGACGAATAAATTCCTCTACCGCGTCCACCACGAATACAGTCTCGGCGGGGCGGAGATCACGGCCGCCAAGACCGGCTACACCGCCGAGGCCATGAACTGCTGCGCGAGCGCCGGAAAAACGCCGGACGGCCGGTCCGTGATCTGCGTAACGGCGAACGCGTGGACGGGTGAATTCTGCATCGAAGACCATATCGCGCTTGACTCCAAATACTGCGGCAGCGCAGAATCTGAATGACCGGAGGGAATCGGATATGAAAAAGCTTTCCCCGCGCGTGTGGCTGACGCTCGTTCTTGTCGGCCTGGTCGGCCAGTTTGCCTGGACGATCGAAAATATGTATTTTAACGTCTACCTCTACAACACCATCTCCACCGATCCCGGCTACATCTCCGCCATGGTCGGCTGGAGCGCGGCAGCTGCCACGCTCACGACGCTTCTGATGGGCGCGCTGTCTGACCGCGTGGGAAAGCGCAAGCTGTTTATCTGCGGGCGGCTATCTGCTTTGGGGCCTTTCCACGGCGGCGTTCGGACTGGTGACGGTCGAGAACGTGGCGAAGCTGTTCCCCGCGGCCGCGGCCACGGCGGCAGCCGCGGTCATGATCGTGGTGCTCGACTGCGTGATGACCTTCTTCGGCTCGACCGCCAACGACGCGGCCTTCAACGCCTGGATCACCGACACCGTGCCGAACGAGGCCCGGGGCAAGGCCGAATCCGTGCTGGCCATCCTGCCGCTCATCTCCATGCTCGTCATCTTCGGGCTGTTTGACGGCATGACGCAGCGGCGAATGGCAGAAGTTCTTCGGGATCTTCGGCGGGCTGGTGGTGCTGACGGGTCTCGTGTCCGTCTTCCTCATCCCGGAGCCGAAGCTGGAGCCGCGGAAGGAGCCGTATCTGCCGACGCTCGTCTACGGCCTGCGGCCGTCGGTGGTGAAGGAGAATCCGGCGCTGTACCTCTCCTTCGCGGCCTTCTGCCTGTTCTCTGTAGCGGTACAGGTCTTCTTCCCGTATCTCATTATTTATATGCAGAACTATCTGCACTTTGACGGCTATGCACTCGTGCTCGGGATCGTGCTGATCTTCGCGTCGGTGGTGAGCGTGCTGTCCGGCCGGGTGATCGACCGGCTCGGGAAGCTGCGTGCGTGCTGCCGGCGGCGGGCGTGATGTTCGCGGGCCTGGTCGGCATGTTCTTCGCGCGGTCGATGCCGGCCGTGATCGTGACCGGGTGCGTGATGATGTCGGGCTACATGCTGGTGACGGCCATCCTCTCCGGCGTCATCCGTGACCATACGCCCGCCGGCAAGGCCGGGCATTTCCAGGGCATCCGGATGATCTTCGGCGTATTGCTGCCGATGATCCTCGGCCCCGCGATCGGCGCGGCCGTCATCCGCGGCAGCGATTCGACCTATGTTGACCTCGGCGTGGTAAAGACCGTGCCGACGCCGTCCATTTTCCTGGCGGCGGCCGTGGTGCTGCTGCTGATCCTGCCGCCGGTGCTGGCGCTTCGGAAAAAGGAGGGTGCGGCATGCTGACACGCTGGGGCGAAACACTTGACAAGCAGCAGGTGCTGCAGGAATATCCCCGCCCGCAGCTCGTGCGGGAGAGCTTATTTAACCTCTTAACGGCCTCTGGGACTATGCCATCACGGCCTCCGACGCCTGCCCCGGCGCGTGGGACGGGCAGATCCTCGTCCCCTTCTCGCCGGAAGCGCCGCTGTCCGGCGTGGGGAAGACGCTCCGGCCGGGGCAGGTGCTCTGGTACCGGCGGCCGCTGCCGCTCAAAAAACGGGCGGGCATGCGGACGCTGCTGCATTTCGGGGCGGTGGACCAGCGGGCGTGGGTGTACGTCAACGGTCTGCTCGCGGGAACGCACACAGGCGGCTACACCGCCTTTACCCTTGACATCACGAAGCTGCTGCGGGAGGGCGAAAATACCCTGACCGTCGCCGTGCGCGACGACACGGACACCGTCCCCTTGCCCGCGGCAAGCAGAAGACGAAGCGCGGCGGCATCTGGTACACGCCGCAAAGCGGCATCTGGCAGACCGTGTGGGCGGAGCTGGTGCCGGAGCGGTATATCGGGTCTCTGCTCTTTACCCCGGAGCTGCCGGAGGGGCGCATCCGCTGGCAGGTCTTCTCCGCCGCGCCGCAGGGCGCGAAGGTCTCCGTCACCTATCAGGGCGAGCCCGTCGCCGAGGGCGGGACGGACGCGGACGGCTGCGGCAGCGCTGTCATCGCGCCGGAGCAGCTGCATCTGTGGACGCCGGAGACGCCGGAGCTCTACGACGTGACCGTCACGCTGGGTGATGACACCGTCAAAAGCTACTTTGCCATGCGCACCGTCGGCACAGGGCGGGACGCGGCGGGGCATCCCTGCCTGCTGCTGAACGGCCAGCCGTATTTCCACCACGGCGTCCTGGACCAGGGCTACTGGCCGGACGGACTTTATACCGCGCCGTCGGACGAGGCGCTGATCTATGATATTCAGCTCATGAAGCGCCTCGGCTTCAACATGCTGCGCAAGCACATCAAGATCGAGCCCATGCGCTGGTACTATCACTGCGACCGGCTGGGCATGCTCGTCTGGCAGGATATGCCCTCCGGCGGCGGGCAATATAATCTGCTGACCATCTCCGCCCCGCTCATCACCGGCATCCACCTCAAGGACAGCCATTACCGCCTCTTCGCCCGCACCGACCCGGACGGCCGCGACAGCTTCCGGCAGGAGCTGGAGGAGATGATCCGGCAGCTGCAGAACTGCCCGTGCATCGTGCTCTGTGCCGTTCAACGAGGGCTGGGGGCAGTTCGACGCGAAGCAGATCACGCGTCTTGTCCGCAAGCTCGACCCCACGCGCCTCATCGACCACGCCAGCGGCTGGCACGACCAGGGTGTGAGCGACGTCAGGAGCCTGCACGTATATTTCAAGCCCTACCGCTTTAGGCCCGACAAGAAGGGCCGGGCCGTTGTCCTCTCGGAGTTTGGCGGGTACAATCTGCCCGTCGCGGGCCACACGTGGAACGAAAAGAACTTCGGCTACAAGGGCTATCAGACGCCCGAGGCGCTGGGCGAGGCCGTGCGGAAGCTCTATGAGACGCAGATCATCCCGGCGCGGAAGGCCGGGCTGGCCGCCGACGTCTACACGCAGCTGAGCGACGTGGAGGACGAGGTCAACGGCTTCGTGACCTATGACCGGCGCGTGGAAAAGCTGCCGGAGGCGCTGATGCAGGCCATCGCTCGCGAACTGAAAAGAGAATGATCATGAAGAAACGGATACTGGCGCTTTTGCTGGCGCTGACGCTGCTGGTGCTGGGCGGCTGCACAGTGCGCGATATGGTGCAGGTAGTGGGGGTCTCAACTACAACTTTGCAAGAGCTGGCGGACGCCGCCCTGTCGGATGAGACCGAGGCCCCGGAATCCGGCGACCAGTTCGTCACCGCGGAAAGCCCTGCGGAACCTCCTGCGGAAGCGCCGCAGGACGAAGCGGCCCCGGCGGACGAGGTCTCCGAGACCACAGACACCGTCGGCGAGCATACCTATTATTATGATGTCGACCATGTCGTTCTGTATCTCGACACCTACGGCCATCTGCCGGAGAACTATATCACGAAGGACGAAGCCCGCGCGCTCGGCTGGGAGGGCGGCAGCGTCGAGGCCTATCAGGAGGGGGCCGCCATCGGCGGCGACCGCTTCGGCAACCGCGAGGGGCTGCTGCCCGAGCAGACCGGCCGGAGCTATACCGAGTGCGATATCAACACCGACGGCGCAGATTCCCGCGGGGCAGAGCGCCTGATCTTCTCGAACGACGGGCTGTATTTCTACACGTCTGACCACTACGTGAGCTTTACAGAGCTCACCGTCGACGGAGGGACGGTCGTATGGAGCCGCTGAGCTTTACGATCGACTGCCGGGAGCTGGTCTCCCGCGCTGCGGCGCACGACTGCTTTGCGCGCGTATTCTCCCTGCCGGCAGGCTACGGGCGGAATCTCGACGCGCTCTACGACGTGCTGACGAGCCTGCCGCCGTGCCGGATCACGCTTGCGGGCACGAGCTGCCTCTATCCCCTGCTCGGCGCGTACGCGGAAAAGCTGCTGGCGGTCTTCCGCGACGCGGCGCGGGACAACGAAAATATCCAGTTCCAAGAAAAATCAGAAATTTTTTGAGCATTTCTCACTGTTTGTCTATATTGCAAGAAAGCGGGCAATTTTCCTTGTGGAAATCGTCAATTTACAAAGTACGGCATTGTCGGATAAAATACGTAATATGAACGAATTGTGAACTCATCGTTCAGGAAAGAGATTAAGGAGGAACTATATGGAAATCCAAACTGGTGCATTGATCATTGTCCTTGCGTACATGGTCGGCATGATGATCATCGGCTATGTCGTCGGCAAGATCAACATCAAGGGCAGCGCTGACTATCTCGTTGCAGGCCGCAGAATGGGCCTGTTCATGGTCGCGTTCTCCGCTGTCTGCCAACAACATCGGCGGCGGCAGCACCACCGGCCTTGCTCAGAAAGCGTTCGGCGCATGGGGCGTCAGCGCGATCTGGTACGTCCTGGCCGCGTCTCTGGCCATGATCCCCGCTGGCCTACTTCGCACCCAAGATCCGCAAGACCATGGCTGTCACGATCCCCGAGGTCGTCGGCCGCCGCTTCGGCAAGCTCTCCAGCAACTTCACGGCAGTCCTCAGCGTCCTGTCGCTGTTCTGCCTGACCTCTTCCCAGATCGGTGCTTCCGGTGCTGTTATCAACGCGCTGATCCCGACGATCCCCTCTGAACGTCTGCCTGCTGCTGGCCGGCTTCGTCACCATCTTCTACACGACCTTCGGCGGCATGATCGCGGATCAGGTTTCCGACCTTATCCAGTTCGGCATCATTCTCGTCGGTCTTGCCATTGCAACGCCGATCGTCCTGAAGCATGCCGGCGGCTGGGCTGCGATCTCCGCTGCTCTGCCCGGCGAAAAGCTGAACATGACCCAGATCGGCTGGGCCTCCATCATCGGCTACTTCTTCAACTACTTCTGCACCTTCCTCTGCGGCCCCGAGATGGTCTCCCGCTTCGAGACCTGCAAGGACGAGAAGACTGCGGTTCGCGCCTCCTTCCTCTGCGCCATCCTCATGGCTGCCATGGCAATTTTCCCGACCCTCCTCGGCCTCGCTGCCTTCGCTCTGAAGGACCAGCTGCCCGGCCTTGCTGAGAACGGCTCCAACGCCATGATGGTCGTCACCGGCACCTATGCGCCCGGCATCATCACCGGCCTCATCTCCGCCGCGATCATCTGCGCGACCATGTCCTCGGCAGACTCCAACCTGCTGTGCATGTCCACGATGATTATCAACGATATCTATCCCGGCTTCGGCGGCAAGAAGAAGCTCGAGGACAAGCAGGTCATCTTCTACACCCGTCTCTGCAACGTCATCGCGGCGCTCATCGCCATGGGCATCTCCATGTTCGGTGTCTCCCTCGTCGCCATGAACACCTTCGCATTCGGCATCCGCTGCGCAGGCCCGTTCGCGGCCTACGGCCTCGGCCTTGCCGTTCCGAAGGCCACGAAGAACTCCGGCATGATCTCCATCTTCACCGGCACCATCGCCTTCGTCGTCTGGCAGCTCCTGTCCAACGGCGGTACGCTGTGGTTCATGATGCCGGTCGTCTTCGGCAGCCTTGTCTCCGTCATCACGTTCTACGTTGTGAACCTGATCGAGTGGAAGCGCGGCGTCCCCGCAGCTCCGTCTGCCTACACCGTCGAGGAAGCCAAGTAAGACTCCCCCGCCCCGCCTGAGGGCCTGAACACAAGCAAGACCCCGGATGATGCGCTGCATCATCCGGGGTTTGTTTTTCTCTGATCGTGTTCCTGCCGCAAACAGACAGGCATGGCGACTTTATCCGTAACTTTTCCATGCGTTCTATTGACAGGAAAGAATTCCTGTGGTATCCTGTGTTATGACAATGATAGTTGTCATTTAGACAAGAAAGATTGTCAGGCAAGGGAGGTGCTGTATGATACTGCGAAATCGTTTAAAGGAGCGCAGAGCTGCACTAAATGTGAATCAGCAGGAAATGGGACGCCTATGCGGCGTATCGCGGCAGACGATCAGCCTGATCGAGCGGGGCGATTATTCGCCGTCTGTCACCCTTGCTCTGACGATCGCGAAGGTCTGCGGCGTTACGGTAGAAGAAGTCTTCTATTTACAGGAGGAAACTGAAAATGAAAAATGACGAAATCAAACAGGCAAATCGAAAAGCTCTGCCTAAATTTTTGCTTTTTGCGGTCGTATGTACGATTGTCGGCGGCATGGTCGGTTATTATTCCGGTCACAGTGCAGCAAAAGGCGGGTTGGATCAACTGGTTGGCATGATGAAAGAAGCGGGAGCGTTCTTCGGAACGCACATCGCTCCTTGGCTGATGCTGGCGCTGGCAGTCATCGTGCCGGTAGTCTGCATCCCGATTTATCGGCGTGCAAAGAAACTGGTTGCTGCGTGGGATGGCGAGGATGAGGACATCTCGGATACGGTTGACAGAAAGCTGTCTGCTGTGATTTGGACTACAAGCGTAGCCCTTATCGTCTCCTATTTTCTTATTGCCGCATCCTATTCCGGTGGCTTTGCAACATTTGACAGTAAGAACAGCACAATCATCTTTTTTATCGGCGTTGTTGCTTTTTTCGGCATAATGGCTGAGGCGACGATTATTCAGCAAAAGTGCGTGGACACCGCCAAGCAGACCAATCCCGAAAAGAAAGCGTCCGTCTACGATATGCGGTTTCAAAAAAAGTGGATTGACGACTGCGATGAAGCCGAGAAAATTATGATTGGCAAATGTGCGTTCAAAGCATACTCCGCAACGAATGCGGTCTGCACGATTTTAGCGATCGTGCTTGCGGTCTGTGCGCTTGTGTTCGATATTGGATTCCTGCCCTCGCTCACGGTCTGCCTCGTCTGGATCGTCAATTTGTCGGTGTACTTGAAGCAAGGAGGCCATGCGCTACTCAAAAGCTGGGAATAAAATCTCCTAAATATAATTGTGGGAGGAATACGCAAATGGACAGTCTTTATCTCATTTTGCTTGCCCTGTTCCTCCTTGTGATTATCCCACGGATAATGCAGCGAAGGAGATTGGCGGCAATCAGACATATTTTGAACCGAAAAATGCGGAACAAGGAGAACATTGAAATGAAAGAGTTGGCAAAACGGTTTATCGGAGAAGAGTGCATTATTTATACGATTACTTCAAATGACGGCAGCGTACAGGGATTGATAAAAGAAATTGATGACGGCGGTATGGTCATAGAGAAGAAAACAGGCGAACTGGAGATCGTCAATCTGGATTTTGTCACCCGGATCCGGGAGTATCCGAGAAAGAAAAACGGCAGAAAAAAGGGCGTCGTACTCGACTGACAAACCGCCCGCGGGCCAAAAGGCCCGCGGGCGGAGTTTTTTGTTCCGTTCGTCAGCTCGTCTTCCAATAGATCTCGGCGCCCGCCTGCTCCAGGACGCGGACGGTCTCGTCCGCGCCAAGCGGGATGGAATCGACGTAGAGGTTCACCGTCTCGCCCGGGGTGTTGGTCGTGACGATGAACATCAGGTAGAGCGGCGTGTAATCCGCGTCGTCCTTCGTCCCGACGCCGCTGACGTCCTCCGCGCCGAGCCGCCCCGCATTGATATCCGCCAGACAGGCCGCGTAGAGCTCCCACGCATGCGCGCCTGTCAGCTCCAGATCCGCGTCCGACGCGTTGGAATACACATAGCACGAGAGCACGTTCGCCTTCGTGCGCGGCGTATCGAAGCCCGTGCGGATGCGCACGCAGTCGGGGCTGTTGTAGAGCGAGGAGAACTGCGAGATGAGGCTGCCGGACGCCAGCGCGTCCGCCTCGTTGTAGACCACGCTGTAGTAGCGCTGCAGAAACCGCCCGTCCGTCAGCCGGTAGCTGATGTAGAAGCCCTGCGTCTGGTCGGTCCCGCGCTGGTAGTCCGTCTTCCGCTGCTCCTGCCGCGTCTTTTCCTCCACGGCGGCGGTGTGCAGGGCCAGGACGCGGTCAATGAACGCGGGATCGCGCGAGGTGTAGAGGCCCTGATACTCGTTTCTCGTCAGCCCGGCCGCCGCGATCCGGCTGCGCTGCGGAAGATACCGCGAATAGCCGAACAGGTCGAACTTCGCCGCGCCGAACACCACCGCCAGCACTAGACAGCAGGCCGCAAACCCGCCCCAGCCGCTGTGGAAGACGAAAACGGTCTTCTGCAGGAGCATTTTTCCGGTGAAATAGCCCACGAACGCACCGACCGTCAGAAACAGCAGCACGTACCAGAAATTATCCGCCGCGTTGCCCGAGAGCAGCTCGACCAGCAGCACGCCGATGACCAGCGCGCAGCCGATCGTAAACCCATACAGCGCCGCCGGACGCAGCTGGCGCACGGCGATCACGTCGCCGCTGCGCTCCATCTCCCGGTGCTGCAGCAGCAAATACGCGCAGACGGCGAAGATCACGCCCACGCCCGCCAGAATGCCGAGATACCCCCAGCCCACCAGATGCGGGTCCGTCTCATAGCCCACCGCGCCCGCGTCGACCCATTCGGTCGCCACGCGGAAGCCGCCGCGCAGCAGGCCGAAGACCGGCGAGGCGTAGGCCGCGGCGCGTTCGGCCGCGGTCGTCTGACTCGCGGGCATGCCGTAGACAAAGGTCTGCATCAGATGCTGCACGATCGACTCGAGCACGTAGGCGGCAAAATTCAGCATCCCGTAGACGAGTGGCGCAGCCGCCATCTGCCCGACGACCATGCACACCAGCGACGCAAACGAGAAAAACAGCAAAAAACCCATCGCCGTCGCCGCGAACACCTGCATCGCGGGCAAAAAGGCCGACACGCCGAAGCCTGCGCCGACCGCCCATAACAGCAGCGACGACACCAGCGCCGGCGCTGCGCACAGCAGCAGCCCCGTCAGGTAGTTGGTCAGAAACAGCGTCCGCCGCTTGACTGGCAGGGCTGCATAGAAATACGCGCTGCCGGTCCGGAACAGCCAGGAAAACAGCGCCCAGGCGAGCAGGCCGCCGTAGACAAACGGCACGATCGACGCGCCGGTCACCGCGTTTTCCAAAATCGTCCGCTCCGCCTGCACAAAAAAGTCCTCCGTGCACACCGACACGCCGCGGCAGTAGCTGTACAGCCGCAGCGGCAGCAGCAGCTCATACAGGCAAAACAGCCCCCAGACCGGCGCGGTCCGCCGCAGGGAGCGGCGGAAGATCGCACGGTCAAAGCATGAGTTTTTTGACGTCATATCCGCTCCCTCCCAGCTCGTACATGAAAATTTCCTCCAGACTCAGCGGCAGCAGGTCGCACAGCAGCGGCTTCGTCCCGGCCAGACGTTCCGCCGTCTGCGCGGGCTCGCCGCGGATGATGAGCGTCTGCACGCGGCCGAGCGTGCTCGCGTGCAGGACTGCAAGGTCCTCCGGCAGCGGCTGGTCCGTCACGAGCTGGACCTTGACGATGTTCTCCTGCAGCTCGGCCAGTGACCGCTCCAGCAGCATCCGCCCCGCGTGCATCATGCCGACGTGGTCGCAGATATCCTCCAGCTCGCGCAGGTTGTGCGACGACACGAGCACCGTCATGCCGTAGCCCGCCACATCCTCCACCACGAGACTCCAGATCTGCCGCCGCATGACGGGGTCGAGCCCGTCGACCGGCTCGTCGAGCACGAGATAGTCCGGCCGCAGGCTCAGCGTCAGCCAGAAGGCCGCGTGCTTCTGCATGCCCTTGGAAAAGCGGCGCAGCGGCGTGCGCTCGTCCAGACAAAAGACCTCGCGCAGCGCGTCAAAGCGGGCCGCGTCAAAGCGCGGGTACATCGCGCGGTAAAAGGCCGCAAGCTCGCGGATCGTCCCGCCGCCGAGCACGCCCAGATCGTCCGGGATATAGCCGATGCGGCTTTTGATCTCCGGGTTTTCATAGACCGGCAGACCGCCGATCGTGACCGTCCCTGCGTCCGGCCGGTAGATGCCGGTCAGGTGCCGGATGGCCGTGGATTTGCCCGCGCCGTTCGAGCCGATCAGGCCGTAGACCGCCCCCTGCGGCACGCGGAGCGACAGCTCGTCCAGCGCTTTTTTGCCGCCGAAGGTCTTTGTGACATGGGAAAGCTCGATCATGGTGTTGGTTCCTCCTCTGTGAGCAGCTGCGCGAGCTGCGCCTGTGTAAGCCCCAGCTGGCGCAGCTTCTGCGCCGCGGCGCGGAAGGCGTCCACGGCCTGCTTTTTCTGCTGCTCGACCAGCTGGTCGACCTGCGCGACGAACGAGCCCTTACCGGCCACGGACAGGATATAGCCGTCCGCCTCCAGCTCACGGTAGGCCCGCTGGATGGTGTTGGGGTTGATGGCGAGCTGTCCCGCCAGCTCGCGCACGGACGGCAGCCGACTCCCCGGCGGCAGCACGCCGGTCAGCATGAGACGGCGCAGCTCCGTCTGGATCTGCTCATAGATCGGGCGCGGGTCCCGGTAGTTGATGGTGATCACGGCCGCTCCTCCTGACTGTATGAACTGTATTGGTACAAGCATAGCATTCCGGCCGGAGAAAGTCAACGCGGCGGGGAAGTTTTTCCGCGGCCGTTGACCTTCCCGCCGCCGTGCGGTATGATGAGGGTATCATCAAAAAAGGTGGAAATTTTATGAACGAACCGTTTGCATTTTATCAGCAGAGCGCCGACTATGTCCGCGCGCGCATGCCGTTCGAGCCGCAGATCGCGGTGATCCTCGGCTCGTCGCTCGGGCCGTTTGCCGGACAGCTGCAGGACCCGGTAGAGATCGACTACCACGAGATCCCCAACTTCCTCACCTCCACCGCGCCCGGCCACGCGGGCAAGCTCATCTTCGGGACGCTCGCGGGCAAGCGGCTCGTGTGCCTGTCGGGCCGGTTCCACAGCTATGAGGGCTATGACTTCGAGCAGCTGACGCAGCCGGTGCGGCTTCTGAAGCTGCTGGGCGTCCGGGCGCTGATCGTGACGAACGCGGCTGGCGGCGTGAACGAGCGCTACCGCCCCGGCGATTTCATGCTGATCGCCGACCAGATCAAGCTCAACGGCGCAAGCCCTCTGCGCGGCCGGAACGTCGACGAATTCGGCCCACGGTTTTTTGACGTCACCCGGATGTACACGCCGGAGCTGCGCGCGCTGGCAAAGACCTGCGCCGACGAGCTCGGCATCCGCGTACAGGAGGGCGTCTATTTCTTCATGCCCGGCCCGCAGTTTGAGACTCCGGCGGAGATCCGCGCCATCCGCCCGCTCGGCGGCGACGCCGTCGGCATGTCGACCGTGACGGAGGCGCTGACCGCGGCGCACTGCGGTCTGCCGCTGCTCGGCATCTCAGTCATCACCAACCTGGCCGCTGGGATGACCGGTTCCGCCGTCACCGGCGAGGAGGTCAACGAGACCGGCGCCGCCGTCGCCGGCCGCTTCAGCCGGTATCTGACAAAGATCGTAGAGGAGATGGACGTATGACAACGACTTTCCGGGCCGACGAGGGCCTTGCTTTCCTGCTGCAGTATGAGAATGTCGCCTGGTACGACGCGGGCGAGGTGCGGATCCTGGACCGCCGCGTGTATCCGGCGAAGACCGAATTCGTCACCTGCCGGACGCACGTCGAGGTCGCGCAGGCCATCCGCGACATGGTCACGCAGAGCGCGGGGCCGTACACGGCGGCGGCCATGGGCATGGCGCTGGCCGCCTATGAATGCCGCGAAAAAACGGAGGCAGAGCAGCTCGCCTTCCTTGCCGCAGCGGACGGGACGATCTCGAACGCCCGGCCGACCACGGCCAAGCGCATGAAGCTCGTCTGCGACGGCTGTCTGGAGGCGGCGAAGCTGGCGCTCCGCGAGGGGCGGCCGGTCGATCTTGCCATCCGCGAGCACGCCGTAAACGCCAACAACCGCCGCTACAGCAAGGTAAATGAGATCGCAAGGTATCTCGTGCCGCTCATCCCCGACGGCGGCACGGTCATGACGCAGTGCTTCGGCGAAACGATCGTCGGCATGATGCTGAAGGAGGCGAGGCAGGCCGGGAAGACCTTCCGCCTGTTCTGCCCGGAGACGCGGCCGTATTTTCAGGGCGCGCGCCTCACGGCCACGGTCTGCCGTGACATGGGCTTCGACGTGACCGTCATCACCGACAACATGCCCGCGTTCGTCATGGAGCGCGAGCACGTGGATCTGTTCACCTGCGCGGCGGACGCCATCTGCCTCGACGGCTATGTCGTCAACAAGGTCGGGACACTGCAGATCGCCATCTGCGCCAATCATTTCGGCATTCCGACCTTCGTTACCGGCGCGCCGGATATCGGCCACGAGACAAAGGACACCGTCCGGATCGAGATGCGCGACCCGGAATTTACCCTGCAGGCCATGGGTGTGCGCACGGCTGCCGCGGGCGTCAAGGGCTACTACCCCGCGTTCGACATGACGCCGCCGCACCTCATCTCCGGCATTGTCACCGACCGCGGCGTCTTCTCCCCCTTCGACCTGCACCGCTACTTCCAGTCCGGCGGCGCCGGGGAATACGACACCGTCGTCTGACCCCGCCCCAAGGCTCCCCTCCCAGGGGCCGATTCCCCCTATCAGGGGGAAATGTCCCGAAGGGACAAAAGGGGTAGGGATGCTGGCTCGGCGCAGCCGAGACTGAGAGGTTGCTGCAGATTTGCATGAAAAAAACCAAACCGCAAATTCAGTTTGCGGTTTGGAAAGGAAGAAATGAGCACAGAGGATAAGAGACGTCGCTTGCGGCGGCTCGTTCCGCCGTGGTCATTTCTGACGCGCCTCCGGCGGCCCTATCTTTTCTCTCGCAAGAGAAAAGATAGGGGAGAAAAGAGTGCGTGGGGACGCGGGGCGCAATCTGCCTCTGAATTTAGGTAAGGCCCAATGTTTCAGTCTGGCGTTCCACACGAGACTCACCCTACGAGTTTTTACTACGCGCCGCCTGATACGGTACACTGGATTTGTGAGCAGTTGCGTTTGAATATTTGCGGTAAATAGAAGGTGCAGTCTGAGATTGTCAGGCTGCACCTTTTTGCATTGGTTTTTATTGTTTTGCACGCACCCGAGGCTCCCCTTGTCAAAGGGGAGCTGGCGCAGAGCGCCTGAGGGGTTACCCCGCTGCGGCGGGAAAGGCTCCCCTTTCAGGGGAGCTGTCAGCCGCAGGCTGACTGAGAGGTTGTCACAAATTTGCTGCGACCTCTCCGTCTCGGCTTCGCCGAGCCACCTCCCCTGAGAGGGGAGGCTTTGGACTTTCGCACATCCATGGCTTCCCCTCATTGGGGAAGCCTTTTTTGCTGCAGCGGAAAAAGCCAGTGTGAAGCTTTTGACATTTCCCCTGCTGCATGGTACACTGAAAGAAAAAACAGGAGGACGATCATGTCTCTCATTCCGTATTATCTGCAGTATCTCTCCGAGATCTGCGAGGGGACGCGGCAGGCGCCGGAGGGGCTTGCGCTGAGCGAGCAGGACGATCTGAAAAAGGCGCTGCAGCTGCAGGCCGGGATCGCTGAGATGGGCATCCCCGCCTTCGTCCGCGCCTGCGCCGCGCAGGACGGCACCGAGATCCCCCAGTCCGACTACGACAGCTTTGACCCCGCCGAGCTGAACGCCGCCATCGCCCAGCTGGCCGCGGCCGCGCAGCCGCAGGAGACGCAGGAGGCGCCCGCCGCGCCGCAGGAGCCGGTCAGGACCGAGACGCGCGATATCTTCGAGATCTTCCTCGACAGCGTCTGCCTCGACGATGACCTGCTGACCTACCTCATCGACATTCTCAAGCGGCACGCAGAGCCGGAATTCACCAAGCTCTCCCACGCCGCGGCCCGGACCGAGCTGAAGCTCGACGATTTCCTCGCCTGGCTCGGCAACATGGAGCTGCTGGCGGGCGAAGAAGAGCAGGCCTGCGCCGCCATCATGGACAAAGCCCTCCACCGCCTCGAGCAGGAGGGCGAGATGGAGCTGGCCGCCGCCCTGCTCTCCGGCGACGAGACCACCTTCAAGCTCTTCCGCACGCAGGCGCCGGAGCTGGTCCACCTGCCCGACGCGACCTACGAATGGTACTGCAAACACTATCTGGACCGCTATTATCCCGTCCGCTTCATTCTGCATCATCAGGGGATCGAGTTTCCCCGCGCATAAGGAGGCTTCTCATGGAACCCATCTATGTCACCGGCCACCGCAATCCCGATACCGATTCCATTGTTTCCGCCATGGCCTATGCCGCGCTGCGAAACGCGCTGGGCGATCGGGAATTTGTTCCCGCGCGTCTGGGGCATATCTCCGATGAGACGCGGCTCGTGCTCGACCGCTTCGGCTTCGAGCCGCCTGTGCGCATCCAGACCATGCGCACGCAGGTGCGCGATCTGGACTACGACACGCCGCCCGCCCTGTCCGGGGCCGTGACGGTCAGCCGTGCCTGGACCGCGCTGCAGAACAACAGATCCATCCCCGCCATCCCCGTCACGAACGACAACGGCGAGCTCTACGGCATGCTCTCGCCGAGCGAGATCGCGAGCTACGACATGCGCACGCTCTCCGACTCCCGGGTCGACCGGATCCCGGTGTTCAACCTCCTGAGCGTGCTTGACGGCAAGATCATCAATGAGGACGGATATCTCGCCGACACCATCAGCGGCGAGGTCAGCATCGCACTGCCGCAGGATAACGAAAATCTCCTGTTCCGCGGCCCGGACGCCATCGTCATCGTCGGCGAACAGCCGGAAATGGCGCGCCGCGCTGTCGAGCAGCAGGTCAGCTGCCTGATCGTGTGCCAGGCCGAGCTGCCGGAGCAGCTGCGGCAGATGCAGACAAACACCTGCATCATCGCCACGCCGTTCGACGCCTACAAGGCCGCCCGCATGGTCTATTACGCCATTGAGGTCGCGCGCGTGTGCCGCACGGAGGATCTTGAGGCGTTCCACCTGACCGATTTCGTGGACGACGTGCGCGAGGTTGTGCTCAAAAGCCGCCACCGCAGCTACCCGATCCTCGATGAAAACGACAAGGTCGTCGGCACGCTCTCCCGCTATCATCTGATCAAACCGCGCCGCAAGCGCGTTGTGCTGGTCGATCATAACGAGGCGGCGCAGTCCGTCCCGGGGCTCGAGCAGGCGGAGATCGTGGAGATCATCGACCACCATCGGCTGGCCGACATCCAGACCGGCGGCCCCATTTACTTCCGGAACGAGCCGGTCGGCTCGACTGCGACGATCATCTCCGAAATGTATCAGGAGCGCGGCCTCATGCCCCCGGCGAAGCTCGCAGGGCTGATCGCGGCGGCCATCGTCGCCGACACGGTCATGTTCAAATCCCCGACGTCCACCGCCGTCGACCGCCGCATGGCCGACCGCATGGCGCGCATCGCCAATATCTCGCTCGACGAGCTGGGCAAGACCATCTTCTCTGCGTCCATCTCTGACGACAAGCCCGCCGACGCGCTGCTGTTCACGGATTTCAAGGATTTCCATATCGCCGATCACGATTTCGGCGTCAGCCAGATCACCTGCGTCGACTCCGAGCGCATGATGCAGCGCAAGGACGAGTTCCTGGCCGTCATGCAGAAGACGATGGCGGAGCGCGGCTACACGCTCATGATCCTCATGCTGACCGACGTGCTGCTGGAGGGCACGCACCTTCTGTATCTCGGCGACGAGGATATCATCACGCAGGCCTTCGGCGTGCAGCTCAAAGGACCACACCTGCTTCCTGCCGGGCGTCGTATCCCGGAAAAAGCAGGTCATCCCATCGCTGACCGCCCTGTGGGGCTGAGAAAAATTCTCCCGAAAACCGAAAAAGCTCCCCCGGCCGCTCTGGCCGGGGGAGCTCTCTTTCTCGTTTACAGGCGCTGGTTTTTGGCCAGCTGGCGGTTTTTGTAGGCGGGATCGTCGGTGACCTCGCGCAGGACGGTGATCTCCGGCGGGGCCTGAAGCGCGGGCGCGTCCTGCGGCAGGGCGGCGCGCATGATGGCACGGTCGTTGGAGAACGGGTAGACGTCGATCTCAAACCGGCAGCCCTGATAGACGAAGCGGTACTTCGTCTTGTGGACGGTGTGCAGGCTCGTGTCGCCCTCCATCAGATAGCGGATGTACTCCTTCTCGGAGATCGGCTTCTCCGTCTCCCACTGGCCGGAGTCGGTCGTGCGCTTCTCGGTGTAGAAGTAGAGGTAATCCCCGCCGTTTTTCTGCTGGCGGACGCGGCGCACGACGTTGGGGTTGGCGCGGGTCAGGTAGGTCTGCATCATGTCGATGCTGGCGGCGTGGTAGGTCTGCTCCAGGGTCTGGAGGGTGGGCAGGGCGATGAGATACTTGTGCCAGACCTCCTGCTGCGCCGGCCGGCCGATCGCGGCGTAGACCGCGCGCAGACCTCTAGCGATCTTATCTTCAAAATCGACGGAATTGTCGATCACGTGGACGTTGGGATGCGCGCTCCAGGCGCGGAGCGTCAGCTCGTCCTTCTCCCGCGCGACCTCCAGAGGCTCATAGCGGGCCTCGTTGCCGAAATTGTAGGCAAATTCCGCGCCCTTGGCGCAGGAAACGAGGTGGAGCACGGTATCGTAGTGCGTCAGCGCCTGCTGCTCCGTCAGGCCGAAGTGGGAAAGCACCTGCCGGAACTCGTCGTCGGAGACATAGGCCTTGTTGTCGAACAGCGCGCGGTCATACAGCACGATCACGCGCTCCTCAGGCACCATCTGGGCAGCCTTGAGCGCCAGCTGCTCCTTGTGCAGCTGGTCGGCGACGACAAAATCCTGAAAATCCAGCATGGACACGCAGCCGCCGAAGGGCTTGATGCCAAAGCCGGAGATGAGCTCCGTCGACGTTTCGGGGATGGTGATGACCTTCCAGCCCTCGTCCTGCTTGAATTCCTTGAGTACCCGGCTGATGAGCGTCGTCTTGCCGGCGGCCGGCCCGCCGGTCAGTACGATCCGCGTGATCTGTTTTGCCAAAGGGACCGCTCCTTTGCTTTTTTATAGTATCATATTAACATCATCCGGCAGCAAATGCAAGAAAAAGGCGCAGCCGCTTCCGTGGGGTTTTCGATACGCCCCAGGGAAGCGGCTGCGTGTGTTATCCTTCGAACTGACTGTGGTACAGCTTGGCGTAGAAGCCGTTTCTCGCGAGCAGCTCATCGTGTTTGCCCTGCTCGACGATGTGGCCGTCCCGCATGACGAGGATGACGTCCGCTTCGCGGATGGTCGAGAGGCGGTGGGCCACGACGAAGCTCGTCCGGCCCTGCATCATCTCGTCGAAGGCCTGCTGGATCTTGACCTCGGTCCGGGTATCGATGGAGCTCGTGGCCTCGTCGAGGATCAGCATCGGCGGCAGGCAGAGCATCACGCGCGCGATGCACAGCAGCTGCCGCTGCCCCGCGGACAGCGCCCCGCCCGTGTCGGAGAGCATCGTATCGTAGCCGTTCGGCAGGCGGCGGATGAACGAATCGGCGTGCGCCTTTTTCGCGGCCGTCTCGACCTCTTCGTCGGCCGCATCGGGCTTGGCCAGGCGGATATTTTCCCGCACGGTGCCGGATTTGAGCCAGGTGTCCTGCAGGACCATGCCGTACTGATGGCGCAGGCTCTGCCGCGTCACGGTGCGGATGTCGCTGCCGTCCACGGCGATGGAGCCGTCCTTCACGTCGTAGAAGCGCATGAGGAGGTTGATGAGCGTCGTCTTGCCGCAGCCCGTCGGGCCGACGATGGCCACGCGCTCGCCGGGCCGGACCGTGAGGTCCAGCTCCTCGATGAGCCGCTGCTCCGGCGTGTAGGAGAAGGCGACGTTCGTCAGCTGCACGCTGCCGGAGGCGTCGGTCAGCACCCTGGCATCGGGCGCGTCGGGGATCTCCGCCGGCTCGTCGATGAGCTCGAAGACCCGCGCGGCGCAGGCCAGCGCGTTCTGCAGCTCGGTGACGACGCCGGTGATCTCATTGAAGGGCTTGGCGTACTGGTTGGCATAGCTGAGGAAGCACGACAGCCCGCCGACCGTGATGGCCCCCGCCACCGCGCTCAGCGCCCCGGTAAAGCCCACGCAGGCGTAGATGATATTGTAGATGATGCGGGTCGAGGGGTTCGTCATCGACGAGAAGAAGGTCGCGCGCATGGTCGCGGCGGTCAGGCGGTCATTGATCTCGTCAAACTGCGCAAGGCTCTCGGCCTCATGCGAGAACGCCTGCACGACGCGCTGGCCGCCGAGCTGCTCATTGATGAGCGCGGTCTGCTCGCCGCGGGCCTTGGACTGCGTCTGGAACATGGAATAGGTGTGCCCCGCGATGAACTTCGCCACCAGCAGGGATAGCGGCGTCAGCACGACGACCACCAGCGTGATCTTCACGCTGATCGAGAGCATGAAGCCGAGCGTCCCCACGATTGTCAAAACGCCCGTAAACAGCTGTGTGAAGCCCATGAGCAGACCGTCGGCAAACTGGTCGACGTCCGCGATCATGCGGCTGAGCGTATCGCCCGCCGGATGGCTGTCGAGATAGGCCAGCGGCAGACGCTGCAGGTGGGCGAACGCCTGCCGGCGCACGTCGCGCGTCACAGCGAAGCAGACCCGGTTGTGGATGGCCGCCATGACCCACTGCAGAAGCGCCGTCCCCGCGGCCAGCACGGCGATCTTCGCCGCCAACGCGGAGACCGCGGCAAAATCGACCTGTCCCGGGCCGACGACGGCGTCGATGGCGTCGCCGACCAGAATGGGGATATAGAGCGTCCCCGCCACGCTGGCCGCCGCCAGCACCAGAGACACGATCAGAAGCGGCAGATACCGCCCGAGGCTTTTGAGCACGCGCCGAAGCGCCCAGGATGAATCATGCTTCATTGCGCATCCTCCTTCTTATACTGCGAGCGGCAGATCTCCTGATAGACCGGGCAGCTCTGCAGCAGCTCGTCATGCGTGCCGGTCCCGGCCAGACGGCCGTCGTCGAGCACGAGGATCTGATCCGCGTGGCGGATGGAGGACACGCGCTGCGAGATCAGCACGACCGTGGGCTTCCACGGCAGATGCGCCAGCGCCTTGCGAAGCGCGGCGTCGGTGGCAAAGTCCAGCGCGGAGGCGCTGTCGTCGAGGATGAGGATCGCAGGTCTCCGCACCAGTGCGCGGGCGATCGTCAGCCGCTGGCGCTGGCCGCCGGAGAAATTGCGCCCGCCGGGCTCGACTTCCGCGTCCAGCCCGCCCTGCTTGCCGCGGACGACCTGATCGGCCTGCGCGTCCTGCAGCGCCTGCCAGAGGTCTTCATCGCTGGCCTGGGCATTGCCCCAGCGGAGATTGTCGCGGATGGTGCCGGAGAAGAGCAGCGCCTTCTGCGGCACGACACCGATCGAGGGCCGCAGCGCCTGCAGCCGCAGCTGCCGCACGTCTTCGCCGCACACAAGGACCTGTCCCTGCGTCGCGTCGTAAAACCGCGGGATGAGGTTCGCCAGCGTGGATTTGCCCGCGCCGGTGCCGCCGATGACGCCGATGGTCTGCCCGGGCGCGGCGGAGAAGCTGATACCGCTGAGCGCGTCCGCGCCCGCGCCGGGATAGCGGAACGAGACGCCGCAGAACTGCAGCGCCGGGCTGCCGCTGCCGTCCGGCAGGGCGTCCTGCCCGTCGGCCATGCTGGACTTCGTCTCCAGCACCTGCGAGATCCGGCCCGCGCAGGCGACGGATTTCGTGATGTTCAGGATCAGGTTGGCGAACTTGATGAGCTCGACCAGGATCTGCGACATGTAGTTATACAGCGCGATCAGCTGGCCCTGCGTGATGACGCCCGCGTCCACGCGGACGCTGCCGGTCTTTAAGATCGCCACGATCGCCAGATTGATGACCACATACGTCAGCGGGTTCAAAAGCGCCGACAGCTTGCCCACGAACCGCTGCGCGGCAAACAGCCCGTCCAGACGGCCGTCAAAGCTCTCCGTCTCGGTCTGCTCGCGGGTAAAGGCGCGGATGACGCGCACGCCGGACAGGTTCTCCTGCGCCGCGCCCGTCACGCCGTCGAGCTTCGCCTGCACCCGGCGGTAGAGCGGGATGCAGCTGAGCATGATGGCAAAGACGATGGCAAAGAGCACCGGGATCGTCACGACGAAGATGAGCGCCGAGCGCACGTCGATCGTAAACGCCATGATCATCGAGCCGAACACGACGATCGGCGAGCGCAGCAGCAGCCGCAGCGTGAGGTTGAGGCCGGTCTGCACCTGGTTCATGTCGCTCGTCATCCGCGTGACGAGCGTGGCCGGGCCGATGGTATCGAGCTCCGCATACGACAGCGACTGGATATGCGCAAAGAGCGCGTGGCGCAGACTGGCCGTCGCGCCGGTCGCGGCCTTGGCGGAAAATACTGCGCGCAGGTCGCGCTGGCAAAGCCGCACAGGCCGAGGCCCACGAGCAGCAGGCATTTTTTCAGGATATAGCCCGTGTCGCCCGCCGCGATGCCGACGTCGATGATATCTGCCATGATGAGCGGCACCAGCAGCTCAAACGCCGCCTCCAGCAGCTTGAACACGGGCGCGAGGATGGCCTGCAGCCGGTAGGGCCGCAGATAGACAAGCAGTTTCTTCATTCGTTTCTCTTCTCTCTTCGGATGCTATTCGATGGATTTGAGCGCCTGGGCCATGTCGATGGCGCGGATCTTCCGGCGCAGCGCCAGATTGACCAGCAGCCCGAACGCGAGCGTCAGCGCCGCGGAGAGCAGATAGCTGCCCGGCGCCACCCGCACGTCGAAGCACATGAGGTCGATGCGGATCTGCGACATGACGTAGGCGTGCAGCGCCTTGCCCATCGGCAGACCCACAAGCGCGCCGAGCACCGTCAGGATGATGTTCTCGCGGAACACATAGCGGTTCGTCTCGCTGTCGTAGAAGCCGAGGACCTTGATGGTGGCGATCTCCCGCTCGCGCTCGGTGATGTTGATGTTTGTGAGGTTATACAGCACGATGAACGCCAGCGCCGCCGCGCAGACCACCACGACCACCACGATGTACCGCAGGCTTTCCATCATCGTCGCCACGCGCGCGCGGAAATCGCTGCTGAGGCTCACGGAGGCGACGTTCTTCGCCCCCGCCAGCGCGGCCGAGGCCGCGTGGGCATCGGCGTCAGGCGGGAAGTTGACCCAGGCCTGCTCGTATGCCGGCGCTTCGCCGAAGCACTGCGCCCAGCTTTCCGCCGTCAGGTAGACGTAGTTGTAGACATAGTTTTCAAAGACCGCCGCGACCTGCAGCTGCGCTTCGCGCGTGCCGCTCTGCAGCGTGATGGTGTCGCCCGCCGACAGCTGCAGCGCCTCGGCCAGCCCGCGGCTGATGACGCACGCGCCGTTTTCGGGATAGGCGACCGGCGTTTTGTCCTTCTCATGCAGGTCGACAAAGCCGTCTACGCTGCCGGAGGCCGGGCAGACGACGTTCGTCGTCTTGACCGTGCTGCCCGCGCTGGCGTCGGCGCTCTTTTCGGCCACGAAGAGATATTCTTCGGCTTCTTCCTCGCAGAGCGCGGCGAAGGCCGTGCGCTCCGTCTCGTTCAGCGCGTGCTGGAACGTGACCGACGCGTCGTAGCGGGTGATCTCGCTGTACTGATAGTCGACGACGTTGCTGATGGAATCCTGGATGCCATAGCCGGTGATGAGCAGGGCCGTGCAGCCGCCGATGCCGATGATCATCATGATCATCCGCTTTTTATACCGCAGGATGTTGCGGATGGAGACCTTGTGCAAAAACGGGATCCGGTTCCAGAGGCCCGGCAGCCGCTCCAGCAAGATCCGCTTGCCCGCCTTCGGGGCCTTGGGGCGGATGAGCTCCGCCGCGGGCCGCTGCAGCTCCGCATGCGCGACGTACCACGTCGTGCCGAGCGCGCAGAGCAGATACGCCCCCGCGGACAACAGCGCCAGCGGCCAGTCGAACGCATACAGGATGTCCGTGAAGCCGTACATGATATTATACCCCTGCCAGATCATCTTCGGCAGGAAATACGAGCCCGCCGCGATGCCAACCACGCAGCCGAGCACCGAAGCGCTCCCGGCGTAGAGGAAATAGACCAGGAAGATCGCGCCGTTGGAGTAGCCCATGGCCTTCAAAACGCCCGCCTGCGTGCGCTGCTCGTCGACCATGCGCGTCATCGTCGTGATGCACACGAGCGCCGCCACGGCGAAGAAAAACAGCGGGAACACACGCGAGACGCCCCGCACGATATCCGAATCGCTCTCAAAGCAGGCGTAGCCGATGTTGCTGCTGCGGTCCAGCACGAACACGTCCGGGTTTTCGAGCTTTTCGAGCGCGTCCTGCCCGTCCTGATACTCCTGCTCCGCGTCGGCCAGCTTCTGTTCGCCGTCCGAGAGCTCCACTTCGGCGTCGGCGATGTCCTGTTTGCCATCCGTGAGCTGCTGCTTCGCGTCGGCAAGCTCGGCTTCCGCGTCGGCGATCTTCTGCTCGGCCTCGGCCTTGCCGCTGTAGTAATCGGCCCAGCCGTCCGCCAGCTCCTGCTTTGCGTCGGCAAGCTGCTGCTCGCCATCGGTGAGCTCCTGCTTTGCATCGGCCAGCTCCTGATTTTTTTCATCGAGCGTAGCCTTGGCCTCGTCGAGCTTTTTCTGGTTTTCGCTGATCTCGGCGTTGGCCTCCTCCAGCCCGTCGCCGAATTCCTCGCTGCCTGCGTTGAGCTCCGCCTGCGCCGCGTCGATCTGCTGCTGCGCCGCGTCGAGCTCCGGCCCGGCGGCCTCGATCTTCTGCAGTCCGGCCTCGACCTGCGCGAGCTGCGCCTGCAGCTGCGCTTTCTGGTCCTCTGACAGCTGACCGCTGCCCAGCGCCGCCACCAGCTGCGCCTTGGTCGCTTCGAGCTCGGCCTTCTGCGCGGCGAGCTCCGCGCGCTTCTGGTCGAGCTGCGCCTGATTCTTGTCGATCTCCGCCTGCCCGGATTGCAGCTCGCCGACAGTCTCGTTAAACTGTTTGCGAAGCTCCTCTCTGGCCTCGGCCAGCTTGGCCGCGCCGTCGTCATATTCTGCCTGCGCGTCGGCGAGCTTCTGTTCGCCGTCCGCGAGCTCCTTGCGGGCGTCTGCAAGCTTCTGCTCGTTCTCCTCGATCTCCTTCTGGCCGTCGACGAGCTTCTGGTAGGCGTCGGCCAGCTCGCGGTCGGCCTCCTCCTTCGCATCGGCCAGCTTCTGTTCGCCGTCCAGGACGTCCTGTTCGGCATCGGCCAGCGTCTGCTTGGCGTCTTCGAGCTTCTGCTTCGCGTCCGCCAGCTCCTGCTGCTTTTCGTCGAGCGTTTCGCGGGCGTCAGCCAACGTCTCGGCCGCGTCGTCATGCAGCCGCGTGCCGCGGTCGTCCGCGCACTGCTCCGCAAGCGCGGTGACCCAGGGCTCGGCGTCGTCGATGCGCGCCTTATATTCGTCCGAGTAGATCTCGCCCGCCCGGTCCGTCAGGCGCAGATACAGCTCCGTATCGTAGTCAAAATCAAATGCCTCCGGCAGCACGTACATGAAGGCGGACAGCGATCCGCTGCCGACCGACGTGCTGCCGCGCTCATAGTTGATGTACAGAACGCTCTTGGCGATGCCGACGATGGTGAATTCCCGCCGGGTGAACTGCCCCAGCGTATCGTCGTCATTCTCCTCCGAGAGCACGATCTTCTGCCCGAGATCCTGTTCCGAGTACAGCATCCCGTCGGCCAGACACTCGTCCGCCGTCTGCGGCAGCCGTCCGGCCTTCAGGCTCGGCAGGTCGAGCGTCTCGGGCAGCGACAGAAATTTGCACGCCCGCGACGCGCCGCCCGCCGTGCTGGTCAGCGCGTCGGCGCTCTTTGTGCCCTCGCACGCGGCGACGCGGCTGTCGGCGGCGATTTTGGCCGCGTCGGTCTCGTCAAAGCCAATGGTGCTCACAAGGCGGAAATCGTACATCTGCTGCGCCTCGGCGTAGGCGTCCAGCGTGCGCACCATGGCCGTCTTCGTCAGCCGCAGGCCGCAGAAAAAGCCCACGCCCAGCGCCACGATGGCCGCGATGGCCAGAAACCGGCCCAAACTCCTGCGGATCTCCCGCAGCGTCAGCTTCCCCATGCCGCTCACCACTCGATCTGCTCGACGGGCGTCGGATGTTCATTGATCCGGACGCCGGCGATCTGCCCGCTTTTCACGCGGATGACCCGGTCGGCCATGGCGGTCAGCGCCGAGTTGTGCGTGATGATGACGACGGTCATGCCGCCCGCGCGGCTCTGCGCCTGCAGCAGGGACAAGATCTGCTTGCCGGTCTGGTCGTCGAGCGCGCCGGTCGGCTCGTCGCACAGCAGCAGCTTTCGGCCGCTTTGCCAGCGCGCGGGCAATGGCCACGCGCTGCTGCTCGCCGCCGGAGAGCTGCGCGGGGAAATTCTGCATCCGCTCGCCGAGGCCGACCTGCCGCAGGACCTCGTCGGCCGGCAGCGGATCCTTGCACAGCTGGCTTGCGATCTGCACGTTTTCCAGCGCCGTCATATTGGGCAGCAGATTGTAAAACTGGAACACGAACCCGACCTCGTGGCGGCGGTAGGTCGTCAGGCGCTTGCGGCTGTAGTCCGCCACGTCCTCGCCCGCGAGCAGCACATGGCCGGAGGTGAGCCGGTCCATGCCGCCGAGGATGTTCAGGAGCGTGGTCTTGCCCGCGCCGGACTGGCCGACGATGACGCAGATCTCCCCCTCGTCGATCGTAAACGACGCGTCCTTCAGCGCCTCAATGCGCACGTCTCCCATCTGATAGGTCTTACAGACATGGTCAAATACAACAAAATCCTGCATGCGTCCGCCCCTCACTTTTTTTTGCTTTCTGAATAGTATATTATGCCATACCGGCACACATTTTGCTTGAATAAATCGTGAACACGCAGAGAAAAAGCCTGCCCGGAAGGGCAGACTTTTTGAGGCAACGCCGCAGGATTGGCGGAAAAGATCCGCCGAAGCGCGCAGACGCAATTGTGCGGTGCTGCCTTACCCGATGGCTGTCCACTGCTCGCCCTGCGGCAAAAGCCTGCAGGTGTGGTCGGCGGAGGCTTCGATGAGGTCCGCGTAGTACCAGGCGGTCTGGTCCTGGTTGTCGCGGTACCAGGCGGCAGCCTGCAGCTGCGCGTCCTGCCCGTCCGGGCAGCGGCCGAGCAGGCTGTTGAGCGCCCGGGCCAGCTCCGCGCGGGTAAGGACGGCCTCTGCCGCGGTCTCGTCCGCCTCGGCGGCGGCCAGCGTCTTCTCGCTCCAGGCCGCGGCCAGCACCGGGAAGGCCGCGCGCCCGGCCTCCGTCTGCGCGAGCTTGTCCAGCACGCCGGAAAAGTCCCGCCACGTGAGCCCCGCGTCCGGCCGGAACCAGCCGTCCGACCCGAACGGCAGCAGCCCCAGCCCCGCCAGCCGCGTAACGGCCGCGTAGGCCCAGCTCGTCCCCGGTACATCCCAGAAGCGCACGCGCGCGCCCTCCGGCAGCTCGTCCTCCGCCAGCCGCAGCAAAATACAGGCGAAGGCTGCGCGGCTCACCTCCGCCTCCGGCCGGATGGTCCCGTCCGGGTAGCCGTACAGGTACGCCCGGTGCGTCTGCTCCGCCCTGGCCTGCGCCGCCAGCGCCAGCAGCCCCACGAGCACCGCCGCCATGCACAGGATCTCCGGCAGCCGTTTTTTCATGCGCATCCCCTCTTCTCACAGGATGCCCCCAGTTTGCCACCTTTCCCCCGCAGAACCCGTCGCCTTGTGCCGCTTGGGAAAATAATCTCCGCAGCGGCAAAAAGGCTCCCCTTCCAGGGGAGCCTTTACACGCGGCGTTTTACGCTGGGGTAGAGGGAGGCGTCGGTGTGGGGGAGGAAGCGGGCGGCGTGCATGTTTTCCACGAACTTCTCCATTTCCCCGAACTGCACATAGGTCGCAAGCGCCCGGATGCGCGCCAGCCGTGCGCGGCAGCTCCGGTCCAGCAGGAGCCGTCTGGCTCCGGCGAGCGAGGAATTGCCGAGGATCCGGAATTTTTCCCGCGGCAGGTCGGGATACAGTCCGACCGTGATCGCGGACTCCAGATCGTAATGCGTGCCGAAGCCTCCAGCGAGGTAGAACGTGCCGATCTCCGCCGGGCTGACGTTCACGCTCTGCAGCATCGTTGCGACCATGGTGTGCGCGGCGGCCTTGCAGGTGAGGAACTCGCCGATGTCGTCCTGGGTAAAATAGAGCGGCACATTGCCGTCGTAAGCGTAGATGATCGCGGGGACGTTGCGCTGGCGGTCCTCCTCCCAGACCTCGCGGATGCAGGGCGAGGCGTCCTTCTGCAGCCGCCCGGCCGAGTCGATCCAGCCCGAGAGAAAGCCCTCGGCGATGAGGTCCAGAATGCCGGAGCCGCAGATGCCCTTCGGCGGCAGATCGCCGATGGTCTGATACCGCAGACGATTGTCCGCGCCGATCTTCACGCTGCAGATCGCGCCCGGCTCTGCCCGCATGCCGGAATGGCTGACCGCGCCCTCCAGCGCGGGCCCGGCCGCGCCCGCGCCCATGAGCAGAAAGTCCCGGCAGCCCAGCACCAGCTCGCCGTTCGTGCCGATGTCGAGAAACAGCGCCAGATCCTCCCGCGTGTCCAGATCCGTCTCCAGCAGCCCGCCGTGATGTCGCCGCCCAGATAATTGGCGATCGCGGGCATGCAGTAGACATTTCCGCAGATGGGCAGTCCCAGCTCCGCCGCCCGGATCACGCCGGGGTCAAAAAACACCGGCGTGTACGGGCTCTGAAACACGAGCCACGGGTCGCAGCCGAGGAAGAAGTGCAGCATCGTCGTGTTGCCGCCGACGGTCATGGCGGAGATCGCCTCCGGGCGGATATCTGCCGCCCGGCAGCAGGTATCGATCATGCCGCGCACGTCCGAAAGCGTCAGCGCCTGTAAAGTCTTCAGGTTTTCCCGGTCCGCCTTCACCGCGAGGATGCGGTCGAGGATGTTCGCGCCGAACTGCGTCTGGCTGTTGGTGCAGGCAGCCTGCGAAAGCGTCCGGCCGCGCACGAGATCCACCAGCTCCATCTGCATGATCGTGCTGCCGATGTCGAGGCACAGGCCGTAGTGTTCAGCGGTCGTATCGCCCGGCTCCACGCGCACAGCGTCGGTCCCGCCCGGCCCGGGGCAGAGCGTCACGGTGACGCGGTAGTCCGCCGCGGATAAGACGGGATACAGCTGCTGCAGGCAGCCCAGTGTCAGTCTGCATCCGTCCGGCAGCGCGGCCAGCAGCCGCTCCCGCGCGGCAAGAAAATCGCCGCCCGCCGGCGCGTGCAGTTCCAGATAACGTTTTTCACTCAGTGGTTCCATAGCAATACTCCTACGCGCTGCGTCCGAGCAGGAGGCACAGCGCGCCGTAGCCGTGCGACAGCAGGTCGAAGACCCAGCGGTTCGTGTCCACGCTGCGCTCGCCCATGTCGATGACGGCGGTCGCGTTCTTCAGCCGCCGGGCGGTCCGGTAGAATTTCCCGTCCTGCCGTCCGCGTGTTTCGCCTGCGCGCACCCAGGCGGCAAAGACGCCGTCCAGATACGCGTGGATCAGCAGCTCCGTCGCCATCGAGCGCTCGGTGATCTGCAGCGCCGCGCCGCATTCTGCCTCGTAGCCCGCAAGGATCGTGCGGCTGAGCGGCAGCGAGCCGTTGCCCTTCTGCCGCAGATAGGTCATGAGCGCGTCGTTCGTCGTCAGGTGGACGGCCTTGTCGGTATAATAGAGCGTCACGCCCTCGGGCAGCTGCGAAGCATCCATCTGCGCCGCCTCCTTTGTCTGTTTGTGTCTATCTTACCACATCCCGCGCAGGATGCAAGAGGCAGATGCCCCTTGCGCCTGCGGGCATTTGCAGGTATAATCAGGTGTATCTGAAAACTCCCAACGCGCCCGGACAGCGGGCCTTTTCGCGCTGCGCTGCGTCATTTTTCCTTGAAATACGTCAGTATTCCTGCGAAAAAATGTCTTTCTCAGCGTGAAAATTCCTCGCTGCCGGTCTCATTGCTGGTTTTCAGATACACCCTAAGACAAAATCGACAAAAGAGGTATCGCCATGCTTGATTCTTATATTTCCGCCCTCTGCCGCTATGCCGAACGCACGGGGCTCCTCCAGCCGGAGGATCTGGTCTTTGCGCGCAACGCGCTGCTCGAGGCGCTGCAGCTCGATTCCTTCGACGAAGCCGCCGCCCCGGCAGAGGCCTCGCTGGCCGATATTTTGCAGGTGCTGACCGGCGATGCCGTCGCCCGCGGCGTCTGCCCGGACAACCAGGTCGCCCGCGACCTGTTCGACACGAAGCTCATGGGCGTGCTGACGCCCCGGCCGCACGAGGTCCGCACCTGCTTCCATACGCTCTACCAGATCTCCCCGCAGAAGGCGACCGACTGGTTCTACCGCTTCAGCCAGGACACCAACTACATCCGCCGCGACCGCATCGCGAAGGACAAAAAGTGGACCTACGCCTGCGAATACGGCGAGCTGGACATCACCATCAACCTCTCCAAGCCCGAGAAGGACCCGCGCGCCATCGCCGCGGCCAAGCTCGCGCCGCAGTCCGGCTATCCCAAATGCGCCCTGTGCGCGGAAAACGAGGGCTACGCGGGCCGCATGAACCACCCCGCTCGGCAGAACCACCGCATCATCCCCCTTGAGCTGGACAGCGGCAGCTGGTATCTGCAGTATTCCCCGTACGTCTATTACAACGAGCACTGCATCGTCCTCAACGCCGAGCATACGCCCATGCGCATCAGCGCGGCGACATTCCGTCGGCTGCTGGACTTTACGAAGCTGTTCCCGCATTATTTCCTCGGCTCGAACGCGGATCTACCCATCGTCGGCGGCTCGATTCTGAGCCACGACCATTTTCAGGGCGGCCACTATACCTTCGCCATGGAAAAGGCCCCGGTCGAGACGCCGGTCTCGTTTGCCGGATTTCCGGACATTGCAGCCGGGATCGTCAAATGGCCGATGTCCGTCCTGCGCCTGACCGGCAGCGACCCGGACCGGCTGTGCCAGCTGGCGGAGAAGATCCTGACTGCCTGGCGCGGCTACACCGATGAAGCCGCCATGGTCTTCGCCGAGACTGACGGCACGCCGCACAACACCATCACGCCCATCGCCCGCCGCCGCGGGGAAGATTTTGAGCTGGATCTTGTCCTGCGCAACAATCTCACGACGCCGGAGCATCCGCTCGGCCTCTATCACCCGCACGAGCAGCTGCACCACATCAAAAAGAGAACATCGGCCTCATCGAGGTCATGGGTCTGGCCGTCCTGCCTGCGCGGCTGGACAAGGAGCTGGCGCTTCTGAAGGACGCGATCCTCTCTGGCCGCGACCTGCGCGCGGACGAGACGCTGCAGAAGCACGCCGACTGGGCCGAGGCGCTGCAGGGCCGCTATACCTTTACGCCGGAGAATACCGAGCAGATCCTGCAGCAGGAGGTCGGCGCTGTCTTCATGCAGGTCCTCGAAGACGCCGGCGTCTACAAACGCACCCCCGCCGGCCAATCCGCCTTCCTCCGCTTCACCGCCAGCGTGTAAAGCATGAAAAGGCTCCCCTGGAAGGGGAGCTTTTTGCTTGCTGCGGAATATGAAAGATCCCCGCGGCTGCGTGGATCGCAGCGCGGGGATGCTGGTCATTGCGGCGTTGTCGGTTGGGCGCAGCGGACGGCGGCGGTTTCGTGGAGGATGCGCTGCATTTCCGGCCACTTGGCTTCCATGTCGGCGACCAGCTTCAGCTGCGTGCGGCAGCGGTCAAGGTTCTGGGTGGGATAGTCGATCTTGAAATAGACGTCGCCGTCCAGATAATCCTTCAAAAACCGCATAGCCAGCTCCGCCGTGATGATCTTCGCGCCAAGCGGCAGGACCTCGATCTCCTTCGGGGTCAGCGCGTGACCACAGGCGTCGAGATAGCCCTCCAGGAACGCCTGGTACATGTCGAGCTTCAGCCAGACCTGATCCAGATCCTTCTCATCCTCTGCGGCCGAGGACGCGCCGAAACGCACGCCGTCGCCGAAATCATAGGCAGACAAACCCGGCATCACCGTGTCGAGATCGAGCACGCACTTGGCGCAGCCGGTCTGCGGGTCGAGCAGGACGTTGTTGAGCTTGGTGTCGTTGTGCGTCACGCGCAGCGGCAGCTCGCCGGCCGCGAGCATGCGGCAGAGCGTCCCGAGCTCCTGCTCCCGCGCGAGCAGGAAGTCGATCTCGGGCCCGACGTCCTTCGCGCGGCCGCAGACATCGGCTTCGATGGCGGCGCGGAACTGGCGCAGGCGGTCGATGGTGTCGTGGAAATGCGGGATGGTCTCATACAGGGAGGCCACCGGGAAATCCGCCAGCGCCTGCTGGAACTTGCCGAAGGCCACCGCGGCCTGGTAAAAGTCGTTTCTGTCGCGCGGCATATCCAGGCTGATGCCGCCGGAGATGAAGTTGTAGGCGCGCCAGAACTCGCCCTGGTCATCGATGCAGTATTTTCTGCCGTCCTTGGCCCTGCAGAGGCGGATGCACTCCAGACCGATCTGCTTGCGGTCGATGAACCGGGAGACCGCGTCGATATTCTCGATCAGCTCCTCCGGGTGGCGGAAGGCGACGCGGTTGATCCGCTGCAGGGTGTAGGCCTTCCGGTTGTCGCAGACGACGCGGAAGGTGCGGTTGATATGGCCGTTGCCGAGCGGCTCACAGGAGATGGGCGTTCCGTCCAGGCAGAACTGCTGTAAAACCTGTTCCATAGATACAATGTCCTTTTTTCTTTCTATTGGGAGCTCCCGAAGAGAGGGAGTATCGTTTGCGCACACGTGCAGCCGCACGTTCTTTCTATTGTATCCCATTTGCAGGATAATTGCAACCATCTTGCAGCCATTCCCCGCGGATCCGACAGAAAAACGGCCTGCCGCAGCGCGGCAGGCCGTCAGATCCGGTCGCTTATTTCATCTGCGCGATGTCGCAGACGATCTCGACGCACTTGTCGACGCCGAGCTTGCCGCTGTCGAGGCAGATGTCGTAGTTCTCGGCCTCGCCCCAGTTGCGGTTGGTGTAGTGCTTGTAGTAGACCTTCCGCTTGCTGTCCTTCTCCTGCAGGCGCTTTTCCATGGGCTTGCTGGTCTCGCCGTAGCGCTCGCGCACGCGGGCGGCGCGGTGCTGCATGTCGGAATGGATGAAGATGTGCAGGCAGTCCGGCTGGTCCTTCAGGATGAAATCCGCGCAGCGGCCGACGATGACGCACGCGCCCTTTGCTGGCCAGATCGCGGATGACGTTTGTCTGGCAGACGTAGAGCTTATCCGACACGGACAATGGTGTCGATCAGCCCCATCGGGTGGGACGACACGGCGATGTTGAACAGGAAGCTGCTGGTGACGGAGGCGTATTCGCCGATCTCCTCGATGAACTCGTGCGAGAAGCCGCTCTCCTTTGCGACCTTGTCGACCAGCTCCTTATCGTAATAGGGGATGCCGAGTTTCTCGGCCACCGCCTTGCCGATGCTTCGTCCGCCGCTGCCAAACTGGCGGCTGATGGTGATGACCTTGTTTGTCATAAAGACTCCCCCTTAGTTTTTGATGCCCCTATTATACACCAAAACGCTCGGGATGACAATGAAAAATTTCCGTCAGGGCGGCATCAAAGATACGGCCTCATGTCCTTGACCAGCTGATCCTCCAGCCGGATGAGCGACTGGGCGATGTCCTTCGCCTCGCGGCTGGCCGTCGGATACTGGTTGCAGTAGCGGGCGAGCGACTTGATGCCCATCGAGCAGCCGGTCGAGATGAGGTCGGCCGTCGTCGCGTCGCCGGGCTTCATGGCGAGCATCGCCTCCGTCTTCATCCAGGACATGGCGCGGGCGGCCGGATCGGCGGACTTTGCCTCCTTGCCCTGCGCGCGCAGCAGCGCCTTCGTCTCGGCGGCGAGCGACTCATGCTGGCGCTTGCTGCTCGCGAGCCGCCGCTGCAGCGGCCCGTCCGGGCTGTTTTTCAGCACGTCGTCCAGCGAGCGGATGGCCATATCAGTCCCCGCCGCGCACTCGGACAACAGGTGCAGCGTGTCTTCGTTCATCTTGCAGCTCCTCCTTTCAGACTCTGCAATTATTGTGTTCCAAAAGCGGAAAAAATATGATACAATGCGGAAAAAGGAGGCATGCATATGCGTATGGAACGAACGGTCCGCGAGATCGCGGGCGACTACGCCGTGCTGGAAAACGAATCCGGCGGCACGACCGAGGTCGCGCTGGCCCTGCTGCCGGACGGCGTCCGCGAGGGCATGGTGCTCATTTTTGAAAACTTCGAATACCGAATCAAAGAATAAAGGAGAAGGGCTATGATCCGTCATATCGTGATGTGGAAGTTCCGCGAAGGAGAAGAAGAAAACCGGGAGAAATTTCTCTCCGGCCTGCAGGCGCTGGATGGTGTGATCCCCGAGATCCGCCATATGGAGATCCACCGCAGCTGCAAGCCCGGCAACCCCTACGACGCCTGCCTGATCGCCGATTTTGACGATCTGGAGGCCCTCAGCCGCTATAAAAACGACCCCGCCATGTCGCCGTCTCCACCCTCTGCAAATCCATCCGCGAATCCCGCGGCGCGATCGACTACGAGCTGTGAGCCTTCCCTTGACAAGGGGGACTGCGGAGCGAAGCGCAGCAGACGGATGAGAGCCGGGGGAGCAGTGGCGGTTTTGACGAAACTGCAAAGCTATACGAAAGTGCTCCCCCTGCCCTCATCCGCCCTTTTTTGCGGGCACGCCTTGGTGCGTGCAAATCCATAAAATTTTCCCGCAAAAGGTGCAGGCCAGCAAATTGGCCTGCACCTTCTATTTATGGCAGATATTCTACGGAAACTAGCTGCAAATCCGACACCCCGTATCAGGCGGCGCGTAGTCAGGATGCCCGTGAGGTGAACACCGAGTGGAACGCCAGACCGAAACGTTGGGGCTTACCTAAATTCAGAGGCAGAAAGCACTAAAAACGTAACTCAGCGCCCTTTTTCTCCCCTTTTTCCGGCAAGACGGAAAGAGGGGGCTTCGCAAAGCGTCAGGCAGCCGTAGTCAACTCTCGGCAGTCGGCTGCATCTACCCCCTTTTGTCCCTTCCGGGACATTTCCGATGGGGAATCGGCCCTGGAAGGGGGAGCCTTTGGCCGCGCGGCGAAAATGACCCCCGGCGCGGTGCGCCGGGGGTGTTGTTTCAGCGGACGTTTTCCGCTTCTTCGGTTTTGCCGAGGCGGCGGAGCATGGTTTTTTCACAGCGCGGAAGATGTTCTGATAGCCGGTGCAGCGGCACAGGTGGCCGGAGAGCAGCTTGCGCAGCTCGTCGTCGCTGTATTCCTTTGCCGGAATTCACGATCTCGGTGGCGGTCAGGATGAAGCCGGGAGTGCAGAAGCCGCACTGGATGGAGGTTTCGTCCATGAAGGCCTTCTGCACGTCGGAAAGCGTCCCGTCAGGGTTCATCAGGCCTTCAAGCGTGATGATGTGCTTGCCCTCGGCCCAGACGGCCAGATACAGGCAGGTGTTGATAAGCTTCGCCGTCGATGAGCGCGGTGCATGCGCACTCGCCGCGACCCTCGCAGCCCCTTTGACGGACGTGAGCCGGAAGTCATTGCGGAGCATGTCCGTCAGACTTGCGCGGACGTCAACGATCTTTCCACGTCCTTGCCGTTGATATTGCATTTGACCAGCGCGTACTGTGCCATCGATCTCACCTCCCGCAGCGTTTGACAGATTCGATGAGGGGCCGCTTGGCCATCTCCACCGCGATGTGCTTGCGGAACGCCTTGCTGGCACGCCAGGAGTCACGGGGATTGATGTCCTCGGCACGGCGGGAGAAGGCCTCGATATTTTCCATCGTAGCTGACCGTTGGCAACCTCCGGCGCTCGGCGCGCGGGCACCGGGGGCGCGACGCCAGCGATGGTTTGATCGAAGATGTCTGATCCTCCGACAGGCGGACGTTGACGGGCAGCCGGTCGTGGCGATCTCCCAGGCGGCGTTGCGCCGTGTTTGATGGGTAGCCTCCAGGAGGCTCGGGATCGAGCACGGCAGGTTCGACCTCGAGGGCAGACGTTGATATCGACCGACAAACCCGGCCTCGATATAGAAGTCTCTGATGGGCAGGTATGTACCGCTTTGCCGTTCGCGCCTGTGAGCTCGATGATCGCTTCACGCGTGGAGCGTGGAGGCGGAATCGGCGGAGGTGTTGCCGCCGGATGGTGCGGCGTTGTGCCTGCGGGCGGGCCGCCGACCATGTCGAGTCTCTGCCTCGTGCTACCATTTCCATCTCTCTCTCAACAGATGATGAAGTCATGGGTGTATGTGGAGAAGGTCGCTTTGCTGATGCGGATATTCTCCCGTTTCGCCATGCAGATGCCGCGATCTTCGCTCCATCTCTGATGGAGATGAGCTCTCGTCGGCGCGGCGGCCTCGCGCATTCGCACGAGCACGTTGCTTTGCTATTATCTGTTTCCGGATGCCCGAGATCTGCCGGACGGCTTCTTCCCACGCCAGCCTCATAGAAATGCTTCTTCTTTGGCTATCACATGCCCTGCCTACCTCCCGCCAGTCCCGATCAGACCCCGCTTCGGGCAATTCCCCGCGAAGAGGACATGCGGCGTGATCGGCGTTGGTCGATGGCATCGCCGGTCGCCTGACAGATGGCGTTAGTGGGATGGCGGGCGCCGGCGAGCACGCGGGCGGTTCGCCCAGCGCCTTGGTACCAGGCTGCAGAAGGTCGGCTCATAGTTTTTTCCACAAACTCGGCTTCTGAGATTCGGATGATCCATAAGGTCGAGAATTTGTAGTCAAGCAGGTTATTGTTGGGATGGCCGGCCGGTCTTCTCATCGAACAGCAGCTGCTCGGACAGGGC
>VOFK01000605.1_pt1 | contig 107156 bp, 109 predicted proteins | sample 5384121 | NCBI WGS metagenome assembly VOFK01 (sample SAMN12384730, study PRJNA508395) | human gut metagenome | isolation source: healthy gut J | host: Homo sapiens
GTTTGGCGAAATGGCTTCACGAGCGTCATCGTGCGTGCTATAAATAGGACAACATAGAACGACAGCAGGTACGATCCGCCGTCGCTCAAAGCCGCCCCACAAGGAGGAACATCAGCATGAACGCACATGATCTGGTTCAGGAAATCATCGAGCGCAAGGGCAAGGTCGAGAACGTCTTTTGGATCGCTTGTGGCGGTTCGATGATCGACCTGATGCCGGCCAACGAGCTGCTCAAGCGCGAGGCCACCACGTTTACCTCGACGGTCTATACGGCGCGCGAGTTTTGCCTGATGGCTCCCAAGAGTCTTGGCGAGAAGTCGCTCGTCATCGCCTGCAGCCACAGCGGCAACACGCAAGAGGTCGTCGACGGCTGCGAGATGGCGCTGGCGGCCGGTGCCGAGGTCGTTGCCCCTCACCGACTGCGAGGGCTCCAAGATCGACAACGGCAAGTGGACTACCTGGGTCTATCCGTGGGGCGAGGGTGTGTCGCAGGCCGAGGTGCCTCAGGGCATCGGCGCTCTGATCGCCGCCGAGCTGCTCGACCAGCAGGAAGGCTACGAGGCACTCGCCGACATGTATGAGGGCCTCAAGCAGATGGATGCGCTGCTGCCCGCCGCCCGTGAGAAGGTCAACGCCGAGCTGGGCGCCCGCTTTGCCGAGCTCTGTCAGCAGCACAAGTTCTTCTATATCCTGGGCTCCGGCCCCAACTTTAGCCAGACTTACGCTATGGCCATCTGCTCGCTCATGGAGATGCAGTGGCAGCACTGCTGCTACATCCACTCCGGCGAGTATTTCCACGGTCCTTTCGAGGCTACCGAGCCCGGCGTGTTCTACTTTGTGCAGCTCGGATCGGGCGAGTGCCGCCCCATGGAGGAGCGCGCGCTGGCGTTCCTCAACACGCACACCGACACGATCATGGTGCTCGATGCGCGCTCGAGTATGGCGTAGGCGACGTGCCCGCCAGCGTGCGTTCGTTCCTGGAGCCGATCTTCTTCTACAAGATGAGCTGCGAGCTGCGCGCCGCCCGCGGCAAGGTGTTCGACCACAGCCCCGAGATTCGTCGCTACATGGGCATCGAGCAGTACTAGGTAACGGGAAAAGTATTCACCTTCGATTCGCAAGTGCATTGCGTGAGTAAAAAGCGGGCCGCGCCGGGGATTTCCGGCGCGGCCCGCTTAGCATCGCGCTTAGATTCGCAAGGTTGCGGCAGCCAGCGGCTTACTTGGCGTCGTAGGCCTCGGCATCCCACCAGTCGAGCTGGGCGATGTTGTCGCGGATGTGCTGGCAGCTCTTGTGGAAGCCCTCGAGCTCGTGCTCGGACAGGTCGAGCGTGTAGACCTCCTCGACGCCCTCGGCACCGATCACGCACGGCAGGGAGGTGAAGATGCCCTCTTCGCCATACTGGCCGGTCATAAGCGTAGAGGCCGAAAGCACGGCGTGCTCGTTGTGCAGCACGGCGGCGCAGACGCGCGCGGCGGAGTTGGCGACGGCGTACTCGGTGCACTGCTTGCCCTGGTAGGTCACATAGCCGCTCTTGCGCGCGAGCTCCTCGACCTCCATGTGGTCAAAGGCGTACTTGTCGGGGTTCTCGGCCTGAAGCTCGTTGAGGTCTCTTGCCGGCGATGGTCGCGGCCTTAAAGGCAGCCAGCTGGCTAAAGCCGTGCTCGCCGATCATGTAGGCGTCGATGGACTTGGGGCTCACGCCGACCTTCTTGGAGATCTCGGTGCGCAGGCGGGCGGAGTCCAGGCCGCAGCCCGAGCCGATGATCTTCTTGGGATCGTAGCCGGTCAGGTGCCACAGCTCGGTGCACACGACGTCGCAGGGGTTGGAGATGCTCACGAAGATGCCGTCGAAGCCGGCGTCGACGATGCGCTTGGCAAAGGAGCGGGCGGCGTCGGTGGTAAAGAACAGCTCGCCGTCGCGGTTGCCGGCGGCCAGCGCGACCTTGCCGGCGGCGTTGACGATGACGTCGCAGCAGGCCAGCTCCTCGTAGTGGTCGTAGCAGTTGACGATCTTGGTGTTGTACGGGACAAACGAAAGGGAGTCGCGCAGGTCCTGGACCTCGGACGTCACCTTGGCCTCGTTGATATCGCACAGGTACAGCTCATCGGCAATGCCCTGCATGAGCAGGCTGTTGGCGACATGTGCTCCTACGTGGCCCTGGCCGACCACACCGATCTTACGCGTCTGGTACATATATGTATCCTTTCGGCCGAGTTTTTCGCGTCGAACCATTGTAGCGTCCTGCTGCCACTTTGCTAGGCTAAAGCGCCGCAGATTTTGGGACATGCCTTAATCTCTACTTTTGGAGTGATTTGGGCCGCTGACGACATCGCTGGGCGATGTGCTCGCGCGGATGGGGCCGCTCGTTGTACCATAGCTGCAACTGACTCGTAAGGAGCATCCATGCCCATTCGCATTCCCGACGCCCTCCCTGCCGCCGCGCAGCTCGAGAGCGAGAACATCTTTGTCATGACCGAGTACCGCGCGCTGCACCAGGACATCCGTCCGCTGCGCGTGCTCATCCTCAACCTCATGCCCACCAAAATCGCCACCGAGACGCAGATCATGCGCAAGCTCTCCAACACGCCGCTGCAGGTGGAGGTGGACCTGCTGCGCACGAAAACGCACGAGGCCACGCACGTGAGCGCCGGCCACCTGGAGACGTTCTATCGCACGTTCGACGACATCCGCGACATCCACTACGACGGCCTGATCATCACGGGCGCGCCCGTGGAGCAGATGCCGTTCGAGGAGGTCGACTACTGGCCCGAGCTCTGCCAGATCATGGATTGGTCCACTACGCACGTGCACTCTACGCTGCACATTTGCTGGGGCGCGCAGGCTGGCCTGTATCACCATTACGGCATTCAGAAGTACGATCTACCGGCAAAGGCGAGTGGCGTGTTCGAGCATTATCTGGTGAAGCCGCAAAGCCCGCTGGTCCGCGGCTTTGACGACCGTTTCTATGCCGTGCATTCGCGCAACACCGATGTGCGCCGCGAGGACGTGGAGGCCGAGCCGCAGCTTGAGGTCGTGGCCGTGTCCGACGAGGTGGGCCTGTACATCGTCAAGTCGACCGACAGCCGCCGCTTCTTTGTCTTTGGCCATCCCGAGTACGATACCGACACGCTGCGTCTGGAGTACGAGCGCGACGTGAAGCGCGGGCTCAACCCCCAGGTTCCGGCGCATTACTTCCCGAATGACGACCCCACGGCCGAGCCGCGCAACGTCTGGCGCAGCCAGGCTCAGTTGCTCTACACCAACTGGCTCAACTACTACGTCTACCAGACCACGCCCTACGACCTGGCCCGCGCCGGCGAGGAGCACTAGGCCGTCGGGAGGTGCGCCAGCCGTTAGGCGCTGACGATGTGGGGCAGCGGCAGGTCGTGGATGTCGGTGGGAACGCGGTCGACGCGCTGCTCGTCAAAGGCGATGCCGATGATTTGGCATGCGGGCGAGAGCATAGGCAGGTAGCGGTCGTAACAACCGCCGCCGTAGCCCAGGCGCGCGCCGGTTTGGTCGAAGGCCACGAGCGGCACGATAATCATGCCGAGAGCTTCGGCAGGCACGATAGGGAAGCGGTCGCTGCCGATGTCCATGGCCGTGAAGGCCCGCGTGGGGTGGGTGATAAACGGAGCCGCGGATGCATCGTCGGCGGCAACTGCCCGCATGCACATGCGCTGGCCACAAGCTGCGGCATCAATTGCCGAGAGCATGCACGGATAGGCCACGCGCCAGTCGCGCGCGGCGGCCGCAACGGCAAACGCGGCAGGGTCGACTTCGGAACCCATCGCGGCATAGACGGCAACGGTGTGCGGCGCCGCGGCACCCGAGCTGCCCAGCAACTCAACAAGCCGCGCGCAAATGACAGCAGACTTCGCCGCCCGAACATCCAAATCAATCGCATCGCGCCGAGCAATCACCGTCCGCCGCAACTCAGCCTTGTCCAACCCAACCTCCTCTAGCAAACCAACCAAAAAGGGACAGGTTTATTTTGGCAGGTTTTATCTGGGCAAACAGCAAAAACAACCACGAAGGGGACACATGCGCCTTCGTGGTTGTTTTTGCTGTGATGGGCGTCTGCGGCGGTTTGTCTCGATCTGTAACAGTAACTCGGCAAAATTGGACCTAGTTGTTACAGATTGAGACAAAGAGCTGGTGCCGTTCGGGAACGTCTCGATCTGTAACATCTGGAGCCGATATTGCCGTCTAGATGTTACAGATCGAGACAAACCGCCGCGGTGGGCTGCGCCGCCTCGCCCAAGCCGCAGAAAAAGGTAGATTTTCAGGCATGTCCTAAAAATCTACCTTTGTGCATTAGCCCAGCAGGTCGATGACGTTAAAGCCGGCGTTGCTCTTGGCGATGACGTCGCGGCCGCCAAAGACGCAGGTGGGCGACTCGGCTGCGATACGCGTCACGTCGGCGCCGAGCGAGCGCAGCTCACCGGGCGTGGCGGCGAGCATCTGGGCGCGACGCTCCTCGCGCGCATGCGGATCGAGCCCGGCCAGGTAGGTCGTGTTGCGGCGCTTGGTGAGCGCGTATGGCTTCACCGGCGCGTCCATGCCGCTCACGCAGCTCACGATAAAGCCCTCAAAGGCGGCCTCGTCGGGCTCAAAGCTGCCAAGCCATGCGCCTGCGCGCTCCACGCGCTCAATCGAAGGATCGATCGCCGGGTCGCGGTAGGTGTAGAACGCCGTCTGGCGCTCGCCGGCTGCGCGGAATCCGCAGCCGTACGCACCGCCCTTCACGCGAATCTCGTTCCACAGGTAGTCGTAGGAGAGCGCGTTGGCAGCCACGGCCCAAGCGCCTGTCACGTCGATGCCCAGGCGACGCGGGTCGCACGCGCTTGCCGCAAAGCAGATATCGCTGGGGATGACGAAAGCCTCGTGGCGGTCGCACGGCGTCGGCACCACGAGCGCGTCGCGGCCGGTATCGGCACCGTCGCCCGCACCCAGCCCCAGGTCGCCCGCGGCATCCCAGTATGCGTCAAAGTCCTCGTTGCTGCCGGTAAAGCTCGCCATGCAGCCATCGGCCACAAAGATACGCTCCGCCAGCTCGGCAAGCTTGGTACGCAGCCCGTCCACGCGCTCGTCAAAGTGCTCGAGCAGATCGCGCAGGAACAGGTAGAAGTCTACGCCCGAAAGCTGCTCGCGCACCACGGCCGAAGGCGAGCTGTAGCTCATCGCGCGACCGAGCGCCGCCGAGTGGCCGTTGTTGATAAAGCCCTGCTCAAGCCCAATGCGAATCTGCGTGAGCACGTCGCGCACGCGGTCGGCGTCGGCATCTGCCAAAAGCGTGCTCGACCATACCTCGCGCGGCAGACTCGCCAGCGCATCGATCTTCTCGGACAGGGCGCCGGCGCTCACCAGCAGGTAGGGGCGCACGCCGTCCACGTCGGGCTGGGTCATGACCTCGGTCGTAAAGCTCAAAAAGCCGAGCTTGCCAGCGAGCAAGTTGTCGAGTTCCTCGGCCGAGTGCTCGCGCGTGGGCAGCTGCTTAAGCAGGCGGCAGAGCAGCGTCACATAAGGCAGGTCCTCAAACGCGACGCAGCTCAGGTCGAAATACTGCATGGCGTAGGCCAGACGGTTGGTGGGGATGCCGTGGCGCAGGCAGGGGATGGGCGCAGTCGTGTCCACGACCAGCGGCGGCTCGGGGCGCGCCTCGCCAATGTCGGACACGCGCAGGCGCGGCAGCGTGGCCATGGCCTCGGGCGTGTCTTCCGCCTCCTGCGCGGCACGCAGCGCGGCCGTGCGCTCGACCACGTCGGCCAGCTCGGCATCGGTCATGGCGTCGCGCTTGGCTGCCAGCTCGGCGGCCTCGGCACCCTCTGAACCCTCGGCGGCGTCCACCGGCACCAGCTCGACCAGCGCCATATGGTCGTTTTCCAGCACCAGCTCGCGCAGCAGGTCCTCAAAGTAGCTGCCGTCCAGCTCACCACGCAGCTCCTCGTACACCGGGCCGTACTTGAGCGCCAGCGTCGCGGCGTCGTCATCGTAGAGCCACGTGCTCAGCGCGTCGCATGCAATGGCCACGCCGTCGGCGATACCGTAGTCGCGCTGGCGCAGATCGTACTCGTTGCTGCTGATGATGGCTTCCAGGCGCTCGCGCGGAACGCCGTGCTCGCACAGGTCGCGGCAGGCGTCCTGGAACACGCGACGCAGCTCGCGCGCCACACCGGGCTGTGCGTTTTGCAGCATGATGAGCTCGTAAGGCTGCAGACTCTCGGCCGCGGTGTAGCTCACCACGTTGCCGCCCAGGCCGGCGGCCAGAATGGCCTTCTTAACCGGTGCTTCGTTGGAGCCCAGCAGCGCCTCGAACAGGATATCCGCCGCGATCGTGCGCTTGCGGTCGAGCGCGCTGCCCAGCACAAGGCCCAGGCCCACCAAGGCGTTCTCGGGTGTGGTGGCCATCTCGACGCGCTTATACTCGCAGGTCACGGGCGCCTGCACGCCCAGCGGATTGGGCGCCAGCGTGGACGGGTCCTCGCCGGCGGCAACGGCTGCGTCCATGCGGCGGCTCGCGGCGCTCGGCTGCGACAGATAGCGCTCGTCCAAAAAGGCCAGTGCGCGGTCCACGTCCAGGTCGCCGTAGAGCGTTATATAAGAGTTGGAAGGATTGTAGTGGCGCGCGTGCGTGTCCAGGAACTGCTCGTAGGTGAGCGCGGGGATCGCGCGCGGGTCGCCACCGCTCTCGTGTGCATAGGCGGTGTCGGGATAGAGCGCGGCGTTGACGGCATCGTCCAGCACGCTCATGGGGTCGGACAGCGCACCCTTCATCTCGTTGAACACCACGCCGTTATAGCGCAGCGTGCCCTCGCGCAGGCTCGCGGAGCTGCCGTCGCCCTCGGCGCCCTCCGGCAGGTCCAGCTCGTAGTGCCAGCCCTCCTGCTCAAAAATGGTGGGTTTGGTATAGATGGCCGGGTTGAACACCGCGTCCAGGTACACGTCCATCAGGTTGTACAGATCCTGCTCGTTGGTGGTGGCAACGGGGTAGATGGTCTTGTCGGGGTAGGTCATGGCGTTGAGAAACGTCTGCATGGAGCTCTTGATCAGGTCGACAAACGGCTCCTTGACGGGAAACTTGGCCGACCCACACAGCACCGAGTGCTCAAGAATATGGAACACACCGGTGGAATCGGCCGGCGGCGTCTTAAAGCCAATGGCAAAGCCTTGTTCTCGTCGTCGCACGCGCAGGTACAGCAGGCGAGCACCCGATGCGGTGTGGCGAAGCACGTAGGCATCCGAGTCGAGCTCGGGCACGGTCTCGCAGCGCTCGACGGTAAAACCGTGGCAGGTGGTGCCGGGCACCAGCAGCGCGGCGGCAGCGGCGCGCGGGTCGGTTGAGGTGGTGGGCATATGCAGTCTCCTTTGACGCCCCAGCGGGGGCGAATCGAGTCGAATCCTCGTGAGTATACCCATATGGGGCTGCGGTTCTGCGGCGAACTGAAGACGATGCCAACGGATTGGGTAAAGGCCCCGCGTGCCCGCCGCACGAGCGTGGAAAATTGGACACTCTCGATATCCGACCGTCCGAAAATCCTCGCTCGTCCATCACTCGCGTATCTCTCGTCTCTCATTTGTCTCTAATATGAGAGATGACAGGAAGATGAGAGAAAAATATGAGAGATAACTGAGCAGCAAAGAGACAGGCAATCATGGTATTGTCTCAATACCGATTGTTCTACCAGCAAAAATATGTATAAATGAAGCAAATGGTAGACATTCCATCTCTATCTATCTCTTATCTCTAAGCCGAGAGATAGAGAGATAAATGAGAGATAATTACGAGAGATAACTGAGAGACGAAGGAAATCTATTCGTGGCATTCTCCGCAGGACCGAGCGAAAGGACGTGCAGATGAACGAAAACGAGCTGACCGGTCTGCTTGAGTCTTTAAGGCGCATGGGCTCGGACGATCTTAACGTCGAGGTCAAGGAGAGCGCCACAACGCTTTCCCGCGACGTATGGGAAACGGTCAGCGCTTTCGCAAACACCGCCGGCGGCATCATCGTACTCGGAGTGAGCGAGCGCGCGGGTTTTGTCCCAGTTGCAAACTTTGAGACCGAGAAAGGTGCTCAACCAATTCGTGGCGGGCATGGGCGATGCTGGCGGTCGCGGAAAGCTGGCCAATCCGCCCAAATACACCATTGAGCGCGTGGAGCTCCAGGGCACCGTGGTTCTGGTCATCACGATTGAGGAGCTCGACCCGTCGAGCAAGCCTTGTTATGTCATAGAGCGGGGCGCTCAAGGTGGCAGCTACAAACGCATCGATGACAAAGATGTCCCGCTTTCGTCGACCGAGGTGCTCGCATTGGCGTCATACGGTCGAGCGACTCCGAGCGATCGCGACGCGGTGGCGGGCGCGGGCGCGGACGATCTCGACGAGGCGCTGGTCGACCGTACGATAGATCGGGCTTTCTCGTTGACGCCTCGGGCAATGCGCGGCGCGCCGGACAAACAAACGAAGCTGGAGCGCCTAAATTTCCTTGATTCCCAGGGCAATGTTACCAAGGCTGGACTCCTAGTTGCGGGCACCTACCCTCAGCAGTTTTATCCCAAGCTCTTTATCGACATGGCTGTCTATGCGGGGACCCGGAAAGGCACGGCGGGGTCGCTGAGGTTCATGGACCGCACAATCTGTGAGGGAACGTTGGGCGAGATGATCTCGGATGCCGTCGCGGCCGTCGCCAAGAATTTGCGGCGAACCTCGACCGTCCAAGGTGTCTCGCGTGTCGACTCGCTGGAGATTCCCGAGGAGGTTCTGCGCGAGGCAATCGCCAACGCCGTAATCCATCGAGAATATGGGGATCGGTTCTGTGGACAATCGATTGCCGTCGACGTCTTTGATGATCGTGTCGAGGTGACGAATCCTGGCGGCCTTTACGGGGGAAAGACTCGCGAGAACTTGTTTGACGGCAGCTCCCGATGCCGTAACGCGACGCTTGTGAAGCTCATGTCGATTGTCCCGCTGCCGGATGGCGCAGGTTCGCCGGCTGAGGGCAATGGCTCGGGCATCCCGATGATGATCGATGCCATGCGCGCGCATGGTCTGGCCGAGCCCCTGTTCTGCCCGGGATTCGATCGGTTCAAGGTCGTACTTTACCGTTCAAAGATCGAGCCGGTCGATCATGGCGGGGGCTTAATTGTGACGGCACTCAAACACTACGGCGAGCTGGGGACGCGCGAGCTGGCAGAGCGCACGGGGCTTACAATTTCCCAGGTTAGGTCGCGCGTCAACGCGCTCATTGCTCAAGGCGAGCTTGAGCCCACGGCGCCGGCGACGAGCCGCAACCGCAAATATCGACTGTCGGAGTGCGTGGAATAGATGCGTTAGTGGACGAGGCGACCCAATAATCGACCCTCGATTGGCGCCCACTAAGGTAAAGCGGTTGTTGCCCAGTCGACGGTGATGCTAAAGACTCGGCTTACGCCGGCATGGCCCCGAACCCGTCCATCAAGAACAGCCTAAGAACCAGCTTGATGACATATCCCGGTTTGACTTCTGCCGTGCCAAAGACGTGGCGCTCGGCGAGCTCGCTGCAGTATGCATAGATGTCGCGGATAAGGTCCGCGCCCGAAAGCGTAAACATGTAGCCTGCGTCCGAAAGCGCATTGGGCGCGGCGGGCAACTTGGCCATGTGGCAGAACGTTTGCAGGTCGGGCGCCATAACATTCTGGTAGTCGAGGTGGCCGCCGGCATCCTGCTCGGCAAGCTCCAATTGGCGCACGAAATCCAGCGCCGCTGCCAGCACAAAGCTCGGCGTAGGCGCGTTGACGTCCTGAGTGGTCGCCACGAGCCTGCCCGCCGCCTGCGTGACAAGCCAAGCGACCTCGCGCTGGCAACGCACGGCCTTGCGCGTAACCGGCTTGATGGACGAAGAAGAAACGCTCCCCTTAGGCGGATTCGAAGCAGCCATAAGACCCTCCCATGAACGACCCGGCCCAACAAGCCCGGATGAAACACGTGCTACATCAGTATACAGGGAAGTGGGGTAGCGGGGTACAAGCGCGCCAGCGGCAAACCGAGAGCATCAACGATGTGCCGATCGCGGAATGAGATCTCGTAATAATTGACTCTCGGCCATATTATTGAGGGGCATGACTCGCGTTCGTATGGTTGTAGGTGCTGGCGATGAACGACATTGACCTTGCTGTTCCGTTGATGGATGGACCAAGCTATGACCGCGCCTGCAGTCTCGTGCCTTCCGAATACGTTGAGGCATGGGAGTGGTTTCTGGGTGAGGAACAGCGCGGCGGCGTTTGGACCAGCCTTCCGCACCACACCAAGGAAGATAGCCCTCAGTATCAGTATCGTTTGAGAATTGGCTCGGACTTCTTTCCCGTAACGCGGGATTCAGGGATCTTCTGGCCGGGCCAGGATCGGGTGAAGCAAGATCCCAATAAGATCTTTGCGCTTTCGGTCCATAACTCTAAAAAGAGCTTCTACACCGATGTGCCTCCGCTCTATTTGGACGATGGTACGTGGGTCATTAAGTACTCGGTTCAAGCGCCGGGTACCGTTGGTTTTCGAGACCAGAATTACAACCGTAAAATGCTCAGCTGCATGGAATGTGGCGTTCCGGTCGGAGTCATATTTGCAACCGAGGTGGGCTACAAGGTGCTCGGCCTTGCGTTTGTTGAGCGGTTCGAGCCCGAAAACGGATGGTTTGTTCTGCACGGTCCTGTTCATAAAGGCGGACCGGACCCTCGTTTTGCACCCGACATGAGTTATCTGAAGCACATGCCCGTCGATATTGAGTTTGCCGGACAGGGTGCGACCGACGACGAAAAGGTCCGCTATGCGTTAAGGCGCGAGCGATTGGGGCAGCAATGGTTCCGCAAGCAGCTCGTTGCCGCCTATGACGGCCGTTGCGCGGTGTCGGACTGCGGCGTCAGCGAAGCTCTGGAGGCTGCACATATCGAGAATTACTCGGGACCCAAATCGCAGGTTGCCAGCAATGGCATTCTGCTTCGGCGCGATCTTCATTCCCTATTTGATGCTCACCTGATTTCGTTTGAGCCTGTTTGCGGCGAATATCGGCTGTGCGGATCGTACCTGCTGGATAAGACCGACTACGTTTCCTTTGCGGGTGCGACGCTAAGGCAGCCGAATGAGCGTCAGTGGCGACCCAATACGGTGTTTCTTGAGGCCCATCGCATTGAGTTCGATCGCTCGGAAAAGAAGCGTGAAAAGGCGGGGCTTCTGCCGTATTAGCGTATTTGGCTTTGGCGGTCTTTTACGATCGTGTTGTTTGATCGGATCGCGTGGCGATGCAATCTCGCGCGCACTTGCTGGTGCATGCTCTTCCTGTTTTGTATAGCGAGAGGGGAGCGTGTATGAGCTGGCGAGGCGATATTGCGATGGGGAAGTACGGAAAACTGCCGCGTGCCCTTATCGACAACAATATGTTTCCGGGCGTAGAAGTTGATTGCGGGTCGTTTGCCGTCACCTGCCCTTGCTGCGGCTCGCAAATACCGTGTCTCGACATTCGGTTCATCGATGCGCGCGACAGACTCAGCGACGAAGTGAGAAAACAGACAGGCGTTCATATGCCGGTGTATCCGGAGAAATGCCCTGTTTGTGGCCTCGATATCGTGTATGACGCCGGCGACGAGGGATAGGTGATGCGGAGGAGCTGGCTGTGAAGGCATCTTCGTCTCTACAAATAAATCCCCTCACCGAGTTGCTTGTGGAACTCGGCGTGATGGTCGCGTGCCCAGGTAAAGAGCGCCTGGTCAAAGTCGGTGCGCGTGGCCGGGACGCCAAAGACGCCGGCAACTTCGACGCGTATAAACTCCAGTGCCGGCAGCTTGTTGATGGCAGTGAGGGCAAACGGGGACGAGGGCTCCTCGAACAGATAGCGGCTGCCTTGCAGCGCGTCGCAACTGGTGCACGTGTTGCCGAGCGACGGGGCTTTGGAAGCTCGCGCTCCTACGGGCTTGTAGCCGCAGCGCTTATGAAGATAGTCGCGGATCTCGCCCGGCACGCAGCCAAGAGCGGGCACGATGGCGAGTGCGTTGGCGTTGGCCGTGTCGATGGCAATGTGCCCGGCTTCGTTGGGCGCGTGCGCGATGACGATGCTCTCGTCGTTATCGGTTCGATAGGGAATGCCGAAGGCCGCGACCGAGGTCTCTTTGTGACATTTCCAGCACTCGCGCTTGCCCAGTACTAGATATATATACGGCGCCGAGGGGTCGGATCGGTCAACACCGGGCAGCCACTCGGCAAAGGGCTCGGGGTTGACGCCGCTAGGTACATACCAGATCTTCTTGGTCCGGTCCCATTTGGCGCCCAGCGCCTTGGCTTCTTCTTTGTGCGAAAAGGGGACATCGAGCTCGGTGCGCATGGCGGCTCCTTGGTGCTGCAGGTGCAAGTGGCTCAAGGATACCGCAGGGCGCAGACATCGCGGCGTTTTGCTGAGAAGTTGCGGCTCGGATGGGTTCGAGACGATGACGTTAGACGCGTTGGCCTCGGCCTCGGTGGCTATTGGGGCGGTTTTGATTGACTGCGGAGTCAGCCGGGATAGGCACCTGGGTCGCTGACGCGGTTTTGTGTATGGGCAGGGTGGTTGTTTGGGCGGTTGGAGCTGCCGGCGGATTTGGCGACATAAAACAAAACAGCCCAGAAGACATAGCCTCTGAGCTGCGAACATTTGGTGGGCGTTAGAAGATTTGAACTTTGACCTGACCTCTTCCGTGTCAGGGGAAGCGCTCTCCCCCTGAGCTAAACGCCCGATCAAGGGTGCGCAAGCGCGCAAGGGATAATATAACGGAGCCTGAACTCGGTGGCAAGAACATTTTTAAAAATCGCTTACATTGTGGAATTCGGGGGCTTTGTCATATCCATTTCAAAAGAGCCTGCTGCCGCGATTTGGCTGTCGCATAATGCAAGGCCATTGCGGTATCGAGCTATGGAAAGACGCCTGCGGAATTGTCCTACCGATAAGCGGACAAGCCTCCAGCTGGTGACTTCGCCGTGGTAAGGTAAGCCGAATTGTTTCCAGGCTGTTTCGGGGGAGTGGAATGAGCAAAGAGTGTGTCGAGCAGGTCGAAGGCGCAGGGGCTTCGGTGCCGATGACCGATATATCGAACATTGATGTGCCCGAGGGCACCGACGAGCTCAGCCGTAGCACCCGCCGCGCCTGGCGCGAGCGCCTGAACAGCGCTTCGACGCGCAAGATGATCACGGGCGTCTTAGCCACGCTGGTGGGCGGTTCGTTTTGGGGCTTCTCGGGCACCAGCGCGAGCTTTCTGTTCGATACCTACCACGTCGATACCTTGTGGCTTATGAGCGTACGACAGATTCTCGCCGGCCTGCTCTTTATGGCCGTGGTTGTTACGCGCGACCGCGAGCGCCTGATTAAGCTCTGGACCACACCCGCCGATCGCAAGCAGCTGCTGCTCTTTACCGCCTTTGGCCTGCTGTTCAACCAGTTTTGCTATCTTTCGGCCGTGCGCCTGACGAACGCCGGAACCGCGACGGTGCTCCAGTGCCTGCAGCTCGTTATCATCATGGGCTACGCCTGCGTGACCGATCGCCGCATGCCGCGTACTCGCGAAGTCATCGGCATTGGCCTGGCTCTGGGTGGCACCTTTTTAATCGCCACCGGCGGCGACCCCACCAGCCTGAATATCTCGCCGCTCGGCCTGGTCGCGGGCCTTATGTGTGCGGTCAGCGCCACCTGCATGGCGGTGATTCCCGCCAAGATCCTGCCCGAATATGGCAGCCCCATCGTCACGGGTTCGGCTATGCTCACGGCAGGCATCGTTTCGTGCGCCGTGGTTCAGCCTTGGGCGCATATGCCGGCGCTCGACGCTGCCGGTATCGAGGCGCTCGCGGTGTTCGTGGTTATCGGCTCGTTTTTTGCTTACATGCTCTATATGCAGGGCGTTAAGGACATCGGCTCGGTGCGTGCGAGCCTCATCGGAACTGTGGAGCCGGTCTCGGCGACCATCACCAGCGCCGTTATGCTGGGCACGGTGTTTTTGCCGACCGACCTTATCGGCTTTGCCATGATCATCGTGATGATGTTCCTCACGGTGTAGCTGGCGCCGCCGCCAAGACGGAAAAGGTGTTGTGCCGCATTTTCGCCAATTGATGTCCGTGTCTGGAGTTTAGCTGTCGATGCTCAAAATGCCATAAACTAGTAACGTTATGGACTTTTTCATTGCGACTCAATTGCGAGGATTTCTTTATGGCTGGTAATCACTTTAAGGGCAGCGATAGCGGTCGCCCTGCAGTTCCGCCGCGTCCGAACGGGGCCGGAAAAGCTGGCATGCCGAGCGGGCTGGTCAGAACAGCGCCGGTAAGCGCGTGTCTCCGGGCGAGACGGCGATGTTTACCGCTCTGTACGAGCAGTCTCAAAAGGCTAAAAAGACCGGCCGTGCAAAAGGGAATGTCTTTGCGGGCGGTGCGACCCCCACGTCGCAGCCGAGCGGGGCTCCTTCGGTGCCTGCGAACAACGCAGGTGCTGCCAACGCCGCGAATGCTGCCGGCAACGTTAATGCCGGCAAGGCCGCCAACAATACTCCCTCTGCCGGTGGCGCGGGGCTTACGGGTAACCTTGGCACGATTTACACGGGCGCCTCCGAGACTGGCACGTTCGCCCGTTTGGAAGACAACGGTGCCGAGTTTGCGGGCTCGGGTTCCAAGGAAGATTATTACGATTTTGGCTTGAACTACGGTAGCGACGCTTCGTCGAGTTCGACCTCTGATCGGCCTGGTCCGTCATCGCCATCGCAAGGGTGAGGGCAAGAAGCGCCATGTTGGCGCGGTTGTTGCCGCTGTAGTCGCGGTGCTTCTCGTTGCGCTTGGCGCAAGCGGCTTTATGCTGCTTAACTCGGCAAAGACCGTAAAGAGCGAAGCGAAGGAGGCTGTCGAGATCGTCGGTGGCCTTAAGGACAAGGTCACGTCGGGCGATTTTTCGACGCTGCCTGACGACGCGAAGAAGATCGATGAGCTCTGTGACAGCATGAAGGCGGAGACCTCGAGCCCGCTGTGGGCGGCGGCTTCGTTTATCCCGGTGTATGGCAGCGATATCAACGCGGCCCGCACCATGATTGATGCCCTGTCCGATGTCTCGAGCAACGCGCTGGTTCCCATGGCCGACAACCTTTCGCAGGCCACGCCCGGCAAGCTGTTCCAGGACGGCATGATTAACGTGTCCGCGCTGCAGGCGGTCGCCGATTCGCTTTCCAGCAGCTCGAAGGTGTTCAAGAGCGCCAACGAGAAGGTCCAGGGCATTGGCGATACTCATATTTCCCAGGTGACCGAGCTGGTCGATAAGGCCAAGGACGGCTTTGCCACCCTCAACGGCGCGGTTGACGCGGCGGAGAAGGTCGCCCCCGTCCTTCCCCAGATGCTCGGCGCCAACGGCCAGACGCGCAACTACCTTATGTACGCCATGAACAACGTCGAGATTCGTGCTTGCGGCGGCTTTGGCGGCTCGCAGGGGTCTGATTTCGGTCACTGACGGCCAGATGTCGATTGGCGAGTTTGTTCCCCGCATTGGACTCAGTGAGGATGAGGCAGTCGAGAGCGTCGACGAAGAGGATGAGGCGCTGTTCGGCAACCACAGTAACCTGTACAACTCGGGCAATACCTATTCGCCTGATTGGCCTCGCAACTCGCAGCGTGTCGCCGCGCTGTGGAAGTCCCAGTATGGACAGGACGTTGATGGCGTCATCGGTATCGACCCGGTGTTCCTGCAGTATCTGCTGGGCCTGGTCGGTAACGTGTCACTGCCCGACGGAACGGTTGTCGACGGCACCAACGCCGCAAAGGTCCTCATGCACGATGTGTACTGGAACTATCCGGTCGAGGAGTCGGACGGCATCTTTGCATCCGTCGCCAGCGCTGCCTTCGACAAGGTCCTTGGCGGTATCGGCGATGTCGATGTTACGAAGCTTGTCAGCGCCGTTGAGCGCGGTGCCGAAGAGGGCCGCCTGATCGCGTGGATGAGAAACGATGATGAACAGAATGCCATCAAAGAGACGGGCATTGACGCTTCGCTGCCCGATCCGGATGATCCGAGTGCCGATCCCGTTGCCGGCGTTTACTTGAACAACCTGAGCTTCTCCAAGCTCGACTGGTATCTGAACGCCGACACGCAGATTGGCCAGGGCGTGAAGAACGGCGACGGCACGTGCTCCTATCGCATCACCGTTACCCTGACGAACATCATGACGCAGGAGGAGGTTGGCAAGCTGCCCGACTACGTTGCGGCGAGCGCACCCGATGCCGCGCGTGACGACGAGCGTCTGAATGTCTCGTTGTTTGCCCCGACGGGCGGCAACATTACTGATCTGACCGTCGAGGGCACCCAGTTTGGTCTTGGCGCCGCTACGTGGCATGGAATTCCCTTCTATTCGGGCACCGTTGACCTGCATGCTGGCGAGACGACGACGATCACGTATACGCTGACCACGTCGGCCGAGGCGGGGGACAAGCCGCTTACGCTGCGTCAGACTCCTACATGCCAGGCGGCTCGCGACAGCGCGTCGGCGTAGGGTTTTTCTGGTAGCGCAGATAATCGAGTACCATTTTGGGGCGGACAGGCAATCTGTTCGCCCCTATTTTGTAAGGAGAGCGCATGAAGTACTTTGGCACCGACGGCTTTCGCGGTGAGGCCAACGTTGGGCTGACGGTAGAGCACGCTTATAAGATTGGCCGTTTTGTGGGCTGGTATTACGGCGCCAACCGCAGTGCTAAGGCGCGCGTCATCGTGGGCAAGGACACACGTCGCTCGAGTTATATGTTCGAGGCGGCGCTGGTGAGTGGCCTGGTCGCGAGCGGTGCGGACGCCTATATGCTGCACGTGATCCCCACGCCGGGCGTAGCACATCAGACCGTGGAAGGCTGCTTCGATTGCGGCATCATGATCAGCGCGAGCCACAACCCGTTTTGCGATAACGGCATTAAGCTCGTCAACAGCGACGGCTTTAAGATGGACGAGGACGTGCTGGAGCTCATCGAGGACTATATCGATGGCAAGAGCGAGGTGCCGCTGGCAACGGGCAACCACATCGGCGCCACGGTGGATTACATGCAGGGCCGCAACCGCTACATTGCTTCGCTCATCGCCAGCGCGAACTTTTCGCTGCAGGGCGTCAAGATCGGTATCGACTGCGCCAACGGCTCGGCTTCCTCGGTTGCCAAGCCGGTGTTCGACGCGCTAGGTGCCGACGTGCGCGTGATCAACGCCGCGCCCGACGGCTTTAACATCAATGTGGACTGTGGCTCCACGCATATGGAGCGCCTACAGCGCCACGTGGTGGAGCAGGGCCTGGACGTGGGCTTTGCCTACGACGGCGATGCCGACCGCTGCCTGGCCGTGGATGAGCGCGGTCGCGTGGTAGACGGCGACCAGATCCTGTACGTGTGCGGCGTGTATCTGAACAAGCACGGGCGACTCTCGGGCGGTACCGTGGTGCCGACGATTGCCAGCAACTTTGGCCTGATCAAGTCGCTGGAGCTTGCCGGCCTGAGCGCCGTGACCAGTGGCGTGGGCGACCGTCACGTGTATGCCAAGATGCGCGAGGGCGGCTACAGCCTGGGTGGCGAGCAGACGGGCCATACGATCTTTGGCGATATCGAGCGCACGGGCGACGGCATTATGACCTCGCTGCGCGTGATGGAAGTGATTCGTGCCGAGCGCGAGACGCTCTCGCAGCTCACGGCTCCGTGCAAGCTGCTGCCGCAGGCGCAGGTGGCCGTGCGCGTGGCGGACAAGGACGCCGCGCTCGAGAACATGGGCGTGCAGAACGCCATCGCCGAGGCCGAGGCTGCGCTGGCAGGCGAGGGCCGCGTGCTCGTGCGCAAGAGCGGAACCGAGTCGGTTATCCGCGTGCTGGCCGAGGCGCCCGACCAAGCATCCGCCGATGCCGCCATGAAGCGCATCGCCAACGCACTTGAGGCTTTATAGCTACGCGGTTTTACCAAACCGCGTAGCTGCTCGACGCTGCAAACGGCCCCAAGCGGCAATCTGACGCTCAATTTCAAGGGCGCGACCAGAAGGTCAGCGCCCTTTCATTTCACGTCACCTTGCTCGCTTGGGGCCGTTTTCGCTGACGTTGCCAAGACATCGGCGTCAACATGGTTGGCGTTGGCGATGGCGTGCTGGTCAATCCTTACAGCTCGTACAGCGTGGTGAACTTGTCCTGCAGGTAGCTGCAGTAGTAGCGGGCATCGAACGCCATGCCGCAGGCACCCTTGATGAGCTCCGGCGCGTCCTTGGCGCGGCCCCACTGCCAAATGTGCTCGCCCAGCCAGGCGCGGACGGGTGTCAGGTCGCCGCTCGCACAGGCGCCGGTAAGGTCGATGCCGTCGCGGCACATGGCCGGCACAAACATGGCATCGTAGGCGCTACCCAGCGCATACGTGGGGAAGTAGCCAAACGAACCGCCGCTCCAGTGCGTATCCTGCAGGCAACCACGCGTGTCGTCGGGAACCGGAATGCCCAGGTACCCATCCATGAAGCGATTCCAAAGCGCGGGGATATCTTGGCCGTGGCCTCGCCGGCAAACAGCATGCGCTCGATCTCGTAGCGCACCATAACGTGCAGCGGATAGGTGAGCTCATCGGCCTCGGTGCGGATCAACGACGGCTGCGCGATGTTAACGGCGTGGTAGAGCGTGTCCTCGTCGACGTCGCCGTAGACCTCGGGTGCGTGGCGGCGCAGCACCTCGAGCAGCGGTCCCATAAAGGCGCGGCTGCGACCCACGGTGTTCTCGAAAAAGCGGCTCTGGCTCTCGTGGATGCCCATGGAGGTGCCGCCCTCAAGACAGGTACGCGCATAGGCGGGATTGACGCCCAGCTCGTACATGGCGTGTCCCGCCTCGTGGATGATGCTGTAGACGTTGGAGATGCAATCGTCCTCGTAGATGTGTGTCGCGATGCGCGCGTCACCCACGGCAAAGCCCTCGCTAAACGGGTGCTCGGTAAAGGCAAGCGTGGTGTCGTTCAGGTTCAGGCCGACGAGCTTCATAAGGTCGAAGCTCATGGCGCGCTGGGCGGCCTCGGGCACGTGGGCGTGCAAAAAGTCGGCATCGGGCTGCTGGCCGCGCTCGCCGATGGCGTGCACGAGCGGCACGACCGTCGTCTTGACCTCATCGCAAAACGCATCGAAGCTCTTGGCGGAAAGGCCGCGCTCGTACTGGTCGAGCCAAACGTCGTATGGGTCGCGCTTGGGGTCCATAAGTTCGGCCTGATGCTTAAGCTAGCTGACGATCCTATCCACATAGGGCTCAAAGCTCGCCCAGTCGTTGGCCGCTTTGGCCTTGTGCCACACGGCGTCGGCCTCGCAGGTGAGCCTGGTCCAGGCCTCGGCCTCCTCGGTGGGGATGACGCTTGCCTCGCGCTGGTCGCGACCGAGCACACGGATCTCGTCGAGCAGCTGCGGGTCGTCTACATGTCCGCCTGCAACCGTCTCGCGCGCTAACGAGCGTACGAGCTCAACGGACTTCTCGCTGGTCAGTAGCTTGTGATGCTCGCCGGCAAGCGTGCCCATGGCGTCGGCACGGGCGGCAGCACCGTTGGCAGGAGCAATCGTCGCTCCATCGAACTCGGCAATCTTGAGCAGGTACTCGCGAGTCCACAGCTTGCCCTCGAGTTTGCGGAATTTTTTGACGGCCTTGTCGGCTTTAGCAACCTTGACGCCCTTGGCAGCCTTTGCCACGGCGGCCTTGGCCTTCTTATCGAGTTTCTTTCCCATACCGTATCCTTAATCTCGCAGGCCGAGCGCCGCAGACGGGTGCACGGCCAGTTTGCACAGCTACCTGCCTTGTACCCAGCGCGAACAAAACGGAACGCGGCGATGCACACGTAGAATGTGTTATCCTATAGCCCAATGCGTTGACGGAGAGGGTTTTGCCCGCCGCGTCGCCGGCAAGAGAGGGAAGGTCATGGGCTGCAAGCCTTCCTGCGGTGACAAGGGCCAAGCGTTCACTCCCGAGCAGCGACCTCAACGGGCGCGCGGCCAGTGGCAGCAAAGCCTCAGTAGGGAAGCCGTGAGCCTCGCGACAAGAGGCGCAGAGTGGGCGCGGCGGGCCAGACATCCGCCGGGTCAAACAAGGTGGTACCGCGGAATTCAACCGTCCTTGGGCAATGCACATGCCCGAGGGCGGTTTTTTGTTACCGAACCGGGCCGCGCATCCGCAGCATCGGGCGGCGTCAGCCGCCCCGGAGCGCGGATACGCGAGAGACGAAAGGGAAGACATGAGTCTGATTGATGATCTGGTCAAACTCGAGGAAGAGGCCAAGGAGCTCGTTGCCGGTGCCGACGACGCCGCCAAGCTCGAGGCTGCGCGCGTTGAGCTGCTCGGCCGCAAGGGCCGCATCACCGGCCTGATGCGCATGATGGGCAAGCTCGCCCCCGAGGATCGTCCCGTGATGGGCAAGCGCGCCAACGAGATGCGCCAGCTGATCGAGGGCATGCTCGACGAGCGCACCACCGAGATGAAGGCCGCCGCCCTCAAGCACGCACTCGAGCACGAGGCCGTCGACATCACGCTGCCGGGCATCCGTCCGCAGATCGGTCACCAGCACCTGATCAAGCAGATCATCGAGGAGGCCGAGGACATCTTCTGCGGTATCGGCTACACCGTCGAGTCCGGCCCCATGGTCGATACCTCCTACTACAACTTCACCGCGCTCAACGCCCCCATGGATCACCCGAGCCGTTCGGCCCGCGATACCTTCTACGTGGTCGACAACAACCCCGGCAGCGTTGCGCACCCCGAGGCTCACGCTCACGGCGAGTCCGACGTGCTGCTGCGCACCCAGACCTCGGGCGTGCAAATCCACACCATGGAGTCGCAAAAGCCGCCCATCTACATGATCTGCCCGGGCACCGTCTATCGTCCCGACACGGCCGACGCCTGCCACCTGCCGCAGTTCAACCAGATCGAGGGCCTGGTCGTCGACGAGGGCATCACCTTTGGCGATCTTAAGGGCACGCTCGACTACTTTGTTAAGTGCATGTTTGGCGAGGACCGCAAGACGCGTTATCGCCCGCATTTCTTCCCCTTCACCGAGCCTTCCTGCGAGGTGGACGTGAGCTGCCACGTGTGCGGCGGCAAGGGCTGCAACTTCTGCAAGCACAGCGGCTGGATCGAGATCCTTGGGCTGCGGCATGGTCGACCCCAACGTCCTGATCAACTGCGGCATCGACCCCGAGAAGTACACCGGCTTTGCCTTTGGTATTGGTGCCGAGCGCGTCGCGGCACTGCGCTACGACTTGCCCGACCTCAGAACGCTCATGACTGGCGATATGCGCTTCTTGAATCAGTTCTAGGCTGCGGCTTGCCCAAGCACGGCACCTCGGCGCTCATTCGTCGCTCGCGTACCAAAGTACGCGGCGCTCCTCTTTCGGGCCGATCTGCCGCACTTGGACAACCCTCGCTTTGTAAGGAATGTTCACAAAGTTGAAGGTTTCCACCTGCATCTCTTCGCAGGCTTTCAGTATGAAAGGAGAGCTAGATGCGTGTTTCTTACGACTGGCTCAAGACCATGATCGATATTCCGGAGGATCCCAAGACCCTTTCGGACGAATATATCCGTACCGGCACCGAGGTCGAGGCGATCGACACCGTGGGCGAGTCCTTCGACCACGTGGTGACCGCCAAGGTGCTCACCAAGACCCCGCACCCCGATAGCGACCACATGTATGTGTGCTCGGTCGACGTGGGCGACAAGAACCTCGACCCCGACGGCAATCCCGCTCCGCTGCAGATCGTCTGCGGCGCGCAGAACTTTGAGGCCGGCGACCACATCGTCACGGCCATGATCGGCGCCGTGCTTCCCGGCGACGTCAAGATCAAGAAGAGCAAGCTTCGCGGCGTCGTGTCCATGGGCATGAACTGCTCCGCGCGCGAGCTCGGCCTGGGTGGCGACCACTCCGGCATTATGATCCTGCCCGAGGATACGCCCTGCGGCATGCCGTTTGCCGAGTACGTGGGCTCGAGCGACACCGTGCTCGACTGCGAGATCACGCCCAACCGTCCCGACTGCCTGTCCATGATCGGCATGGCCCGCGAGACCGGCGCCATCTTCGACCGCGATTTCCACGTTGAGCTGCCCGCCATCAAGGCCGAGACCGGCCGCGCGACCGACGACGAGCTTTCCGTCGAGATTGCCGACGAGGGCCTGTGCGACCGCTACGTTGCCCGCATCGTGCGCAACGTGAAGGTCGGCCCGTCGCCCGACTGGATGGTCAAGCGCCTTAACGCCCTGGGCGTGCGCCCGCACAACAACATCGTCGACATCACCAACTATGTGATGATGCTCACTGGTCAGCCGCTGCACGCCTTTGACCTCGACACCTTTGCCGAGCGCGATGGCAGGCGCCGCGTGGTCGTTCGCGCCGCCCAGCAGGACGAGAAGTTCACGACGCTCGACGGCGAGGAGCGCGTGCTCGACGCCGGCATGGGCCTCATCACCGACGGCGAGCGTCCCGTGGCGCTGGCCGGCGTAATGGGCGGCATGGATTCCGAGATTGAGGACGACACCGTCGACGTGATGGTCGAGAGCGCCTGCTTCAACGCCGGCCGCACCTCGCACACCAGCCGCGACCTTTCGCTGATCTCCGACGCCTCCATTCGCTTTGAGCGCCAGGTCGACGAGACCGGCTGCGTGGATGTCGCCAACGTTACCTGCGCGCTCATCGAGGAGATCGCCGGCGGCGAGGTCGCCCCCGGCTATGTGGACGTGTTCCCCGCGCCCAAGACCATCGACGGCATCAAGCTGCGCCTGGCCCGCGTACGCGCCATCTGCGGTGCTGACATCGAGCCCGACTTTATCGAGCGCTCACTCACCCGCCTGGGCTGCACCGTCGAGCGCGACGGCGAGGACTTTATGGTCACGCCGCCGAGCTTCCGTCCCGACCTGCCGCGCGAGATCGATCTGATCGAGGAGGTCCTGCGCCTGTGGGGCATGGGCCGCGTGACGGCGACCATCCCGGCTGCCAGGAACCATATCGGCGGCCTGACCCGCGAGCAGAAGCTCACCCGCAAGGTTGGCGAGATCCTGCGCGCCTGCGGCCTCAACGAGACCACGACCTTTGGCTTTGCCGCCCCGGGCGACCTGGAGAAGATCGGTATGTCCACCGAAGGCCGCGGCTGCCCCGTGGTGCTCATGAACCCGCTGGTGGCCGAGCAGACCGAGATGCGCCGCTCGTTGCTGCCGGGTCTGCTGCAGTCTGTGGCCTACAACGAGGCCCACGGCACGCCCAACGTGCATCTGTACGAGGTCGGCAGCTTGTTCCACGGTCGCGAGAACGCCAGCCTGCCCAAGGAGACCAAGTCCGTAGCGGGCGTGCTGTCGGGCCAGTGGAGCGAGCAGTCCTGGAACATGAAGTACCGTAAGCTGCGTTTCTTCTTTGGCAAGGGCATTGTCGAGGAGCTGCTTGCCCAGCTGCGCGTCGAGAAGGTTCGCTTCCGTCCCGTCGAGGGCGAGGGCTATGCCTTCCTGCAGCCGGGTCGTGCTGCCGAGGTGCTCTCGGGAGGTACCGTGCTGGGCTGGGTTGGCGAGATTCACCCCGAGGCGCGCGAGGCTATGGGCATTGACGAGGTCGTCGTTGCCTTTGAGCTCGACTTGGACAAGCTGATCAAGGGCGCCCGCAACCAGGAGAACTACCGTGAGTTCTCGCAGTACCCGGCCGTTGAGCACGACCTTGCTATCGTGGTCGACAACACTGTGACCTGCGAGGATCTTGAGCGTCGTATTACGAGTGCCGGCGGCAAGCTGCTCGAGGGCGTGCGCCTGTTCGATGTCTACCGCGATCCCATCCGCATCGGCAAGGGCAAGAAATCCATGGCCTTTGCGCTTACGTATCGCTCCGACGACCACACGCTCACCAGCGAAGAGGTCGAGAAGGCGCACCAGAAGATCGTCACCAAGGTGTGCAAGGGCGTAAACGGCGAGGTCCGCGGCGGCTAGGTTCTGCGCTGGATATAGGCCAGCGTCGGCTGCCGCCGAGTCTTACGTGACTGCTGTTTTCGGTATAAGGCACCGTTGAGCCTTCATATATGACACGCGCATTACATAACGGCGTGCTGCTTTGTCGGCAGTGCGCCGTTTTGCTATGATAGCCCGCGGCGTGTTACGAATCTGACAATGCGTAACACTGACAAGGTGATTCAAGCGGCGTTGCAATTCTGTGCGTCGATAACCGGGAGGCGTATATGCACATTCCAGATAACTACCTGTCCCCGCAGACCGATGCCGTTATGGCGGTGGCGATGGTGCCCGTTTGGGTTCATTGCATCAAAAAAGTGCGCGCCACGCTCGATCGCGAGCATATGGCCTTTCTGGGTATTTGCGCTGCCTTCTCCTTTTTGCTCATGATGTTTAACGTTCCGCTGCCCGGCGGCACCACAGGCCACGCCGTCGGCGGCGCGCTCATCGCACTGCTGCTGGGTCCCGAGGCCGCGACTATCGCTGTCTCGGTCGCGCTGGCGCTGCAGGCGCTGCTGTTTGGCGACGGCGGCGTTCTGTCGTTTGGCGCCAACTGCTTTAACATGGCCTTTGTGCTGCCGTTTGCCGCCGCTATCGTGTTTCGTGCGCTCAACAGCCGTCTGCACGACAAGAGCTGGGGCACCTCGGTTTCTGCCATCGTGAGCGGTTGGGTCGGCCTGTGCGTAGCGGCCCTGTGCGCGGCAATCGAGTTCGGTATTCAGCCGATGCTCTTCACCAACGCTTCGGGCGCCCCGCTATACTGCCCCTTCCCGCTGTCCGTGGCTATTCCGGCCATGTTGGTCCCGCATATGCTGGTTGCCGGTGTGGTCGAGGGCGTGGCGACGGCCGCGATCTACGGCTTTATCAAGAAGACGGCGCCGAGCGTTATCGTCGGGCCCGAGGCCGTCGATGGACAGCTTGCTGCCGAGGGCGCTGCTGCCAAGAAGACCTCGCTGGTCCCCACGCTCATCCTGGTCGCCGTGCTTGTCGTGGCCACGCCGCTGGGCCTGCTGGCCACGGGTGACGCCTGGGGCGAGTGGGACGCCGAGGGCGCCGCGACCGCCGTTCAGGAGGCTGGCGACGACAGCCTGCAGGCTTCGGTCGGTCTCGATACCCCGACCTTTGCCGATGCCCTGCCCACGGGCGATTATCTGCAGGCCTATTCCGAGGAGCAGGGCCTTGGCTTTGCCGGCCAGGCCGCGATGTATATTCTTTCGGGCGTGATTGGCGTGGCGGTGCTCACCATCGCATTCCGCCTGGTCTCGCTGACGGTCAAGGAAAGCGGTGCTCATGGCAATAGCCGAGCTGCCTAGCTGGCTTGCGGTCGAGGAGCGATACGAGCCCGCGGGGGCTCGGCATCGTGTGATGCAAAAGAATGTCCTGCACTTGGCGAGCCTGCTTGAGCGGGTTCGCCTGGGTGGAGGCGCGCACGAGGGCGGGTCGATGATCGACCGCGCCCTTTCTTGCGTTTCGGCTCCGGTGCGCCTGGTGGGGATGTTCGTTTGCGTCCTGTGCGTGTGCCTGACGCAGAGCCCGCTGTACCTGATGCTGATGGCGGCGATTGCGTTGGTGCTGGTCGCGGTGCGCCCTGTACGCGGACTGCGCGCTACCTTTGTGCCGGCGTTGGCTGCCGCGGGGTTTGCCGTGGTTCTGGCGCTGCCTGCCCTGCTGCTGGGCGCGTCTGCCACGGGCGCCATGCTCAAGATCGCGCTCAAGACGTTTATTAATGTGTCGCTGGTGCTGGGTGTTTCGTGGACGCTCACCTGGAGTCGCATGTCGGCGGCGCTTAAGATGCTGCGCCTGCCCGACGAGGTCATCTTTACCTTTGATATGGCGCTCAAGCATATCGAGGTGCTGGGACGCACGGCGCACGATCTGTGCGAATCGGTCATGCTGCGCAGCGTCGGTTCCGCACCTGCGGGTTTTTCGCGCACCGACTCGCTGGCGGGTATCATGGGCATGACGTTTATCAAGGCGATGGAATGCAGCCGCGCGATGGACGAGGCCATGCTGTGCCGCGGCTTCGCCGGCGTGTATCCGGCGCCTGTACGGAGCGGTTTTGGCTGGCGCGATGCCGTTTACACGGCCGTTGTGGCGTTGCTCGTCGTGTTGTGCGCGGTGTTGTAGCGCGGACGGTCGAACCGTCGATGTGAGTAGGGAAGGGCGACGTTTTGGCAAACGATACGAATAACGCGATGGGTGCGAGCGGTGCTGCCGACGCCGAGGCCACGCCGCTCATCGAGTTTCGCGACGTGGTGTTTTCCTATGCGGGTCATACAGTGGTCGACGGCGTTTCATTGCAGGTGAACCATGGAGAGCTCGTCGCTCTGCTTGGTCCCAACGGCTGCGGCAAGACGACGATCATGCGTCTTATCAACGGCCTTGAGCTTGCGGACGCGGGTGCGTACCTGTTCGACGGGCATGCGGTCGATGCGGCATATCTCAAGGATTCCGCGACGGCCCAGCGGTTCCATCAGCGTGTGGGCTTTGTGTTCCAAAACGCCGATGCGCAGCTCTTTTGTGCCACGGTCGGCGAGGAAGTCGCGTTTGGCCCGGCTCAAATGGGACTGCCGGCAGACGAGCTCGAGCGCCGCGTCCGCGATGCTATGGAGCTGTTCCAGGTTGCCGATCTGGTCGATGCCTCGCCTTATCAGCTTTCGGGCGGGCAAAAGAAGCGCGTGGCGCTGGCTGCCGTCGTGTCGATGAATCCCGATATCCTGGTGCTCGACGAGCCTACCAACGGACTTGACGAGGACTCGTGCGACATCGTGGTCAACTTTCTACTGGCCTATGTTGCTGCCGGCAAGACGGTCTTGATGAGCACACATCATCAGGATTTGGTGCGGCGCCTGGGTGCCCGCGCCATCTATATCGATCGATATCACCATGTGGTCGAGGCGCCGGTGTCGTCGTATGGAACCGAGAGCGGCGCTGCGGAATAGTTGCTGCGTAGAGCGTGCGTAGCCGCCCGCGCGGCTTTGCCGTGATGGTATAGTTATCCAGGTTTTTATGGGGGTGGCTATGCCAAGCTGGAACATTCATATCGCTCAGACGGAGCGTTTGTTGGAGCGCACCGGTGCGCTAGCCAATAGCGTGCGCGACCGCAATGCCTTTTTGTTTGGCTGCGTGGTTCCTGACATTTTTGTGGGCTATATGGTTCCCGGCATCGCTGATCCCATTCCGTATCGCATTACGCACTTTGCAAAGCCCGAGCCTATCCCTAAGCCGCGCGAGCACGAGTTCTGGGACACCTATGTGGCGCCGCTGCTCAAAGGGGCGCCTGTTGGTACGCCGGCTGCCGCGACCTCAATCGCCGAGGCGCGAGCGACTCAATCGGGTGCATTATCCTCAACGTTACAAGGACGCCGAGCCGGTTGCCGGTCCCGACGCCTGTGAGTTCTCGCTTGCGTCCGAAGATGTGGCGCAGTCGCTGCTCGATTTAACGCTGGGCGTCTGGTCTCACCTCGTGGCCGATACCGTGTGGAATACGCGCGTGAATCAGTACCTGGAGGCGCACGGCGGCAAGCCGTGCGAGGAATTCCGCATTAAAAAGCAAGGCGACTTTGACTGGTTTGGCAAGACGCTCGGCATTGTTTCCATCCCGCGTGCGACCGATCGCCTGTATACCGCGGCGGCGCGTTTTGGTCAGTATCCCATCCATAAGGAGTATGTGCTCAAGACCATCGGCGTTATGCACGAGATTGTACGCGAAAACCCCGGCGAGCCTGATCATCCGCCGTATCGCTTGCTAACCGATGAGTTTTTCGATGCAACGTTTACCGAGGTCATCGAGCTGACCGAGGCGGGCTTTGCGGCTCGCGTCGAATCGCCCGATGTGCCCGCGCTGCCCCTGATCGCTAGCTGCTAGCTGGACGGCTTGGCAGTGAATAGCTCAACCCAATCGACCAACAGCTCCCGTCGCAGGGCGTAAACACGGCAAACGAGCTGCACATCTCATAGCATGTCATAAGCAGCTGGTTGCGAGCCATGCCATACAGTAGGCATTGGCGCACAGAAAAAGGGCCCGGAAGGCTTTGCCTTCCGGGCCCTTTGCAATGCAAAGCTGCTTGCAAGTGCGATTTAGCGCACCTGAGCGACGTAAGCGACGTTGGTCGAGGAGACCTTGTCCTCGAGCTGGACGCTCATGCGGGGATCGCCGGCGGTGGCGACGGTCAGATCGCCGGCCTCGACGTAGCCGAGCTCCTTAGCGGTCTCGATCGCCTTGACGATCGTGCCGTTGACGGTGCCCTGGGTAATCTCGGCCTGGTGCGGGATAACGCCCCAGTACATAATCATTTGCTGGACGGCCCACTCGTGGCGGGAGAACGCGCAGATCGGCATGTTGGGACGGAAGTGCGAGATCAGGCGAGCGGTACGACCGGTGGTCGTCGGCACGGTGATGCACTTGGCGCCAACGGTGGTAGCCATGTTCACAGCGGACATACCCACAACGTTGTTGACGACGCGGGTGCCGTGAGCATCGGCCGGAACCTCGAGCGGAGCGTGAGCCGGGAGGTACTTCTCGGTCTCGAGAGCAATGCTGGCCTGCATCTTGACGGCCTCGACCGGGTACTTACCGGCAGCGGACTCGCCGGACAGCATAACGGCGTCGGTGCCGTCGTAAATGGCGTTAGCAACGTCGGCAACCTCGGCGCGCGTCGGGCGCGGGTTCTGCTGCATGGAGTCGAGCATCTGCGTAGCGGTGATAACGGGCTTGTAGGCCGCGTTGCACTTGGCGATGATCTCCTTCTGGATGTGCGGAACGAGCTCGGGCTTGATCTCGATGCCCAGGTCGCCACGGGCGACCATGATGCCGTCGGAAGCCTCGAGGATCTCGTCGAAGTTCTCGACGCCCAGGGCGCACTCGATCTTCGGGAAGATCGTCACGTGCTCGCCACCGTTCTCGCGGCAAAGCTCGCGGATGCCGCGGACGGACTCGCCGTCACGGATGAAGGAAGCGGCGATGTAGTCGATGTTCTCGGTCAGGCCAAAGAGGATGTCCTGACGATCGCGCTCGGTGATGGCGGGCAACGAGATGTTGACGTTGGGCATGTTGACGCCCTTGCGCTCGCCGATCAGGCCGTCGTTCTTGACGACGCAGGTCATGTCCTGACCGTCGACGGACTCGACCTCGAGGGCAACCAGGCCGTCGTCGATCAGGATAAGGGAGCCCTTCTCGACCTCGGAGGGCAGAGCCAGGTAGTCGAGGGAGATGTGCTCAGAGGTGCCGTGGAAATCCTCGGACGTGGGCTGAGCGGTGACGACGATCTTATCGCCGGTCTTGACGGCAACCTTCTTGCCATCGACCAGAAGGCCGGTGCGGACCTCGGGGCCCTTGGTGTCGAGCAGGATGCCGACGGGCAGACCGAGCTCCTTGGAAATACGACGGACGCGCTCGATGCGACCGTGGTGCTCGTCGTAGGATCCGTGCGAGAAGTTAAAACGGGCGACGTTCATGCCCGCCTTGATCATCTCGCGGATGGTCTCGTCGCTATCGCAGGCGGGACCCATGGTGCATACAATCTTGGTGCGCTTGTACATTCAGACCTCCATCTGACATCGTCTTGCGCTGATAGATAAACCATAAGAAATAAAACCGAGTTGATTATAACGAAATGGCGTCCGAATACCCCAAAAAATCGACCGTATGCCGAATTAGAAGTTCATTTTTTGCGGAAAAACGGTATATGCAAAAACTTTACCAACCGTTCTGACCGCTGCTATCTGGGCGATATTTCAGTTTGACGATGTGCCGAAGAAAAAACGTTTTATCAATATTGAGCATCACACGGTCTGCATCGTTGCACTCGAGCCGTGTTTCCAATTGGAATGTTTTGGCTAGACGCGCTGCTTTGGGGTACCATAGCTCCACTATCAACTGCCGCTCAGCACGGCAGCCTTGATGAGCCCCTTGCCCTTCTCCTGGGAATTATGATCGGGCATCAATCTGCTGAGTGGCCCGAATCCCAGGAGGGGACTCTATATGCAAAAGGAATACCTGTCCGCCGCGGCGGAGGTGCTCAGCGACCAGGGCGTCGATGAGAACCTCGGCCTGAGCAACGACGAGGCGTCGTCGCGCCTCGCCAAGACAGGCCCTAACAAGCTCGAGGAAGCCGAGAAGACGCCGTTGTGGAAGCGCTTCTTTGAGCAGATGGCCGATCCCATGGTCATCATGCTGATCGTTGCCGCCGTCATCAGTGCACTCACGGGCATGGTCAAGGGCGAGCCCGACTTTGCCGACGTCGCCATCATCATGTTCGTCGTTATCGTCAACTCGGTGCTGGGCGTGGTCCAGGAGGCCAAGAGCGAGGAGGCTCTCGAGGCCCTGCAGGAGATGAGCGCGGCGCAGTCCAAGGTGCTGCGCGACGGCAAGCTCGTGCACCTGCCGAGCGCCGAGCTCGTGCCCGGCGATGTGATCATGCTCGAGGCGGGCGACTCCGTCCCGGCCGACTGCCGTGTGCTCGAGAGTGCCACGATGAAGATCGAAGAGGCTGCACTCACCGGCGAGTCCGTGCCTGTCGAGAAGCATGCCAACGTGATTGAGCTCGCCGCCGGCACCGACGACGTGCCGCTCGGCGACCGCAAGAACATGTGCTACATGGGTTCCACCGTGGTATACGGCCGCGGTCGCGCCGTCGTGGTCGGCACCGGTATGAACACCGAGATGGGCAAGATCGCCGGCGCCCGGCCGAGGCCAAGGAAGAGCTCACGCCGCTGCAGGTGAAGCTTGCCGAGCTCAGCCGCATCCTCACCATCATGGTTATCGTCATCTGCGTCGTTATCTTTGGTGTCGATATCATCCGCCACGGCGTGGGCAACGTTCTCACCGATCCGACCGCGCTGCTCGACACCTTTATGGTCGCTGTCTCGCTTGCAGTCGCCGCCATCCCCGAGGGCCTGGTTGCCGTCGTGACCATCGTGCTGTCGCTCGGCGTGACCAAGATGGCCAAGCGCCAGGCGATCATCCGCAAGCTCTCTGCCGTCGAGACCCTTGGCTGCACGCAGACCATCTGCTCCGACAAGACCGGTACCCTCACCCAGAACAAGATGACCGTCGTCAAGCACGAGCTCGCCGCGCCTAAGGAGAAGTTCCTGGCCGGTATGGCGCTGTGCTCCGATGCCCAGTGGGACGAGGACTTGGGCGAGGCCGTGGGCGAGCCGACTGAGTGCGCGCTCGTCAACGATGCCGGCAAGGCGGGGCTCACTGGCCTGACTGCCGAGCATCCGCGCGTGGGCGAGGCCCCGTTTGACTCGGGCCGCAAGATGATGTCCGTGGTCGTCGAGACCCTGGACGGCGAGTATGAGCAGTACACCAAGGGCGCGCCCGACGTGGTGATCGGCCTGTGCACCCATATCTACGAGGGCGACAAGGTCGTTCCGCTGACCGAGGAGCGTCGCGCCGAGCTCGTGGCCGCCAACAAGGCCATGGCCGACGAGGCCCTGCGCGTGCTGGCGCTGGCAAGCCGCACCACCGAGGTCCCGGCCGACTGCAGCCCCGCTGCGCTCGAGCACGACCTGGTCTTCTGCGGCCTGTCCGGCATGATTGACCCGGTCCGCCCCGAGGTCGCCGACGCCATCCGCGAGGCCCACGATGCCGGTATCCGCACCGTCATGATTACGGGCGACCACATCGACACCGCCGTGGCCATCGCCAAGCAGCTGGGTATCGTCACCGATCGCAGCCAGGCCATCACGGGCGCCGACCTCGACCGCATGAGCGACGAGGAACTCGACGCGCACATCGAGGACTACGGCGTGTACGCCCGCGTTCAGCCCGAGCACAAGACCCGCATCGTCGAGGCTTGGAAGTCGCGCGACCAGATCGTGGCCATGACGGGCGACGGCGTCAACGACGCCCCGTCCATCAAGCGCGCCGACATCGGCGTCGGCATGGGCATCACCGGTACCGACGTCACCAAGAACGTGGCCGACATGGTGCTTGCCGACGACAACTTCGCCACCATCATCGGTGCCTGCGAAGAGGGCCGTCGCATCTACGACAACATCCGCAAGGTCATCCAGTTCCTGCTTTCGGCCAACCTTGCCGAGGTCTTCTCGGTGTTTATCGCCACGCTCATCGGCTTTACCATCTTCCAGCCGGTGCAGCTGCTGTGGGTGAACCTGGTTACCGACTGCTTCCCCGCGCTCGCGTTGGGCATGGAGGACGCCGAGGGCGACATCATGAAGCGCAAGCCGCGCAACGCCAAGGACGGTGTCTTTGCCGGACATATGGGGCCTGGACTGTGTGGTCCAGGGCCTAATCATCACCGTGCTGGTGCTGGCGAGCTTCTTTGTGGGCGTGTACTTTGACATGGGCTACATCCATATCGCCGATATGATCGCCGGCAATGCCGACGAGGAAGGCGTGATGATGGCGTTCATCACGCTCAACATGGTCGAGATTTTCCACTGCTTCAATATGCGCAGCCGTCGTGCGTCGCTGTTCACCATGAAGAAGCAGAACAAGTGGCTGTGGGCTTCCGCCGCGCTGGCACTGGTGCTGACGGTGATCGTGACCGTGCAGCCGACGCTTGCCGAGATGTTCTTTGGTCCTGTGACGCTTGAGCTCAAGGGCGTTCTTGCCGCGCTGGGCCTGGCCTTCCTGATCATCCCGCTGATGGAGATCTACAAGGCGATCATGCGCGCGGTCGAAAAAGAGTAGGTCGAAAGGCCATCCCTCCCACCGGCCCGACCGCCTGCGGGGTTTCTTCTTCGCTGGTCCTCGCGCTTCGCGCTGCGGGATCGCTCAGAAGAAACCCCTCTCGGCGGTCGGGCCTTCGGACAACCTCTCGGGACCGTAAGCTGAGGGAAAGTTTGTGAGCCGATCGAGCGTTTGCTCGACCGGCTCTTTTTGATTTAGGGCTTTGCCCGGCCAGCTCTTTTTGATTTAAAATACCTGCTCAGTTGTGTGGTTTTGTGCTGGGAGGCATCTGTGGGCAAGGCGAAGGCTAAGGCGAAGAAAAAGACGACGGGGGCGCGGGCTAAGCGCGATCGTCGTCGGAAGCTTGCGACCGAGGCTCCCACATCTGCTGAGGAGCAGCTGGCAAGCGTGCCGGGACTCGACGCGCTGCAGGACGTTCCGGCGTTTGATGACCTGCCGGTCGATGAAGCCCAGCAGGCGGCATTTGACGACTTTTGCGTACATGCCGAGGAGACCGAGCAGATGCAGCTTGGCGCCGTGGTGCGCTTGGATCGCGGGTTTCCGCTGGTGGCGACTGCCACTGATACGTTCCGTGCCGAGCACGCCGTAGGATTTGCCAAGTCGCGCGGCGAGGACGAGGTCCTGCTGCCTGCCGTGGGCGACCGTGTGGCGGTACGCCGCGCTCCCGGGCACGATATGGGCGTGATTGAGTGCGTGCTGCCGCGCCGTACGAGCTTTGAGCGTTGGCGCGGTCGTGCCCGTGGAGAGCGCCAGGTGCTCTGCTCCAACGTGGATAGCGTGCTAATCGTGCAGGCGCTCGGTGCCGGTGAGGTGCTGCTCGACCGCGTGGCGCGCTCGCTGGTGTTGGCGCTCGACTGCGATGCCGAGCCAGTGGTGGTGCTCACCAAAGCTGACCGCTGCGATGCCGAGGAGCTCGAGCGCGATTTGGACCGCGTGCGCCGCCTGGTGGGTCCGGACGTGCGCGTGATCGTGACGTCTTCTGCCGAGGGCCGCGGCCTGGACGAGGTCCGTGCCTGCGTGCCCGCCGGGAGCTGCGCCATGATTCTGGGCGAGTCGGGTGCCGGTAAGTCGACGCTGCTCAATGCACTGCTGGGCCACGATACGTTGGCGACCGGCGGTGTGCGCGAACGCGACGACCAGGGCCGTCACACTACCGTCGCGCGCGTGATGGTGGCGCTGCCGGGCGACGCCGGCGTGATCGCCGATGCCCCGGGCCTGCGCAGCCTACCGCTCGTGGGTCACGAGCGGGGTCTGGCGCGCGCCTTCCCCGAGATTGTCGAGGCATCGCGCGCGTGCCGGTTTGGCGATTGTACGCATACCCATGAGCCGGGTTGCGCCGTTCGCGAGGCCGAGGACGCCGGGCAGATCGACAGTCTGCGTCTGGAAACGTTCCAAAACCTGGCGTCATCCATGCGCGTGAGCGCTCAAATGCTCGATCCCGATGTTCATCTGTAATTGATTTTTCCTATGACAGCCGTCTCCCAACTGTTCGGGAGACGGCTTTTTTGCTGCGGAAAAGCCTCGAAACATGCAGTTTGCTGACGTGCTGACCAAAACCTTGCCACGAGCTTGACGGGCTGGTCAGCTTTTGGTCAGCGATTGGTTTGACATCGAAAACCAAGATCGCGATTGCGCCGCTTTGCGCTCTGACCGCCCAGACAATGGTGGTACGGGCATTCGCCCGGCACTGCCATGAGAGGAGCGGCACTGCCATGAGAGGAGCGGCCGTGAACAAGAGCAAGCGCATCGCCATCAGTCTGGTCGCGGGCGTGCTCGCTGCTCTGCTCTGCATGGTTTACGGCTCGTCGATCCGCTTGCAAGCCGAACAGGTCCAGGCTGAGACCTTGGCCAAGTACGGTGGCGATCGCGTCGAGGTATGCGTCGCGGCGCGCGATATCGATGTGGGCGAGACCCTCGATGAGACCAATGTCATAACCCAGGAATGGCTGACAAGTCTGCTGCCGCGTGACGCGGTGACCGAGCTGCGCCAGGTGCGCGGCGACGTGACGACTTCGCGTATTCCCAAAAACGCCGTGATCTGCAATGTCTACACCAAGGCCGAGAGCCACAAGCTCGAGGTGCCTAAGGGCAAGGTCGCCGTTTCGGTGGCGGTCGATGCCGAGCACTCGGTCGGCGGCGCCACGGGCGTGGGCAGCTACGTGGATGTGTATGTGCAAAAAGACGGCGTAACCGATCGGCTGTGCGGCGCGTACGTGATCGATACCAGTGAGGATTCCGGTGCCACGCGCGAGGGCAAGATCGAATGGGTGACGCTGGCGGCTGACCCCGAAGACGTCAAGGAACTGCTGGGGGCATCGGGCAAGGGAACGGTCAGCTTGACGATTCCCGCCACGGCGCGCGGCAAAAAGAGCGGAGGCGACGAGTGATGAAGGCGATCTGGCTTGCGTGCTGCGCGTGCGGCGATTACGGGCTGTTGCAGCGGGAAGTCGAGGGCCGTGATGCGGGCGCACAGGTGCTTCGCGTAGGTGACCTGGACGGGCTGGTTTCCATGGCTCGGGCGTTTCCGTCGCGCCGCGGGGCTGCCATCATCGCGGCGTCTCTGTTTGATACCGAAGATGTGCGCAAGACTGTTGCGCGCCTGACGGCCGAAGGCCGCGTGAGTCGCGTGGTCGTGTTGATAGAAGCGCTTGATCCGTCGGATATCGAGGGGCTGTTTCGCGCGGGGGCGACCGAGGTCATCGCTGCACACAGTATATGCGGCAACGGGCGCGCGGGCGAGGGAGCGGTTGATTCCGATCGGCGCATGACGATTGAGCCCGATGCTTTTGTTGATAGGGAACCCGGGGCGCCTCGCGCTACAAGAGGCCCGCGTGTTGATGATTATGGAAAAGCGGAAGCCGAGCATGGTCGGCGCCCCCGGAACCCCCTTGTATATGATGACGCTGGAGGGCCGGCGCAGCATGCTGGCGACTCCCCGGCTGTAGATATGGGATACGTGCACGGCGTGAATCTGGCGGATGAACTCGACGAAGTTGAGGGCCTTGCCGGGTGCGGCGAGTTGTCGCTGATGCAGCATGAGCAGATTGCGCAGAACGAGCCTGCCTCGCAGACCGAACAAGCAGCCATGCCGGCTTGGACGCAGCACGTGGTTGCGGCGGGGGAGACGGGGACGCTGTCACCGACGCCCGCCCCGCCGCCTCCGATGCCGCTGGCAGACGCTGCCGCTCCGCAGCATCGAGCTCCGGTCATCTGTGCCATTTCGGGTTCGGGCGGTTGCGGCAAGTCGACGATCGTTGCCACCATGGCACACATCGTCGCTGTTGGGCTTGCGTGCCGCCGTGCTCGACCTGGACCTGATGTTTGGAAACCTTTACGACTTGTTAGGCGTCGATGCTCCGCGCGATATGGCGGCACTTATCGAGCCGTCGGCGGCGGGCACGCTCACCGAGCCGGATATCATAGCCGCTTCGATGCGCGTGGCGCCGGGCGTTACGCTCTGGGGTCCCGTCGCGGCGCCCGAGCAAGCCGAGCTCATGGCACGTCCGGTGGAGCTACTGCTTGATGTCCTGCGTCGCGAATCCGACGTGGTCTTTATCGATACCTCGGTCTTTTGGGGCGACGCCGTGGCGGCTGCGGTGGCGGCAAGCGACCGTTGCCTGGTCGTTGGCGATGCGGCGGTGTCGTCCGCGACATCGGCGTCGCGCGTCATTGAACTGGCAAGTCGAGTAGGTGTGCCGCGCACGCGCATGAGCGCCGTGTTCAACCGGTTCGGTGCGCGCGGGGCAGACGAGGATGTCGCCATGCGCTTTGAGATTGCCTGTGCGTTGAGCTCCAAGATTCGTATCGCCGATGGCGGGCAGGATCTCGCCGCGCTCATGGCGTTTGGGCGCGCTGACGAGGCAGTGGGGCAGACCAGCGCTTTTGCGACCAGCGTGCGCGAGGCCACGCGCGAGATGCTCGTGGAACTGGGGTGCGCCGTCGGCCCTTGGAGCGATATGGTCGCCGACCGTGCAACGCGCACCGAACGCCCGCGTATCCGCCTTCCCTGGTCGCGCGAGGGTGATCAGCGATGAGCTTGCAAACGAGGATTAAGGCTGCCGGCGCTGCGGCGGCGGCAGCGCCTGTAGATGCGGGGCGTCGCCGCGCTGTGAAACGACGCACCAAGCGCGCCGTGATGGACCGCATGGGTTACGACGAAGTGGCGCGTATCAGCGCCTATATCGACTCGGCACTTGCCCGCTCGGAATTGCGTCCCGCGGTGGAGGCGGCGCTCAATGTTGAGGGAACCGACCGATCTCGCGACGTCCGAACGCGAAAGACCATCATCGACGAGATTTTTGGATGACGTGGTGGGCCTGGGGCCGTTGCAGCCGCTCATCGAGGACGACACCGTTACCGAGATCATGATCAACGGCTGCCGCTCGGCCTTCTTTGAACGCGGCGGCGTCTTGTACCCTATCGAGCATGCGTTTGAGGATGATGAGCAGATCCGTGTGCTTATCGACCGCATCATCTCGCCACTTGGCCGCCGTATCGACGAGCGCAGCCCCATCGTCAACGCTCGCCTTAAAACGGGCTATCGCGTCAACGCGGTGATTCCGCCTGTGGCGATTGACGGACCGATTCTCACCATCCGAAAGTTCTCGGACCGCATCTGCTCGCTGGACGAGCTTGTGGGGCTGGGGTCACTGCCGCTTTGGTATGCGCAGCTGCTGTCGTGCGCGGTGTCGCTGCGACAGGACCTGGCGGTTGCGGGAGGCACGGGATCTGGTAAGACCACCCTGCTCAACGCGCTGTCATGCGAGATTTCCACCGGCGAGCGCATCGTGACGACCGAGGACTCTGCCGAGCTCAAGTTTGCGCATCATCCGCACGTGGTGCGCCTAGAGGCGCGCGAGGCTTCAATTGAGGGCGAGGGCGCGGTGACGATCCGCGACCTGGTGACCAATGCCCTGCGCATGCGCCCCGACCGCATCGTGGTGGGCGAGGTGCGCGGTGCCGAGTGCTGCGACATGTTGCAGGCCATGAATACGGGCCACGACGGGTCGCTCACCACGCTTCATGCGGGTTCCGAGCAGGAGACCGTGGTGCGTCTGACGTTGCTTGCACGTTATGGCATCGATCTGCCGAGCGAGCTCATCGAGGAGCAGATTGCCATGGCGCTCGACGGCATCGTGATGTCCGAGCGCCACGCCGATGGCAGGCGCTTCGTCTCCTCGTATTCGGGGGTGCGTCGCGCCGCGTCGGGCGGCGTAGAGCTCGAGCGCTATGTGACTTTCGATGCCGCCGAGCGCACCTGGGCGCTTGACCGCGAGCCGCCGTTTATCGCAGAAGGCCTGCGGTCGGGGACGCTCACACAAGAGGAGGTGGACGAATGGAGGTCGCTGTGCCCCTCGTCGTAGGGGGTTTGGCAGGGTTTTCTGTTGCGACGGCGTGCGGGGCGGAACCTCGTGTGCCGCAGGTGCCGCCGGCGGAGCTGGCGCGTCAGGCGCTCGAGACGGTGGCAGAGAAGCTGCCGCGTGAGCTGGTGGAAAACGATCTGCTGAAAAAGATCGCCCGTTCGTGGGCATCGCTGGCTCCGGCGCATCGCCTTGGCCTCGTGATTGAAGATGCTTCGGGGCGTTTGGCGTTTCTACTGCTATCGAGCGGTGTCTGCAGCGTTTTACTAACGATGGTGTCGTTATCGCCCCTCGGGTTTGCCTTGGGACTTGTTGCTCCGATTGCCGCTGGCGCCGCTCGGGATGGCTTTGAGAGCCGGCGCGAGCAACACGATGCAGAAGAGGCCATGCCCGAGGCGTTTACCGCACTTTCCATGTCGCTTGCCTCGGGACATTCGCTGGCCCAGGGCATGCGCTTTGTGGGCGCTCATGCGCAAGAACCGGTGCATACCGAGTTTTTGCGGGTGGCGGCGGCGATCGATTGCGGCATCTCGGCGACCGACGCGCTCGATGACTTGCTCGTGCGCATCGACGCCCCCGGTCTTTCGCTTGTGACCTTGGCGCTTAAGGTGTCACAGCGCACCGGCGCTCCGCTTGCCGACTTGCTGTCCGAGGCGTCGAGCATGGTAGGGGAGCGCATTGAGCTCAAGCGCCGCCTGGATGTCAAGACGTCGCAGGCTCGCATGTCGGCGCATATGGTCGCGGCGATGCCGGCGGGCATGTGCGCGGTGTTGGCGCTGCTTTCGGCAGATTTTCGTCGCGGTCTTGCGACGCCTGCCGGCGCGGGCGCTGTGGTGCTGGGTCTTGCCCTCAACGCCGTTGCCCTGGTAGTTATCCGGCGCATTATGCGGGTGGAGCTATGAGCGCCCTGGTCGGGGTCGCGGCTTGCCTGTGCGCCCTGAGTGTATTTGCCGCGACGGGTTTGGAGCGTGCGGATGCTCGCAAGATTGCAGAGACGTGCAAGCGTGAGGCGGTGCTGGTCATTGCTGCGGGCTGCTCGGTGATTGATGCCCTGACCGCGCGAGTGAAGGGCGCGGTTGGAGCGGGCGGCCCGGCGCGAGTGTCGCTTGGCGAAGTGTCCGAGATGATCGATGTTGTGCGCTTGGGTCTTTCGGCCGGTCTTTCGTTTGATGCGGCGCTTGAGATTTTCTGCGCCAACCGCCGGTCAGTGCTGGCCGTCCGCCTTGAGCGAGCCTGCATGGCGTGGCAGGTGGGCGTGGGGACGCGCGAGGCCGAGCTGTTGGCCGCCGCGCGTGATTTGGACGTGAGGGCGCTCGAGACCTTTGCCATCACGGTGGGGCAGGCGCTTGCCCTGGGCGCTCCGCTGGCCGAGACGTTGGCTGCTCAAAGTCGCGAGATCCGTGCGGCCCATCGCGCCGCAGTCGAGCGCGAGATTGAGCGTGCGCCCGTCAAGCTGCTGATTCCCACCGGCACGCTCATCTTGCCGGCGTTGCTTCTGTCCATATTGGGCCCGCTGCTGGGAGCAGGCGGGATGATGTAGGGAGGAATACATGAACACGATGACCGACATTGCGGGCAAGGCTTGAGCTGGGCTGTTTGCCGGACAATTCGCGCTCGCCAGCATGCCGGGGAGCTACTGCAGGAGGAGAGCGCACAGGGCACTACCGAATACGCCATCTTGGTCGGCGTGCTCGTAGTGATCGCGATTATCGCCATCGTCGCGTTTAAGAGCAAAGTCGAAGAACTATGGAACGCGATCAAAGACGGCATCAACAGCCTGTAGGAGGCAGGCGTCCTGTTGGTTCGCCGCTGGTGCTCGCCTGTTTGCTCGTGGCAATAGCGGTGACGCTTTGGGGACTGGGCGTTGCGCGACAGCAGCGTCCGGGCGCTACTGCCGATTTGGGATCGGGCTCGGCGGCGGTGTCACAAGCGGAAGGCGCGGGAGATATGGGCGGTCAGAATGCCGCCGTCACGGCTCGGACCTTTTTGCAGGCACTCGACAAGCGGGCCGCCAGCGTGACGGAGCCGTCTGCAGACAACGCGATCGCGGTTCGACTCGCATGGTCCGAGGACCGACCGATGACCGAGGCGGCGGCAGACCTGTTGCGCGCCTACCGCGAGGTGCCCACGGCTCAGCTCGCCCTGAGCGGCTATCTCGATATTAAGGGCAACGTATGGGGCGCCATCGTGCGCGATGGGCGAGGCTGGGTCGACATGGTGACGGTTGCTGCGGATGCCGGCGATGCCTCGTGCCGCCTGCGTGCCGTGCGTCTGGTTCCGCAAACGACGGAGTCAAAGGAGGGGTCGTGAAATGCATAATGTCCTGCGTGAGGAATCTGCTCAGTCGACCGTCGAATACGCCATCGTCACCGTGGCGCTGTTATCGATTGTGCTGGCGATTGCGGGGCTTTGGCGCGCTGGCACCGATGGGCGCTTGGCGGCACTGGTCGAGCGGGCAGCGTCTCATGGCGTCGCCCCATCGTCGGTTATCGATGCCGCGACGGGTGCCAAGGACATCGCTCTGTATTGATATCGCGTGCGAGGATCGGGCGCAGTCTACGGTCGAGGCCGCCTTTTTGCTGCCGACGTTTTTGACGCTTATCTTGCTCGCGTTGCAGCCGGTGTGCCTGCTCTATACGCGTGCGGTCATGGAGTCCGCTGCCGCCGAGACCGCGCGGCTCATGACCACGACGACGGTGGAGGACGACGATGACCTTAAGGAGTTCACTCGCCGCAGACTTGCCGCGGTGCCCAACGTCTCGATTTTTCATGCCGGCGGACCGCTGTCGTGGGATATCGAGTTGGGGCGGGCCGGTGCCGGCGGCGTTTCGTCCGTGTCTGTTGCCGGCGAGGTTAAGCCGCTGCCCGTGATCGGTGCATTTGTGCAGGCCATGGGCAGTGCGGGTGAGGGCGGCTATGTCGAGCTCAAGGTCGACGTCTCGTATCGATCGCGTCCCGAATGGCTGGAGGGAGATTATGATTCATGGATTGCTGCATGGGATTAGGCGCTGCCTGCTGCGGGTGACGCAAGGGTTTGCGGCCCGCCGTCGACCAGGCGCTCGCCGCAAGCGGGGCGGCTTTATGGGCCGTGCCGGTATCGACTTGTTTATCGAAGACGGTGCCTATACCACGCTCTCCTCTGCGGTTGTCATTCTGGTGGTGCTTACGCTGCTGTTTTCGTCGACCGCGGCGATATGGAGCATGTCGCGCGCCGGAGACACCCAGGTGGCGGCCGATAGCGGCGCGCTGGCGGGTGCCAACGTAGCGTCGTCCTATCACACGGCCGCCACGGTGGTGGATGCGAGCATTTTGAGTTTGGGCCTGGCGGGGTTTGCCACGATCGGCACCGGCTTGGTTGCCATTCTCATTCCAGGCGCCGAGGTTGTCGGTAGCGATATCATCGATACGGGAACCCAGATCATTAAAACGCGTAACAAGTTTGCCAAAAGCGCGGCAAAGGGCCTGCAAAAGATTGAGACCGCCTTGCCGTACCTGGTTGCCGCGCGTGCCATGCAGGCAGTATCGGCGCAGGATACCGACGGCGTGACCTATACCGGTACGGCGCTTGCCGTGCCCAGGACATCCGAGTCGGATTTTGTTGCGCTCGAAGGATCCGAAATCTCGACCGATGCCATTAAAGATGCGTCGGAAGATCTGGAGCGCGCGGCCGAGGAGCTACAAAAAAGCATCGGAGGAGACGGCGAAGGCCAAAGAGCGCGCCTGGCTAGCGGATTGCGGTGGATCGGATAAAGGTTCGGTCGGCAGCTGTTCGTGTATGTGGGAGCGCGCAAAAAGCCTAACGGATCTCTCCGGTGTTCATAATCCGCATTACTCATCGAGCATTACGTGGGAGCCTCAAGTTGCTCTTGATCGCTCGAAGGACTACTACCATCGGCGTCTGGCAAATGAGAAGCCCCAAGGCTCGAGTGTCGAGATGAAGGCAGAGTCTGCGGCGCGTAAGGCGTTTTATACCTATGCGAGCGCGGAAGTCGATCGGGCATATATAACCGAGAACGGAGACAGGGTTTCCTCCTATATTCCGCTGCTGCCGCGCAACTCTGATGAGGTTCGGGCGACGGAACTCTATACCGATGCGGTGTGGCCGACGAGCGTGAACGATGGCAAGGCGTATCTGCATTACGGGACGACCTGCCCTAGCTATAAGAAAGGAACGCCGAGCGGATTTGCTTCGGTTGCCGATTACGATGGGCAAGATAAATGCAGCAAATGCCATTTTGGCGTTTCGTCGCTTGGTGCTGTTGCGGCGCCTTCAACCTCTATCGAAAACGGCTTCGAGTATCACTTTGACAAGTTTAAAGACGCCCTGGAGGACTACGTCGACTGTCGCAACAAGGAGCTTGAGCTCGAGCGTCAGACCGAGGACGAAGCCGACCGTGCGGGCAATGCGTTCGATACCGCCATCAAAGAACTATCCGGTGAGCGTCCGCGCATCGCCCCGCCCGGTCGCAACGGCGTGGTCGCCTTTGCGGTCTCGGGCGATGTCACGAGTCCCGACGAGCTCAACTCTTCGTTTAACACGGCAGTTGAGCTTGGCGATCGTGGTGCAATTTCTGCTGCAGTGCTGGCGCCCGATGATGCGACGGCACAGAATAACGTTCTCTCGCGGTTTTTCTCGACGCTGGAGGAGCGTTCGGGCGGCGTTGCCGGCGTGCTCGATGGCGTTATGGATGTTTGGGGCCGCCTGCTTGTGGGGTACGGAGACATCCAGGGTGCGGCCGACGAGCTTATGGGGAGAGCTGATCGGTGGCTTGGGGGGGGTGGCGGCGCGTTGGGTTCCATCGCGTCGGCTCGGTGACACCGTCTCGTCCTCCGTGGCGGCGCTGGGACTCGAACCATGCGATTTACGTCTGCGAAAACCGGTGCTGACCGATACCGCCAATGTCATCAAAAGTCCGGGGTCCGATATCGCGGGCATCTCCAAAACTCAAAATACCCTGCGAAAAATCCCCTTGGGCGTGACTGACCCCAAGGCGCTTTGCGAGGCCTTGGAATATCACGTCGAGCGCACCATCAGCGGCGCGGTGTTCACGCTTGCGGAGATCCCGCTGCCGGGAGGCGGCTCCATCCCGCTCACTGTCGATGTTGCCACGCTGGTGGGAGCTTTTGGCGGTGGGTCGTAATGGGCATTCGCGCGGGCTTGCGCGAGAGCGTGCCCAGGCGACGGTCGAGATGGCCGTGGTCACGCCTGTCCTGCTCGTGCTGGCTCTCGTCGCGTACAACGTTATGATCTTTGCCGGCGCGGTCGCGCGCTTCGACCGCGTGGTGCCCGACATCGTGCTGGCGCACGCCGTGGCGTCGGGGGGGGAGGGCGACGAAAGCTCCATTGACGCTTCCGCGACCGTTCAAGCTCAGATTCAGGATGCCATGGAGAGATATGACCTACAGGTTGAGGTCTCGAGCGAGCAAGGCGCGGCGTCATCGGATGGTGGCCTGCTCTCTCTTTCTGGCACGTTTAGGACCTATACCTGCACCATGCACTACGAGCCGTGGCCGAGTTCGCTGAGCATCGCCGGCGTTTCGCTGGGGGCGCCGGCCGTGCTCACGCATGAGCGCGCGGTGACGGTCGATCCATGGCGTCCGGGGGTGGTCATGTGACCGCGGTCTCGTCCTATATCGCCTACGCGCGGGCGCTCAACAGGTTGGGCTGGACGCCGGCCGAGTTTGTGGTGGCGGAGTCGTTTACCGTGCGTCTGCGCGGCATGCTGGGACGGCGTCCGATTGCCGCCAGCGGACTGCCGTTTGTCATGGCGTTTCCGCGCTGCTTCTCGGTTCACACCTGCCTTATGACCTATCCCATCGACATCGCCTTTATCGATCGCAACGGCAATGTCCTTGCTTGCTGCGAAAACGTTCGCCCCGGCGCACGTGCTCCCACCCAGGCGCCTGGGCAGTACTGGAGCGGCCTTCCATACTCGCTATACCTCCCGCCCTCCAACAAGTGCCGGCGTAAGAATTGGCGACAGCGGACTTTCGTCATACGAAATTGGGTAAGATGGAGGAGAAGATGCATGGATGTTGAGATTCATCCCAACGCCTAAAAAGCACCTGACGGAAAAGCAAGTGCTTAGCGCTTGGCTTGCGGTTACTGAGTGCATTCGCCGCGAGTCGGAGGACGAGCCGCCGAGATGGCTTGCCATTGGATGGCTTCCAGATGGTCGAAGTGTGGAACTTGTTGCGGTCGAACTAATTCGTGGATGGCTCATTATTCATGCCCTGTCTCCAGTCCAGAAGAAATTTTGGCAGGAGATTGAACAGGCTCGGCAAAGGGGTCGATGATGGGCAAGACGTATACGGCCGCTAATGGTCAGGTTGTAACGGATGAAATGATTGACGCGTGGTGCGAGTCGTACGAGCGCGGAGAGTTTCCGGATGGCGAACACACCGTTGGTGGGATCGTGCGTGGACGGCCCCCGCTCTCAGGTGAGGGGACGGCAACGCTGTCGGTCAAGATTCCTCTGGGAATGAAGGAGGCCATTCGTCGACGGGCGGCTGCCGAGGGGATGACGCCAAGTGAGTTTGCCCGTGCGGCTCTGAGCGAAAAACTTCTTGCTGCCGGCTGATGCCTCTGACGTGCCGATTTATAGAACCGAGGCTGTGCTCAAAAACTTTTTTAAAATTCTCGGTTGACCGGAACGCGTCCTTGGTTATACTAATCAAGCCTTGAAACAAGGCACACCTCAAATGGCTGGGTAGCTCAGTTGGTAGAGCAGAGGACTGAAAATCCTCGTGTCAGGGGTTCGATTCCCTTCCCCGCCACCTTGAATTGACTAGGACCTCTGCAAAGGGGTCCTTTTCTTTTATGCAGCCCCCACATGGAATCGAACCCCGTGAGGGCGCGGAGCTGAGTAAACGCGTAAGCGTTTGCCAGCGCAGCTCGCAAAGGCGCGTAAGCGCCGCAGCGGTCCGTCCGTGCAGCGCGCGGACGCGATTCCCTTCCCCGCCACCTTGAATTGACTAGGACCTCTGCAAAGGGGTCCTTTTCTTTTATCGAGGGCTCTGCGAAACTGCGTCCCGGAATTTGGCTTCAGAGTGGGATGCGTTTTCCGCTTTGAGGCCGCTTGGGAAAGCGCGACCCGGAATCCGGCGTCAGAATGGGATGTGCTTTCCTTTTGCGGTCTTTGGCGGAAACTGCGTCCCAGATCCCGCGCTCAGAACGGGATGCGCTTTCCGGCGCGTACTTCCGACGTGCGTGCACATCTCGGCGCGCCATCTCGGGCCCGCCCAGATATTCCTCCCGCTTTTGCGCCACTTTACAGACCGTTCGGTCGTCTGTCCGCACGCGCGGGTATACTCAAAACGATACTTTTCCTATGCAATACGATGCAGGCTCGGCCTGCACGATCCGAAGGGGGCAGTGATGGAGAGGATACTCGGCGTTAATCTCTCTGGCTGGTTTATTCCCGAGCCTTGGGTGACCCCGTCGCTATACGCGGCGACCGGTGCATCCAACGCGGCCGAGCTGCAGGAGGCCATGGGCACCGCCGCCTATAACGAGCGCATGCGCCGTCATTACGAGACGTTTGTGAGCGAGGACGATTTCCGCCGCATGGCGCAGATTGGCCTCAATGCCGTGCGTCTGCCGGTACCCTGGTATGCCTTTGGCTCGCAGGAGTCCGATGCGTCCTACATCTCGGTTGTCGATTACATCGACCGCGCGATTGAGTGGGCTGCCAAGTACAACATTCGCGTGCTGCTTGACCTCCGGCAACTGTGCCCGGTGGCCAGGGCGATTCCAACGATTCGCCCGCCACGCCGGAGGCTGTTGCCGAGTGGCATTCGTCCACTAACGGCCGCCATGTCGCACTCGACGTGCTCGAGCGCTTGGCCGAGCGTTACGGCGAGGCCGAGAGCCTGCTGGGCATTGAGCTGCTGGATACGCCGCAGATGAGTGTCCGCAAGAGTCTCTTTGCCATGACGGATGGCATTCCTGCGCACTACCTGCGCAACTTCTATCGCGATGCCTATGAGCTCGTCCGTTCGTATATGCCCGAGGATAAGATCGTCGTCTTTTCGTCTTCGGGGCATCCCAGCGAGTGGAAGCATTTTATGCGCGGCGCCAAGTACAAGAACGTCTACATGGACCTTCACCTGTACCATTACCGCGACGAGTATGCGCTCGATATCACGAGCCCCCGCGGGCTGACGACGGCGATTTCCCGTAACAAGCGCGAGCTTAAAGAAGCGATTTCGACTGGGTTCCCCGTGCTGGTGGGCGAATGGTCGGGCGCGGCGATTTTTGCCAACTCGTCGGTTACGCCCGAAGGCCGCAATGCCTACGAGCGCGTGTTTATCGCCAATCAGCTGGCTTCGTTTGCGCCGGCTGCCGGTTGGTTCTTCCAAACGTGGAAGACCGAGAAGCGCATTGCAGCATGGGACGCCCGCGCGGCGCTCGGTACGCTCGAGCGCGGCATGATTGAATAGGTTGATATGACGCAAAACAGCGCCCATACGGGCAAACTCTATGTGGTCGGCACGCCCATCGGCAACCTGGGCGACCTGTCCCCGCGCGTTGGCGAAGCGTTTGCCGCCGCCGATGTCATCTGCTGCGAAGACACGCGTGTGACGTCAAAGCTGCTGATGCACTGGGCCTTTCCAAGCCGCTTGTCCGTTGCGACGAGAATGTGATCGCCACCCGCGCCGCCGGCCTGGTCGACCGTCTGCTGGCGGGGAGACCCTCGCCTTTGCCTCGGACGCCGGCATGCCGAGCGTGTCCGATCCCGGCCAGGCGCTGGTCGAGGCGGCGCGTGAGGCCGATGTGCCCGTCGAAGTTATTCCCGGGCCCTCTGCTTGCGTCACGGCGCTCGTTTCGTCCGGCATTCCCTGCGAGCATTTTTTCTTCGAGGGCTTTTTGGGCCGAAAGCACGGCGACCGCGTGCGCCGTTTACAGCGCCTTGCCGTGGTGCCCGGCGCACTCATCTTCTACGAGTCTCCACATCGCATCGTGGCGACGCTCGAGGCCGTGGCGGAGGTCTTTCCCCAGCGTGAGGTTGCCGTCTGCCGCGAACTCACCAAGCTGCACGAGGAGGTCTTGCGCGGGCCCGCTGCTCAGCTTGCCGAGGAGCTGCGTGCTCGCGGCGAGGTAAAGGGCGAGATTGCGCTGGTCATCGCGCCGCCGAGCGAGGATGAGGAGGCCGGTATCGTGCCGGTTGGCGCCGCGGCAGCGGATCCCGACGAGGCTCTGCGCGAGGATATCCGCGCCGCGCTCGAGGAGGGGGAGCCCGCCTCTGCGGTGGCCAAGCGCCTGTCTCAGAAGTATTCGCGCCGCAAGCGCGATGTCTATGCCATGGTGCTCGATATGCAATAGATGGAGGATATCCAGCCCTTGCGCTAGAATCATCCCCTGTATGCAACGTTTTTCTGGAGGACAAACCCCATGGATCAAAGCAAGCCTTCGTTCTTTATCACGACGCCCATCTACTACGTCAACGCCGATCCGCACCTGGGCACGGCTTATTCCACCATCATCGCCGACGTTCAGGCCCGTTATCGTCGCTCCGCCGGCTATAACGTCAAGTTCCTGACCGGCATGGACGAGCACGGCGAGAAGGTCGCCGAGGCCGCAGCCAAGCACAACATGACGCCGCAGGAGTGGACCGACAGCCAGGCTCCGCACTTCAAGGAGCTTTGGAGCAAGCTCGAGATCTCCAACGACGACTTCATCCGCACCACCGAGCCGCGCCAGCATCATGCCGTGCAGTACCTGTGGGAGCGCATGAAGGAGTCCGGCTACCTGTATAAGGGCAGCTACGACGGTTGGTATTGCGTGCCTGACGAGACCTACTTCACCGATACGCAGGTCCAGAAGGGCGACGAGGAGTACGGCAGCGTCGGCCAGCACCTGTGCCCCGACTGCCACCGTCCGCTTGAGCGCGTGCAGGAGGAGTCCTACTTCTTTAAGCTTTCCGCTTTCCAGGACAAGCTGCTCAAGCTTTACGACGAGCACCCCGACTTTGTCGAGCCTGCGTTCCGCATGAACGAGGTTCGCAGCTTTGTCGAGGGCGGCCTTAATGACCTTTCCGTGAGCCGTACGAGCTTCGACTGGGGCATCCAGGTTCCGTTTGACGAGGGTCACGTGACCTACGTGTGGTTCGATGCGCTGCTCAACTATATGACGGCCGTCGGCTACGGTGTCGACACCGACGAGGCGCGTGCCGAGCTGGCCTATCGCTGGCCCGCGCAGTTCCACATCGTGGGCAAGGACATCATCCGCTTCCACTGCGTCATTTGGCCCGCCATGCTCATGGCCATCGGCGAGGCCCTGCCCGAGCACGTCTTTGCCCACGGCTTCCTGACCGTGCGCAATGCCGAGACCGGCAAGGCCGAGAAGATGTCCAAGAGCCGCGGCAACGCCATCGCTCCGCAGGACGTTATCGACATGCTGGGCGTCGAGGGCTATCGCTACTACTTTATGACCGACGTCGTCCCCGGCACCGACGGTGCCATCAGCTTCGATCGCATGGAGCAGGTCTACAACGCCGACCTGGCCAACAGCTGGGGCAACCTTATCTCGCGTTCGCTCAACATGAGCGGCAAGTATTTTGACGGTTGCGCGCCCGCCAAGCCCGCATCGTTCGACGCGTTTGACAACCCGCTGGCAAAGATCGCCGATGGCCTGGTCGACCGCTACATGGCCAAGATGGACGTGCTCGATTACGGCGGAGCTAAGGACGAGGTCATGGAGCTCATCCACGCCGCCAACCACTACATCGAGGACTCCGAGCCTTGGGCACTTGCCAAGGACGAGGCCAAGGCTGACGAGCTGGCGTTTGTGATCTACAACCTGCTCGAGGCCATCCGCATTGCCGCTCACCTGCTGATGCCGCTCATGCCCCAGACTTCTGCCGAGGCTCTGCGCCGCCTGTCCTGCGAGGACGAGGCCGCGAGCGACGACCTCAAGGGCATTTGCGCTTGGGGCCTGCTTGCTGGTGGTCAGCCCGTCGAGAAGGGCGATCCGCTGTTCCCGCGTCTGGCGTAGAGACCGCGCGAGCGCCATATCGGCAATTTGCTGTGTAACGGTAAGGGCATGGCCGCAACGGTCCATGCCCTTTTACTTTACGATGCAGCCACCATGTTAAGGAGGCAACCATGACAACTTCGCCTTTGGCAAACCCCACGGCAACTAGGGAGCTGCTAGAGGAGTTTGGCCTTGCGACCAAGCATCGCCTGGGCCAAAACTTCCTGATCGACAACCATGTGATCGAACGTATCTGTGAGCTCGCTGAGCTTGCGGGCGATGAGCGCGTGCTCGAGGTCGGCCCGGGTTGCGGCACGCTGACGTTGGCCCTGCTGCAGGAGGCGGCGTGCGTTACGTCGATCGAGGCCGATCCCGAGCTTGAGCCGGTGCTTGACGCCCACGCCGCCGACTATGCCAACTTCCGCTTTATCATGGGCGATGCGCTCAAGGTGGGCCCGGAGCAGATTGAGCAGGTTGCGGGCGGTACGCCGACGGTGTTTGTCGCGAATCTGCCCTACAACGTGGCGGCGACGATCATCCTTCAGTTCTTCCAGACGATGCCGGCGCTCAAGCGTGCCGTCGTCATGGTGCAAAAAGGAGGTTGCCGATCGCATTGCCGCAACGCCCGGTAACAAGACCTATGGCGGCTACACGGCAAAAACTCGGCCTGTACGCGCAGGTGACGGGTCGCTTTGAGGTGCCGCCGCGTTGCTTTTTATGCCGGCGCCGCACGTGGACTCGGCCGTCGTGCGTATCGACCGTGTTGACGGCGTGGTGCCCGAGGGGCTCGATCGCGACTTTGTGGCTCGCGTGATTGATGCTGCATTTGCCCAGCGTCGCAAGACCATCCGCAATTCCATGAGCGCCAACGGCTTTGCCAAGGACGTGCTCAATGCCGCCTTTGAGGCTTGCGGTATCGCACCCACCACGCGCGCCGAGACGCTTGATGTTGCCGACTTTGTCCGTCTGGCCCAGGAGCTAATCCATGATGCCTAATGCCGAACGTGTGACGTTTACCAAGAAAAAGAAGACGGTTGCTTGTCCCGTGCCCTTGGCACCGCTTGCCGACACGCATGCGCATCTACTTTCGTTCTGGGGCAAGGATGTGCCTGAGACGCTCGTGCGTGCCAAGGCGGCGGGCGTCGACCTGTTGGTGACGATGCTCGACCCCATCGCTGACAAACGCAGCGTGACGGACTATAGCGACTGGCTCGTGCGCGAAATTCTGCCGATGCAGGATATCCCGCAGATCAAGTATCTTGCCGGCGTGCATCCGTATGGCGCACCGGACTATACCGACGACGTTCACGCACAGGTCGTTGCCGCGCTCGATGACCCTTTGTGTGCCGGTATCGGCGAGATCGGTCTGGACTACCACATGGATTACGACGACGACATCGCGCCGGCGCCCCATAGCGTGCAGATTGATTGCATGACACGTCAGCTCGAGCTTGCCGTGTGCCGTAACGTGCCGGTGGAGCTGCATCTGCGCCACGAGGACACGGACCATGAGCGCACCTCGCACGTGGACGCCTACAACGTGCTTCGTGAGGTGGGCGTGCCCCAGGCCGGTTGTGTGCTGCACTGCTTTGGCGAGGACCGCGCCACGATGGAGCGCTTTGCGGAGCTGGGCTGCTATATCGCCTATGGTGGTGCGGCTACCTTTAAGCGCAACGACGACGTGCGCGAGGCATTCGCGGCAACCCCACTCGATCGAATTTTGTTCGAGACGGATTGCCCGTATATGGCTCCGGAGCCCATCCGCGGTCTTGAATGCGAGCCCGCAATGATCTCCATTACGGCAAACGCGCTGGTTAACGACCGTGTCGATCGCACTGGTGAGGATGCCGAAACAATCGCGCAAGCCGCTTGGGAGAATGCCTGCAAACTTTTTCAAAAATAGTTCTTGCGTTCGTGGTGGCGCTCCGTTATTCTAATTCCTGCACGCGGGCGTGGCGGAATTGGCAGACGCGTACGGTTCAGGTCCGTATGGGGGCAACCCCATGAAGGTTCAAGTCCTTTCGCCCGCACCATTGATTGAAAGAGCTCCCAGCAATGGGAGCTTTTTTGTTATGGGCCGTTTTGGCAGATTTGACATATCGATTTCGCGCGGTAGATGTCCCTGTGGTCAAAAAAAAGTGGCAAATATGAGTACTGACATGAAAATAGAGACATTTCATGAAGCTATTTTTGCTCATTTTGCGCAACAGATGTACGCTAATTTGGCTCAACCTTGAGACAAAATGAAGTAATTTCGATAGACCTCGGGTTCAACGAGGCGATTTTGACCCAAATACGCTGTTACTAAACTGGTAACAGTACTCATATTTGGCCTTTTTTGACCACGGGTCCTCTTGTTGGTGTCACACAGCTGCTTCGTGCGGGTATCCTAATGCCAACGTGTGCCTATCAGAGGAGAGACCATGCTGTTGTCCGGTATCATCGCTGCCCTTACCAGCCTTTTGATTCCCATCATCATTCTGTTGCTGCTGCTTCCCAACGCCTGCTATGTCGTTGAACAGCAGCATGCCGTGATCATCGAGCGTCTGGGCAAGTTTAACCGCATCGTCAACGCGGGCTTCCACATGAAGGTGCCCGTGATCGACCGCAAGGCCGCCACGGTGAGTCTGCGAACCATGAAAAACGGTTTTGGCATCGACGTTAAGACCCAGGACAACGTGACCATCGGCCTTGAGGTCTCTGCTCAGTACCACGTGAGCTATGACATGGGCGCCGGCCCGGCAGATTCGGGCATCTACAAGAGCTACTATATGCTGCAGGAGCCCGTCGACCAGATGCGTGACTTCATCACCGACGCCCTGCGCTCTTCGATTCCCGTCTACACACTCGATGAGGTCTTTGCCAAGAAGGATGACATCGCCAAGGATGTCAACGCTACCGTTTCCGAGCAGATGGCCGCCTACGGCTTCACCCTCGTGTCGACGCTCATCACCAAAATCGCACTGCCGACCGAGGTTGAGAACTCCATGAACGACATCAACGCCGCCCAGCGCAAGCGCGCTGCGGCACAGGAGCTCGCTGAGGCAGACCGCATCAAGCGCGTCACCGAGGCGACCGCCGAGGCTGAGGCTATGGAAAAGGCGGGCGAGGGCATCGCCAACCAGCGCAAGGCCATCGCGCTGGGTATCAAAGATTCGCTCGAGATCATCCAGGAGACGGGTGTCGGCAATGACGAGGCCAACCAACTGTTCATGTTTACGCAGTGGTCCGAGATGATGACGGAGTTCGCTCGCACGGGTAAAACCTCGACGGTCGTGCTGCCGAGCGCCTTTTCGCAGTCGGCCTCGATGTTCGAGCAGATGCTGGCCGCCGGCAAAGTTCAAAACGATTCGAAGGAGTAGACGCGCGTGAAATACACCGTCGTTTGCGTCGGTAAGCTCAAGGAGCGCTTTTGGAAGGACGCGTGCGCTGAGTACACCAAGCGCCTAGGTGCCTATGCCAAGGTTGATATCCGCGAGGTGGCCGATATCGACCCGGCTAAGGCGGGCGGCGTGGATGCCGCGCGCGACAAAGGAGGGGGCGGCGATTCTTGCTGCCTTGCCGTCTCGAGCGCATGTGATCCTGCTGGCCATTGAGGGCAAAGAGCGCTCGAGCGAGGAGTTTTCGGCGCGGCTCGATGATCTTATGCTGCGTGGTAGCAGCGACATTGCCTTTGTAATCGGCGGTTCGGACGGCGTGAGTGATGAGGTGCGCGCCCGCGCCGACGAGATGCTCAGCTTTGGACGCATTACCTTGCCGCATAACCTGGCGCGCGTGGTGCTGCTGGAGCAAATCTACCGCGCCTGCAAGATCAGTCGTGGCGAGCCGTATCACAAATAGGTCGGCAATACGAAACAATGGCGTGGGACAATACCTTTCGTTTTGAGGAATGTGTCTGAAAGGACTATGAGATATGAAGATTGGATTTGTCGGTTTTGGCAATATGGCGAGCGCTATGGCCGATGGCTGGATCGCTGCCGGTGTAGCTGCGAGCGACATGTGCGCCTGCGCGGGTCGCTACGACGCACTGGTTGAGCGCTGCGAGGCACGCGGCATGGTCGCCTGCCACGATGCCGCCGAGGTTGTCGCCGCATCCGATATCGTGGTCGCTGCGGTCAAACCGTACATGATCGAGAAGATATTCGCCCCGCTCAAGGATGCTCTTGCCAAAAAGGTCGTTCTGTCGGTTGCCTGGACTGGGACAGTGCCAAGTGGGGAGCAGGTCCTGCCGGGCGTCGCGCATATCTCGACGGTGCCCAACACACCGGTTTCGGTGGGCGAGGGCGTCATCGCTTGTGAGAAGGCTTCCACGCTTAGTGATGAGCAGAGCACAGTGGTGCTTGATCTGCTTGGCAAGCTCGGTGCGGTGGTCGAGCTCGATACGAGCCTGCTGTTTGTGGGCGGCACGGTGGGTGGTTGCGCTCCGGCATTTGTCGCCATGGCAATCGAGGCCCTGGGCGATGCAGCGGTCAAGCACGGTATCCCGCGTGCCGATGCCTATCGCATTGTGAGCCAGATGGTGCTGGGTACGGCAAAGCTGCAGCTTGCAACTGGCCAGCATCCTGCGGCGATGAAGGATGCCGTATGCTCGCCCGGTGGTGCCACCATCAAGGGCGTCGTTGCGCTCGAGGACGCCGGCATGCGCAGTGCCCTGGTCAAGGCAATCGACGCAACTCTCCAGTAAAACCTGCCATTTAGGGACAGGTTTATTTTGGCAGGTTTTTCCTGCGGTTTTGTCGTATGTGCGAAAAGCGCCCCGCAACTGGCTCAATTCCAGTTGCGGGGCGCTTACGTTTGCCCAGATAAAACCGACCAAAATAAACCTGTTCCTTTTTGGCAGGTTAGTCCCAGAAGCTGTCTTCTTCGTCCTCGGACTTGGGGCCGCGGTCGACATACATCTTATGGGTACGCTTCTCCATTACAAAGGCAAGAATCGCAAATAACAGGATGCCGCCGGCGAAAGGATGGCAAAACCGGTGCGGGTGCCAAACAAAAAGGAAAAAACTGCGTCCATTGGGTGCCTTCTTGCGTAGTTGAGTTGGGTCGTAAACGCTCATAAGTATATACTTGCCCATACATGTACAAGGTTGCAACCTAAATGGAATGTATATCGCCGGAGGATCTAATGCTTGATATCAAGTTTGTTCGCGAGAACCCCGATGCCATCGATGTCGCCATGGCTAACCGCCAGACGTCTTGGGATCGCGAGAAGTTCTTTGAGCTCGACGACGAGCGTCGTGCCGTCATCACCGAGGTCGAGGAGCTCCAGGCTACGCGTAATGCCGAGTCCAAGAAGATCGGCGCCCTGATGAAGGAGGGCAAGAAGGACGAGGCCGAGGCCGCCAAGGAGGCCGTGCGCGCCGTCAACGAGAAGATTGACGGTCTGGCCGAGCGTCGTACTGCTCTCGAGCAGGAGCAGTACGACTTCATGTCTCACCTGCCCAACATTCCGTGCGAGGCCACGCCGTACGGCAAGGACGAGGACGAGAACATCGAGCGCCGTCGTTGGGGCACCCCGCGCGAGTTCGACTTCGACTTTAAGCCGCACTGGGATCTGGGCACCGATCTGGACATCCTCGACTTCGAGCGCGGCAACAAGCTCTCCGGCAGTCGTTTCACCGTTCTCGGTGGCGCCGGCGCCCGCCCTGGAGCGTGCCCTCATCAACTTCTTCCTCGATACGCACACCAGCCGTGGTTTTAAGGAGTGGTGGCCGCCCATCGTCGTCAAGCGTCAGACCATGTTTGGCACGGGTCAGCTGCCCAAGTTCGAGGATGACGCCTACCACGTCTCGGGCGACAACTTCCTGATCCCCACCGCCGAGGTCGTGCTCACCAACCTGCACGCCGGTGAGGTCCTCGATGCCGACACCCTGCCGCGCCGCTACACCGCCTTCACCCCCTGCTTCCGCGAGGAGGCCGGTTCCGCCGGTCGCGACACCCGCGGCATTATCCGTCAGCACGAGTTCGACAAGGTCGAGATGGTCAAGTTCGCTAAGCCGGAGGAGTCCGACGAGGAGCTCGAGAGCATGACCGCCGAGGCCGAGTACCTGCTGCAGCAGCTGGGCCTTCCGTATCGCGTGATTAGCCTGTGCACCGGCGACCTGGGCTTCTCCGCCCGTCAGACCTACGACATCGAGGTCTGGCTGCCGAGCTACAACGCTTACAAGGAGATCAGCTCCTGCTCCAACTGCGGCGACTTCCAGGCCCGTCGCGCCAACATCAAGTATCGCGACCCCGAGAACTTCAAGGGTTCGCGCTACCTGCACACGCTCAACGGTTCCGGTCTGCCGGCCGGCCGCACCATGGCCGCCATTCTGGAGAACTACCAGAACGCCGACGGCACCATCACGATCCCCGAGGTTCTGCGTCCTTACATGGGCGGTCTCGAGAAGATCGAGCCGGTCGCGTAAGTTGGCTGCATAGGGGGATATGCAAGGGCGCTCCTTCGGGGGCGCCTATTTCGTGCGCAGGTCCATACCATGCCGTGCGGACAGCTCAATAGAAAGCACACGAACAACTGTTCTGTATACAGCCATCTACCTGCTATGCTTTTGCTAAATAAGAGCGAGAGAAAGGGGACGCGATGGAGCTGTTTGATGATTGGGTGGTTTTGTTTGAGAGCGACGAGGGCGGGGAGTACCTGCTTGTAACGTGTGAGCCGTCTGGCATGGGCGGCCTGGTGGTTCGACAGACGAGCGAGGGACCGTTGACGCAATGGTGCTACGAGGAGTCGCCGCATGTGGTCGAGACGTTTGTGGCGCACGAGGGGCTTGTGGCGCTGGAGCACTTCTATGGAGTTGGGACTTCCAACCAGGTCGCGCGCATGCTGAGCATCTCGTTTGCCGATTATGATTGTGCCCAGCGGGTGAGATCGCTCCTGAGGGAACTTGATGCTAAGTTTGACGTGATCGAAAAGCCAATCGATCGTACGGGGAACGGCGGTATATGCGGAGCAGCATGACAAAACTGCGTTCCACAAAAAAGTTCGAGATTGTGCTTGACTCCAATAAGCTAAAGTGGTTTTATATGTCTTGCGCTGCGGCGTTACCTCAGCTGGATAGAGGGTCTGACTACGAATCAGAACGTCATAGGTTCGAATCCTATACGCCGCACCAATCGAACTTGAAGCCTCCGGCAACGGGGGCTTTTCTTTTATGCCGCCACCGCATGGATTCGAACCTCGGTCGAGGCGCGGGCGTAAAGAAAACGCGGAGCGTTTTTAGCCCGCGGGCGAGCCCGCCGGCAGGCGGGCGAAGCCGGTGCGCATCCGCGCAGCGGATGCGCGGAATCCTATACGCCGCACCAATTGAAATCGAAAGCCTCCGGTAACGGGGGGGCTTTTCTTTTTAAGGCAGACGTCGCATGGATTCGAACCTCGGTCGAGGCGCGAACAGCCTGACCACCACTTCGTAAAAATTTTTTTTCAAATTGTCGCTTGACCCATCGGGGGGCTCGCGTGCATAATAGTCCGTGCGTTGCGGCGTTACCTCAGCTGGATAGAGGGTCTGACTACGAATCAGAACGTCATAGGTTCGAATCCTATACGCCGCACCAATTGAATTTAAAGCTCCCGGCAACGGGGGCTTTTCTTATATGGGAGCATTGCGGAGATTCGAACCTCGGTCGAGGCGCGAGCGTCAAGAAAACGCGGAGCGTTTTCAGCGAGCGGGCGAGCACGCCGGCAGGCGGGCGAAGCCGGCGCGGATCCGCGCAGCGGATGCGCGGAAATACGCCGCACCAATTGATTTTAAAGCTCCCGGCAACGGGAGCTTTTCTTATATCGCGATGCGTCGAAAATCGCATCAAGTGGTCTAAATGAGTAAAAATCAAATTCAATAACTTTTTTTGAAAAACTCTTGACCTTTATTCAGTCCATGTGCATAATAATCAACAAGTCGCGGCGTTACCTCAGCTGGATAGAGGGTCTGACTACGAATCAGAACGTCATAGGTTCGAATCCTATACGCCGCACCATTTGAACTTAAAACCTCCGGCGACGGGGGCTTTTCTTTTATGGAAACACCCCATGGATTCGAACCTCGGTCGAGGCGCGAGCGTGAAGCGGACGCGGAGCGTCCGTAGCGAGCGGGCGAGCGCGCCGGCAGGCGGGCGAAGCCGGTGCGGATCCGCGAAGCGGATGCGCGGAATCCTATACGCCGCACCAATTGAACTTGAAGCCTCCGGCAACGGGGGCTTTTCTTTTATGTCGCCGCTGCATGGATTCGAACCTCGGTCGAGGCGCGGGCGTGAAGCGGACGATTTCCTGTCGACTCGTGTAAGATTCCGAGTAGGTGTCGCGGCCCATCCGCGACCACTCTTTCTCTCAACGACCGATCAGGGTGATATTTCGTGGCAGAGCGTCCGACATACAAGCTCAGGTTTCTCGATCCCAAGAAGCGCTTTCCGGCGATGCCCGAGCAGCCTGCGGGACGCTCATATGGCGTGGTCTGGAAACTCTTTGGCGAGGATCAGCATGAATCTTGTTATGTCGTCGAGTTCGTTGGCAAAAGTCATGTGTCGCTTTTGGGCTACGTAAGCGTTTCGGGTGAGGTGTACAAGGTGGACCGCCCCGTCAGCGAGGCTCCGCTGCCCAACGATCCCGACATGGAACTGGTCCTTGACGAGTCGGATTCCGGTATTGGTGAGATTATGGTAAGGGAGGCCAACGGTGCAATGCGCGCGTGCGCGCAAACTGCCGGCTCTCCCGAAGGCCCCATGCGCGAGCAATCCGACCACGAGACATGGAATTCGATCCGCGCCCTTCCTTACGGCGAGTTCATGGCATCGATGTTCCTGCGCTACGTGATATTCGCTGACTCCGAAAATGCCATTGCGAGCACGGCGAACGCCGGCGGACTCGACGAGGGTATGCAAAATGTTGTCGACAAGATCAAGCTCGTAAAGTTGCCCGAGCCGGTCGAGGTGTTTTTGGGCTTTAACACGGCACCGCTCCCCGATGCTATCGAGACGCTGCTTTACCGCGTTGACCATGCCGAGAATCCGAGCGGTATCGAGCGTTATGCCGCCGCCCTTATGAGCGAAATTGACTTGCCCCGCCTGCGCACCATCGCTGCCAAGTCCGAGATGAGCTTGGCTCGCATTGATCGCTCAAAGCTTTTCTATCTCAACTTTGATCGCAGCCTGCTGGACCAGGACGAGATTGACATGCTGCTTGCAATAGAGTGCCGTCTCAACCGCCTTTCCGGCATCCTTGAGCGCATCGGGGCTGGATTGGCCCCCGCGGCATCCTCGCCGAGCCTTGAGGGCTGTGCACTCTTTGATTCGTGGCATATCGCCAAGACGACCAACGATGTTCCCCGACTGCTCGATACGGCCTCGAGCGATAACCCGTGGGGCAAACCGGGTACGGTGGCTTGCCAGCCGGGCGGTGAGTGGGATGTGCGTACCCGCTTCGCGCGTATTGTCGAGGCACTTAACGTGGTCACGCGGCTCGACTATACCTATCGAGCAAACGTTGCCGAGGGGATTATGCTCGTTCGGTTTGGGCAGTCTGTCGTTGATGCCATGCCGCAACGTGAATACGATGCTCAAGATGACGCCTGGCACGAGCTGGACGAGGACACACGCGCGATTTGGGCCGCGGAGCACGATGCGCGCGTGGCACTCACGCTTGCGGCAGCGTGTTTTGCCGCGGGCACCTGCATCACGCGCTGCTATGTGCAGATTGCTGCTCCCCGACAGTGAGCAGGGCGAGCGCGTTGTTGCAACGTATTTCTTTGGGCGCGCGGCCTATCTGGCCGATTGCGTGCCTGTCGCCAAGGATCTTGAGAGCATGGACATGGACGATGTGCCGTGCAAGCGTGTGCTTGAGGCGTATGAGTCAACCGCTCCGGAGACGATTGAGCCTGCGGAGGTTCATGCTCGTCCGCGTGATGACCATCGCACGCTGCCGCCGGCGCTGCGCGATCTGCTGCTTGCCGATACGGCTGACGAGTTGGAGGTCATGGAAGAGGACGACGACCCATACGTGGCCCGTGTTGTTGAATTGCGCGAGCAGGCAAAAGTCGACCGTACAGGTGCTTTTGAAGGCTTTTCCCGTCTTGTCGAGGAGTTGGAGGCTAAGTGCGCCGTCGCCGAGCTTTTGGCGACAGGTCCGGTTCAAACGCAGTTTTGCGATAACCAGCTGGTGCGCATGGTGCTACCGGTGTTGGAAGAAGACCGCTCTGTGCGAATCCTTCGTGCGCCCGATGCGCTGTACTTTGCCCAGCACGAGATCTGCAGCTTTTACGCCGAGCAAGAGGACTTTGAACGAGCGTTGCCCGAGGTGCGCCATCTTTACGATCTGGCTCGCTCGTCCATGCAATCGCACTTTGCGCTCATCAACGTGCTTGCGCGTCTGGAGCGCTTTGACGAGATTATCGAGGTGGCGCGCCACGGCCTACGTATTGCCAGCGATCGTTCTGCAATCGGCTACCTGTTCTATCGCTTGGCGTTTGCCTATTGGAATTGCGATCAGCTCGACCTGGCGCTGGCTTGTTACCGTCTGGTGCCGCGCGGCGAGGAGTCGGGCAGCAGCGCGCTGGAAGAAATGCAGGGCCTTATGAACGAGATGGGCGTCAGCGAGCCTCCGACGTTCGAGGAAGCGGTCGAGACCATCCGCAAGGCTGGACTCGAGCTGCCGCCAGTGTCCGCCGTGACGAATCAGCTGGCAGATGCCGCTGTTCAACTGGTCGACAACGGCTTCTTTTTCCTGGCACGCGGTTGCATCTTCCAAATGTGGCGCACCATGGGCAACGACGAGCTCGGCTCCCTCAACCGCTCGCTGGGGTAGGCGAAGCCTCCAAGGAGGAAAGGATGCTAGGCAATTAGAAAATTTCCTCTTGCCCATCCTTGGCTGTTTGGTTACTATAGAACGGCTGTTACGGAGAGCTGACCGAGAGGCCGAAGGTGCTCGCCTGCTAAGCGAGTATGCCCCAAAAGGGCATCTGGGGTTCGAATCCCCAGCTCTCCGCCAGTATGACTTGAAAGAAGGGTCCCATTTGGGGCCCTTTTTTAGTTGAACCACGTTAGCTGGGGATTCGAACCCTCAAAAAAGGAGGCATCCTTTCGGACGCCTCCTTTCAGTGGGCTGATTATTCTTGCACTCTACATCTCAGGAGCCTTGGCGACGGTCTCGCTCTCTGCCGCAAGTGGGCGGTTGTCGATGCGGCGGCCCAGGCGGTCGAGCTTCACAAGGAGCCATTCAATGGGATTCGGCCCTGTGCCTTCCTCGTCGGCAACCAGGTCCATGACGGCGACCTTGGTGCCGTCCTGCTTGAGCGTAACGCTGCCTACCTTGTCGCCAACATGCACCGTGCCCGAAAGGTCATCGTAGCTAACTTTTTCGGTCACTTCGCCGGCGAGTGAGAACACCGTTGCCTGTGCGGTGGGGTCGGCGAGCGTGGCGTCGATCGTCTTGTCCGTCCAATCTGTCTGGCTAATGCGTGCCATAAGCGGGTTGCCGTTGGCGGTCTTTTCCTGCGTGTTGGCGATTGCGACCGTCACCTTGTGACCGTAGTACCAATTGGCAAGGGTGGCGGTATCGGTAAAGCGCTGATCGGTGGTGGTGGAGTTCAAAATAACGGTGTAGATCTCGTCGCCGTCGCGGTTGTAGGCGCTCGTAAAGCAATAGCCCGCGTCGTCGGTGGTGCCGGTCTTGCCACCGATGTTGCCATCTTGATCCAGCAAATAGTTATGCGTGTCCATGGAATGCGAATGGTCGGTGCCGTCGGCGCCCGTGACCTCGATCCAGGAATCCTCGCTCGCTACGACCTCGCGGATCGTGTCGTTTTTCATGGCCTCCTGCATCATCAGCGCTACGTCGTGTGCGGTTGAGTGCATATTGCCAGCCCACTCATCAAAGTCCAGACCGTGCGGATTCTCAAAAAGAGTTCCCGTGCAGCCGAGCTTCTTAGCGCGCTCGTTCATGGCCTTCACAAATGTGGCCTCGGCGTCTTTGGTCTTAGGGTCGATCTTCTTGCCCACATATTCGGCGAGCACGATGGCGGCGTCGTTGCCCGAGGGAATCATCAGGCCGCGCAGCGCCTGCTCCACGGTAAGCTCGTCGCCTTCGAGCAAGCCGGCGGTCGAATTACCCACGGTGGCTGCGGCGTTGCTCACCGTGACCTTCTCGTCCATCTTGCAATTCTCGACGGTTAGGATTGCGGTCATGACCTTGGTGATCGAGGCAATCTTGACCTGCTCATCGGCGCCGCGGGCATAGTAGACGGTACCGTCTTTGCCCATGACGAGGGCATTGGTCGCATCGATATCGGGCAGGTTTTCGGCCGTGATGCCGCGCGCATCGGCGGTTTTGCCGCAAACATTGTCGGTCGTGAGCACTTGGGCGCCGGCGACGGTGGGCGCGCCAGCGGCAAGGGCGATAGCGCAGACAAAGCCGGCGGCAAGCTGGGCTGAGCGCTTTGCAAAAGAGGTGAGGGACTTCACGGATTTCGCTTTCGACGGGATGGTCTCTTCTGGAACTAGAGTATATCGTTTGCCGGCGTCGGCGATCATCGCGTGCGTGCGTGGCCCACATCCGCTCCCGAACGGGCACAAGGGTGCTTAAGGCCGACTTAATCACCCACGCTTGTTGTGTGTGGCGTGCGTCGCCTCGGGCATAATGGAGCGCGAGAGGAGTACGCATGAACGAGCGCATACTGGTAGTTGATGACGAGAAGGCCATCGCCGACTTGGTTGGTATCTACCTTACAAAAGAGGGCTTTGATGTCCAGATTGCCTATAGCGGGGCCGATGCTGCCAAGGCAATCTTGGAGCAGGAGTTCGATCTGGCGCTGCTGGATGTCATGCTGCCCGATATCGATGGATTTGAGCTGCTGCGTACGATCCGTTCCAGCCATACCTATCCTGTGATTATGCTGACGGCGCGCGATGCCCAGCAAGACAAGATCGAGGGCCTTTCGCTTGGCGCGGACGATTACGTGGTCAAGCCGTTCCGCCCGCTGGAGCTCATCGCGCGTGTGCACGCTCAGCTTCGCCGCTACACCAGCTACGGTAGCCGTGCGCAGGCGGCCGAGTCGCCGACCATTCAGCTCGACGGCCTCGAGATCAACCGCGACGCTCGTTCCGTGACGGTGGACGGTGCGCCGGTACGCCTCACACCCACCGAGTATTCAATCTTGCTGTATCTGGTCGAGCATCGCGGCAGCGTGGTGGCCGTGGAGGACCTGTTCCGCGCGGTGTGGAACGAGGGCTTTATGCCCGGCTCCAACAATACGGTGATGGTGCACATTCGCCACTTGCGCGAAAAGATCGGCGACGACGCACAAAAGCCGCGCTTTATCAAAAACGTCTGGGGCGTCGGCTACATAATCGAATAACGCTTTTCGCTTGTGAGGATCTTGATATGACAAAAGACGATAGACAAGCGTTCGAGGTGCCCGATCGACTCTTTGAATACGTGAGGTCGGTCGTCGACAATCGCGCGCTTGCAACGGTGCTGCTCTTTTTGCTGACCCTGCTGCTGATTGGCATTGATAACATCGCTGGAATCTTGGCGGTGCTGCTTGTCGGCTTTTTGCTGATCGATCGATTTGAGATCGTGCGCCGCTGCATGGTGATTGGCGGCGCCGCGTGGGCCATGACGTTGGCGATTGGCGCCATGGCGCTCGGCGGCATCGAAGGGCCGGTGCTGTTCGATGCCGGCTTTGTATTCAACATGCTTGGCTTTGTGCTGGCGCTTGCCGCGTGCGTGCTGTTCTTGTGTGGCCGCGCCCTGTACTACCAGGGCTACGAACAGGGCGAGCAGCATGCCGATTGTGTGCTGGCCGCTCGTATTCAAGATCGCCTGATCGATCACCCCGACACCTTGGGACAACATCGACGGCGACTTCTTGGAGGTCGAGGGCGTCCTTAACCGCGTGCGTGACCGTGAGCGCAAGGTGCAGCAAGCTCTGCGTGACGAGTCGCATCGCAAGGACGATCTGGTCACGTACTTGGCACATGACCTACGCACCCCGCTTGCCAGTGTGGTGGGCTATCTTTCGCTGCTGCTGCAAGAGGCTCCTGAGCTGCCGGTTGAGCAACGTGCGCACTTTACGGGCGTGGCGCTCGACAAGGCGCACCGGCTCGATACGCTCATCGAAGAGTTCTTCGATATCACGCGCTTTGACTTCCACGATATCGTGCTCACGCGCGGCTATGTTGATCTGGGGTTGCTGCTGGCTCAGGTGGCTGACGAGTTCTATCCCATCCTCAACGAGCAGCATAAGGAAGTCCAAGTTGATATTCGCGAGGACCTGACGGTGCTCGTGGATGGCGACAAGATGGCTCGCGTGTTCAACAACATCATGAAAAACGCCGTCGCCTATAGCTATGAGGGCTCGACTATCACGATTGAGGCCGGGCGCCAAGACGATGGCGGCGTGCGCGTGCGCTTTATCAATCAGGGCGATCCCATCCCTGAGGCAAAGCTCAAGGTGATCTTTGAGAAGTTCTATCGCCTGGATGCGGCGCGTGCGACCAATCGCGGCGGCGCTGGACTGGGGCTTGCCATCGCCAAGGAGATCGTCGCGGCACACGGCGGTACCGTTGCATGTGAATCGACGCCCGAACACACGATATTCACCATCGAGCTGCCCGCCGCATAGCCAGCGTGCCCCTTACAAACACTTGACAATGCGCTCACGTGCATATGAGCCGCGATTCCTACTATCGATACTGCTGAATTGATATCGATGTGGAGGTATGCGGTATGACGGCTGCTGCGGCTGTGGAGCCCACGGAGCTTGAAGAACTCATGAAAGCGCAGGCCGAGGCCGCGCGCGAGCGCGAGGTTGGGGATGCGACTCGCCCCACGGCAGAGGATCTTGCCGCCTCGCCGACGCGCATCGACGTCGAGGGCCTCGACCTGTTCTATGGCGACCATCATGCGCTCAAGGACGTGAATATCAAGATCCGCGACAAGCAGATCACCTCGTTTATCGGGCCTTCGGGCTGCGGAAAGTCCACGTTGCTGCGCTGCTTTAACCGCATGAACGACGGCATCAAGGATTGCCGCATCGAGGGCAAGATTGCGCTCGATGGTCAAGATATCCTGGGCGATTACGACATCTGCCGTTTGCGCCAGCGCGTGGGCATGGTGTTCCAGCGCCCCAACCCGTTTCCCATGAGCATCTACGACAACGTCGCGTATGGTCCGCGCGGCATGGGTGTGCGCGATCGCGCTGTGCTGGATGAGCTGGTCATGGACTCCCTTCGTCGCGCTGCGCTATGGGATGAGGTCAAGGACAAGCTCAAAGAGTCGGGCCTGGGTCTTTCGGGTGGACAGCAGCAGCGCCTGTGCATCGCCCGCGCACTTGCCGTGCAGCCCGACATTCTGCTGATGGACGAGCCGACCTCGGCGCTCGACCCCGTGTCGACGCTCGTGGTGGAGCAGCTGGCCTGCGATCTCAAGGAGGAGGCATGTACGCTCGTGGTCGTTACGCACAATATGCAGCAGGCAGCGCGTATCTCCGACTCGGTCGCGTTTTTCTTGCTGGGTGAGTTGGTGGAGCACGCGCCCACCGCGCAACTCTTCAAGAATCCGACCGATCCGCGCACGGCGGATTATTTGACGGGACGTTTTGGCTGATACCATCTAGTAAAGGTACCTTTAGGGTTAAGATGCGGTCATGCCGGCCGCAAAGGGGTTCAACATGATCTATTACGTCGAGGACGATGACAACATCAGGGATTTGACGGTCTATGCACTGCGCAAACAGGGAATCGAGGCCGAAGGCTTTTCGTGCGATGGCGAGTTTAAGGCCGCCGTGGCGCGACGGGTACCCGATGCCGTCCTGCTCGACATCATGCTGCCCGATACCGACGGTTTGGCAAATTATGCGTCGCCTGCGTGCCGACCGTCTGACGGCGATGGTGCCCATCATGATGCTTACCGCCAAGGACACCGAGCTCGACAAGGTGATGGCGCTCGATGGCGGTGCCGACGATTACCTGACTAAGCCGTTTTCGCTCATGGAGCTTGCGAGCCGCTGCCGCGCACTGCTGCGTCGCGGCGGCATGGTCAAGCAGGCAAGCGATGTGCTCAGCGTGGGCGACATCGTGCTCTCGCCCAGCCATCGCGAGGTGACCGTTGCCGGCGAGCCGCTTAAGCTCACCCTACGCGAGTTCGACCTGCTCGAGTACCTCATGCGTAAGCCCGGCGTGGTCTTTACCCGCGAGTCGTTGCTGCAGAGCGTGTGGGGCTGGGACTTCGACGGCGGTTCGCGCACCGTTGACGTGCACGTGCAGACGCTTCGCCAAAAACTGGGCGAGCATGCCAGCGCCATCGAGACCGTGCGCGGCGTGGGCTACCGCTTGGCCGAGCCTTCTGCCGGTGATGGTGCCGAAGGTGACGACATTGCGGCCACCGCATCGGAGGAGTAACCCGTGGTCTTCGCCCTCCAGGGAAAACATACGCTGTCGCACCGCGTTTTTGTGACGATCTTTGTCTGTGCCACGGCGGTTATCGTGGCGTTTACGGTGCTGGGTGCGTTCTTTGTGCAAAACACCTTGGCGGATGCCACGAGTGCCAATCTGGCGCAGGAAACCGAGCTCATTGCTGCCGCCCTCGACGAGCAGCAGGAGCCCATCCCGTTCTTGCGTAGCCTCGATCGCGAGGACTTGCGCATCACGCTGATTAACAAGGATGGATCGGTTGCCTACGACAACGAGGCGTCGCCTTCCACACTGCCCAACCATGGCGATCGCCCCGAGGTCATCGAGGCCTTTGAGAGTGGTTTGGGTTCCGCGGAGCGCGCAAGCTCTACGCTCGACGAGATTATGCTGTATCGCGCCGTCGCCCTTGATAACGGCCAGGTTGTCCGCTTGGCGCAGGCCCAGCCTGGCGTTGCGGCGATTTTGCTGTCGATGGTGGCGCCGATGCTGCTTATCGCAGCAGCGGGTGCGGTACTCTCGTTTTTTATGGCGCGCCGCGAGTCCCGTGCCATCATCGCGCCGTTGCAAGAGGTGGATTTGGACCATCCACGCCGTAGCTATGAGCACGCCTATGCCGAGATGGTCCCCATGCTTGAGCGTATCGAGTCGCAGCGCCAGGAGCTCAAGCGCCAAATGGCGGTGCTAGCGGACAACGACCGTATGCGCCGCGAGTTCACGGCGAATATCACTCATGAGCTCAAGACGCCGCTTACGGCGATTTCGGGCTATGCCGAGCTCATCGCAAACGGCATGGTCGAGGGCGAGGACGACCTGCGCAACTTTGTCGGTCGCATCTATCGTGAGGCGGGCCGTTTGGCGGCGCTTGTCAACGACATCCTTACGCTGTCTAACTTGGACGAGGCCGAGCGTGCAACTGAGGGCGAGGCGGTGCCCATTGGGTCCACGGAGCCTATTGAGCTCTCGCGTGCCATCTACGCGGTTGAGCAGCGTCTTGAACAGGTCGCCCGTCAGGCGAATGTGACGATAAGTCATGAGACCAAGTCTGTGGTCATCGAAGGCGTGTCGCGCTTGATCGACGAGCTCATCTATAATCTGGCAAGCAACGCCATCCGCTACAATCGACCCGGCGGTACGGTTACGCTGCAGTGCGGCACCAACGACGAAGGCCATCCGTTCCTTGCGGTCGCCGACACGGGAATCGGTATCGCGCCTGAAGAACAGGGCAAGGTATTTGAGCGGTTCTATCGCGTGGACAAGAGTAGGTCCAAGGCACGCGGCGGAACCGGTCTGGGGCTTTGCCATTGTCAAGCATGCGGCCCTGTATCATCACGCCACGCTCGATCTGTCGAGCGAGTTGGGCGTGGGAACCACCATTACGGTGACGTTTCCCATACAGCAGGACGAGCCATTCGCATAGCGATACAACATAGATATTGACGTAGACGCCGCATTTGACTTTCGGGTGCGGCGTTGTTGTGCAATTTTACGATTGCTTCCGACATTTTTACAGGAGAGCCTGTTTCTTATGTATAGAGTTTGGTCTCGGTAAAAAGATGCGATAACATACGGACAGTTTTGTCAATCCGAACTGGGGAAATGAAAGGCAAGCTGCATGACCCTTCTCGAACTGTTCCAGCTGCTCAAAAAGCACCTTCAGCTGGTCATCGCCCTTCCGGTGGTCTGCGCGATCGCCATGGGCATCGTGTCCTTCGTTGCGATGGACAACACCTACACCGCGACGACGAGCATGTACATTCTCGCTAAGACCGACGATAGCGGTCAGATGAGCTACAACGATCTCTCGGCGAGCCAGATGCTTTCCAACGATATCGCCACGCTGCTGGATAGCGATAGCGTTAAGAGCGGCGCAGCCAATGAACTGGGCCTCACCGATCTGGATGACTACAAGGTGTCTGTTTCCTCCGAGACCACCACGCGGGTCATTACGCTTTCGGATTTTACCGGCACCGATGCCAAGGAGACGGCTGAGGTCGCAAAGGCCATAGCTAGCTCGGTGAGTACGGTCGCTCAGAACGTCGGCGCTGCCCAGAGCATCAACGTTATCGACGAGGCTAAGACCCCCGAAGCCCCCAGCGGCCCCAAGCGCACGCTGTATATTGCCGTCGCGTTCCTCGCCGGTATCTTTATCGCAGTCGCCTATGTCGTTTTGGCAGACATGCTCAATACCCGCATCCGCGGTGCCGAAGAGGCGGAAGAGCTCCTGGGCATTCCGTTGTTGGCCGAATTCCGGCTATGAAAGGTGGTAAATAGGCATGGCTAAGGCAAAGAACACCGATAAGCTCGTTGTACAGAATGCCGCCAAGACCCTTCTGGCCAACATCCGCTTTGCGAGCGTGGACGACCCCATTCGCACCATCACCGTTACCTCCTCGATTCCCAACGAGGGCAAGTCTACGGTTTCCATTAACCTTGCTCAGGCAATCGCCACGAGCGGCAAGTCCGTGCTCCTGGTCGAGGCCGATATGCGCCGCAGGTCCCTTTCCGATATGCTCGGCGTTCGTTCGCGCGGCGGACTCTATGCGGTCCTTTCCGAGCAGATCTCCATTGACCAGGCAATTGTCGAGACGGGTCAGAAGAACTTCTACTTCCTCGATGCCGAGCCGCACATTCCCAATCCTGCCGACATCATCGTCTCTCACCGCTTTGCCAAGCTGGTAAAGGCGCTGTCCGCCAAGTTCCAGTACGTCATCTTTGATGCTCCCCCGGTCGGCACCTTCATCGATGCTGCCGAGATCGCAAGTCTGACCGACGGCACGCTGTTCGTGGTGCGTGAGGATTTCACCAAGCGCGAGGAGGCGCTCAACGCCATCGGTCAGCTTAAAAAGTCCGAGAAGGTCAAGCTCATCGGTACCGTTATGAACTACTGCGAGACCGAGACCAGCGAGTACTACTACTCCTACTACACCAAGGACGGTAAGAAGGTGAAGAAGGGCTCCGACGATCAGGGGACTTCCAAAAAGGGCATCTTCACCAACCGAGCAAACGTTTAGTTGATTAAGGCTGACCTATGCGTGACATTCATTGCCATATCTTGCCGGGTGTAGACGACGGCGCCGCCGATCTCGATGAGAGCTTGGCGATGCTCGAGGCTGCCAAGCGGGCCGGTGTAACCAGAATTGTTTGCACTCCTCACTGCCGTGATCCCTATTTTGATTACGACAAGATGTGGGATGCCTTTGAGCTGCTGCGCGATAACGCTGACGGTTTTCCGCTCCAGATGGGCTTCGAGGTCAACCATCGAAAGCTCGTTGAGCTTGGTATCGATGCCGCGGAGCACTTGCATTTCGATGGGACCAACGAGTTTCTGCTCGAGCTTTCGACGCATGCCGATGCGTATGCGTTTAGAGAGTACGAGAACACGATTTACGATTTGCAGTGCCGTGGCTACCAGGTGATCATCGCTCATCCTGAGCGCTATCGTGCGGTTCAAAAGGATGTAAGCGTGGCGGAGCGCCTGGTCGATATGGGCTGCAAGCTGCAGGCTTCGGCGGACTTTATTGCCGGCGGTCGCTTTGGTCGCGAGAAAAAGCCGGCACAGCGCCTGTTCGATCAGAACCTGTACAGCTTCATCGCGAGCGATGCCCATAACGTGGGTCATTACGACTGCCCTGGCGAAGGCTCGTGCGAAGTTTAGCGTGCGCGGAGCTCATTTTCGCTAAAATCTGTCCCTAACTTTCGCATTGAATGAAAGGGCAGCCATGGATATCCAACTTAAGACGGGATGCTTTGATGACGCGGCGTTGGTGCGCCGCGTCGTTTTTATGGACGAGCAGGGCTACGAGAATGAGTTCGACGCTATCGACGAGGATCCGAACTGCATTCATGTGACGCTCTATGTAGACGGCGAGCTTGCCGGTTGCTCGCGCGTGTTTCCCGAAGAGCTTGAGCGCGCGGCTGACGCAGAGGCTCCGGTGTTGCCGGCGTGCGACTTAGACGAAGGCGTCGCGGCGGGGGAGACCTACATTATGGGGCGCGTCGCCGTGCTGCCGGCTATGCGTCGTCGCGGACTGGCGAGTGCGATCGTCGAGGCCAGTGCTTCGTGTGCACGCGATGCCGGCGCTAAGCTTATTAAGCTGCATGCGCAGGGAATACGTGTTGCCGCTCTATGCAAAGGCGGGCTACACGCAAATTGCCCCGGTAGATTACGAAGACGAGGGCCAGCCCCATGTCTGGATGGCCAAGCGCGTAGATGGCAGATAGGGACGTTCCTTTTCTGCCGGCAGTTGGGGACGCTCCTTGGCATCCGCCGCACGGTCGTTTCAACATACAGTTTTTCGATTCCGTATGTATATATGCGCGCTAATGGGTTATAAAATCTAAGTCTGAACATAGCAGGTCTGCGATGCGGCTCGGGCGACCGGGCCGTTTTTGCGGACGGGGGTAGCGCGAAAGGACTGCACATGCGTCAATTTAAGACCGAGAGCAAAAAACTGCTCGACCTCATGATCAACTCCATCTACACCAATAAGGAAATCTTCCTGCGCGAGCTTATCTCTAACGCGAGCGACGCTGTCGACAAGCTCAACTTTAAGAGCCTGCAGGACCCGAGCGTCAAGATCGACCAGAGCGACCGACCATTCGCGTCTCCTTTGATAAAGACGCCCGCACCATTACCATCTCGGATAACGGCATTGGCATGACCGCCGAGGAGCTCGAGCGCAATCTGGGCACCATCGCCCATTCCGGCTCCGAGGAGTTTAAGACCGAGAACGCCGAGCAGCAGGGCTCCGATGTCGACATCATCGGCCAGTTTGGCGTGGGCTTCTACTCAGCCTTTATGGTCGCCAGCCATGTGAAGGTCGTCAGCCGCGCCTATGGCGAGGATGTCGCCCATGTGTGGGAATCCGACGGTCTTGAGGGCTACACCATCGAGGACGGCGAGCGCGCCGAGCACGGTACCGATGTCATCCTGACGCTGCGCGAGAACGAGAAGCTCGATGCCGACGGCGAGGCCGAGACCTACGATCGCTTCCTGACCGAGTGGGGTCTCAAGAGCCTGATTCAGCAGTACAGCAACTATGTGCGCTACCCGATTCAGATGATGGTGTCCAAGAGCCGCCAGAAACCCAAGCCCGAGGACGCCGGCGACGATTACAAGCCCGAGTACGAGGACTACCAGGAGCTGAGACCGTCAACTCCATGACGCCGATCTGGAAAGAAGCGCAGCTCCGATGTCGAGCAGAAGGACTACGACGAGTTCTACAAGTCCACGTTCCACGACTTTGACGATCCTGCGCGCACCATCAGCTTCCACGCCGAGGGCACGCTCGAGTATGACGCCCTGCTGTTTGTGCCGGGACGCGCGCCGTTCGATCTGTACAGCAAGGACTACGAGAAGGGCCTGTCGCTCTACAGCTCCAACGTCCTGATTATGGAGAAGTGCGACGACCTGCTGCCCGACTACTACAACTTTGTCCGCGGCGTCGTGGACTCGCCGACGTGTCGCTTAACATCTCGCGCGAGACGCTGCAGCAGAACCGTCAGCTCAAGGCCATTGCCAAGCGTGTCGAGAAGAAGATCACCGCTGACCTTGAGGATATGCGTGACAACGACCGCGAGGCCTATGAGAAGTTCTTTGAGAACTTTGGTCGCGGTCTTAAGTACGGCATCTACTCGAGCTATGGCATGAAGGCCGATGAGCTCGCCGACCTGTTGCTGTTCTGGTCTGCCAAGGAACAGAAGATGATTACCCTGGCCGAGTATGCCAAGGGCATGCCCGAGGATCAGAAGGCCATCTACTACGCCGCCGGCGATTCGCGTGAGCGCTTGGCCAAGATGCCCGTGGTAAAGGGCGTGCTCGACCGCGGCTATGACGTGCTGCTGCTGACGCAGGATGTGGATGAGTTCACGTTCCAGGCCATGCGTGAGTACGTTGCCGCCGATATGCCCAAGATCTACGAGGACGATGCTGCCCGCGAGGCTGCCGAAAAGGCCGTGGCCGATGGTGCCGAGCCCGAGGTCGAGGATCGTCATCTGGAGCTCAAGAACGTCGCGACCGGTGATCTTGACCTGGCGACCGAGGACGAGAAGAAGGAGGCCGAGGACGCCACCAAGGAGAACGAGGATCTCTTTAGCGCAATGAAGGAGGCGCTCGGTGACAAGGTCGAGAAAGTTGCCGTCTCCGCGCGCCTGACCGATGCCCCCCGCCTGCATCACCACCGAGGGCCCGCTTTCGCTCGAGATGGAGAAGGTGCTCCAGAAGGGTCCCGAGGGCGCGCCCGACGGCATGCCCAAGAGCCAGCGCGTGCTCGAGCTCAACGCCAAGCACCCGGTCTTTGACAAGCTTGTCGCTGCCCAGAAGGCAGGCGACGCCGACAAGATCAAGCAGTACTCCGGTCTGCTCTATGACCAGGCTCTGCTCGTCGAGGGCATCCTGCCCGAGGACCCCGTTGCCTTCGCGGCAGCTGTCTGCAACTTGATGTTAGGTAGTTACGCGGTTTTACCAAACCGCGTAACGGCTCGACGCTGCCCTCAGTTCCGCCGTTCTAACGAACGGCGGACCAGTCGACGCTGCGCGGGCGCCAGAGCGACAACTTGTCATTCAAAGAGGACGGCATGACCAGAAGGTCTATGCCGTCCTCTTTCATGCCAATTTGTTCGCTCTGGCGCCCGCTCGCTGGCATTGCTAAAACATCGATGTTACCGTGGTCCAAACTAGTCGTTGGGGGCGTTCTTGTTTGACTAGTCGTTTAAGAACGTCCCCGATGACTATTTGAATTGCTAATTTGTGCGGGTTGTGGTTTTGTGACCTGCTGAAATTAAAGATACTGTACAACTGTACGCTAACTCATCTTCGTAGTATATTGCTACCCGCAAAACTCAATACCATTGTGCTCTGAGACGCTAAAGCGCCTACGTACAATGGTTATCGATAGTACGATTCGATTCAACGACAGGATGGATGGTCCAAGCGTGAGTCTCGGCAGCAAACTATCCAATGCAAAGGTGTCCTTTGCGATATTTAAGCGCGACATTAAGCGACTGCTTGTGAACCCCGTCGCCTTGGTGGTTACCCTCGGCGTGTGCGTTATTCCCTCACTGTATGCCTGGTACAACATCGTGGCCAACTGGGATCCGTACGGAAATACCCAGGGTATCAAGATTGCCATCGCCAACAACGATCGGGGCACCCAAAACGACTTGGTGGGCGAGCTCAACGCGGGTGACCAGGTCGTCGATCAGCTCAAGGAGAACGATCAGTTGGGCTGGACCTTCGTCGATTCGTCGGCCGATGCCAAAGAGGGCGTCGAGAGCGGGGAGTACTATGCGGCCATCGTGATTCCCAAGAACTTCTCCGACAATCTCGTCTCGATGCTCGACGGCAATTACCATCAGCCGAAGCTCACCTATTACGTCAACGAGAAAAAGAGCGCCATTGCGCCCAAGGTCACCGATACCGGTGCAAACACCATCGAGGGGCAGATCAACTCGGAGTTTGTCTCCACGGTGGGCGAGACCGTCGCGGGCATTGCCAAAGATGCTGGCATCGACCTTAAAGACAAGGCAACCCAGACTCAGGATTCGTTGGCAAGTTCGGTGTCCGAGGCATCCGATACCTTGGGCGAGGTGCGCGATTCGATTGGCGACATGAATGACGCCATCGATAAGACGAGTGGTGCTATCGCCTCGGCTGATGCGGCACTTGCCGGCCTGCAGGGTCAGGCGCCGTCACTGACGCAGGCGATCTCCCAGGGCAATGACCTGCTGGGCGAGGCCCGCGCCACGGCGGGCAACTCTGTCGCCTCGCTCTCCAAGGCGCTCTCGGAGGGCAGCCTTGCGCTCACCAAGACGTCGGCCTCTGCGAACGCTGCCATCGGCAAGCTGACGGGCACGGTCACATCTACGACCACCCGTATCGACAACTCGCTCGAGTCTCTTCAAGCGACGATCGACCACAATAAGGCCGTTATCGGGCACTTGGAGGATTCTCGCCAATGACACGTCGACAGGTTCCAAGGAAATTGACGCGCGCATTGTATCGACCATCGATTTGCTCCGCGAGCAGAATGAAAAGCTTCAGAGCATCAAGGACGGTCTGTCTGCGCAGTCGAGCGCCATGGCGAATGACGCCGCGACTGTCTCGGGCGCCAGCGACGCTATCAATAACGCAATTCAGGCCGGTGCGACCAACCTTGGCCAGGCCCAAACGAACGGACCTGGGCCAAAGCGCGCTGCCGAAGGCCTCGAGCGCGCTCGATTCCTTTGCCGCCGTCTCGGGTGATCTGACGGGCATCGTGTCTGGCCTTACGCCTACTATTGCAAGTGCGCGTGGTACACTTTCGCAACTCAACGCTACGCTCGGTCAGGCCAAGACCACGCTGTCCCAGACCGATGCCTCGCTTGCCAAGGTCCAGGACAAGCTCGCAACCGCCGCCAACGACATCGCGGCGCTGCAGACCTCCGAGTCTATGGGCGAGCTGGCCCGACCTGATGGGCGTCGATGTCAATGACGTTGCAGACTTCATGGCATCTCCGGTCGAGCTGACCTCAAAGTCAATATATCCGGTCAAGAGCTTCGGCTCGGGCATTGCTCCTTTCTACACCAATCTGGCGCTGTGGGTGGGCGGTTACGTGCTCATCGCCATCTACAAGCTCGAGGTCGATCGCGAGGGCATTGGCAGCTTTACGGCGCGTCAGGGCTACTTCGGCCGTTGGATGCTCCTGGTGATCTTGGGCGCGCTCCAGGCCATCATCGTGACGGTGGGCGATCTGGTGATTGGCGTACAGTGCATCAACCCGCTGCTGTTCGTGCTGGGTGGCATCGCCATCTCGTTTACGTACGTCAACATCATCTATGCGCTGTCCACTACGTTTAAGCACATCGGCAAGGCGATTGGCGTCATTCTTGTCATCGTGCAGATCCCGGGTTCGTCGGGCATGTATCCCATCGAGATGATGCCCGGCTTCTTCCAATGGCTGCACTCCGCTGCTGCCCTTTACCTACGGCATCAATCTGCTGCGCGAGACGGTCGGCGGCATGTATTCGTTCAACTACCTGTTTAACCTGTGCATTCTGGGCGTGTTCTTGATCGTGGCGCTCTTTATCGGCTTGCAGCTGCGCCCGTTACTGCTCAACCTCAACCTTCTCTTTGATAAACAGCTTTCCACGACCGGTATGATGATCTGCGAGTCCAATGACCTGCCGCGCCAGCGCTACTCGCTGCGCACGGCCATGCGTGTCATGCTCGATTCCGATTCGTACCGTCGCGAACTGCTCGATCATGCGGTCGCCTTTGAACATCGCTACCCGTACTACATCAAGGGCGGTTTTGCCGCCGTGGTGGGCGTTCAGGTCCTGCTCTTTGTCCTGTCGACGGTTCTCGATATTGACAATAACGGCAAGATCATCCTGCTTGTCATTTGGATCATCTCGGTTATTGCCATCTGCGGCTGGCTTATCAATATCGAATATATTCGCGCGAGCCTCAATACCCAGATGCGCATCTCGGCGCTTTCGGATGAGGACCTGCGTCGCGAGATGCGCGAGCATACGGCCGCCATTCCTGCCGCCCGCCGCATGTTTGGCCTCAACGCCAGCGAGCGTGGTGCCAAGGGCGGCGATCAGTCCATGGGCCGCTTGCCGCATATAGGCTCGAACCATAAATCTCAGGACAGCGACAGCACAGCCACAAATGATGGAGATGCCACTCCGCTTGGCAAGCACTCCAAAGGAGGTGAGGCATAAATGAAGAACATCCTGCATCTGTTTAAGCGCGATGTCCAAAACGTGTCTCGCTCCGTCATCGGCTTGGTTGTCGTGATGGGCCTCATTATCGTACCGTGCCTGTACGCGTGGTTTAACATCGCCGGCAGCTGGGATCCGTACGGCAACACCGGCAATCTTAAGATCGCCGTGGTCAACACCGATGAGGGTTACGAGAGCGATTTGATCCCCGTCGAGGTTAACGTGGGCGAAAACGTGACCGCCACCCTACGCGGCAACGAGAGCTTCGATTGGGTTGTGCTCAACAATCGCGAAAAGGCTATCGAGGGCGTTAAATCGGGCGCATACTATGCGGCTGTCGTTATCCCCAAAACGTTTAGCGCTGACATGATGACGCTTTTCTCGACCGACGTGAAACACGCCGATATCGAGTTCTACGAGAATCAGAAGGCCAACGCCATTGGCCAGATCGTGACCGAGAAAGGGTCGAGTGCCGTCCAGAGCCAAGTCAACGAGACCTTTACCAAGACCATTACGACCATCGGTCTTAAAACCGTGTCCAGCCTGCTCGACTACATGAGCACCGATCAAGTGAGCAACTTTATCGCCAACCTGTCCTCGACGCTCGGCGATTCGGTCCAGGACCTGCGAGACGTTCAGGCCAGCGCAACGTCGCTTGCGGGCATTTTGAGCTCCACGTCCGATTCGCTGACGTCGGCGAGCGGCATGCTCAAGCAGACCGGTGCCGTCGATGAAGTCGACTAAGCAGCTGATGGAGCATGCCAAGAGCGGTATCGAGCGATTCCAAAGGAAGCGCTGAAGGACGCCAACGACGCCATCAACGCCGCGATTGACGGAAGCGCGGGCTCGTTTGACAACGTGTCCGCCGAGCTTGCGAAGGCATTTGATGCCGCGAATCAACATGTCGACCTTACAGTGTCCCAGCTCAACGATGCCGCGGCGGCGCTCAACACGCGTGCCGACGATATCGACGCCACGGCCGACCAGCTCCGCAGCTTTGCCGATCAGGTGACTGACGAAAAGCTCCAGGGACAGCCTCAAGTCTGTGGCAACATCGCTGAGCAGAATCGCGGTGGAGTATCGCAATAATGCCAAGGATCTGGCGGCTACCGCGAAGTCTCTCTCCGATAGCATGGCCGAGGTCAACAACTCGCGTGCCGAGGTCGATCAGGCCATCGCTGATGCCAAGGCTGGTATCTCGGGCGCCAAGACTCCGACTACGACTCTACGTTTTCGGTCAAGGCCAAAGAACTCAAGAAGACTATTTCGGGCGTTCTGGATTCACTCAACGGTATCTCGGGCGATCTGGATAGCGCCGTAGACGGCCTGACCGACGCATCCGGTTCGCTGGCAAAGGGCCTCTCCAAGGCTGCAAAGCTGGTCAACAAGGCTTCTGATCAGCTGGGCGAGGCGGCGGACAAGATCAGCGCTTTCAAGGACGAGCTCGATGGTGCCCTTATGTCGGACGATCTCGCTACGATCAAGACGATGATCGGCAATGATCCCGAGGGTCTGGCCGTGTCGCTTTCCGGCCCCGTCGCGCTCGATCGCAAGCCGGTCTATCCGATTCGCAACTACGGTTCGGCCATGGCACCGTTCTACACGATTCTGTCGCTATGGGTCGGCTCGATCGTGCTGGCGGCCATGATGAAGGTCTCGGTTGACGATGAGCTCATCAACGAGCTCATCCCCGTGCGCCTGCACGAGATCTACCTGGGCCGCTACCTGTTCTTTGGCGGTCTGGCCCTGCTGCAGGCAACGCTCGTGTGCGCGGGCGACATCCTGTTCTTTGGCATTCAGTGCGACAACCCGCTGCAGTTTGTGCTGGCGGGCTGGGTCGCGAGTCTCGTGTTCTCCAATATCGTCTACACGCTTACGGTTTCGTTTGGCGATATCGGCAAGGCGCTCGCCGTTGTGCTGCTGGTTATGCAGGTCGGCGGTTCGGGCGGCACGTTCCCCATCGAGATGACCGGCCCCGTGTTCCAGGCGATCTATCCGTTCCTGCCGTTTACCCACGGCATCAACGCCATGCATGCCGCCATGGCCGGTGCCTACCATATGGAGTACTGGATTGAGCTGGGCATTCTGACGAGCTATCTGATTCCGTCGCTGGCCCTGGGCGTGGTCTTCCGCCGCCCAGTCATCAAAGCCAACGACTGGATCATCGAAAAGCTTGAAAGCACGAAACTTATTTAGTGCAACAGCGTGACATTGACGAAACATTGAGGTTTACTCTGCCGACGCTTTAGTGCGGTGAATTGCGGTGTGACGTTGGTTGTTGCTACAGTAGCGGGGCGTGCCGGGGTCCGGCGCGTCCCGTTTTTATTTGACCATGAGGCGGCATGCAGCCATACGCGTGCGGACACCACGCCCAGTTTGAGTGTGAGGATGTTCCATGGCCCAATACGCTGCCAACGAAATCGAAAACATGCCCGATAGCCCTGTTGCTCGCGAGGACTGGGCGCGGGCGGCACCTCCCGTGGTGCTGGTGCTCGTTCCCCGTTCTTCTGGAAGGTCTTGCTGCTTTCGGTGGCGATTATCTGGGGCTACTCCTTTACCACCATGAAAGATGCGCTCGACACCATTCCGGTGTTCGAACTGCTCTATATTCGTTTTCTTCCCGCGGCGCTGGTCATGCTTGTTATCTTTCGCAAGCGCATCGCCGCCCACCTTAACGCTCGCAATCTGATTGTCGGTCTGAGCATGGGCGCGCTCATGTGGGCAGCCTATGCCTTGCAGACGGTCGGTCTGGCGCACACCACAGCGGGCAAGAACGCGTTTTTGACGGGTACCTACTGCATCCTCGTGCCCTTTGCGAGCTATTTCCTAAGCGGCGAAAAGCTTACCCGCTACAACCTGGGCGCGGCACTGCTGTGCTTGGCGGGCATTGGCTTGGTGGCGCTCGATAGCGTCGAGTTCAACATCGGTGATGCCATCACGCTGGGCGGTGCGGTTTTCTTTGCTATTCAGATGGCGGTGACCGCCAAGTATGGCCGCAAGATGGACATCAACGTCATCACGTTTTGGATGTTTGTGGGCAACGGCGTGCTGAGCCTTATCTCGTCGCTGCTATTCGAGACCCAAGCTCCTGCGTCCGTGTGGACGCCGAGCTTTATCGGCGTGATGGCGTTTTCTCGGTGGGCTGCACATGTGTGGCTCTGCTCATCCAAAACGTCGGCCTGGCGCATGTCCCGGCCTCGACGGGCTCATTGCTCCTATCGATGGAGTCCCCTTCGGGCGTGTTGTTTTCGGTGCTGCTGATGGGGGAGGCGCTCACCTCGCGTCTGCTTGCCGGCTTCGTCCTCATCTTCTTGTCGATCATCTTGAGCGAGACACATTTCGATTTTTTGCGCCGAAATAATTGTGCGCAATTGTAAACAACTTGTTGCGCCGCCCTCCGTGGGGCGGCGTTTTTATGCGTAACGCCCTTACAGTTATACCTTGCACTTTAGACCATCAAAGTGTTTGCTGCGCAAATAATACTGGAGGGCATCTATGGCACCAGCTCAGTCCAATCTTCAACCGCAATCAGCGCCCAAGGCCACCGCGGCGGCGCAATCCGCTATCGGTGACGGTCTTGTTGCAGAAGCTCAGGCTTTTGCAGACGAGCTCGCTGCGTGGCGACACGATTTACATCAGATGCCCGAGCTGGGTAATAGCCTCCCGCAGACCTCTACGTATATCCAAGCGCGCCTGACCGAGATGGACATCCCATTTGCTACGCTCGTCGACGGCTCCTGTGTTGTGGGCCTTATTGGTGCTGGTGCGGCCGTGGCGGCCCAGGGCAACGGTATGTGCACGGACGATCAGGCCGGCACGGTCATCATGCTTCGTGGCGACATGGACGCCCTGCCCGTTGCCGAAGAGTCGGGCGAGCCTTTCGCATCCGTCAACGGCTGCATGCACGCTTGCGGTCACGATATGCATGCGACGGCCCTGCTTGGTGCCGCCCGCCTGCTCAAGGCCCGCGAGTCCGAGCTTGTCGACGCCAACGCCACGGTTAAACTGCTGTTCCAGCCGGGCGAGGAAACCTTTGAGGGCGCCCGCGCCGCCATTGCCGACGGTCTGCTGCAGAACCCGCGTCCTCAGGAGGCCTTTTGCCATGCATGTCAACAGCCAGTCGCCGCTTGGCCTGGTGCTCTATGGGAGTCCGGCGCTCTCGGGCGTGTACGGTTTCCGCATCACGCTGCAGGGCAAGGGTGGCCACGGCTCGAGCCCCGAGATCTGCATCGACCCCATCACGGCGGGCGTCCATGTGCATCTGGCGCTTCAGGAGCTCATCTCCCGCGAGGTGCCGGCGGCCAAGGAGGTCGCGCTTACCGTTGGCAAGTTCGCCGGCGGTCAGGCCGCAAATGTCATCCCCGACACTTGTGTGCTCGAGGGAACGCTGCGTGGCTTCGACGTCGAGCTCATGGAGCACCTCAAGACCCGCATCGCGGAGGTCGTCAAAGGCGTTGCCTCGACCTATCGTACGCCGGCGACTATCGAGACGCTCTCGGATGTTCCCCCGCTCGTACTCGATGACGATATGACTCAGGCTTCGCTTGGCTACGTGGGTGCAATGCTGCCCAAGGTGGCTTTCTTGCCGCTTTTCCACGCCATGGCGAGCGAGGACTTTGCGCTTATTTCGAGCGAGATCCCGAGTGCGTACTTTACCGTGGGCGCCGCTGCAACCGATACGGACGAGCATTTTGCTCAGCATCATCCCAAGGCACGTTTTAACGATGCCGAGCTTCCCCTTGGCGCCGCGGCTTATACCGCCGTCGCTCTCGGATACATTGCGGACCATAAGGAGTAATCCATGTCCCAGCAACGTAAATTTTTTTCCCCCGGTTGGCTCGTGGTGGCCTCCGGCTTTGTCATCATGGCCACGTGCTACACGATTTTCGTTAACTGCATGAGCCTGTTTCAGCCGCTCATCGTAAGCGACCTGGGCATCACACTTGCGCAGTACAACATCTCCAACGCCATCTCCACCGTGGTGAGCGTTATCGGCTCACTTGTCATTGGCCATGTCGCCGATAAGGTGAGTGGCCGCGTATTGGGCTCGCTCACCGTTATCGCTACCTCGGCGGTGCTCGCGGGCATGAGCTTCGTGGGTGAGCTGTGGCAGGTCTACGTGCTCTTTGCCGTCTCGGGCTGCTTTGCCGTCGCCTCGACCCGCCTGCTCATCAGCCTAGTGACCGCCAACTGGTTTACGGCCAAGCGAGGCCTTGCCATCTCCATCGCACTTTCGGGCTCGGGCTTTGGCGGCGCTATTCTGTCTCCCATCGTAAGCTCGCTCATCGTGAGCGTTGGCTGGCGTTCCGCCTTCCTGGTGCTCGCGGCTATCTGCATGGTGGCGGCGCTGCCCATCACGGCCTATTCCTTCCGCACCAAGCCTTCCGAGATCGGCCTTAAACCGCTCGGCGAGAACCCGGGCGATCCGTCCGTCTCGACGGCTGGCGACAAGGACGAGCACACGGCGCCCGAGGTTAACGTTGGCTGGTCTCGCATCAAGAAGAGCCCGGCGTTTTGGCTGCTCGTCGTTGCCTTCCTCTTTATGGGCTTGGTCAATGGCGCCATCCTGCCCAACCAGGTTACCAACATGACGAGCGTTACCGTCAACGGCGCCAAGATCGTCACGGGCGGCCACGATCCCATGTGGGCGGGTACCGTGCTTTCGGCCTATATGGTTACCGTCGTTATCGCCAAGATTTCGCTCGGTGCGATCTATGACCGCTTTGGCCTGCGCTTTGGCAATATCCTTGGCTCCGTTGCGTGCATTATCGCCTGCGTGGCGCTGTGCTTCCCGACGACGGACCTCGGTCCTATTGTCGCCGCTGTGAGCTTTGGTGTTGGAACGTGCATGGGCACCATCACGCCTACCATCGCCGCGTCCAAGCAGTTTGGCATGGCCGACCTCGGCAAGGTCACGGGCACCATCACCTCGCTCGAGATGGTCGGCGGCACCGTGGGCGCCATTGTCTCGGGCGTGCTGTTCGATGCCACGGGCTCCTTTGCGAGCACCTGGATCGTGTGCCTGGTGTGCTCTGTGGTCATGCTCGTGTTCCTGCTGGCATCGAGCCCATCGCCGCCAAGCTGCGTGCGAGCGTGGCGGGGGAGTAGACGTCCGTCGCTCTTTTCTGTTCGCCCCGTTCTGTTCGTGGCCGCCCTGGAAGCCGAATGGATGCTCGTACCATCATTCGGTTTCCAAGGCAGCCACGGGCCTACGAAATGATCCCTTTTCCTCCGTCCCCAAGGGATCACGTGACCCGAAGGGGACGGAGGAAAAGGGATCACAAATAGCGGCGGCGCATCTGGCCGAACGAGTCCCCATACCCTCGTTCGGTCAGACGCGCCGCCGCGTTGCTGCTTTGTGCCGTATAATGACCGTTACCTATGACGCGATGCAAAAGAAAGGTGTTTGCCCATGCAGGCACAGAAGGCGGAGGGAACCCGCGACCTTATCGGCGCCGAGATGCGCGCCTGGCAAAAGATGCAGCAGATTGCGGCCAGCGTATTCGAGCCGTTTGGCTTTAAGCCCATCGAGACGCCCGCGATCGAGCAGGTTGACGTGTTTGTCCACGGTATCGGCCAGTCGACCGACGTCGTGCGCAAGGAGATGTTCCGCGTGTTTAGCGGCGCCAACCTGGAGCGCGTCTTTACCGAGGGCACCGACACCAAGCTCAAGCCCAAGCAGCGCCTGGCACTTCGCCCCGAGGGCACGGCCGGCGTGGTGCGCGCCGTCGTCGAGAACAATCTGGTGCCCCAGGGCTCCACGCCGTTTAAGGCGTACTACGCCGAGGCCATGTTCCGCGGCGAGCGTCCCCAGAAGGGCCGCCTGCGCCAGTTCCACCAGGTGGGCATCGAGTGGCTCGGCGCTCCCGATCCGGCGGCAGACGCCGAGTGCATCATCATGCTCATGGAGTTCTACAAGCGCCTGGGCTTCGATCTTTCCAAGCTCCGTCTGCTCATTAACTCGATGGGCGATGCCCAGTGCCGTCCGGCCTATCGCGAGCAGGTCAAGCAGTTCATTCTCGATCACGCCGACGAGATGTGCGATGAGTGCCGCGAGCGCGCCGAGCTCAACCCGCTGCGCGCTTTCGACTGCAAGAACGACCACTGCCGCGAGATCATGGCCGAGGCTCCGCTGATGGGTGACAACCTGTGCGATGAGTGCCGCGAGCACTACGAGCAGGTCAAGCGCTATCTGGATGCCGCCGGTATCGAGTATGTCGAGGATCCCACCTTGGTGCGCGCGGCCTGGACTACTACACCCGTACTGTCTTTGAGGTCGAGGCCCCCGGTGCCGGCGTCGGCTCCATCGGTGGCGGCGGTCGCTACGACGGCCTGGTCGAGCTCGAGGGTGGCAAGCCCACGGCGGGCGTCGGCTTTGCCGTCGGTTTTGAGCGCGCCCTGCTGGCCCTGCAGGCCTTTGGCAGCGACCTGGGTGCCGATGAGGCCCCGTGCGTCTATGTCGCCAACGCCGGCAAGGAGCTGCGTCAGAACGTCTTTGCCATTACGCAGGAGCTTCGCGCCGCAGGTATCGTGACCGAGGCCGACTATCAGGGTCGTTCGCTCAAGGCCCAGTTTAAGCAAGCCGATAAGGTAGGCGCCAAGCTCATCCTGGTCCTGGGTGGCGACGAGCTTGCCGCCGGCAAGGTCAAAGTGCGCGACATGCAGAGCCATGACGAGGTGCTCGCCGATCTGGCCAACGTCGTCGAGGCGGTTTCGCGAGCGTCTGTAGCGCATCTTTTGAGCTGCGGACCCGCTTGAGTGTTCTCGTCCATTGCGAGCGATTGTTACGGGGGTGTTTCGCATTTATGCGGAATGCCCCTGTTTACGTATGCCGCCCACCGAGAAATACGACCATTTAGGGCAAAAACCTTTGCAATGCAGAAAATACTTTTGTGTGGTAAAGCGCAATCAGTGTCGAAAGTATTTCTCAAGCGCCTATAATGAATACCGCATGTTACGTGCATAGAAGGAGGAATGGGAGGAAACGTGGCTGAGAACCTAAGCAACCAGTCTGTACCCGAAGCCGCGGCGCGCGTCGCTGCCGTGGTCAACCGCCTCGTTAACCGAATCGGCTCGAATGCCGAGTCCAGGGAGCGTCTCGCCGAGATCGAGATCCCCGAGGAGCTGCGCGACAATCTGGCGCTGTTCCTGCGCCTGGAGCGCCGTGTGCTTAGCGAGTATGATCCCGAGATCGCGGACCTGTTCGACAAGATTTTAACAGCCGAGATTGTGGCCAATGCCGGCAACCCTGGTAGCCGCGCTGCCGACGAGTCCGTTGACGAGCAGGGCGTGCCCACTGCCGACGAGCCCACCGCCGTGGCGTTTCGCGAAGTCGTCGATCTGATCGACAGCCTGCCGCTCGATAAGCAACAGGTCATTGTCCGCGCCTTTACGAGCTTCTTCCATCTGGCAAACCTGTCGGAGGAGAACTACCGTGTGGCGCAGCTGCGCGAGCGCGAGGCCGGCGCATCGACCGATACCGAGGTCGATCCCGCTAACGAACTCACCGTCGCCTATCACCAGTTGGTAAACGAGATGGGTGTCGAGGGCGCCAACGAGCTGCTCGACAAGCTCGAGTTCCACCCTGTCTTTACCGCACATCCCACCGAGGCTCGTCGTAAGGCCGTCGAGGGCAAGATTCGCCGTATCTCCAACCTGCTGGAGGAGCGTCCGCGTCTGGGCGGCTCCGACCTGGTGGAGAACGAGCGCCACATGCTGCAGGAGATCGACGCCCTGGTACGCACGAGCCCCATCGCGCTCAAGAAGCCCACGCCGGTCGAGGAAGCTGATACCATCATCGACATCTTCGATAACACGCTGTTCGACGTTATCCCCGTCATCTATCGTCGTTTTGACGACTGGGTGCTGGGTGATAAGGCCGGTACCGTGCCGCCGCTGTGCCCGGCGTTCTTCCATCCCGGCAGCTGGATCGGTTCCGACCGCGACGGTAACCCCAACGTCACCGCCAAGGTGAGCCGTGAGGTCGCTGCTAAGTACTTTACGCACATGGTGCTCAAGCTCGAGGACAAGTGCCGCCGCATCGGCCGCAACCTCACGCTCGAGGCTACCTACAGCAAGCCGTCGGCCGAGCTCATTAACCTGTGGAACCATCAGGTCGAGATGAGCACCCAGTACACCGCACGTGCTGAACTGATCTCCGAGCACGAGCCGCATCGCGCCGTCATGCTCGTCATGGCAGACCGTCTGAACGCCACCGTGCGCCGTATCACCGACACTATGTACCACAGCGCCGATGAGTTCCTGGAGGACCTGCGCGTCGTCCAGCGCTCGCTGGCCGCCTGCGGTGCCGTCCGTGCTGCCTACGGCCCGGTCCAGACCATCATCTGGCAGGTCGAGTCCTTCGGCTTCCATATGGTCGAGATGGAGTTCCGTCAGCACTCCGTGGTGCATGCCCGCGCCCTCAAGGATATCCACGAGAACGGTATCCATGGCGACCTGCAGCCCATGACGCGCGAGGTCATCGACACCTTCCGCGCTATCGGCTCCATCCAAAAGCGCTACGGCAAGAAGATGGCGCACCGCTACATCATCTCGTTTACCAAGAGCGCTCAGCATGTGGCCGACGTCTTTGAGCTTGCCCACCTGTCCTTCGCACACGAGGAGGATGTCCCCGAGCTCGACGTGATCCCGTTGTTCGAGCAGCTCGAGGACCTCGAGGGCTGCGTCGACGTGCTCGACCAGATGCTTACGCTGCCCGTGGTGCAAAAGCGCCTTGCCCAGACCAACCGCCGCATGGAGGTCATGCTGGGCTATTCCGACTCTTCCAAGGATGCCGGTCCTACCACGGCCATGCTCGCGCTGCACTCCGCGCAGGAGCGCATCGCCAAGTGGGCAGAGAAGAACGATATCGACCTGGTGCTCATGCACGGCCGCGGCGGTGCCGTGGGCCGTGGCGGCGGCCCGGCCAACAAGGCCGTGCTGGCGCAGCCCAAGGGTTCGGTCAACTGCTTCTTTAAGCTCACCGAGCAGGGCGAGGTCATCTTTGCCCGTTACGGCAACCGCACGCTGGCTCAGCGCCATGTTGAGTCCGTTGCCGCCGCAACGCTTTTGCAGTCGGCCCCGAGCGTCGAGAAGACCAACACCGAGACCACGCAGAAGTTCTGGGATATGGCCGAGAAGCTCAACGCCGCAAGCCACGAGCGCTATCTGGACCTGCTGAACACCGAGGACTTTACACCGTGGTTCTCGACCGTGACGCCGCTGACCGAGGTCGGTCTGCTGCCGATCGGCTCGCGTCCCGCCAAGCGCGGCTTGGGTGCCAAGTCGCTCGACGACCTGCGTACCATTCCGTGGATCTTCAGCTGGAGCCAGGCGCGCATCAACCTGGCCGCTTGGTACGGCCTGGGCACCGCCTGCGAGCAGTTGGGCGATCTTGACCAGCTCAAGGCTGCCTACCAGGAGTGGCCGTTCTTCCGCACCTTTATCGACAACATCGAGATGTCGATCGCCAAGACTGACCAGCGCATCGCCAAGATGTATCTGCACCTGGGCGATCGCCAGGATCTGTCCGAGAAGGTCTTCACCGAGATGCAGCTCACGCGTAAGTGGGTCCTTGCCATCGTCGGTGACGAGTGGCCGCTGCAGCGCCGCCGCGTGCTTGGCTGCGCCGTTCGCGTGCGTAACCCCTATGTCGACGCCCTGTCCATCGCACAGGTCCGCGCCCTTCGCGAGGTGCGTATGAACCAGGACGAGATGGCCGAGGAGAAGAAGGCCGAGTACATGAGCCTGATTCTTTCGACTGTGACCGGCGTCTCGGCAGGATTGCAGAACACGGGGTAATCGATAGCCCTGTAGTCGTCCGGGCCCGCCATTAGTTTGCTTTTAGGACGTCCTCGGACATGCAAGAAGCCCCCGCTGCGCACTTCGTGCGGCGAGAGCTTCTTGCGTCCTGCGGAGTGTGCCTAAAAGCAAACTAATGGCGGGCCCTACGATGTCCGGTCTTCTGCGGATTACGGGCTGAAGAAATATAGCGCGCTTCGCGCGTTTGGAAAGGGCTTCGTGCTGCGGAATGCATTCAGAGGGAAACCCATCGGGTCCTTTCGTCCTCGGTTTACGGCGGATCAGCCGCTGGGTGAGGGTGGTGCTTGGGGCGACGTGCAAAAAACGGAGTTTTCAGCAGCTAAAGATTGATGCATAAGGCTGTGGGTGACGTTCGCGGCCCTTGTTGATGCTTTTGCACGACGATTGGGCTTTGGCGACGATCATATATGGCTGGTTTCTCGCCGCATGCTATCCAGATGGGTCGAGCCATGAGAACTATCTACTTTTTGAAAGACTTTTGGCACCAAAATCTTATCCCGCGATGCTGAATACTCGCAAAAATGCACGCTCCGGAGGGTACCACCCTGTTACGGCTAGAAATCTATGCGCCATTATATGCAATTAATTAACGCATTTATGCAAAATGGCTTACGTGCGTACGTCTCGGGCTAGATGTTTGCCTCGGCGCTGCGTAAATCATCCTGTCTATAGTGTCTTTGACAGGCGGCCGCGGTCCCGTTTGGGATCGCAGCCGTTTTGTTGTGGGTCAAATATGAACGTTGTGTTAATGAGTCGGTGGGCGGTGGTGTTTTTCGGTGAGCGGCGTATCCTTCCAACGGTTTATCTAGTGTGTCAGTTGAAAGGAAGAGGGCGCTCGTCATTGTTTGAATGTGAACTGCCGTTTGACCACAAGACGTTGCATCTGGAGCTCGAGGATAAGAACTTCGCGGGTGTGATGGAAGGTCATCAAAACGAGTTTAAGACTACAAAATCGCAGGAAGAACTGGTAGAGGAGTCGCTTGCCAATCCTTATGGCTCACCTTCGCTCGAGGAGCTTTGTGCTGGCAAGAAGGATATTGTCATCATTAGCTCCGATCATACGCGTCCCGTTCCCTCGCGTGTGACGATGCCTATTCTGCTGCATCACATCCATTCCGCTGCGCCCGAGGCTCGCGTGCGTATTTTGGTTGCTACGGGTATGCATCGTCCTTCGACGCACGAGGAGCTCGTCAACAAGTACGGCGAGGAGATCGTTGCCAACGAGGAAATCGTTATGCACGTCGCGACTGACGACAGCATGATGAAAAAGATCGGCACCCTGCCTTCTGGTGGCGAGTGCATCATCAACAAGATTGCTGCCGATTGCGATCTGCTGCTTGCCGAGGGCTTTATTGAGCCGCACTTCTTTGCCGGTTTCTCTTGGTAGCCGCAAGTCCGTCCTGCCCTTGGTATCGCCAGCTACAAGACCATCATGTACAACCACAACGGTCAGTTTGTGAACGATTCCCACTCGCGTGCCGGCAACCTGTGCCACAACCACGTGAGCGAGGACATGTTTGCCGCTGCCGAGATGGCTCACCTTGCCTTTGTGCTGAACGTTGTGCTCAACGGCAAGCATGAGGTCATCGGCTCCTTCGCCGGCGACATTCACAAGGCACACGAGGCTGGCTGCGAGTTCGTGAAGAGCCTTGCAGGCGTTGAGTCCGTCGAGTGCGAGATTGCCATCACCACCAACGGCGGCTACCCGCTCGACCAGAACATCTACCAGGCCGTGAAGGGCATGTGCTCTGCTGAGGCCACGCTTCCCGAGGGCGGCGTGATCATCGACGTTGCCGGTTGTGCCGACGGCCACGGTGGCGAGGGCTTCTATCACAACATCGCTGACAACGATCCGGCAGAGTTTGAGCGCGCCTGCATCGACCGTCCTAAGGACGAGACCCTGCCCGACCAGTGGACGAGCCAGATCTTTGCCCGCATCCTGGCGCATCATCCTGTGATCATGGTTACCGACCTGTGCGATCACCAGATGATCAAGGATATGCACATGACGCCGGTTAACACCCTCGATGAGGCGCTCAAGCTCGCCTTTGAGATGAAGGGTGCCGATGCCAAGGTGGCCGTCATTCCCGATGGCCTGGGTGTTGTCGTCGCGCAGCACTGGTGCGCGGCCTAAACGAATCGTTTATAACCGACAAGAAAGATAAGGTTTTATGCTTACCAAACTCCTCTGCGAATTCGGCGCAACGGCCCTCATGATCATCTTTGGCGTGGGCGTGCACTGCGATACCGTGCTTAAGGGCACCAAGTATCAGGGCTCCGGCCATATGTTTGCCATCACCACTTGGTCTTTTGGCATCTCGGTCTGCCTGTTTGTCTTTGGTGGCGTCGTGTGCATGAACCCCGCCATGGTGCTTGCCCAGTGCATCGTCGGTCTGGTGCCGTGGAGCAGCTGCATCCCCTTCATGGTTGCCGATATGCTCGGCGGCTTTGCGGGTGCCGTGATCGCATGGTTGATGTATGCCGATGAGTTCAAGGCTTCCGATGGTGTCATCGATCCCATTGCTCAGCGCAACATCTTCTCGACCAACCCCACCACCGAGGGTACGAACTATGCCCGTAATTTCTTCTGCGAGGCTATCTGCACCTTTGTGTTCATCAGTGCCATCCTTGCTGCCGCTAACCGCGCCGGCGAGAACGTTTTGATGCTCGCTATCTGCGTCGGTCTGATCGTTTGGGCTGTTGGCATGGGCATGGGCGGCATCACTGGCTTCGCCATGAACCAGGCCCGTGACCTTGGTCCTCGCATGGCCTATCAGGTGCTGCCGATTAAGAACAAGGCTGACAACAACTGGAAGTACGGCCTGCTTGTTCCTGGCATCGCTCCGTTTGTCGGTGCCGCTCTGGCCGCGCTGTTTGTGCACGGTTTCTTGGGCATGTTCTAGTCTGAGGCTACATAGTTGTCCGCTGGCCGCATGGGGTAACTTCCCAGCGCGTCCTCGGACATGCAAAAGGCTCGCTGCGCACTTTGTGCGGCGAGCCTTTTTGCGTCCTGCGGAATGCGCTGGGAAGTTACCCCATGCGGGCGGCTGCGGGGTCTTTGTTGCGTTCGTATAAGCAACCCAACATATATCTGAATTTGGATGGGAGGGGCTTGTTGCTGTTGGGGGGCATTGAAGCGCGAGTGATACTTTGGGATGCGTGGCGCCCTGGGTTGGGGCGATGCTTTGGGGTGAGCTTCTTACTTAGCCGAAGAGGGGTTTTATGGCTGATAGGTAGTCTTTGGCTACGTCGGCTTTGTCTGCTTGGAAGTTGTGCCAGGCCCACCATTGGACGGTGGCTACGAAGCTTGAGGCTATGTGGTGTAGTAAGAAGCTGCGGTCCATGGTGCCGGCGGGGCCTGCGGGGTCGGCGGGGACGGTTTCGGCTGCTCGTGACATGATGGTCTTGCGGAGGCAGTCGGCGAAGACGCGTGAGCCGGCGCCGGCTACGAGGGCTCGAACGCCCTGACGGCGTTCCCAGAGGTTGTTGAGGATATGCTCGACCTGCACGAGCGGGTCGTCGAGCGGTGTGCCATCGTCGTCGAGAGCGTGGGTGCAGATGTCGCTCACGAGCTCGGACAGTAGGTCGTCTTTGCTCTTAAAGAGACCGTAGAATGTCGCGCGGCCTACGTGGGCGCGCGCGATGATGTCGCCGACGGTGATCTTGCCGTAGTCCTCCTCGCGAAGGAGCTCGGAAAACGCCGTGACAATCGCGGCGCGGCTTTTTTGGCTTTGCGGGCATCCATGGCTATGCGTCCGCGTGAACGAGCAGGCAGCGGAGCGTACCGGAGCAACCCTCGTAGGGGCGCTTGCCGGCGCCGTAGCCGACGGCTTCGATGTGGTAGCGTGAGGGCAGTTGGTCGGACGTGCGCAGCGCGGCGACGATGGCGGCGCCCGTGGGCGTCACGAGCTCGCCAGCGACTGGTGCAGGCATGAGGGCGATATTGCCCGCCTGGCACAGGTTGACGACAGCGGGGACGGGAATGGGCATAAGGCCGTGGGCACAGTGGATGGTTCCGTGGCCCTCGGAGAGCGACTCGACAACGATGCCCTCAATACCCAGGTCATCGAGGCAGATGGCGACAGAGCAGACGTCGACGATGGAGTCGACGGCGCCCACCTCGTGGAACATGACGGTTTCGGGCGTTTTGCCGTGAGCCTTTGCCTCGGCATCAGCGAGTGCGGAAAAAATGGCGAGGGCACGACGCTTGGCACCATCGCTTAGCTGCGAGCCATCGATGATGGCGGTGACGTCCGCCAAAGAACGGTGGTGATGGTGATGGGCGTGATGGTGGTCCTCATGGCCATGGCCGTGGGTCTCATGATCATGCTCATGGCAGTGCTCGTGTTCGTGCTCGTCATGGTCATGATGGTGGTGCTCGTGCATATGCTCGGCAGCTGCTTCGTTGCCGTAGAGCCAGGCCATGTCGTGATCGTGGTTCTCGAGCTCCTCTGCCAGCTGGACGTCGAAATCGCAGGCGTCGATGCCATGCTTGTTTACGCGCGTAACGGCAATCTCAAAGCCGCCGACCGGAAGCGTGGCGAGCTGTTCGCGTAGGTGTTCCTCGCTGGCGCCCAGGTCGAGCAGGGCCGCGACGGTCATGTCGCCGCTGATGCCCGAGGTGCCGTCGATGATAAGCGTGTGCTGATGGTTGGACATGGGATGCTCCTTAACGGGCGCAGGGTGTGCCGGCGCTCAGATGATTGATAAGACTTGCCTGGTAGGCGGCACCAAAGCCGTTGTCGATATTGACGACCGAAACGCCGCTGGCGCAGGAGTTGAGCATGGCGAGCAGCGCGGCTACGCCGCCGAAGCTCGCGCCGTAGCCCACGCTGGTGGGAACGGCGATGACCGGGCAGCTCACCAGACCGCCGACGACGCTCGCCAGTGCGCCCTCCATGCCGGCGATGGCGATGACCACCTGTGCCTGAGCAAGTTCCTCGGCATGCGCGAGCAGGCGGTGCAGGCCGGCGACACCTACGTCGTAGAGGCGGTCGACCTCGTTGCCATAGAACTCGGCCGTCAACGCGGCTTCCTCGGCGACGGGCAGGTCGCTCGTGCCGGCGCAGGCGACGACGATGCGTCCGTTGCCGGTAGGGGAGGGCTTGCCGCCCACGAGGGCGAGCTGCGCGTCCGGGACATATCCCAGGTCGATGCCGTTGCCGAGGAGCTCCGAGGTGCGGGCTGCCTTTTCGGCGTCCAGGCGCGTGACCAGGATGCGCTCCTGGCCGGCATCGAGTAATGCTTTGATAATGGCGGCAATCTGCTCGGCGGTTTTACCGGCGCCGTAGACAACCTCGCCGGCTCCCTGGCGCACCCCGCGCGAAAGATCGAGCTGCGCAAAACCCAGATCGGCGGTCGGCGCCGTCTGGATGCGCGTAAGGGCGACAGCCGGGGTGACTGCTCCGCCGGCAACATCGCTCAGCAACTGCTCAAGATCTCGCTTATCCATATATGTTCCCTTCGACGGCGCAAAGTCTAGCACTCAAAAGGTATTTTTCCGAACACTAAGACAAAATTGTTCGGAAACTATAGGACAGACTGATTTAATTGTTAGACAGATCGGCTAGTCGCGCAGGATGATGTCCATGGCGAGCATCAGGTTGCGCTCGTCGATGGCAAACGGGGCGGCTTCGCGCGTCTTGGGCTTGGCGCAAAACGCGATGCCCGTGCCCGCGGCCTGAATCATGGGGATGTCGTTGGCGCCGTCGCCGATTGCGACGGTGTGGGCCATATCGACACCGCACTCAACTGCCCAATCCAGCAGCTGGATAAGTTTGGACTCCTTGGTCACAATGTTTGCCGCCAACTTTCCCGTGAGCTTGCCGTCCACGACTTCCAGGCGGTTGGCCAGGCAAAAATCGATGCCCGCGGCGGCCACGATCTTATCGGCGACCTCGTGAAAGCCGCCGCTTACCACGCCGACCTTCCAGCCCTTGCTGTGCGCCGAGCGCACAAGCTCCAGCGCGCCAGGGGTAAACGTCACGCGCTCAAAGGTGCGCTCGAACACACTCTCGTCCAAGCCGGCAAGCAGCCCCACGCGTTCCTCGAGCGCCTGCTTAAAGTCGAGCTCGCCGCGCATGGCGCGCTCGGTGATCTGCGCAACTTGCTCGCCCACGCCGGCTTCCTCGCCCAACAGGTCGATGACCTCCTGGTTGATGAGCGTAGAGTCGATATCCATAACGATGAGGCGTGCAGTCATGACGGGCCTTTCCTAGTGCAGTTGTATTGGGGCACATTGTCGCACGCGGCGCGCCTGGGCGACGGCCAGGCCGCGTCAATTGTTTCGTCTCCGTCAAGTCTTTGGGCAAGAGCTACTTTTTCGCGGTACATCGACGCGGGTGCGATAAGATAGAACGCCATGTCCGGCTGCGCGGTTTACGCAGGCTGGGCAAATCTGTACGACGCCGCCCGGAACGACACGGGGCGGCACAGATCCATAAAGGAGGATCACTGGTATGAGCCAGACCCGTCCCATCGATGAGCATTCCATGCACACCCGTACCTGCGGCGAGCTTCGCCGCGAGAACGTGGGCGAAGAGGTCACCCTCACCGGTTGGGTGAGCCGTCGCCGCGACCACGGCGGCCTTATCTTCTGCGACCTTCGTGACCGCGAGGGCATCACTCAGCTCACCTTCGACCCCGAGCACTCCGATGGCGACGCCTTTAAGATCGCCGAGACCATGCGTCCCGAGTGGCCCATCAAGATCCACGGCGTCGTGCGCTCCCGTGGCGAGGAGACCACCAACGTCAAGCTCGCGACCGGCGAGATCGAGGTCCTGACCGACCACGCCGAGGTGCTCAACACGTCCGTCACCCCGCCGTTCCAGATCGAGGACGGCATCGAGACCAGCGAGGACACCCGTCTGCGCTACCGCTATCTGGACCTCCGTCGTCCCGAGATGATGGCCAACCTCAAGCTGCGCTCCGACTTCACCTTTGCCATTCGCGAGGCGCTGCACAACCGTGAGTTCATGGAGGTCGAGACGCCCTCCCTGTTTAAGTCCACGCCCGAGGGCGCCCGCGACTTCATCGTTCCCAGCCGCATCCAGCCGGGCAACTTCTACGCCCTGCCGCAGTCCCCGCAGCTCCTGAAGCAGCTGCTTATGGTCGGTGGCGTCGAGCGCTACTACCAGGTTGCCAAGTGCTTCCGCGACGAGGACCTGCGTGCCGACCGTCAGCCCGAGTTCACTCAGGTCGATATCGAGATGTCCTTCGTGGACCAGAACGATGTCATGAGCGCGCTCGAAGAGGTTCTGGCCGATGCCTTCGGCCGCATGGGTGTCGAGATGCCCACGCCGCTGCGTCGCATGGACTACTGGGAGGCCATGGACACCTATGGCTCCGACAAGCCCGATACCCGCTATGGCATGCACCTGGTCGACCTGACCGACATCTTTGCCAACTCCAAGTTCAAGGTCTTTGCGACTGCCGCAAACGAGGAGGGCTCTGTCGTCAAGGCCATCAACGCCAAGGGCGCCGGTGCCTGGGCACGTGCCAAGATCGATAAGCTTGCCGGCGTGGCCTCCACGTTTGGCGCCAAGGGCCTGGCCTGGATCGCATTCCGCGAGGACGGCTCCATCAACAGCCCCATCGTCAAGTTCTTCTCGGACGAGGAGATGGCGGCTCTGCGCGAGCGCATGGACGTCGAGCCCGGCGACCTTGTGATGTTCGCCGCCGGCCCGCGCCTGCTCTCCGACGAGATCCTGGGCGGCATGCGTTCTCACATGGCCAACGCACTCGAGATCAAGCGCGAGGGCCACGACTTCCTGTGGGTCGTCAACTTCCCGCTGTTCCACTGGGATGAGGACCGCAAGGCCTATGCCGCCGAGCACCAGCCCTTCACCCTGCCGACCGAGACCGACATCGCCAAGATCGAGGGCCGACCCGTTGGCAGCCGGTTCGTGCACCTACGACTTTGTCATGGACGGCTTTGAGGCCGGCGGCGGCGGTATGCGTATCCACAACGCCGAGATGCAGATGTCCATGCTCAAGCTCCTGGGCTTTACCGAGGAGCGTGCCGAGTCTCAGTTCGGCTTCCTCATGGAGGCCCCTCAAGTTTGGTGCGCCCCCGATGGGCGGTTTCGCTCTGGGCCTGGACCGCGTGTGCATGCTGCTCGCCGGTTCCGACTCCATCCGCGACGTCATGGCGTTTCCCAAGACGGCCAGCGGCTCCGACCTTATGTCGGGCGCTCCGAGTGCCGTTAGCGGCGCCCAGCTCAAGGACGTCAGCCTGCGCTTGATGTAGGCAAGCGGCTACCTCTTGCTTGTAACGAGGGAAGGACGTGTGTCTTCCCTCGTTTTTTATGTGCCGAGGTTGTGGGGGCGTGGGGTGACCGGGCGTCGCGGAAACTGCGTCCCGGAATTTGCGTCCAGAATGGGATGTACTTTCCGCCAGGGTCGCTCAGCGGAAACTGCGTCCCAGAATCCAGCCAAATAACGGGTCGCACTTTCCGGTTGAGCCTTCTGGCGGAAACTGTGTCCCATCATTGACGCTCGAAATGGGATGCGATTTCCGTCCCGCCCTCAACAAGCATCTAACGCTACAATAACTACCACGTGGCTGGGTTTTGCCGGCCGAATGTGCGATGCCGCGGGAGGGGACATGGTCGAGTTTACAAAGACGATTAAAGATCCGTTGGGATTACATGCCCGCCCGGTTGCGCTGCTCTATGACATCATTGCCAAGCATCGTAGCGACGTGTCAGTCAGTATCGGCAATCGCCACACGGATGGCCGCGATGTTATAGGGCTCATGGCACTCTGCGGCGAATGTGGCGAAGACGTCGTGTTCCGCGTTTCGGGTGTGGATGAGGCCTCCTGCGTCACGTCGATCAGAAACCTCTCGCTTTAACCTCAACAATGTGACAAAGGGGCAGTCCCCTCTGTTGCATAAATTGGTATCAATAGGCACTGCAAAGAGACGGTCTTTGCGGTGCCTTTGTTTCATATAGGAAACTTTTTCGAAATCTGAATAGGGACCCTTTCCAAAAAGTTAACCACGTGCTAGTTTACTAAAGCGAACATAGACGTGGTTAACTTTTATCGCGTCGATGTTGAGGACGAACTGACGTTAGGGAGCCACTCATGTCTTGCGGACCGCAGATGCCGGCCATGCCGCTTTCGATGGTAAAAGCGGGCGAAACCGTGCGCGTGTCTCGTGTAAAGGGCAATGAGGACATGAAGCACCACCTCAAGGACCTCGGCTTTGTCGAGGGCAACGAAATCCACGTGGTGAGCTCGAGTGGCGCCAATATCATCGTCACCGTGCTGGGCGCACGCTTTGGTATCGATTCCAAGGTTGCCATGCACATCATGACCGTCGGTTAGTCCACAGCATTTGATAAAAACCGAAAGGGGGACAAGAGGATGAAGACGTTGGGTGACGTTAAGGTGGGCGAGAGCTCTACCATCGTCAAGCTTCACGGTGAGGGCGCGCTTCGCCGCCACCTTATGGACCTGGGGCTCATCAAGGGTACTTCGTTCAAGGTCGTAAAGGTAGCACCGCTCGGTGATCCAGTCGAGATCAACGTGCGCGGCTACGAGCTTTCCATCCGCAAGGAGGAGGCGGCTGTCGTCGAGGTCCAGTAGGGGCTTGCTACGTATATTTCTGCAGATAAAGTTAGGTTTTTCTAACTTAATGCAGCACTTTGAAGCACATTATCCAGCCTGCGCGGAGAAAGCAGAGCAGGCACACAAGGAAGAAGGATTGAATGGCGGATTCTCAGATCCATGTCGCGCTGGCGGGTAACCCCAACTGCGGCAAGACCACGCTTTTCAACCTGATTACCGGCGCCAACGGCTACGTTGGCAACTGGCCCGGCGTCACGGTTGAGAAAAAGGAAGCCAAGCTCCTAAGCGACAAGAACGTTACCATTACGGACCTCCCCGGCATCTACTCGCTTTCCCCCTACAGTCCCGAGGAACAATGCTCGCGCGATTACCTCATGAGCGGAGAGCCCGATGTCGTCGTCCAGGTGGTCGACGCCACCAACCTCGAGCGCAACCTGTACCTGGCGCTTCAGGTTATCGAGACCGGCCTGCCCGTAGTCGTCGCCCTCAACATGGCCGACTTGGTCGAGAAGAACGGCGATAAGATCGACACGGACAAGCTCTCCAAGAAGCTCGGCTGCCCGGTCATGATGATCTCCGCTCTGAAGAACAAGGGCATCACGGAGCTGTTCGAGCAGGTTAAGAAGTCCGCTGCCTCCAAGGGCCAGGTGCCGGAGCACAAGTTCGACTCCTCCATCGAGGATGTCCTGACGCACATCGAGAACAACCTGCCGGCGAGCGTTTCCGCCAACAAGCGCCGCTATTACGCCGTCAAGCTGTTCGAGCGCGATGCGGACGCCTGCAAGCTCATCAACCTCAGCAAGGAGGAAGGCCGCTCGCGTGGAGCAGCTGGTCGCCCAGTGCGAGCAGGATTGCGACGACGACGCCGAGTCCATCATCACCGGCGAGCGCTACGGCGTCATCGCCCACATCATCGACGAGTGCATGACCAAGGCTCCTGCCAAGATGAGCACCTCCGAGAAGATCGACCGTGTGGTTACCAACCGTATCCCTGGGCCTGCCGATCTTTGTGGTCATCATGTTCTGCGTGTACTACATTGCCGTTTCCACCTGGGCGGCACGGTGACCGACTTCACCAACGACCAGCTCTTCGGTACTGATGGCTGGTACGTGCTCGGTCAGGGTCGCGACGCCTATGACGCAGCTGTTGAGGCTGCGGGCGACGATGCCGACTCGGTTGACCCGGCGCAGTACGGCCCCTATGTCCCGGGTATCACCACCGTGGTGCACGATGCCCTCGTGGCGGGCGGCACTGAGGACGGCGGTCTGGTCGATTCGCTGGTCTGCGACGGCATCGTCGGCGGTCTGGGTGCCATCTTCGGCTTTGTGCCGCAGATGTTCCTGCTCTTTGTGATGCTGTCTTTCCTGGAGGACTGCGGCTACATGGCTCGCGTCGCCTTCATCATGGACCGCGTGTTCCGCCGCTTTGGCCTGTCCGGTAAGTCGTTCATCCCCATGCTCGTGTCCTCGGGCTGCGGCGTCCCCGGCGTCATGGCCACCAAGACCATCGAGAACGAGAAGGACCGCCGCATGACGGTCATGACTACCACGTTTATCCCCTGCGGCGCCAAGCTGCCGATCATCGCCCTGCTCATGGGCTCCATCATTGGCGATTCTTCCACCACGGCCGCATGGATCAGCCCGCTCTTCTACTTCCTGGGCGTCTTTGCCGTCATCGCCTCGGGCCTCATGCTCAAGAAGACCAAGCTCTTCGCCGGCCGTCCGACCCCGTTTGTCATGGAGCTTCCTGCCTACCACTTCCCGGCGATCCGTTCCTGGGCGCTGCACGTGTGGGAGCGCTGCTGGGCCTTTATCAAGAAGGCCGGCACGGTCATCTTTGCGTCCACCGTCGTCGTTTGGTTCCTCTCCAACTTTGGTAGCTATAACGGTTCCTTTGGCTTCCTGCCTGCGATGGACGGCATCCCCGAGGAGTTTATGGACTACTCCGTGCTTGCCATGCTGGGCAACTCTGGTCGCTTGGATCTTCGCCCCGCTCGGCTTTAGCACCGGCAGGCAACCGCACTGACCGTCTCTGGCCTTGTCGCCAAGGAGAACGTCGTCGCCACCGCCGGCTCGCTGCTCTCCGTTGCCGACGCGGGCGAAACCGACCCGAGCCTGTGGACCGCGTTTGCCGGCATGTTCCCCACCATGGGCGCCTGCGTTGCCTTCGGCGCCTTCAACCTGCTGTGCGCTCCGTGCTTTGCCGCCATTGGCACCATCCGCAACCAGATGGACTCCGGCAAGTGGACTGCGATTGCCATCGGCTACGAGTGCGCCTTCGCTTGGGTTATCGGCCTGTTCATCAACCAGTTCTACAACCTGCTTGTTCTGGGTCAGTTTGGCTTCTGGACGGTTGTGGCTATCGTGCTGCTGGTCGCGATGCTCTTCCAGATCTTCCGTCCCATGCCCAAACATGCATGGACCGATGAGGACGAGACCAACACTGCTTCCGCCGCAGTTTCCGCTTAAGTCCGAATAAGGATCAACCCCTTTCCGAAAGCCCGGGTGTCCCAGCGACACTCGGGCTTTTTGGTAGGGGAGATGTGGCGTTTCCGCAGATAAAACCGACCAAAATAAACCTGTCCCTTTTTAATATGAGCAGGACATTGTCAAGAGGCAAAATCGGGCCTGGCCCCAACGATATGGGGTCAGGCCCTCTCCCTATATCAACCCGTCCGCGGCGACCTCGGCGTGTCTTCCCGACGCTCGTCTTTGCAGTTTAATATCCGCCCGTGGCGATCTCTCGCTGGGCAATCCGTTGCTACGGCTGAGGCTTCTTCGTCGAACCGACAGTCTGTGCACGCGTGTGGCGCCCTGGGCGCTCGCAGAAAAGGGACCTGAGGTTCGCCTCAACGGCTTCGGATCGAACCGCTTCCGGGGTGATCGGCTTATGTGCGGGGGACCGGCCCCCTACGCCTCCTCGGCCATGAGGCCGACCGCCCACACCCAGCAGGCGAGCTCGCGCGCGCCGTGGCGACGTTCGCCTTGTTGCCGTGGACCCCGCGCGCGAGCAGCGCCTCCCGCCTCTCGACAAGCCTCCGCACGCCCTTGGCGGCATGCCTCCGGGCGCCCCGGTCCGGGGCCTGGCCCTTGGCGAGGTCCTTCGGCCGCCCCGAGCACGTCAGGTAGTGCCACGCGGCCTCGACCAGCGTCTTCCTCAGGTGCTTGTTGCCGGCCTTGGTGATCGCGCCCCTGCGGTCGCTCTCCCCGCTGGAGTGCTCGGAGGGCGTCAGGCCGACCCACGCCGCGAACGAGCGGGCGTTCCTGAACCTCGAGAACTCGCCGGCCTCGAACACGAGGTCGGCGGCCGTCGCGGTGTCGACGCCCTTGAGGCAGCGCAGGGAGTCGACCCTCCTCCTCCACCTGGGCTTGCGGGCCTCGGCCTCGACGAGCCCCTCGAGCCTCGCCTTCTCCTCCGCCGCCCGCCTGACCGCGTCGACGTAGTAGGCGAGCACGTCGTTGTCGGCCCCCTCCGCGAACCTAATCGACTCGATCCAGGACCAGTGCGCCCGGGTCCAGTTGCCCTTCCTGCGGCCGGTGGGCGTCCTCTCGTCGAAGACGAGCCCGTGCCTGAGCAGGAACTTGGAGAGCCGCTGCTTCGAGCGCGAGAGGTCGTCCCTCGCGTCCTCGAGCGCCCTGGTCAGGTCGCGGGCGGCCTCGCACTCGTCGTCGGGGACCCACACCTCGACCACGTTGCCGACCGACAGCATGCGGGCGAGGAACTCGGCGTCGTTGCGGTCGTTCTTCCTGCGCCTGTCCGCGCTGGGCTTGATCATCTTCGAGACGGCGCCGACCACGCAGTCGACCCCCAGGCCGGAAAGCCTCTTCTGCAGGTCGAAGCCCGTGACCCCGGACTCGTACACGCACCTGGCCCTGGGGTCCACGGAACGGACCCACTCCGCGACGGCGCCGGCGTCGTAGCCGAAGGTCGCGGCACGTACCTCCCCGGTCATGACGTCGAGGGAGACGGCCTTTATCGAGCGGGCGTGGACGTCGAGGCCGATGAAGGTGGTAGTATCGAGCATGGGAGCCCCTTCCATGAATGCGGCGTGGCCGCCACGGTTGATTAGACACTCACCATTGTCGGCCTAATCCGCGGTCTTTCATGCGGAAGGGGCTCTCAATGTTTTTATGTCCTGCTCATATCGTCTGGTAGGTGGAGAATGGGGTAAAGTAAGTGATGGTTAACTAGAGGAGGCTTGCTATGGCACCTATCGATATTGTTGTACTGGCTGTTATCGGTATTGCGTTTGTCGCCGTGTGCGTGCGCATCTACCGCAAGGGCACCTGCGTCGACTGCGCTCAGGGTGGCGTTTGCACGGGGCATTGCTCCAACAAAAAGACGTGCGCCGCGCTTAAGGGCGTCGACAAAATCGCCGAAGACTTGGGCCGCGGTATCAAATAAGGTCCGGACATCCAAGCGCCCCGCGGGCATCCGTTCGCGGGGCGCTTTGCGCATTTGGGCGCGAGCGCGGCGAGTTGAAGAGTATTTTTGGGGTATCGTTAACTGAACTGTAAATTGGCAACTTATCTATAACGGAGTAATCCCATGACCGCTCGTGTAACCATGAAGGACATAGCCGCCGAGCTTGGCGTTTCCATCAATACCGTGCACAAGGCTCTGACGGGAAAGGCCGGCGTGAGCGAATCCGTGCGCGCCAAGGTGAACGCTAAGGCCGAGGCCATGGGCTATCACCGCAACACAAGTGCCTCAAGCCTGCGCCGCAAGGATATCAATCTGGTGTTTTGCCTGCCCGCGCATCGCGCGAGGGAGCGTACTTTTTCCGTTACCTATGGGAAGGCTGCAATCGCTTTGAGCAAGAGGTCATCGACCAGGGCATTACCGTTGAACGCGTTGAATTTGGCGTGGGCGGCTACGCTGATGCACTTGAGCAAATCGACGAGCGTCTGCAGGTGGGCGAGAAGATTGATGGCTTGCTCGCCTATACGCCGGGCGACGATCGTGCGACTGAGCTTTTGGGGCAGATCGCCGAGGCGGGCGTGACGATTGAGCTCGTTGACGGCGACCGCCCTCACCTCGATCGCCTGGGCGCTAGTTTGGCCGACTACTCCACGGCGGGAAGCCTGATGGCCGAGCAGGCGGCCAACCTGGTTCACGCTTCTGGGACCGATACCCGCGTGCTTTTATTGGCGGGCGACCCCTATACCGACTCGCACTATTTGACCGCTCGCGCCTTCCACAATTACCTTCGCGAGCACAATGTTCCCTGGCAGGTCGAGGATCTGACCGGTGCTCATGCCAGGTCAAGCAGCTCGAGCACGAGCTCAACCAGCGTCTAAAAAGTCATCGGAAGCCCCCGAGTTGATCTGCAGCGTGTTCGCCGTGGGCTCTGAGCTGATTGCCGATGCGCTTGTCTCGGCTAACAAGGCCGGCGAAGTAATGGTGATCGGCAACGACCTGTTCCCAGAAAGTGCGCTGGCCTTGCGTCGGGGCATCTTTACCAACATCGTCTACAAGGACCCGGTGAGTCTGGCATACCGTGGCGCCAAGACCTTAGGCGATTACCTGCTGTGGGGAAAGACGCCGGCGGAGCCTGTGCAAAAGGGGGCTGTTGAGATGGTGTTTGCCAGCAACGTCGATCGTTACTGCGAGCTCGCCGGAATCTAATGCGTTTAGGGAGTTCCCTACTTGCCGCGTACTTTTTGGCTGGGGATCGAAAAAATTGTTTCGAAGGCCGCTGATGGCGAATCTGCCGTCAGTGGCCTTTCTTTGTGCCCGATCCAACGCAGGGTCCATGGCTCGGCAACCGTTAAGCGGTCAAAACCTACCGTTCGCCCCATGATGGTTAGGTGAACGTTCACCTCGTAACGCATTTTGCACTAAGATGGTGAACGTTCACCTAGAGGATGACGAGCGTATTGTGCGCCCGCTCCGCAAACAAAGGGGCTGTTTGATGAAAAACTTCATGGACGATCAGGATTTCCTGCTGAGCACCAAGACCGGCGAGGAACTGTTCCACAACTTTGCCGAGGGCATGCCCATCGTTGACTACCATTGCCACATTTCTCCCAAGGAGATCTGGGAGGACAAGCGTTTCGAGAACATCACCGAGGTTTGGCTGGGCGGCGACCACTACAAGTGGCGCCTGATGCGCGCCAACGGCGTCGACGAGCGTTTTATCACTGGCGATGCCCCTGCTCGCGAGAAGTTCCAAAAGTGGGCCGAGACCCTGGGTCGCTGCGTTGGCAACCCCGTCTTTGAGTGGAGCCACCTGGAGCTTAAGCGCTACTTTGGCTACGAGGGCGTCCTCAACGGCAAGACTGCCCAGGAGGTCTGGGAACCTTGCCAACGCCAAGCTCGCTGAGGCCAGCTTTACCTGCCGCAACCTGATCAAGCAGTCCAACGTCCGCATGATCTGCACTACCGACGACCCCGCCGACAGCTTTGAGTGGCACAAGAAGATTGCCGCCGATGACAGTTTTGACGTTCAGGTCGTTCCCGCCATGCGCCCCGTCGCCGCTCTGCGCATCGAGCGCGGCGAGTTTGCCGACTACTGCAAGCACCTTTCCGAGGTTGCCGGCGTTGAGGTCAGCGACTTTGAGGGCATGAAGGCTGCCATTTCCAAGCGCTACGACGTTGCTCACGAGCTGGGCTGCCGCGCCTCCGACCACGCACTCGATTACGTTATGTATGTCCCGGCTACCGCCGATGAGATTGAGGCCATCTTTGCCAAGGGCCTGGCTGCCGAGCCGCTCACCGAGGAAGAGGTCCTTAAGTACAAGACCGCCTTTATGCAGTTTGTCGCGGGCGAGTATGTCCGTCTGGGCTGGGCCATGCAGCTGCACTTTGCTGCAAGCGCGACAACAACCGCGCCATGTTTGCCAAGCTCGGCCCCGATACCGGCTACGATTGCATCTCCAACTACACGCCGTCCGACCAGCTCGCCGATTTCCTCAACTCCATCCAGGAGACCTGCGGCTTGCCCAAGACCATCCTGTACAGCTTGAACCCCATCGACAACACCATGATCGATACCGTGATGGGCTGTTTCCAGGAGGCTCCGACCGCCGGTAAGATCCAGAACGGTTCCGCCTGGTGGTTCAACGACAACGAGGTCGGTATGCGCGAGCAGCTCACGGCTCTGGCCAACGAGGGCGTTTGGGCAACTTTGTGGGCATGCTTACCGATTCCCGCTCCTTCCTGTCCTATCCGCGCCACGAGTATTTCCGTCGCGTGCTGTGTAGCGTGATCGGCGAGTGGGTTGAGCAGGGCAAGTATCCGGCCGACATGGAGCTGCTGGGCACCATCGTGCGCGATATCAGCTACAACAATTCCGTTCGCTACTTTGGCTTCGATCTGGACACCGCCGAAGCATAGATCTGTATGTGCTCCGATTGGTGAAATCGGTTGCAAAGGGGAGGGACCATATGGTAACAGGGCAACAGAAAAACGAGCAGATCGTGTCTGCTCAGGCGGATTCGAGATCGATGCAGAGCTCGCAGGATATCAAGCTGAGCTGGCGTGAGAAAATCTGCTATGGCTTTGGCGATTTGGGCAACGGATTCATGTTCGATCTTGGTCAAGCATATCTGACCAAGTTCTACACTGACATCTGTCTGATTTCGCCAGGCGTAGTGAGCCTGATTTTCGCCGTCACCAAGATTTTCGATGCGTTCATGGACCCGATTGCCGGTGCATTCGTCGACGGTAGAAAGAAGATTGGCAAGCACGGTCGGTTTCGTCCGGTCATGATGGTTTCGGCCGTGATCCTTGCCGTTCTAACCGTGGTGACCTTCACTGCGCCCGATATTCCCATGGCGGGTAAAATCGCCTATGCGCTGATAACTTACATGATCTGGGGCGTCGTATACAGCTTCACCAACGTGCCATACGGATCTCTGGCCACGGTAATGACGCGTGACGTCGATGACCGCGCGCACATGGCGTCAACGCGCCAGGCCGGTTCGCTCTGCGCACAGCTCATCACGGGCGTAGCGTTCATCCCATTGGTCCTGTTCTTTGCGGGTGGCGACACGCTCGACGGCAATCCGCACGGCTATACGATTGCAGCTGTCGTCATGGGACTGTGTGGCATCGCCGGATTCGCCATCTGCTTTTTGGGAACGCGCGAGCATATCCGTATCGATCGACAGGCCGAGGAGAAGGCTGCGGAAAGGCCGGCAAGAAGTCGAGCGCATTCAGCACGTATTTCAAAGGTCGTTTTCACCAACAAGAACCTGGGAGCAGTTATCCTGCTTACGCTGTTTACCATCTCGGCCATGAATACCAACAACACCATGATGGTGTATTTCTGCCAGTACAACCTGGGTCTTAACATCGCGTTGCAGCCCATTGTCAACGGCATCATGATCGGAACGTCGGTTGTCGCCATTCTCGCCATCCCGACGCTCGTCAAGCATTTTGGCAAGAAGCGCACGTGCGTTGCCTGCTTTATCGTCGGTGCCGTGGCAAACGGCCTCAACTTCATCCTGCCGACCAATACCGTGACGTTCATCATCTTCGTCACCATCGGCTACGTCGCGCTTGCCATCCCCAACGGTATCACCTGGAACTTGGTTTCCGATGTTATCGATTACGGTGAATGGCACACGGGAATCCGCAAGGAGGGTACGACCTACGCCGCGTTCAACTTTTCTCGTAAGCTTGCGCAATCCCTTGCCGCGATCATTTCCGGCGGCATCCTTGCCCTTACCGGATATGTGGCAAATAAGCCCCAGACGGCTGCCACGCTGCTTGGCATCAAGGGCGCTCTGACGATTTATCCCGCCTGCGCCCTTCTGGTAGCAGCCTTGATTATCTTCGCTCTCTACGACATTACCGAGAAGAAGTTCAATTCCATTTCCAACGACCTGTCGAATGGTCGCTGGGGAGCGCGGCAAGATCGGCGAGCACTATCGAGACGATCGATAAATAGCCCCGCTGCTTGAAAAAATCATGAATGCAACCCGGTGCGGCGATGCCGTACCGGGACTTGAGATGAGAGGAAAGCCTCTATGAATAACATCAGCTACGAGACGCTCGAGAAGATCGGCTACGAGGGCTACGTGCTGCCCAAGGACGCCCCCGAGAAGGTCCTACAGTTTGGCGAGGGCAATTTCCTGCGCGCCTTCGTCGATCGTTTCTTCGATATGGGCAACGAGGCCACCGGTTGGAACGGCAGGGTCGTCATGGTGCAGCCCATCAGCGGCGCCTTCGATTTCGCCGATGGTATCAATGCCCAGGATGGCCTGTACACCGTACTGGTGCGCGGCAAGGAGAACGGTGACACGGTTGACGATTCCCGCGTGATCAGCGCCTGCAGCCGTTGCCTCAATCCGTATCGCGAGGCTGACTACCGTGCCATGATGGAGGTCGCCGTTTCCGACGACCTGGAGATTATCGTCTCCAACACCACCGAGGCCGGTATCGCCTACGATCCGTCCTGCAAGGCCGACGACATGCCCCCCGCGAGCTTCCCTGCCAAGCTTGCCCAGGTGCTCCATGCCCGCTGGGCTGCCGGCAAGCAGGGCGTCATCGTGCTCGCCTGCGAGCTCATCGACCATAACGGCGAGGAGCTGCTGCGCATCATGAACCAGTACGTGAGCGACTGGGGCTGGGAGGACGAGTTTTTTCGCAGTGGATGGCCAACGACTGCACCGTCTGCACCACGCTCGTCGACACCATCGTTCCGGGTCGCATCCGCGATCCCAAGGAGGCCGCTGCCGTGGCCGAGCGCTTGGGCTATGAAGATCCGTTCTTGGCCGTGCGTGAGCCCTTCCAGATGTGGGGCATCCAGGGTGACGAATCGCTCAAGGAGCGTCTGCCCTTCGTGAAGGCCGGTCTGCCGGGTGTCTTTGTGACCCCCGACGTCACCCCGTACAAGAAGCGCAAGGTCCGCATCCTCAACGGCGCCCACACCGCCTTTGTCCCGGGTTCCTGGGTTGCCGGCTTTGATATCGTGCGCGATTGCATGCACGACGAGACCGTCCGCGGCTTCATGAACACTATGCTCTACGACGAGGTCATTCCGACGCTTGCCGCCGACCTGGATGTCGAGGACTGCAAGGCCTTTGCCGCCGCCGTCGAGAACCGCTTCGACAACCCGTTTATCGACCACGCGCTGCTCTCCATCTGCCTCAACTCCACGGCTAAGTGGCGTGCCCGCGACCTGCCTACGCTCAAGGACTACGCTGCCGAGACCGGCAACCTGCCCAAGTGCGGCGACGAGCCGCTACGCTCATCTCCTTCTACACGCAGGAGCTCGTGTCCCGCGAGGGCGACGGCCTGCACCTGCGTCGCTCCGACGGCACCGAGTACACCGCTCAGGACGACGCCTTTGTGCTCGACTTCTACGCTGCCCACGCCGGGCCGCCGACGACGCCGAGCTGGTGCACGATGTGCTCTCCAACGAGCAAATGTGGGGCGAGGATCTTACGCAGATCGCCGGCCTGGAGGAGTTTGTCGTCAACGCTCTCGCCGTCGTGCGCTCCGAGGGCGTCAAGCAGGCGTTCGCGAACGCTCAGGCCTAAATCCTTCTGTACGCCCGCCGGGTAACTGGCGGGCGTCACTCGACTTCTGCTCAACCTGTAGGGTTAGGACTCTTTGTAATGAACACTATCCAGATCAATCCGGCCGACAACGTCATCGTTGCGCTGTCGCCGCTCGCCAAGGGTGCTGCCGTCGAGGTTCCCGGCGTGGGCGAGGTCGTTGCCGCGGAGGATATCCCGCAGGGTCACAAGATGGCCGTGCACGCCATTGCAGCCGGTGAGGATGTCATCAAGTACGGTCTTCCCATCGGCCACGTGACGAAGGACATTCAGCCCGGCCAGTGGCTGCACACGCACAACGTGAAGACCAACCTCTCGGGTGAGATCGAGTACGCCTACAATCCGACACATCCGGTCGTTGAGCCGGTCGAGGCCGAGACCTTTATGGGCTTCCGCCGTGCCGACGGTCGTGCCGCCACGCGCAATGAGCTTTGGATCATTCCCACCGTCGGTTGCGTCAACGAAGTCGCTCGTGCCATGTGCGAGCAGGCTCAGGACCTGGTCGAGGGCTCGTTGGAGGGCGTCTATTACTTCCCGCATCCGTTCGGTTGCTCACAGACCGGCGCCGACCATGCCCAGACCCGTCGTCTGCTGGTGGCGCTGTCGCGTCACGCAAACGCCGCGGGCGTGCTGTTCTTGTCGCTCGGTTGCGAGAACTGCACGCATCAGCAGGTGCTCGACGAGCTCGGTGACTTCGATCACGAGCGCGTTCGCTTTCTCACCTGCCAGGATGTAGCCGACGAGCAAATCGAGGGTCACAAGATTCTGGCCGAGCTGGCAGACCTGGCCAGCAGGCCAAGCGTGAGCCCATTCCGGCCTCAGAGCTGGTTATTGGTCTTAAGTGCGGCGGCTCTGACGGTCTTTCGGGCATTACCGCCAACCCCACGATCGGTCGCGTGAGCGATATGGTCGTCGCCCGTGGCGGCACGTCGGTGCTCACCGAAGTGCCCGAGATGTTTGGCGCGGAGAGCATCCTGCTCGATCGCTGCGAGAACGAGCAGGTCTTTAACGCTGCCTCTGACATGCTTAACGGTTTTAAGGATTACTTTATTAGCCATGGTGAGGTGGTCTACGAGAACCCGAGTCCCGGTAACAAGGACGGTGGCATCACCACGCTCGAGACAAAAGAACTGCGTGCCAAGGAGCTCCACTGCTGCCGGTCCGGTCATGGTATCCACCGGCACGTTGACGGCGC
>VOFK01001683.1_pt1 | contig 106700 bp, 87 predicted proteins | sample 5384121 | NCBI WGS metagenome assembly VOFK01 (sample SAMN12384730, study PRJNA508395) | human gut metagenome | isolation source: healthy gut J | host: Homo sapiens
TCATCCGGTCGAGCAAATCCCAGAAACGCTCCCCGTGATTCATCTCGCGGGTATGCGCCAGTTCGTGCAGTAGCACATAGTCTATCAGATGCTTGGGAAGAAGTACCAGGTAATAGGAAAGGTTGATATTGCCTCGTGCCGAACAGCTTCCCCAACGCCCGCTACTGGAATTAATCTTCACACTCTTGTAAGGAAGGTTATGTTGCATGGAAAGCATATACAGACGGGGCGGAAGAACAATTTTCGCATTTCGCCGTAAAGCTTCCTCAATTACCTTGCGCAGCCAAGCCTGCAGCTTCTCATCCGAGAAATCGGCATCAGGAGGACAGATTATCTGCATTTCCTCCCAACTCGGAACGGGACAAGAACCGTTCCCGTTGTCCGCTGACCAATGTCAGCTTAAAGAACTCCGTATCAATGCGGTAATCCAAATCAATCAGCTTTCTGACCTGCTTCTGTATGGCAGCCTTCAGACGCGGACGAAGCTGCTCGATGGCATTCTCTATCTCGGCAAGGGAAGTCCGGGGAGGCACAGTCACGTAAATTCCGTCCTCCTTTGTACGGAAAGTGAGACGCCGTGCCCGGGCATTGACCCGGACAAACAAAGGACCAAGCTCTTTATCTTCTATAATGCGGTTTACTGTCATAAATCAAAGCCTCTCCCATAGGAAAGGGGCGGGAAGAGGCTTTGCAAATGAACAAAGAATCGTCCAAAAACGCAAGCAAATACCTGACAAAAGCGGACGGAGTGTCCGATAATGAACACTACACAAAAGCGACTATCCTTTAATAATCAACATTTTACACTTATGGCACAATAATTGATTAAAGTATGATGACCGAGCGTCCTTTGAAAAAAGCATTTTTATATGCAACTTTTTCAAGGCAGATCACGTCTAACTAATAAATACTGAATCACAAAAAACAAAAGAATATGAAAGCTCTAACAACATTTATCGCAATCGCCTTATTGGCATTCAGTACAACCGCTTGTTCACAACAACACACATACCGTTCCGGAGGCTTCGGCAGCAAGACGGTCAAGGCAAGCAAGAATTATGTAACCAAAGACATAAAAGTGGACAACTTCACCAAGCTGAGTGTAGCCGGCAGCCCCGACGTGACCTACACGCAGAAGTCCGGCAAACCGACAGTGGAAGTATACACCTCGGACAACATTGTAGACTTACTGGATATCCGTGTCAAGGACAATACCCTCTACATCGGCTTCAAGAAGAACGTCAGCGTATCCTATAATAAACTGGAAGTACGTGTGTCCGCAGAAAAGCTGAACGGCATTGCCGTGGCAGGTTCGGGAGACGTGGAACTGAAAAACGGACTGAAGACGGATGACCTCAAAATCTCTGTGGCTGGTTCGGGTGACATCAGTGGAAACAACATCTCCTGCACAGACCTCGATATTTCCATCGCAGGCTCGGGAGACATCAATAGCAGCGACATCACTTGCAATGACCTCCAAGTATCCGTTGCAGGTTCAGGTGACATGAAGCTGAATAACGTAACGGCCAACTTCACCAAAGCATCCGTTGCCGGTTCGGGCACCGCTATCCTGAGCGGCAGTACCCAAGAAGCTGAATACAGCGTGGCAGGTTCGGGTGATTTGCTTGCTTCCGATTTCGTTGCCAAGAAAGCATCTGCCAGTGTTGCCGGTTCAGGCGACATCAAGTGCCATGCCACAGATTTCCTGAAAGTACGCACCAGCGGAAGCGGCAGTGTAGGCTACAAGGGTAATCCGGAACTGGACTATCCGAAGAAAGGACTGTATAAACTCTAACATAGAAAACATAGATTCTCAGATTGATGACTATAAACCTAAACTAAATTCTCTCTCAAATAATTACCTGCAAAAAGAACGAAGGACTCCCGCGAGGAAGTCCTTCGTTCTTTTATCACCCCACACCTCCGAAGCACGGGAACAGTTGTCATTTATCTATATTCAGAATGCCCGATTCATTGTCGCTGTTATTGATGCGTCTGCCGGATGATTTGTAACGCTTACCAAACTCGAAGTTATAACTCAGCTTGATAACCGCCATCTGTCCTATCTCTTTCGCATGGCTCCACGAGGTATAGGGCGCCACTTTGCTCACCCGTTCCTTGCCCGTCTTGTAGTTGTTGGTGAACGGGAACATCATCCCTGCTCCTAATTGCAGCCGCTTGTGGGTATAAGTGGCTAAAACAGCAGCCTGGTTTTCACCCTTATAAATCGTTTCGCCCATCAGTTCGTTCGCCCTTTTACTGAATTGTCCCAACAGAGAGAACTGCTTATAATTGAACACGGCAACCAGATTGTAATAGAAGTCATTATACGTATGGGTATAGGTATTTCCGTTGGACCAGTAACGTGTAAATCCACCATCTATACTCAGCGTCAGGAAATTCTTCAGACTACCAATGTTCAGTCCGCGGAATGTGAAAGAAGGGCCAAAGCGCAGAAACTGTGCAGAACGCTGGTTCTCGTTCATCGAAACCAACTTGTCTCCCTCGGCAAACACACTCTCCATGATGATATTCTTGTGATAGCCATGTGTCACATTCAGCATGAAGACGAACTTCTGCTTCATATAGGAGTAGTTCAACGTATTGTTAAAGACACTGTAAGTCTCCAATGCCGGATTGCCGCGTACTATCTGGATGGTATCTATCGCCTGCTCCACATTGGTCAACGCACTGAGCGAAGGAATCTTGGGTTCGACATTGAACCGATAGTTGATGTTGCCGTTCTTGTGCGGCGAGAAGTTCAGACGGACAGTGGGGGTAAAGGTGTAATAGGTATGTTCCTCCCCTCCTTCCTTGAAATAAGAGCGGGTCAATCCGGCACTCACACCATAGCTCACTTTCTTGATATTTCCCTGCACCTCGGCAAACGCCGCTGTCTTTGCCTGGTTCATTTCCGAAACGACGGGTGAGGAGCCTGCATACTCGTTCCTGGCATACATCCGGTAGTGGCGCAATCCGGCGCTGAATACGAGGGACTTGAAACGCTTGTCGTAGATGGCTTCACCGATAATGGAACGCTTGTTTCCCGTCACATCGGTTTCAATCATCGCCAGGTCTTCGGCTTGAGGCGTATATTCGTGGTAGAGCCTATTATTGTCGGTGTGCATCAGCGTACCGGTCACGCTCATCGTAAGCATCTGATTCTTCGGTAATGTACGCTGGTAATAAAGGTCGAGCGAAGGAGTGTAGCTGGACTGCTTGTTCTTCAGTCTGGAGAAGATATAGTTATCGGCATCCGCAGCATCATACAGCTTGTTCGACTGGTTCAGGGAGGGGGCATCATAGATACTGTTGCGGAACACGACGTTGAATACGTACTTATCCTGCTCCGTCAGATTGTAAGAGAGGTCGATATTGTGGGTAAAGTGCTTGTTTTGGTCGTGAAGCCCCTCCTGCACACGATGTATCGTCTTATTTTCCAACACATATGTCTCGTCTATATCCGTATATGTTTTTTTGAAGTTACGGGCAGACAAGTTATAGAACAATCCCCATTGTGACTTGTTATGATTGAACTTTGCCACCACATTGTCCTCGCTAAACAACATGTGGGGAGCATTAGTGGCTTGTATATTGACCAGTCCACCCGTTTCGCGGCGGCGGACAATGATGTCCACCACAGCGCCCAGGCTGCTGTCGCCATAGCGCTCTCCCGGATTTTCGATGAATTCTATTCTTACAATCTCCTTGGGCAGGAGGGCTGCCACTTCGGTGGAGGTAGCCACAATACCGTTGATACGTGTCTGTACGCTGCCGCCATTGGCTTCCAGGCCTTTACCAAGAGCATCCACCTTCAAGTGCGGAATGGCAAGGTTCAGCATCAGGTCGTAGGGATTGTAGGAATTCTTCATGGCAGTGGCGGTAGGTACTACAACCATGCGGTCTACTTTCTGCGTGATATTGCTGCCCGATATTACCACCTCGTCCAGTGCTACCGACTGTTCTTTCAAGATAATATCCCCCATCTCTACAGTGCCTTGGGGAGTCCTGATGACAATCTGTTCGCCGACGTAACCGATATAAGAGAGTCTTAACAGGAAATCCGAACCGGCAGTGGCTCTCAAAGCAAATTTACCTTTGCCATCAGTGGTGCTTTCCGTAACGAATGAAGAGTCGGGCAAGGAAATCAGGGCTACATTGACAAATTCCACCGGCCGGTTCTGTTCATCTATTACCGTACCGTTCACTTTCACTGTTTGCGCCGCTGCGGCAAAGCTACCCAATAGGCATACGATAGCTATAACAAGAATCTTTTTCATAAATGCCGGTGTTTAGAGTTTGTCTTTTAAAGCTGACTCGATGATTGCCTTTATCTCTTCTGACGAAAGAGTTTCTTTATTGGTCCACTCCTTGTCTCTCTCCTCCGAGATATCCAATACGGAATCGCAATGTTCCGACATCAGCAGAAAGAGCATTTTCTCTGAAGTTTCGCCCGACGCGCTTATTACCTCATAGTGCACTTCGGCATACTTGCAAAATTTGCCGTCTACGTTACGACCACATTTACGCTCCAGGTATCCGTAACGGAATTTCTCACCTTCGCCTAACTGCGACTTAACATATTCCTTAGTTGCCGACTTTATTTTATACTGGTCGCTTCCGGGGAAGTAACATGAAGTAAGAGATACAAGTGCGAAACACGCTGCGATTGCCATTGTTCTGAATGTACTTTTCATAAGACTTTCTGTTTTTTGATTTGATGCAAAGTTAAGGCAAGAAGTCTCTTAACTCCTACTAAATCGCACTATTAAAAGTCTTAACACTCAATACTTAAAGTTCTGATTATCAACAACAATATATTATAAAAGTCTTAATCCGACTTCTTCCGGTCTAAATGACTCTTATGCACTCCACAATATCCTGTTTTTCGCCTGCATTTATCTTCTTTCGGATGGAAGTCTTACGCACGTAGATGGTTGCACTTGTCTGTTGGGTGACCACACCGATTTCTTTCGTGGAGAAACCGGCACAGAGCAAGCAGCATATCTGCACTTCCTTATCAGACAATACCTGTCCGAACTTTTCCATCATGCGGGAATAAAAGCCATCGTATAGTTTATCAATTACCGGATAAAGGTCTGCCCAGGCAAGAAGTCCTTCCACCGGAATCTCCTTATTGCCGATGCCCGAAATAAGTTTCAGCAACGCCTGGTTCTGTGAGGTAGGCGTATTGGCAACAAGCCGTATGATACCCAGCTGCTGAAGAAGCAGCTTCTTGAAGAAAGCACCGCTATTCTCTTCCTGATTGTCCGATACCTTCTGGGCATCTTCCAGCAGGCGGGTCAGTGCATCAATACGTTCCTCGGCTTCGGCAAGGCGCTTCCGTCTGTTACGGATATAAAAGGTAAGGGAAACAAGTACCCCGACAAACACAACAACAACCAGCATCGAATACATCCGTGTCTTCTGCCGTTTGATTATCAACTCATAGTTCAACTGTTGAAGCTTGTTCCTGGTCACCAGCTGTTGCTCTATCACGCTATTCTGGTCCCTCATCTCATTCCTGACAGAATCAGCAAACCTACCGAAAGTGACAATGTCCAAAGGTGCCCCGGAAGTATAGTCCAGAATTGTTTTCAACTGTGCCAGCGCACTGCGTACAGAAAAGCCCTCGGCTCTCTTTTCTTCCTGCTTCAATTCATTGTTCCACGCCTGCTCCCAATAGTAACGGGCAGAATCCAACTGATGAAGGTTCAGGAAGTTTTCAGCAAAGATTACCTGCAGAATGGGATAGTTGTCGGTCATAGGCATCAGCCGTCTAACCCGGTGAAGCAGTTCATTGGACTTGGTATATTCATGGCTGTTGGCAAGAAAAGCGGCATAATTCCTCAGATAGTGACAGGCCGAAGCTGTATCGGCTGCCGCCAATGCCATGTCAATACTCTGTTCCAGGTAATCCGAAGAAGAAGGGTGGTTGGCAAGCGCCATATTGAGTCCCAGGTCATAGAGTATGGAGCAATGTTCCCGGACAGATAGCTTATCAGCATATTGCAATATCTTTTCCATCAACTCTATCGCCTGGGAGTGGTCATTTCTCAGATAAGCTATCTCTGCCTTTCCCCGATAAAAAAGAAGAAGCCAGAAGGTGTCTTTCCGGGCTATGGCATAGTCCAAGCCATTCTCAATCGCTTCATCCATGCGTTCCTCCTGCTTCATCCATTTATAATAGGAGGCTTCAAGCAGGTAGCCATCAAGCATACGGGAAGAGTCTTTCCGCTCACGATAGTAGTGTATCGCTTCAGGAAGCAGCGAATCTTCCGCCAATGACATACCCATACGGTAGCGGGCCTGCGCACAGTTCCAAACGAACTGCATCCACTCCGCTTCTGAAAACCCGACATCCTTTTCTATGGAATTAAGCAACTTCAGCGCACTGTCCGGACGGCTCTGCAACAAAGAGTCGGTCTGCGCCAAAAGTTTTTTGTTGCCATGACAGTCATTACAGCCTACAAAGCACATAATGCCTAAAAGCATAATACAGATGTATAGTATGTTTCTCATCTTCTCCATTGTATATATTTGCAGTGAGTAAAGTTGAGAAAAAAAACGGCAGACTCCAAACTATATATACTGTAAATAATAACTCCCTTAAATAAAAAGCCTTGTAACCCACAGGCAAGAACAACAAAGGGACGCTGCATCACGCGGCGTCCCTTCTATTTTAGTTAGTTTTTATAAGATTTTGAGAGAATTGAAACTTCACAGCCTCAAGTTGTTTTAATAAAGCACACTAACTATTATTATGTTTAAAGCAAATAAAAATGTTATTTTAAAAGCAAATGAAAATATCTATTCCTTGATTTCCAGCTCCTTGTTAACCCGGCGCAGGCTGTCCATCACCTGCTTCTCATGAGACACGGGCACATCTCCCGAAAGAGCTACCGACGGTGCGGAAATCTGTTTACCGATAGTATCGGTTGCGGCTACTTCCTCTACATCCGAAAAGAATGAATGCTGCATCACATTTCCCATCGAAAGGACCACTGCTACTACTGCGGCGGCTTTGAACAGCGGCATGAAGCGTGCAGTCAATGTCAGGCGCTTTGCCTTGACCACCGGAACTTCCACTTCGGCAAGCACCCGGGCATCAAAATCCTCACCCAGATGCACTTCCTGCTGAAGCTGCTGATATACGAACAAATCCTTGTAGCGAAGCAAGTGCTTGGGCACATCGCTTCCGCTAAAGAAAGCACGCAATTCAGCCTCCTCTTCCAAAGAAGTTTCGCACTGCCAGTAGCGTTCCAAGAGTTGTTCTATATATTTAGAGTCCATAACCTTCTATATCAATAAACGTTTGTTTCACTTTTTGCCGCGCCCTGAAGAGGTTCACTTTTACCTGCTCCTCGGTCAAGTTCAGGACTGCTGCTATTTCTTTATAGCTCTTACCTTCCACATCCCTAAGCAGCATAATCAACCGTTGTTTTTCGGGAAGCTTGTTCATCAGCCGGTGTATCAACGTCATTCGTTCCTTGTTCACCAGCTTTTCGTAAGGGCTCGATGCATCGGAGGCCTGCTCCATTTCAAGGGTCAACTCCACGGTGCGGGAGTCTTTTCGCTCGCTACGGTCTATTGCCAAATTCCTTGCCACTGTCAAGCAATAGGCCTCGATAGAACCAAACTGCGACCACTCGTCACGCTTGTTCCAAACCCTTATCAGCGTTTCCTGCACGACATCCTCTGCCTCTGCCCTATCAAACGTAATTCTCAAGGCTAACCGAAAAAGCTTATCCTTCAGCGGGAGAATGTCATTGCGAAAGCTGAGTTCTTGCATCTCTAATAAATTGACGGTTAAGTATTCAGAAAGTTACAGCCTATTGCCGTTTTTTTTGAATTATTTTCGGATACGGGTTCCACTGTTCCCGTTGATGGCTGATGCTAAAGTGATTACGACTTCGGACACACCCGCATTCAACGCCTCGAAAGAGTTCTCCAATTTTGGAATCATGCCACCTTGAATCACACCATCTGCCACATATTGCTTGAATTCCTCCGGCGTTATCTGTGGAATCACGCTATCATCGTCGTTCTCGTCACGCAGCACCCCTTTCTTCTCAAAGCAGAATACCAAAGTAACATCGAACAAGCCCGCCAAAGCCTTGGCGGTCTCTCCGGCAATAGTGTCGGCATTCGTATTCAGCATGTGCCCGTCTCCATCGTGTGTCAACGGAGCCATCACGGGAACCACACCCTTATGAATGAGGTCTGCCAAGAAAGCATCATTCACCTGCTTCACATCGCCCACAAACCCATAATCCACCTCCTTCACGGGACGCTTTACCGAACGGATTACATCCATATCGGCTCCCGTCAAGCCCAGTGCATTGACACCACGCGCCTGCAAGCCGGCAACGATATTCTTATTCACCAGTCCGCCATACACCATGGTCACCACCTTCAGCGTTTCGGTATCAGTGATGCGGCGGCCATTCACCATTTTACTTTCAATACCCAGTTGGGCAGCGAGCTTCGTGGCCGAGCGTCCGCCTCCGTGTACCAAGACCTTGTAGCCTTCGATGGCTGCAAAGTCATCCAATAACTTATAGAGGGTGGCTTCCTCTTCTACAATCTTGCCACCCACCTTTATTACAGTCAGTTTCTCCATTTTATTCCAAATAAGTATATCCGTACAGTCCGGAACGGTAATTAGACAAGAATTCCTTCCCTTCTTCCACAGAGATACGCCCTTCCTTGACGGACTGCGTCACCCAAGTTTCCAGCGTACGTACCAGTTTTTTAGGATTATATTGCACGTAGTCCAACACCTCAGCCACCGTCTCGCCGTCAATCAGTTGGTCGATGGTGTAGCCTTTGGAATTGACAGACACATGCACGGCATTCGTATCACCAAACAGATTGTGCATATCTCCCAGAATCTCTTGATAAGCTCCGACCAGAAAAACCGCCAGATAGTAGTGTTCCTTGTCGCGCAACGAGTGCAGCGGCAGGGTGGTCGTATCGGCACGCGAGCTGACGAAATTGGCAATTTTGCCGTCCGAGTCGCAAGTCATATCCTGCAAGGTAGCCTCGCGGTCGGGTCTTTCATCCAGCCGTTGTATGGGCATGATGGGGAACATCTGGTCGATAGCCCAGGAATCGGGCAATGACTGGAACAGCGAGAAGTTACAGAAATACTTGTCGGCAAGCAGCTTGCTCAACTTGCGGAATTCCTCGGGGCAGTGCTTCATGCCGCTGGCAATGGAGTTGATTTCGCGGCAGATACTCCAGTAGAGTTTCTCTATTTGTGCACGCGTATTCAGGTCGACGATGCCATGGCTGAAAAGGTCGAGTGCCTCTTCGCGTATCTGCTGCGCATCGTGCCAAGGTTCCAGCATACTGCGCTGGCTCAGATTATCCCAGATGTCATACAGTTCCTTCACCAGTTCGTGAGCATCCTCTCCCGGTTCCCAGTCGTCGTCCATTTCGGGCAGGGAAGCCGTTTCCAGCACTTCGAAGATAAGCACGGAGTGATGGGCAGTCAGGCTGCGTCCCGTTTCGGTAATGATATTGGGATGAGGGAACCCGTGTTTGTCGGCAACATCAACGAAAGTCGACACCACATCGTTGACATATTCCTGGATGGAATAGTTGACGGAGCTTTCGCTACTTGAAGAGCGTGTACCGTCATAATCAACTCCCATACCGCCACCGGTATCCACGAATTCGATGTTGAAGCCCATCTTGTTCAGCTGCACAAAGAATTGCGAAGCTTCACGCAAGCATTCTTGATGCGGCGTATCTTGGTTATCTGACTGCCGATATGGAAATGTATCAGCTTCAGACAGTCCTTCATATCTTTTTTCTCCAAGAAGTCCAGCGCTTCGAGCAGTTCACTGGATGTCAGTCCGAACTTGCTGGCATCTCCTCCGCTTTCTTCCCATTTGCCACTTCCACTGGAAGCCAATTTAATGCGAATGCCGATATTAGGTTTCACCTTCAATTGCTTCGCCATCTTGGCAATAAGATTCAACTCATTAAGTTTCTCTACAACAAGAAAAATGCGTTTGCCCATTTTCTGTGCCAACAGTGCCAGTTCAATGAAGCTCTCGTCCTTATATCCGTTACAAACCACGAGGGAACCCGGGTCTGTATTGACCCCTATCACAGCATGCAACTCCGGCTTTGAACCCGCTTCCAGCCCCAGATTGAACTTCTTCCCATGGTTAATCATCTCTTCTACCACGGGACGCATCTGATTCACTTTAATGGGATAGATAATAAAGTTCTCTCCTTTATACCCGTACTCGTCGGCTGCCTGTCTGAAGCAGCAGGACACCTTCTCGATGCGGTTGTCCAGAATATCGGGAAAACGCACCAATACCGGAGCCGCTACATCGCGCAACTGCAACTCGTCCACCAACTCTTTTAAATCGACGGCAACCCCATCCTTACGCGGTGTCACCACAACATGACCTTTGTCATTGATACCAAAGTACGAAGTGCCCCAACCAGTTACGTTGTACAGCTCTTCTGAATCTTCAATACGCCATTTTCTCATCAGTACATTTACTATTAGACTATTTACAATTTACTATTTTCCCACTATAGTGTGTCTTATAAAGGGGGCGACAAAAATACACATAAATCTAATATATCCAGCTCCTCGGACTGAAAAATACACATTTACAAGGGATTAAAGTCCTAAAAGTTGGCGTAACCGTTGCACGGATTCGCTAATCTGGCTGCGGCTTTCCAGATAACCGGCATCAAAGCGATAACGGGCCTGCGAGTAGAAAGGCTCACGCTTATCCAGCGCCTCCACAATGAAGGTGCGCAAATCTTCGTCCGTCTTGCCTTGCAGGATGGGGCGTTGCTGCTTCGCCACCCGGAGCCGGCGGAACAGAATATCGGGGTGTACATCCAGAAACACCGTCTGCCCGCAACCGTTCATATACTCCATATTGTCAAAAAAACAAGGAGTACCGCCACCGGTAGAGACCACGACATCCTCAAATTCCCCTACTTCATGCAGCATGTTTCGCTCCAATTCACGAAAAGAGGCTTCTCCCCGCTCGGTGAACAATTCACGGATTGATTTGTGAAAACGTTCTTCGATGTACCAGTCCAAATCAATGAACGGCACATTCATTTCGCGGGCAAAAGCCTTTCCTAAAGTAGTTTTACCGGCTCCCATGTAGCCGGTCAAGAAAATACGTATCATATCTGCTACGAGTTACAGGTTTCCTGCAAAGGTAGCAATTCCAAGCTGAAAACGCCTCTGTATCAGAGAAAAATTTTGATACGCTTGCTTAAATCTTCGAATTCCTTTTCTCCCGGTTCACCAGTGGGTGTACCGAAGGGCATCTGTGCAATCATCATCCAGTTGTCGGGCAGGTTCCAGGTGCGACGTACCTCGTCGTCAATCAAGGGGTTATAGTGTTGCAGGGAGGCGCCCAACCCCATATCTTCCAGCATAGTCCAGATGGCAAACTGGTGCATAGCGGAGGTATGCTGTGACCAAGTGGGGAAATTATCCTTATAGGAAGGGAATGCTTCCTGCAGCTTCTTGACTACAGAAGTGTCTTCAAAATAGAGCACAGTACCGTGTCCGCTGGCAAAACAGCCGTCAATCTTGGCTTCCGTCTTGGCAAAAGCCTCGGCAGAGATGCGTGCTTTCAGGGTTTCCTTCACGATGTTCCACAATTTCTTATGTTCGTCGCCCAGCAGCAATACAATTCTTGTAGACTGTGAATTGAAAGCTGACGGCACATTCTTTACGGCTTCACGAATAATGTGTACTATTTCTTCATCCAGCACCGACGAATCGCTGCCGATAGAGTAATAACTACGGCGATGCGCCATGGCTTCTGCAAATGTTCTCTTCATTTTTTGTCCTTTCTTTTTTTATTGAGTTTTCTCTTATTTATTTTATATCCGCCATACAAAGAAACAAATAAAAGAGTTAAGTTGTTCGGATTTTCTTTTTACCTTTGTCCGCAGTTATGAAGAAAGAAAAATATTACGTCGTATGGGCGGGAGTCAGCCCGGGTATCTACACTTCCTGGACAGACTGCCAACTACAGACCAAAGGCTACGAAGGAGCAAAATACAAGTCGTTCGAATCACGCGAGGAAGCGGAAAAAGCCTTTGCCTCTTCGCCGTACGCGTACATCAAGCGGTCGGCCCCTTCTCCTGCCAAGACTATTCCCGGCGCCGACGCTCCCCTTCCTGCCGCCGTCGCAGAAAACAGCCTTGCCGTAGACGCCGCCTGCAGCGGAAATCCCGGTGCCATGGAGTACCGGGGAGTACACGTCGCCAGCCGTCAGGAAATCTTTCACTTCGGGCCGATGTATGGAACCAACAATATCGGCGAATTCCTCGCCATTGTCCACGGACTTGCCTTGTTGAAACAGAAAGGTTTCGACATGCCCATCTACAGTGACAGCGTGAACGCCATCAACTGGATAAAACAGAAAAAATGCAAGACCAAACTGCCGCGTGACGCCAAGACCGAAGAGCTTTTCCGCCTGATAGAACGTGCGGAAAAGTGGTTGCGCGAAAACACCTACACCACCCGCATCCTGAAATGGGAGACAAAACAATGGGGAGAGATTCCGGCCGACTTCGGAAGGAAGTAAAAAAACGCGGGCACCCCGGATTCTTCATCCGGTTGTGCCCGCGTCAAGAAAATGATGCGGCCGAGCTTATGAATGAATAGCCGCCATCATGTTTTATTTGCTATACGATGCTTTCACGAAAGGAGCATCGAGCAAGTAGTCAAGACTCTGCTTCACACTCTCTTCTACGGGGCAGCTGTATTTCTCAATCTCAGCTACGATGTGGCGCACGCCAGCAGTATCCGTATTCTTGAAGATAGCATCATAACCTACCATACCACTCTGTCCAATCTCGCGGTGATCCTTGATATGGAGCATGGTGAAACGTCCGGGATACTTGTTAAAGTAATCCACCGGGCTGTTCTGGCCACGCACTACCCAGTAAACGTCCATCTGGAAGAATACATATTCGGGATTGGTGTGTTGCAGCATGTAGTCCAGCATCAGCTCCTTGTCTTCCACTTTCTGGAATTCATGGGCATGATTGTGGTAACCGTATTTCAGACCGGCAGCCTGGCAACGCTTGCCCACCTCATTGTAATAGTCGCAGTAGGTCTGCAAGTCTTTCAATGTCTTGGGAACGGAGAGATACGGAGTCACGATATACTCCATACCGGCCTCCTTATGGGCAGCAATGCACTGGTCCCACCATTTCAAGGCTTCCGTAAAATCGCCCGAAGCCAGTTCCTCGTCCGACAACCCGTGGGTAGTGTGCGAAGAAAGCACGGTCATACCGTTCTTTTCCACCATCTGCTTGAACTCCTGGGGAGTCTTGCCGTAGAACTTACCGTCATTGTAGTTGGCGGCCTCCACACTGGTATAGCCCATATCAGCCAAGTCCTTCAGAATCCGGTCGAGGTTACTGCCGTCCTTCACCAAGTCTCTTACAGAGTAGAGCTGGATGGCTACTTCCTTTTTCGTCGTTTCCGACGTTGTTTCCGTGCTGTGGCTGCTGCAGCTTGTGGCCATGGATAAGCACAGTGCTGACACAATCATCATATGTTTGATTCTCATAGTACTATCTTTTTAGAAGGGATTAGTCGAGAACCTTTACACGGATGTTGCGGTACCAAACATCGTCGCCATGATCCTGCACACCGATAAAGCCTTCGTGGTTTTCGCCTCCGCAGTTGTTCAACAGTTCGAAAGCCAAGGGCCACTTCTCTTCGCTGAACTTGCTGGCCTGCAACATTTCAGTCCATTGCTTGGTCCACAAGTGATATTCCAATACGTTTTCATCGTTCTGTCCGTGAACTACAGTACCTTTGTATACCATAATCTTTGCCTTGTTCCATTCGCCGAAAGGTTTGGCGTTCTGCGGAACAGCAGGAATCATGTCGTACAGGAAGCAGCCTGACGGTTGTTGTCCTTACCCAGCTTGGCATCCGGATGATTGGCGTTGTCCAGCACCTGGAATTCGGGAGCAGAGATATAGATGGGTTCCAGCACTTCGTTGCCGTCCTTGTCCTTTGAAGTAACTTCCTGAGCCAGATAGAAGATACCGGAGTTACCACCTTTGGAAATCTTCCATTCCAGTTCCAGCTCAAAGTTCTTGAACTTATGGGCGAAAATCAAGTCACCGCCCTCACCGGTCTGTCCTTCGCCGGTACCGGTTCCACAGAATTTGAGGCAACCATCCTCAATAATCCATCTGGAAGGCACTTTGTCCTTACCGTATCCACGCCATCCGTCCAAGCTCTTTCCATCAAAGATAGTGATATAACCGTCCGCATCAATCGGCAGGTTCAAGCTGTCCGTTTCAGGCGCTTTCAGAGACTTGGAATAAGACACCGCAGTAGTAGTAGGAGCCACTGCTTCCTCCGTAGCGTTCGATTTTTTTGCACCGCCGCCACAAGAAGCGAGTATACCGCCAATAAGGCAGCAAGCCAAAGGATAATATATTTTCTTCATAATCTGAAAAATTAAATGATTAGTATTCGTTTATGAGCACCGGAACCTGGTTTCCGGTGCTCTTTTTAATGTTTATCTGGGCATATCGGGCAACTTCCAGCCTTCACGGTAGTTGTGCTTGATGAGCTCTTCTGCAAAAGCCTTGGCATTTACCGGGTCTGTCCATGTCTTGTCGAAGCTCGGATGGCCGTTGTGTATCTTGAAGCCGTCCTTGATGACTGTACGCAATGTCTCGTCGTCGCCGATATTGGTGAAGCGCATGTTGGCTCCGTCCCATTCCAGTGTCTTGTTCAGGCCCTGCAGGCGGATGGCCAATACACCCATTGCCACCATTTCGTTCATCGGTCCGGCTTCGGAGAAATCAGACTTAGGCATCACGCGGCTGGAAGGACTTTCCTTACAAGCACGTACCCAATCCATCTCATGACCGCCATTCATAGCCTTCGGCACACGGCGGCAAACCTTCGGTGCATTGGGCACGCGGCCAGAAAGTAACCACGGGTTCTGTCCGTAGCAACCGCAAATCAGCGTATCCTTCGTTCCGTGGAAGATAGTCAGACCGCCACCGCTCTGCATCAGTTGCTTTCCTTCGGGGAAGCCTTTCGGACGGTCGGGCATCATGCCACCATCATACCAGTGAACTTCCACTTCGGGCATAGCCACCTTCGGCATATTCTCACGTGCGGGGAAAGTCAGCTTCACATGCTGTGCTTGCGGAGCGCAGGCATTGAGCAACAATGTAGATGAACCTTCTACCTTGGTAGGATACAGCAACTTCAAAGCTCTGAACGGCTGGTGCAGGATGTGGCAAGCCATATCGCCCAAAGCACCCGTACCATAATCCCACCATCCGCGCCAGTTCCAGGGATGATAGATTTCGTTATATGGATTCATCTTGGCAGGACCGGTAAACAAATCCCAGTTCAGGGTTTTGGGAATGCGGTCTTCCTTTTCGGGAACATTCAATCCTTGCGGCCAGATGGGACGGTCGGTAGCACATTCCACCTTCGTCACGTCACCGATTTCGCCGTTCCATATCCACTCGCATACCAAGTCGGTACCCTCGTCCGAAGAACCCTGGTTACCCATCTGGGTAACTACTCCCGTAGAAGCGGCCAGGCGGGTAAGCAGACGGGACTCATATACGGAGTGCGTCAACGGTTTCTGGCAATATACATGTTTGCCCATCGTCATGGCATCAGCAGTAATGATGGCATGTGTATGGTCGGCAGTAGCGATGATAACGGCATCGATGTCCTTACCCATCTCATCGTACATCTTACGATAGTCCCAATACTTCTTCGCATTGGGAAGCTCATCGAACACACCTTTCGCGTAGCGCCAGTCTACGTCACAAAGCGCCACGATATTTTCCGTAGCCTTCACATGGTTGATGTTGGTGTGTCCCATACCGCCGATACCTACGGCAGCAATGTTCAAACGGTCACTGGGAGGCACGTGTCCGTGGCTCTTACCCAAAATGCTGCTTGGAGCAATGGTAAGACCCGCCAAAGCTAAACCTCCGGTCTTAAGAAATTCTCTTCTTGTAAATTTCGACATGGTTCTTTAGATTTTAAAATCGGTTAATATAATGAGTTTTAAAACAATCCTTAATTACAGTAGGCATCAGACTACCGTCTTCTTCGGACGGAGCAGTCCGTAACCTTCTTTCATATGCCTCCGGCGCTCCCTGATTTCCTCCAGCGTCTGCAAGTCGCCTATGCCGGGCAGGTCGTGGCGGCGCGCATCCTCCAGGAAGGTCCATCCGTATTGGGAAGCAATGGCCGAGTCTCGCATCTGCGGCAATCTCGGATCGCGTTTCCCGCTCTCGATGGAGTCTGCCATAATGTTGCAGAGCTTGTCCAGGTTCTTTCCGCCAAACGGTTTCTCCAGGCGAAGCGTACGGTTCACGCCGTGAAGTTCCACTACGGCAGTCCGGAAATCATGCGTCATGCGCACGATACCTTTTGTACCGATAATGTCCGTATATGCATTATGAGTCTGGTTTCTGGAGAGTTGTCCGTAGACGAAGCCTTGTGTGACATCGAAGGCGATGCCGTTCTCGAACGTACCGTGGCACTGTACCCACCAAGGGTCCTTGTAGTCCCACATCCGCATGCCTTGGGCATGCCAGGTCTTGTATTCACTGTCGGCATACCAGCGGGCAATGTCTATGTAGTGCATGCCGCAGTCGTGGTAGGCGGGACCCTCATATTCGTGTCCCTCGCCCGGCGCCAATCCCGGAGTCATGTGGCAGATGCGCAAGATAGCCAGTTCGCCAATCTCGCCTTCATCGATAAACTGCTTCATAGCCTGGTGATACCAGGAGTTCCGCAGATAAAGGTTGACAGCGGCAATGCGATCATACTTTTCAATCAGGTCCACAATTTCCCATTCCTTATCAATGGTATCGGCAATGGGTTTCTCCGTCAGGATATGCTTATTGCTCCGGACAGCTTTCTCTATTTGTTCTTTTCTGGAATTTGCCAATGCAAAAAGACCAACAGCTTCTACACTCTGGTCATCAAAGATTTCTTGTTCATCGGATATGATTCTGGATGAAGGGGAAAGGTTTCTTGCCAATTCTCGGGAGGCCGGATCGGTATCGCAGATATATGCGATGTCCCATCGACCGCTTTTCTGCATTTCCTCCCAATACATTTGCCCCATTCTGCCGAACCCTATCAAACCAACTATTTTCATGGTAGGCGAATATTAAATATTTACAGTTATAGTATTATCGGGGTCGATTGAATTACATGATTAAGAGTACTTGGACTGATAGTCATAGTAGCTGTCGTCGTAAACGTTGGATATAATTTTTTCATGATATTTGCAATGTTTATGTATGTGTTCTTTGCAAAAATAGGATAATTAGTGATAGAATGGAAGCAAGCAGATATTAAAAAAGCGTAAAAGGCAAAAGAACGCCCTTTATTCATCATCGCCTAACAGCCGTGAAACACTCTGCCGGCAGCCGTCAACACCCACCTGCATCATAGATTCTGCGTAAGAAATATAGAAGAGAAAGAAGAATTAATAGGCTGTTTGCAGGAAATTAACTTCCTATTTAGTCATAACAGCCTAGCACAAGCGGGTGGAAGCAAAGTACGCAGAATTTTATTGCTATGAGAGAGACTGCATATCATTCAGTCTCTTATAATAGCCGTTCTTCTCGAGAAGTTCCTCGTGCTTACCACGTTCCACGATTTCACCTTCATAGAGTACACAAATCTCATCCGCATTCTTGATGGTGGAAAGGCGGTGGGCGATGGCAATCGTGGTACGGGTCTTCATTAGCCGTTCCAGAGCCTCCTGCACCAGTCGTTCGCTTTCGGTATCGAGTGCTGAAGTGGCCTCATCGAGTATCAGGATAGGCGGATTCTTCAAGATGGCACGGGCAATACTGATACGCTGGCGCTGTCCGCCGGAAAGCTTGCCGCCACGGTCGCCAATGTTGGTCTGATAACCGAGTTCGGTCTCCATGATGAAGTCGTGGGCATTGGCAATCTTTGCCGCTTCGACCACCTGCTCCATAGTTGCATTTTCCACACCGAAGGCAATGTTGTTGAAGAAGGTGTCATTGAACAGAATGGCCTCTTGGTTCACGTTTCCTATCAACGCACGCAGGTCGTGGATGCGAAAATTCTTAATATTCACACCGTCAATTGTAATCTCACCTAACTGCACATCGTGATAGCGCGGCAGCAAATCCACCAATGTAGATTTGCCGGAGCCGGACTGGCCGACAAGTGCAATGGTCTGTCCTTTGGGCACCATCAGATTGACGTGCTTCAACACTTCGCGCTTGCCGTCGTAACTGAAGGAGAGGTCCTTAAATTCAATCCGGTCATTCATCCCGTGCAGCGGCAACGGGTTTACCGGTTCCTTAATGGGGTTCTCGGCTTTCAGTATTTTGTCCACACGTTCCATGGATGCCAGACCCTTTGGAATGTTGTATCCTGCCTTTGCAAAGTCTTTCAACGGATTGATGATACTGTACAGAATCACCATATAGAAGATGAACGTTGATGCTTCCATGGAAGTGCCGTCGCCCAGAATAAGCAGACCACCGAACCACAGTACCAATACAATGAGCAGCGTACCGAGGAATTCACTCATCGGATGTGCCAACGACTGACGGATGGCTACCTTGTTGGTTGCATCACGCAGCTCGTCGCTGCATTGCTTAAAACGGTCCACCATCTTGTCTTCTGCTATAAAAGCCTTGATTATACGCAGTCCGCCAAGCGTCTCTTCCAATTGCGACATGGTATCACTCCATTTTCCTTGGGCTTCCAACGACTTACGCTTCAGTTTCTTGCCGACTTTTCCCATCAGCCAGCCCATACCCGGCAATACCAGGACAGTAAACAGAGTCAGCTGCCAGCTGGTTACAATCAGAGTGGAAAAATAAAGCAGAATCAAGATCGGATTCTTGAGCAGCATATCCAGTGAACTGGTAATGGAGTTTTCAATTTCGCCTACGTCACCGCTCATACGTGCAATGATGTCCCCTTTCCTTTCTTCAGAGAAAAAGCCGAGCGGCAAGTGCATCACTTTGGAATAGACCATCACGCGGATATCGCGTACCACTCCCGTACGAAGGGGAATCATAATGGCGGAAGAACCGAAATAGCAGGAAGTCTTCAGCATGGTCATGAAAGCAAGGAAAAGCCCCATGAACAGCAATGTCATCTGTGGCCCGTGTGTCTCAATCATCTGGGTGACGTAGTAATAGAAATTATTCACCGCCACTTCCTTCAAGCTACCGCTTCCCCACTCCATGAAGTGATACACTTGGGTGTTCTCCCCCGTCTTGAAAAGGATATTGAGAATAGGAATGAGCAGTGTGAATGAAAAGACATTGAATATAGCGGACAGCACATTGAGCACGATTGCCCAACCGATATATCTCTTGTAAGGCGACACAAAGCGCCGCATCAGTTGTAGGAATTCCTTCATTGCTTGTAGTTAAGTGAATTATGAGGTCGCAAAGATACAAGAAAACGAGGGAATGGAAAAGGGTTTCAGGTTATTTCTGCCTAAATGCCCACATTCTCTACTTTCTTTTGTGTCCTTGCATACTTCTCCAGCACCATGTACACTCATACATTGTCATCTTAATAATAGCCGGCTCATTTATTTTCCATCTTTACTCCTAACTTCCACACAATTTTCTTCAGACTTCAATATGCCCAAGCAATTATATGAGTAAATAATGAAAAAGATGTACCTTTGCACCCGACTTAACTGAGAACTTTGTTCACCACATGAGAAAAGCTATTATCACAACCCTATCTGTCCTAATCGTACTTCTGTCCATTGCTTGCAATACCCGAGTGAACTATAATAAGTACCTGATTGCAATTGACTCGCTCATCGTTCAGCAACCGGACACTGCCCTATCTATGCTCGAAGCATTCCCGACAAACAGCCTGCAGACCCAAGCTGACAGTGCTTATTATGGCCTATTAATGACAGAAGCAAGAGATAAGAACTACATTATCCAAACCAATGATTCCCTGATACAATCGGCCCTGACCTACTACAACGGCACAAACGACATAGAAAAGCGGGCAAGGGCCCATTACTATTCCGGCTGCGTCTACCGGGATTCACAGAGAAGAACAGAATCTATGACTCAATACCTCATAGCAGAGCCCTTAGCTGAAGAAGCAGGAGAGAAACGTCTGTTAAGTCTTATCTACCTGAATATAGGTTATCTATACTATTCACAAAACCTAAATACACAAGCCGATTCCAGCTATCAATTGGCACAACAAATAGGTATTCAGCTAAAGGACTCTGTTCTTCAAGCAGAAGTTCTGTCACGACGAGGACTCATCTGTATGGAAAAAGGAGAAGAATTCTATCCCGAAGCCGAAAGAATGATACTGGAGGCACTTGGCATTGCTGAAAAGCTATCAAACATGCAATTAAGAGGAGAGATATTCTCAGCACTGGGTCTATTGTACAATTGGATGGAAAATGGAGAAAAGTCGATAGAATTTGCCAAACGGAATCTTAGCATACAAAAGAACCGCACAACATGCTACGAAGCTTACGACCAGCTTGGAAGCGCATATTATCAAATATCACAATACGACTCCGCTCGCTACTATCTACAAAAAGCTCTCCCCACAAAGAATGTTGCTATTAAGGCTGGTATATATATGTATCTGGCCAACATAGCCAAAGAACAAGGAGATTTAGCCACCTCCTTAGAAATGGAGCGTAACTACTCTGCCTATTTGGACAGTATACAGAACAGCCGCTACCCTTACGAAATTATTGATGCAGAAAACAAACAGCAAATTATACAACAAAAAGAAAAATATGATTCTTCCATCAACAAGCACACCTACATTTTCCTTGTTTCGGTTGGAATTATCATCATCGTCACCTTCTTCTCTTTAGAAAGATACCGCAACCGTGCTAAACAACTTCAAAAGGATAAGAATAAATTAGCCACTGAGCAAGTTGCCATACAAGAACAATACAGAATACTCAAGCTAGAACTCCAAAGCAAAGAGGAAAAAATAACATTTCTGCAAAATAAAATAGAGAAATACCATAACAACAAAGAACAGCAGCAGAAACTATGCGGCGAATTGCACAAGTTGAATATCGAAAGAAACTGCTTATTAAAAGAAAGCTTCAACCATTCGGATATCCACAACAAGATGAGACGCATCATTCTTTCCTGCAAGGAGCACGATAAGTCCGAAGAAACAATGGAGGACGAAGATTGGCTACAACTGATTGCAGAGACCGACCGTTGCCAAAGCAACATCACCCTATACTTACAATCTGAATACCACCTGACACCAGAAGAAATTCATCTCTGCTGCTTATACCTGACCAATTTCCCTATTATGCATTTAGCCTACTTACTGAATTGCACGCGGGACACCATCTACAAAAAGGCAAACCGAATTCTAGAACAAAAGATGGGATTATCACGCAAAGAAACCTCATTGAAAGAAACTCTAAACAGACTCTGCCAAAGGTAAATTCACTACATTTTTACACATATAAAACATTATACAGCTGGGATTATACACTTTTTATACACCTCTTCTTTAAATGAAGTCATACTTTTGCGACATCAATAACCTAAAAACATATTATAATGAAAAAGATTTTAGTATTATTTGTTTTGTCTATAGCTTGTATTATGGGGACTCATGCGCAAGAAGGACTCAAATGGGGAGCGATGGCAGGTATGAATTCCAGTAAATTTTCTACTGACGGTCTTGACAGCAAGGTGGGTTTCCATGTCGGCATCAAGGCTGAAAAAGAATTACCTCAGATAGCCCAAGGTGTTTATCTTGACATGGCTGCATTACTCTCTTTAAAAGGTGCGCAAATAAATGGGAATGATGCATCTCTGAAATTCAATCCCTACTATTTAGAAATACCTATACACATGGGCTACAAATACGCCATCAATGACAACTTTGCCATCTTTGGCAATTTCGGTCCTTACTTTGCAGTAGGTCTCTTCGGTAAAATGAAGGCAACGGGATATTTGATTGATGAAGTGGAAGGATTGACAAGCATTCATGATTCTGCCAAAGTATTCGGAAACAATGCCATGAAACGTTTCGACTTTGGTCTCGGACTCAAAGCAGGAGTCGAATTCTTTCAAAAATATCAAGTCTCTATCGGATATGACTGGGGATTACTGGACAATATAGAAGATAGCGGAAACAAAAACCGCAACTTGATGCTCTCCGTGGGGTATTTCTTCTAAACAATCTCCAGCACTTTCCATCTATTCTTAAAAAATACAGATTACACCAATCAAAAACAAAAGATTTATGTAATCTGTATTTCCTCTTTATAATACCCTATTCATCACAAAAAGCTTATGGACATTTAACTATTCTATACTAAGTGAAATACCCATCAAACTCAAGTATATTACATTCAAAGAAGTAGACCTTATCCTTATTTGAAACTAACAACTAAAACATTTGGAGCACTCCGCTTATTATCATATCTTTGCAAACGCATTATTAATCATTTGCTCACCAAAAACAGACTTGATTTATGCTGACAAAATTAGCTATTATCATCCCTGCCTACAAAGCTGCATATTTGGACAGAACTTTAGACTCTTTATCCCAACAAACAGACAAAGAGTTTTCTATTTATATCGGAGATGACAATAGCCCCTATGATTTAGGGAACATAATATCCAAATATTCCGGACAATTAGACATTACTTATAAACGTTTTACAAATAATTTAGGCAGTCAGAATTTGGTGCAGCAATGGAATCGTTGTCTTGATATGATACGAGGAGAAGAGTTCTTCTGTTTATTTTCTGACGACGATATAATGGAGCCTACATGTATTGAACAGTTTCGTAAGACTTATCAACAAGATAAGAACTTCGATGTGTTTCATTTTGACATTGACATTATAGACGGTAATGACACCGTTATAAAATCATGCAACAATTATCCTAGCGTGCTGTCTATAGATGAATACTTGCGTTTGCTGTACACTTACCAAATAGATGCCCGCATGCCTGAATTCATTTTTAGGACCCGACACTTCCAAGAATCAGGTGGTTTTATCAATTTTGATCTGGCCTATCGTTCAGATAATGCCACTGTTATGGTTAGCGCAAAAGATAAAGGCATCCGTACTATTCCTAATGCCAAAGTGCTTTGGAGGGATAGCGGCATAAATATTTCTTCAAATCACAACAATGCCCTACAGCCCAGAAGAGTCTATGCCACAATAGACTTTTTCAATTGGATGGAAACATATTATGCGCAACATAATGAAACTTGCCCATTTAATTTGGAAGAACGATTAAAGCTCATTATATCTGACATTTTGACCTTAGCTGACAGTTATCCACGAAAAGAGCTATACAAAGCACTCAGAAAGATAAGACAAGCCAAATGGAACATATTTCTTTATTTACGATGCAAAGTATACATCATGATTACACTGCGCAAAAGCAGAAAGCATAAAAAGTATTTTATGTATATCAAAGAACATTGTCTTACCCCTTACTCAAAAAAATAAATATGGAAAAGATAGCATTTGTTGTTGTAAGATATGGAAAGGATATCAATGGAGGAGCTGAATTCCATTGTAAGATGCTTGCTGAAAGGCTAATAAACCAATACCAAGTTGAAGTGTTGACTACATGCGTAAAAAACTATGTCACCGGAGATAACGAATTTCCTGAAGGAGAAGAAAATATCAATGGAGTTCTTGTCCGTAGATTTAAAGCCGACCCTATTCATAAAGAAAAAATATACTCATACATGAGAGGAGCAAAACGTGCTCGAAAGTTAAGAAAGTTCTTGTACCAATCCCACCTTCTGGCATTAGTATCCCTTTTTTGTCCTATCTGGACATTTCGAAGAAAATACGAAATAAATGCACTCAACAGCAATGTTTTTTATTCATCTTCTCTATTTTCATTCATCAAAGAGCACAAAAAAGAATATAAAGCATTTATACCCATTTCGCTGGATTATCCTCAAATGTACTATACCGCACTGTATGCACCAGAGAAGACAATTGTCATCCCTACCATGCACTATCACAGTGTATCATTCCGTTCCATCCTAACCCAAGTATTCACCAAAGTGGCCTATATCGGTTTCAACACCCGAGCAGAAGAAAAACTTGAGAAACGAATATTTGGTCCACGGATGTCACATCATGGAATCATCAGTGTAGGAATAGAAATGGCTTCTCCGGCAGACTGGACAGCCACTTCTGCAAAATACCAGCTTCCTCCCGAATACCTGTTATATGTAGGAAGGGTAGACCGCAACAAACTACATCATATATTCGACTATTTTGTGACTTATAAAGAAACATACAAGAATTCCCAGTTAAAGTTGGTTATGGTAGGCGGACTGTTCACAGATACCTTTCAACATCCGGACATCATTTATACCGGTTTTGTTGACGAACATGAAAAGACCACAATCATACAACACGCTAAAATCATCATAAATCCGTCTAAATATGAAAGCTTGTCACTCATCCTGCTCGAAGCAATGAGCCAAAAGAAAGCCATGCTTGTCAACGGCTTATGCAATGTACTAAAAGAACATTGCAGAAAAAGCAAACATGCTGCCCTTGCCTACTTCAACAAACAAGATTTCATAAAGAAGCTCCATAAAATAGATTCTTCCGAAAAACTTAGAATTGAAATGGGAGAGAAGGGAGTCCAATATGTACAAAAGAACTATAACTGGGAACTGATATTAAAAAGACTAACAGATAGCATAGAATACATTGGTAAGAAAAATGATTGATATAGTATGCAACATAGATGAAAATTATGTAGAGTATTGCGGAGTAATGTTGAGTAGTTTATTTGTTCATAATCCGCAAGAAGCATTCAAAATACATGCTATTAATAGCAATGTAACTCTCAGTCAAAAAAAGCGGTTAAGTGAATTTTGCCAAAAGTTCAATACGGAAATCCGCTTCTATGATGTAGATTTCTCATCTATCAAAGACTTTCCCATAAAATCTAAAGACCATTTGAGCCTTGCAGCCTACTTACGGCTTTTCATGGGTGAGCTTCTACCTAATACGATTGATAAAGTCCTATACTTGGATTGTGACCTTATGGTAGTAAGCTCCATCAAAGAATTATGGGAAACCAACATTGATAACATGGCATTGGCCGCTGTAGAAGAGAGGCCACCTTTTGACACGAACTCTCCTTCTTCCTTGGGATATCCGGTGGAATATTCTTATTTCAACTCGGGAGTTATGCTTATAAATCTAAAAATGGCGAGAAAAGAAGTTGTTGGAGCATTGTAAAAAGTTTATAGCAAATAATTATAATATTATCAGGCTTCATGACCAGGATGTGTTAAATGCATTATTATATCAACAACGTATATTTTTACCTATCCGATGGAACATTATGGATTTTTTTCTTTTTACCAAACCTCTAATCCAACCAAGAAGAATAGCCGACCTCCATACAGCCATTGACCATCCAGCTATCATTCACTTCACCGGTAAACGTAAACCATGGCTACATAGCTGTGACAGCCCATATCGAAATCAATATCTTGCTTTGGCACGCCAGTATCAATGGAATGTAATAACCTGGCAAGAATCTATACGATACTACATAAGAAAAGTATGGTATGTGACACTAACAAATATACATTTAAAACACAAACGGACAATATCTATAAAATGACTTTAGAATTTGTGTCGTTTTGATTTCAATATCAGCCTGACAAAACGATACGTCTTTCGATATGCTGACATGTAATGAAAAATAAAATAACGCTTCAACGATAGAGAAAGTCCCAGCTGACAACAGCTGACATCGTCAAATTCATGCATCTTAGCCAGCACATCTTTGATTACTCCCTCCGTAGAAGAAGACGGTCGAAGCATTGACATATGGTCTATCAAACGAATACCACGGCGCAAAACATAAATAGGAGCTTGATCCCAAATTCCTTTTTCAAGAACAAAATATACTTGTTCATAAACACTCAAAAATAAATTATGCTCTTTTAATGGGTCATATTTGCTTTGCATCGCACTTCCATCTCGAATGACATAATGATACTTTGGAAACTCTCGTACTACAATTTTCTCTGCTTTATAAAAGATTCGATAAGAAATTGCTATATCTTCAAAAATACGGTTGAGTGGGAATGTAATACCCGAGAATAAACGGCGTTTGTACAATTTATCCCAAACATAATTCCTTATACGTCTATCTACAACCAGAGCGCGAATACCCTCATCACGAGTAAACACAAACTGCTCTCCCGAAGAATACTTCGCCACACTCTTCTTTCCTTTATCCCGATAATGCGAGCAAATGGATATATCCGCTCCATTCTCTTTCAGCAAGTGATACAAGAATTCGTACATATCCGGTTCAATCCAGTCGTCGCTATCCACGAAACCAAGGAATTCACCTTGAGCTACCGCCAAACCTCTATTCCTAGCTGCACTCTGACCTGCATTCGTCTGGTGGATAACCTTTATCCGTCCATCCCTTTGGGCAAATAAATCACAAAGCTCTCCCGAACCATCGGAAGAGCCGTCGTCAATCAATATTATTTCCAGATTCTTATAAGTCTGCACGCAAATGGATTGCAGGCATTTCTCCAGATAATCCTTTACATTATAGACCGGTACAATAATACTTATCAGAGGTAGTGTCTCAGTGTTCTCCATAAGCTATGACAGTTACCATAACCGCAAAGTGGCCATCAACGGATAACCCACCCGCCATCGCAATTTAAACTTACGTACCAGATTCCAGGGCTTGGTTCTGGTCTTACCTTGAAAATACCAGATGTAGTTGTTTACGGCATCCAGTACCCGTGAAGAGGACTCACCGTCCAGATGGGCTTCATGCTTGTGCACATAAGCACGCATCCGCTCCATCAGTTCCGCCGGACGGGAAATCGCCTTTTCTATCGCTCCCTCTACAGCATCCGTGTCAGTGACATTCAGCAAATGAGCTCCCGGCATGGTGTTGCAATAGGTCACAACCGGTTTGTCCAACATCATTGCCTCAACAATCACAGACGAAGCATCGGACAACAGCACATCCGCACTGTTTAGCAGCTTGGCATCAACAAGTCCACTCTCGTGGAAAGTAATGTTGGGACAGGAAGCAGCCAGTTCCTTGTATTTCTTGAGGACTTCCATATCCGAGAATTTCGGATGGAACGAAATAATCCAATCCCAATTCTTCTCGTGCACCAGTCTCTTGATGGTATCAAACAGATGAGGAGCAGAAGTTATATTTTTTGTAAACGTAGAAGAGTACAAAACTACCGGACGTGCATTATGAGGAGTGTGCGCACGTTCTTTCACGAAAGTATCCGCCTTGCACCAGCCCGTTTCGTATACCTTGAAGAAGCCGTATTTCCTCTCAAGCTCCTTGAAAGGAAGAGTGCTCGTTTCTCCTTGCGTGCAATAGACATCGAACCATCCGCGGACAGAAAAATGGTCGTCCTTTTCATCGCCACGCTTATTGATGGGGTAGCCATGAAAAAGGGAAACTTTCACTCCCGGGAAGAAATCATAAATATAGTTGCCCGGCGCAAACACGGCAATAGGCTGATAATCCATCACTTCCTGAACAGATTGAAGCCACCTCTCATCTTGATTCAACAGAACCGGGCAGTCTGGCTCGATAAACCATGCGACCTCATCCCCTCTACGCCTGATTTCGTCCTGAAGCGGGCGAAGTATAGGATAGGAATAGGCTACCGAAACGAAAAATAAATAATGCTTCTTCATACACTCAAAATATCACGGCAACGACACAATCGTCACCTCAAATTACCAATAGAACAATAAAATCCAGCCCTTAGTTTGTAACAGTTTTGCTTTCTTTGCTTTAAACGTCTGCAAAGTAAATACAAGAATTCTGCATATACTGCATCAATCCGGAAAAAAAAATGACTTTTATCAACTTTTCTCCAAAAGTTGCTGTTTATGAAGCTTTTTCTTCTCTAAAATATCTATCTTTGCACCCCAATATTTTAAAATACTATTTTATGAGAAGAAATCTTTTTCATTGCTCCAACAGCCAACAAGGGGCAACAGATAAAGTGACTCTTTTGTTCGGAATCACCATTTTTTTCAAATTCCTGCTATTCGATTTCATCTGGAGCATACCCACCACATTCGCTTCATTCTCTACCATCGAATTTTATGCAACCAAAATAATAGCCACCCTCGTACTTCTCGTCCCCTATAAGTTCTTCCGGCTCTGGAAAACAGAGATAGTCATCATGCTTTTGCTGGATATACTACTGATTGTCAACCTGATGTATTTCCGCACCTACTATACTGCCATCCCACTTAACAGCTATGGACTTTCTGGAAACCTCGCCGATTTCACCGGAAGCGTTTACGACTCCTTCCGCTGGTACGACATCTTCTTCCCTCTATCTACCATTGCCAGTATCCCCCTTTATTGGCATTACAAAAGAAATACCGCCGGAAGAACATCATACAAGTATTACGGAGGAGCTTTGGGAATCGGTATCCTGCTGTTTGCCATCACCACCCTGGCCAAAGGAGGATTCAAGGAAGCATACAACACCGTCCGCCAGAAAGCCTATCTGTGTGCAAGCACCACTTCCATGTATACCGTCTTCGGAAGCCTATGCTATGACCTCATCAACCAGAAGCAGGAGGCCACCCCACAGATACAGCAAGAGATAAAGGAGTGGCTGAGCCAGAAACCCGGACATCACCCTTTGGCCGGACGTATCGGAATCCGCAACAACTGCATCGTCATCCTGGCAGAATCTTTGGAAAGCTGGGTACTCGAAAGGGAAGTGGAAAGGCAAGAGATTACTCCATATCTCAACAAACTGCTGCAAGACTCCACCACCTTATACGCTCCCCACGTACTGACGCAAGTGAAAGGAGGACGTTCCATTGATGCACAGCTGTTGCTTTGCGCCGGTATGCTGCCTATCAACAGCGGCACATACAGCAGCCAATATCCTGACCACACCTACGGAACCCTGCAAAAAGCCATGCATCAGCAGAAGAACTCGCGCAACTACCTCCTGACCATTGATAAAGTATCGACCTGGAACCAAGGCGTCATAGCCTACAGTTTCGGGACCGACACCATCATTGCTTATCATGACTTTGAACTGACAGAGGCCTTTGGCACGCACAAACGTACCGGAGACGGCTCCTTCCTGGCGCAATGCAGCCAAAAAATAGAGAAGGGGGAAATCTGGAAGAAGGGGGAGAATGTTTACATGCAGCTGGTGACCTACTCCGGCCATGCTCCCTTCAAATTGCCTGAAGAATTGAAAGAGATTCATTTCTCTCCGGCCATTCCACAGAAAATGAATGACTATATGACCACTGCACGCTATACGGACAAGGCGATAGGAAAATTCGTGGAGTACTTGAAAACACTCCCACAATACGACGAGACCCTTATCGTCATCACCGGTGACCACGAAGGACTGGCTACCTACCGTGAAGAATTGTGCAACGCCCCCGGTGGCAAGGGTATCGTATCCGACAAGACATTCACCCCTTTCATCATAGTAAACTCTCCGGTAGGCATGCGTTATGATAAAGTGATGGGACAAATCGATATGTACCCCACCTTACTGAACCTGCTCCAACTGGATGATTACTACTGGAGCGGATTGGGCCAAAGCATCCTCGACCCATGCAAGAAAGGATTCGCCATCAGCCCCCAAATGGAGGTGGTAGGTGAAGAGCCCACCCCGGCAGAAGCCGAGTTCGCTAAAAAAGCATACGATATTTCCGACCAGATGATACATTTTGATTATCTTTGCTCAAAAGCGAAGATAGGCGGCACCTCAAAATAAAAAATGAACAAGTTCATTTTGTTCTGCTTTCGGTTTGCACTATCTTTGCACCGTTCAAAAGAAGTAAAATGTAAATAAAAGCAATGAAGGTACATATTCATCCGCACTATGCCGCCTACGAGAGTTATATCCGAGCCATCCCATCGGAAGAATATGAACGGGAAGAGGTTTATTGTAACCGAAGGAACACAGTCGAAAGAGTGCGGTTCGGAGATAAGGACTTCGTAATCAAGAAATACAAAAGACCTGCCCTCATAAACTGCCTCATTTACACTTGGTTCCGCAAAAGCAAAGCGCAGCGCGCCTTTGAATATGCAGAACTTTTTCTGCAACGGGGAATAGAGACCGCCCCTCCGGTAGCTTATATAGAAATCAAAAAGAATGGTTTCTTCCACACCGGATACTTTATTTCCGAATACCTCCCCTACCCGCTTGTTACGGATATGTTCGGTACGGAAATGGAGGAAGAAGAGAAAAAACGGCTAAGACATGACCTCGTAGACTTCACTCTCCAATTACATCTGAACAAGGTCTTGCCACTGGACTATAATCCCAAGAATATATTTTACCGGAAGACAGACGGCAAATATCACTTCGCCCTCATTGACATCAACCGCCTGAAGCTCGGTAAAGTACCCGGTATCAGAATGTCCATGAATGCCTTCAGCCAACTGGGTATTCCCGCCGATGACTTCATGAAAATAATACCTCTATATGCCGAGCAAAGAGGATTCGATATTGAAGAATGCATATTCTTCACTCTCTTCAGCAGACTGAAATGGAGAAAGCAAAGACAATTTAAAAATTTCGTCAAAAGCAAGCTTCATTTCTGAAATGTCGTATCTTTGTACCAACGAGATTAGAAAATTATGCAAGATTATATCATCCAGTCCATCCAAGAAGGTATCAGGCTCAAAGAAAATATCCTGAACAACCGGCAAATGCTTGCCGACATCGAAACCGTCGGCAATCTGATAGTACAAGCCCTTCGACAAGGGCACAAAGTCTTGCTTTGCGGTAACGGCGGCAGTGCAGCCGATGCCCAGCATATCGCTGCCGAACTCGTCGGACGTTTCGTGACCGAACGGGAAGGCCTGCCCGCCATCGCCATGACAACCGACACTTCCATCCTGACCGCAGTCAGCAATGATTATGGCTTCGAACGCGTTTTCGAACGGCAGACGGCAGCCTTGGGAACGAAAGGTGATATTCTGATAGGCCTTTCTACCAGCGGCAACTCTCCCAACGTAGAGCATGCCTTGCAGAAGGCACAATCTATGGGCATCACCACCATAGGGCTCCTGGGAAGGGATGGAGGAAGGTGCAAGGAACTTTGCAATTACCCGTTGATTATACAGCACGCCGAATCTGCCAGGATTCAAGAAGTGCACATTACCATCGGACATATCTTGTGCGGCATCGTTGACAATAAACTGTTCTCCCATGAATAAAGCGATTTTCCTTGATCGGGACGGTACCATCAATGTTGATTTCGGCTACGTTTATAAGACCCAAGAGCTGGAATTGCTGCCCGGCGTAGCCGAAGCACTCCGCATTTTTCAGGAATTGGGTTATCTGCTGATTGTCATCACGAACCAATCCGGTATTGGACGTGGCTACTTTACGCTGGAGGACGCCGAACAGTTCAACCGGGCACTCGCCCAAGAGCTGGAAAAACATGGAGTTATACTGAACGATTTCTATACTTGCCCTCACGCTCCGGAGGAACATTGCGAATGCCGTAAGCCTTCTCCTTTCATGGTGACGGAAGCGATGAAGAAGTATGAAATCGACCCATCCCAATCCTATATGTTCGGAGACAAGAAGTCGGATACGGAATGCGGCGAACGAAGCGGTGTCAAGTCTTTCCGGGTCACAGAGGAACATCCGCTTATATACTGGGCAAACCAATTAACAACCTATTATGAACGCAGAATTAAACAGTATAAAGGGAAAGAAGGTGCTTGTCATCGGAGACGTGATGCTGGATACTTACCATATAGGGGACGTGAAAAGGATTTCTCCCGAAGCCCCCGTACCAGTGGTCCGTGTCACCCGTACCTACAATGTATTGGGAGGAGCGGCCAATGTTGCAAGAAATCTGTTGGGACTGGGTTGCTCGCCGTATGTCGTCAGCCTGCTTGGCAACGACCACAACGGAAACACAATGCAGGAGATGTTCGCTGATTTGGGCATCAGAAACGAACTGTTTCATACAGAACACCCAACCATCACCAAAACCCGCGTAATAGGCAACAGCCAGCAAGTAGTACGGCTGGACTTTGAAACAGAAAATGAATGCCTGAACGAAGAGACTGAGCAGAAACTGCTGGATGCCGTGAAGCGTGCACTCCCCGAAGTGGACATTGTCGTGATTTCGGATTATGGCAAGGGAGTATGCAATGATACAGTATGCCAGCAGGTTATATCCGCCTCTGCCGGGCAAGGGAAGAAGGTCATTATAGACCCCAAAGGGACAAATTGGGAGAAATACCGTTCCGCAACCATCATCACCCCCAACCTGAAAGAGCTTTCGGCTGTTTCGGGAGTGGATGTGAGAAATGAGGATAAAGAAATCCATAGCGCAGCAGACCGGATACTGAAGGAGTATAACCTTACTTCTCTATTAGTGACACGTTCCGAAAAAGGCATGTCATACATAGCTCCCGATGCCTCGCAGGACATTCCTACCGAAGCAAGGGAAGTATATGACGTTTCAGGTGCAGGCGATACTGTCGTGGCAACTTTAGCAGCTGCGCTGGCAGCCGGTATCCCTATTGCAGATGCCATTTATCTTGCCAATAAAGCGGCCGGCATTGTAGTCGGGAAAATAGGCACCAGCCCCATTCTGTTCAAAGAGTTGCAGGACGAGTTACAAATCGGGAAACCGGCCAGCAAACTTATTCCTATTTCCCAACTTGCAGATACTATAAAACAACTGCGTGCGCAGGAGCGCAAAATCATATTCACAAACGGCTGCTTCGACATTCTGCACAAAGGACACGTGTGCTATCTAGAAAAGGCCAAAAGACTGGGGGACGTACTTATCGTAGGATTGAATTCGGACAGCTCAGTAAAACGTCTGAAAGGGGAATCGCGCCCCATCAATGATGAAAGCGCCCGCTCCACAGTCCTGGCAGCCTTGGAAGCAGTGGACTACGTAGTGATTTTTACGGAAGATACCCCTCTGAATCTCATCAAAACAGTTGCACCGGACGTGTTGGTAAAAGGTGGCGACTATGCCATAGAAAACATTGTAGGCAGGGAGTACGCCCAAGAAACAGTAACTATCCCTTTCGTAGACGGTTATTCCACTACAAAGACTATAGGCACCATCAACCAAGAGAAGCAATAATCTTTTCAGCGACTTGTTGGGGGGTAATATCCACCATACACTTCTGATAAACAGCCAGCTTGCATTTACCCCGTCCGTCTTTGGTGCACGGACGGCAAGGCAGGGCTGTTTCGAGTATTTCCACCGTAGGTCCCGTAGGGAAACCGAAGGCCGTAGGTCCCATCAAGGCAAAAGCAGGAACACGGAACAAATCAGCGGCATGCATAAAACCCGTATCAGCGCTGATTACCAGATTGGAACGCAACACTATGTAAGAAGACTCCATCAATGAGGTTTGTCCCGCAAGGTTAACTACCCGTTCCGGTGCAGCACTTCTGATTTCCTCACAGAAAGTATCCTTCGGACCAGCCAGAATAACAAATCTATACTCAGGAAGAAGGGCAACCAATTCTTTCCAATAGGAAACGGGCCAGCGTTTCATTTCCCAGTTGGCAGACGGCACCAGCGTAATCATATCTTTGGTTACAAAGTTCTCATACTTGCTACGTATTTCATCCGGGAAATGCCAGTCGTGATAGTTGTCCGGAAAATGCGTAATTCCCCATTTCTTCAATGGTTTCTGAAAAGACACCATCCCCCTGAAAGGCTTGTCGAAATGATTGATTCCCAGTTTGAACAACAAAAAGCGTTTGCCTCTCTCTTTGCTCCGCAGAGCAACGTAAGGTTTCACAAAAGGCAATGGAGACACTATCAGCTTCAATATGTTGGAACGGATATTACTATGAGCGTCATAAATGTAGTCGAAATGCTCTTTTCTCAAATCAGCCGCCATCTTCAACAATCCGGCAAGTCCGGTCTCCTTATCAAACGCCCAGATTTTATCAATCCTGCCATCCATCGACAAGGTCCCCACCATATCTTTCCGGGTAATCCAATGAATTTCCACATCTGCAAACCGTTCACGTATTCCACCGATAATTCCCATACACTGGATAATATCCCCTATCGAACTGAAACGGATAATTAAGAATTTGGTCATAACAAATTTATTAGAATTGCTGATTCGGCACAAAAGTAAGCGTTAACAACGAAAAAACAAACCAGACTACTCAAAATCTGAAAACAGAGCAACTCTTTATTACAAAAAGAATATGATAATTAAAGGATAAATTCAATTGGAAGTTCTCATTTATTTATATAAGTTTGCATCATATTTCATACAATGCACCTACTGAATAAAAAACGAAATCAATGGAGTACAAACTATTGTATGCCCTAAGAAGCGGGAAGAACATCAAACTTATCTATTATATAAAGAATATGCTCGGTATGCTGATACCCAATATATTCTTTCAGATGCAGCTTCGTCATAAGTTGGCATCTTTATCCGACAGAAAAGATAAAGACTACATTTTATACCGAGTAAACTACTATAACAAACTTTTACCGGGTGCAATATTGCCCGAATCGGTACCTGCACTCGCAGAACATAAACTAAAAGGGCACAAAGTCTATATCTATGATACCCGCTGCTATACCCGCTGGTTTTCCCAACAACTACGGTTGAACCTATGTGCCGGTGATGTGGATTTCGTCCCACCAATCCCATCCATTTCAAAAAGCCGTCTTATAACTGAAAACAACGGAAACGGGGTTATTATGAAACTCAACAAGATAAGGCATTTTATTTTGTCCGTGACAAGAAAAAATTTACAGAGAAAAAAGATATGGCTGTCTTTCGCGGAAAAGTAACAGACAAAGAGCAGCGAATCAAATTCATGAAAATGTATTTTGGCCATCCCATGTGCGATTTGGGAGATATCAGCCGGGATACTATCAATCCTACGTGGTGCATTGGAAAATTGACCATTAAAGAACAATTGGAATACAAATTTATTCTAGCCATAGAAGGCTATGATGTTGCCAGCAATCTAAAATGGGTAATGTCTTCCAACTCTATTGCCGTAATGCCCCGTCCTACTTGTGAAACTTGGTTCATGGAAGGCACATTAATTCCTAACTATCACTACATTGAAATCAAACCGGACTTCTCTGATTTGGAAGAAAGACTGCAATATTACATGGCTCATACTGATGAAGCTCAAGCAATAATCGAACATGCACATGAGTATATAGAGCAATTCAAGAATAAAAAACGGGAACAATTGATATCCCTTCTTGTATTGGAAAAGTACTTCAAGATGACCGGACAACTCTAATCATTGATAGCATTATTACATCATTGACTTTCAGTTACACCGGTAATCAGGCTCCATATTCTCTGTAGGGCTTATCTAAATCCAGATAGTGGAAATTATGCTGTCTCTGCCCGCTTTGTTTCGGTATAACCATGTAGTCTCCATATTTTCTGGTCAGATAGGTATCATAATCTTGTACTCCCCACACAGTTTCGTCCTCAAACGAAACGGGAGTCGGAGTTCCCAGCTCTGCCTTGGGCATGATGCCGCGCATACCGTCATCATAATCACAAACTAAAGAAGACTTGTCAAAGTCATAGGTGGTCATCACATTTCTGATACTCCTCTGTACGCCGGCAGTAGTAAAAAAGTCTCCGGCACAGCAGCGGCAACCATGAGCCGGGACCTTTCCCATGCTTATAAGGGTCGCGGTAGATAAAATAGAGCACCCGCTTGTAAAATTCATACCGGGCAAAATGAATCCTCTGTTTCAGGTTGCTTTGCGGTACACCGTCCAATGGAAATACGTCCAAGTAGATACCTCCCAAGTATTTCAAATGCATACGCTCGATAAGAGTCGTATCCGCATCTTGTATCTTGGCAAAAGGTAATGGATAATTCGGATCATTTTCTGCGCAGACAGCCTCATAAGGCTTGGGAAGCCATTCCTTGGAATGAGACATCAACAAATCATAATCAGCCCTCGGCATACCGATATCCAAATCATCGTCCCAAGGGATAAATCCCTTATGACGGACTGCACCAAGCATAGTACCGGCCATTATATAATAGCGCAAACCATGTTCTTTACAAACTTTATCCACAGCAAGCAATATCTTCAAAATACGAAGCTGCAAAGGACGTATATCATAATCTGCCATAAAAATCAGCCCATTAATTAATAAAGTTGTGAAGGAATCAACCGCTGTGCTTGTCCAAAGTCATTCACCGTATCAAGCTCCACAGAAAAATATTCGGTAGTGTCAAGCGCATAGAAAGAGTGTCCTTGCGGTATGAGACGCTCAAAAGCACGTTCATAGAAGATATTATCCAAACCTTCTTTGGTAATCATAACCTCCAATTCCCGGAAAAGCGCTTCTGTATAAGCGGCAGACATCTTCTCGATGCCAATAGACTCGCCAATAGCTCGGGATATGGAGCACGTCTTACTGATTTCCAACACCTTGCCATCATTGTCCGCTATTACCTTGATTTCCTCTTCCCCCAATGTATGATGGTTCAGAGCCAACGCATCCGCTTGACCATATCCAAGCAACTTGGCTACAATCTGCGGGTCAAAAAGGATATCGCTGTCCAGCAACAGAATGTCCTCTTTATCTACATAAGGCCGTGTAAGCCATAAAGAGTAGATATTATTGGTAGAAGCATATTTCTCATTATAGATAAACGTAACCTCCAATGCCGGATAATGAGCTTCCAGAAAGTTCACAATCTGCTGCTGTCTATAACCGGTGACAATGACAAACTCCCGAAAGCCATTCTGCAGCAATGCATCAAAGGCTCTTTGCAGCAAACAACGCTCTCCAACTTTCAACAGACATTTTGGAGTGGTATCAGTCAACGGACGCAAACGCGAAGCTATCCCTGCAGCCAATATAACCGCTTTCATTGTAATGCAATTTTTTTAATGGTGTCAATGACAATACGGTTCTGTTCAGGACGCCCCAAGGTAATACGCAAATGGGTATTGATGTCTGGTTCATTCATGAACTTCACCTTATAATCCTCGTCGGCAAAAGCTTTCTGTAAGCGTTCTTTCAAGACAATCGGATATTTTATAAGGACAAAGTTCGCCACCGACTCATATACCTTGAAACCAGGCAACGTCCCTATCTCCGCTTCAAAGCAGGCGCGACTCTCATTCATCAGCCGTGCTATATTCCGGTAATGCGCATCCGATTTCAGTGCGGCAATAGCAATATCCTCAGAGATACGGTTATAACCCAGATATTTGTTGCTGTATTTGCCAAAGTTGGCCAACTCCTTACTCATAAACCCAAACCCCATGCGCAATCCGGGCAATCCGTAGAACTTGGAAAGCGTGCGTGAAATAATCAGGTTGGGATATTTATCAACCAGCATTTTAATATAGTCCGTATCAGTAGATACGAAAGAGGCATAGGCTTCGTCCACCAAAACGATGGTTGTTACGGGCAACTCAGCCAACAAAGCGTCCAATTCTGCAGGGGTCAGACCGTTACCGGTGGGATTATTGGGCGAAGCGATTAATAAGACCTTGGGATTCTCACGCTGTACCATCTCTTTCATGGCAGCGAAATCATATTTAAAGGTATTGCCATCCTCATACAATGGATACTGCAACGTATGCCCGTCCACTTCATCAGCAATGGATTTATAGTACCACCACGAGAATTTAGGAATGAGCATCGTCTTGTTCCCATCCTCTTGGGTCAGGAAATAGTGGACTGCTTGTTTCAATATATCTTCTCCACCATAACCCAACAGTACCTGCGGTTCATCAATTCCGTAAGATTCAGATAGATAAACAGACAGAATACTCTTCTTGCCTTCGTCGTAGATACGGGTATAGAAACAGAGTTTGTTTATATCAAAATTCTTTAGAGCCTCCACCACCTCTTGCGAAGGTGCGTAGTTAAACTCATTGCGGTCCAAATAATTCATATCTTAGGTTTCTTTTGTTAATACTTTCCGATAACACTCCATCGTCTCACGCGCCATCTGCTCCTCCGTGAAACGCTGTGCCCACTTCAGCCCCTCCTCAATCATGGTGGCACGCAAAGAAGGCTCTTGTGTACGGGCAATCGCTGCCGCCAATCCCTCCACATCATAGGGACGCACATACAATGAATGCTCCCCCCCCGCTTCTTCAAGACAAGAGCCGGTTGCTGCTACCACCGGAATGCCGGAATGCAAAGCCTCAAGAATAGGGATGCCAAAACCTTCGTAAACGGATGGGTATACAAAAGTCTCGGCCGACTGATAAATGGCAGGTAAATCGTCCGAAGGGATACCATGCAGAAAATGTACTCTGTCTTGCAATCCGGCTTTTGTCATAAACTCTTTCAGCTGATGGATATAGGCTGTGGGTCTCCCTACCAGAACAAAATGCAGTTCATCGGGCAGATACTCCAAAGCCTTCACAATGGCCAGCGCATTTTTACGCTCCTCAATGGTGCCCACCGACAAGATATAGCGTTCGGGCAACCGATAACTCCGCATCACCTCCTTGCGCTTATCCTTACCGACACGACAGGCATACAGAGAACTACACCCTTGGTAAATAACGGAAATTTTATCCGCAGGAATTCCATAATAATGTATGATGTCACGCTTGGTACACTCACTCACAGCAATGATGTGGTCTGCATGCTTGCATGCATAGCGGCATTTGTAGTTATAAATCAAGCGGTCGACCAACGAAAAACAATGTGAAAGTCTCAGGAAAATAAGGTCGTGAACAGTCACCACACTCTTTACTTCCCGTACCCGATGGATGGTCAGGGGAAGTTCGTTACTCAATCCGTGGAACAGCCGTATGTTGTCCCGTTTCAAAGTCCTGCGTATACCTCCCACGCGCCACAACGAAGTCATTCCTCTCCAGAGCCAATAAGATGGATAATGTACCGATACCGTTCCCCGGCTTTCGGCCACCATCGACGAGAGTTGCTGATTTTCACGGTGTACCGGAGCATACAACCAATACTCGTTTTCCGGAGCAAAGGCTGACAATGACTGCACCACATACCGGCTGTAATTGCCCAATCCCGTAAAATTCTGCACAGCCCGTTTTCCGTCGTATCCTATTCTCATCTCTAAAAAGTTTCAGCTGCAAATGTACAAGATAATCCTCATATAGCAGTCTATTTCGCTTTCCTTTTTTGACAAAAACACAAATTCACCTATAAAACATAAGATAGAGATGAGCAATCACTTGCTGTCTGTTACAAAAACCAAGTACGGAATCGGGCACATCCCCATTGTTCAATCCGTACTGGCCCATTGTTTTATCCTTCAAACACCTTATCTCCTTCCCGAAAACTACTTTATTCATCATCGGCCCACTGTTATGAACCAATTCAACCACACTAGTGAGCTGTTTAGTTCACTCAAGTGAACATCACGGCTCACTAACGTGGGCTGCTGAAGAATCCAAAAGTAAAACGAAAGAATGAAAAGGATGCAACAGAAGAAAGAAGGATGCGGAACGGAAGAAAACACGGGTGAGAGCAAAATTTACCCTCACCCTTTTCGATTGCTCTCACCCACCCCTGCAATGCCGTTGAATAGGGAAGTTGAAGAAAAGAGTGAGAGCGGTGAGGGCAGAAATGCAAACTTAAAAACGGAAAGAGTCAAATTATTTTCCGGGCATTACTTAGCCACTTTGACGGATTAGTCGTATCTTCGCACGATGGAAAATCGTCGAAAAGAACAGCAGCATTATGAGAGTCATTGTTGACAACAAAATACCTTTCATTAAAGAAGCCATCGAAAAAATAGCCGACAGCGTGATTTATACTCCCGGCAGAGACTTCACTCCGGAGTTGGTAAAAGATGCCGATGCACTGATTATACGTACCCGCACCCGCTGCAACAAGGAATTGCTGGAAGGCAGTAAAGTCCGCTTCATTGCTACCGCCACCATAGGCTTCGACCATATAGATACGGAATATTGCCGTGAAGCAGGCATCGCTTGGACCAATGCCCCCGGATGCAATTCAGCATCCGTAGCCCAATACGTGCAATCAGCCTTACTATTATTGCAACAACTCAAAGGAGTACAACTGTCCGAATTGACATTAGGCATCATCGGCGTAGGCAATGTGGGTAGCAAAATAGCCCAAGTAGGGCAAGAACTAGGCATGCGTGTCCTGAAGAATGACCTGCCCCGGCAAGACAAGGAAGGAGAGAGAGATTTCAGTTCCTTGCAAGCACTCGCAGCAGAATGTGATATCCTCACCTTCCACGTACCTTTATATAAGGAAGGGCCATACAAAACATTCCATTTGGCAGACCATACTTTCTTCCGGTCATTAAAACGCTGTCCCGTCATTATCAATACCTCACGTGGAGAGGTGATTGAAACCAATGCGCTCCTGAATGCCTTAGAAGACGGACTGATTTCCGATGCCATCATTGATGTATGGGAGAACGAGCCTGATATCAATCTTACCTTATTAAATAGAGTGTTCCTTGGAACTCCCCATATAGCCGGTTATTCAGCCGACGGAAAAGCCAATGCCACCCGTATGTCCCTGGATGCCCTTTGCCGTTTCTTTCACATCAAAGCCGACTACCGCATCGCTCCCCCCCAACCCCGGAACCCGATTATTACCGCCGGCAACCTGGCAGAAGCATATCTGCAAATGTATGACCCGAGAAGGGACAGCGAAGCACTGAAAACACATCCCGAACAATTTGAAAAATTGCGGGGAGACTACCCGCTACGAAGAGAAAAAGATGCTTACACTTATATCCCAAAGTAGCACATACATTTAGAGATACAGCCCGATAATACAAAAGACGTCACTATATAAGCTCCTCACGCCTTTACTATCAATGCCGAATCAGAGGAAACTATAGGCAAAACATTACAATATCAATGCAAAAAATACAGTTAGAGAAATCACTCAGTGAAGGATTTATTTTTTATGCAATTTCAACTCTGACGATTGCCATACAATTTCTGTTTTATCTGATTCACAGTCCCCGGCTCGCCATGATGGACGTGGGAGGCTGGATGTTTTATATAACGGCCGCTTGCTCACATGCCGCCTTGTGGGCACTTATTCCTTACATCATATCCTTAATCGTAGCCATTACCGTCCGGCGCCATCAAGCCGCCGCCATCACACACATTATTCTTGTATCATTACTCAATATACTTGCTTACATAGACGGCAGTGTGTACAGTCTTTACAAGTTCCATATCAATGGTTTTGTACTGAATCTCCTGGTTGGAGAGGGCAACAGTGAGATTTTCACATTCAGCTTCTGGCTTTATCTGAAGATTGCAGGAGTATTAGTGGGTATATTTGCCGCCAATACTTTGCTAAGAATACTTGCAGGCCATTGTTATACCCGCTTTCACCGCTGTGGCTTCCGTCCTGTACTTGCCACTCTGATTTTGTTTGCACTATTCTCTAACTTTTATCATGCCTATGCCGCCGTAGCGCAAAAGACTTCAGTGATTCGCAGCGCCCCCTGCCTGCCCTATTACTTCCCGCTTACGGCAACCCGCCTGATGATGAAGTTAGGAGTGGTCTCATCCAAGGATGTCATTAAAATGAACTTCAACAACAAAAAGCAGTCTGCTGACCTCAACTATCCGATAGATTCTTTGAAATACGAAGTCCATTCCAACCCCAAGAATGTAGTGCTGATAGCCATAGACTCATGGAACTACCGCGCCTTTAACCAGGACATTACACCTCATATCAGCCACTTTGCCGACAGTTGCAGCAGATTCACCTCCCATCTAAGCAGCAGCAATGGCACACGTGGAAGTATCTTCGGGCTTTTCTTCAGTCTCTCATCCATCTACTGGACTGATTTTGAGGTATCGGGCATACAGCCCCTGCTCATAGAAGAACTATTGAAGCAGAATTATCAGATAGGTATTTATCCCAGTGCTACAATCGTCAACCCGCCATTTGCCAAAATACTTTTCTCAAAGGTACCCGACTTGCGTACCCATACCGAAGGAAAAACCGTTTATGACCGCGACTGCCGTATTACAGCAGATTATCTGCAAGCACTCGATACGCTGGGCAGCGGTACAAAACCTTTCTTTTCCTTTCTCTTCTATGATTTGGCACACGGATATGAAGTGCCGAAGGACAAGCTATCGTTTCCAACCGTCCTGGGAGTTCGCCGACTATATGAAACTGAACAACGACATAGACCCTACTCCTTTCCTGAACCTCTACTACAACTGCGTGGCGGAAGCCGACTCACTGGTGGGATGCGTCCTCCACAAACTTGAGGAAAAGAAACTGCTAGACAATACCCTGGTCATCATTACCGGAGACCATGGACAAGAATTCAATGAGAATCATAAAAATTATTGGGGCCACGGCAGTAATTATTCACCGGTACAAACACATATCCCCTTCCTATTATATGAACCGGGAGAACAGCCACATACCTACCATCACCGTACCACGCACTATGATTTTGCACCAACCCTAATGAATAAAGTGCTGGGTGTAACCAATCCGCCTTCCGATTACAGTATGGGGCATTTAATAACCGATACTTGTCCACGGAACTGGCATATCGTGGGCGACAATCTCAATTATGCCTTTATCGTAGAAAATCATACTATTCTGGAAAAACACCCTTCCGGATATATAGAAATCAGCGACAGTGCATTGAATCCCCTGGAAAACTACAAGATAGACAACCGTAAGCTGAACGAGGCCATCCTCTCCCTTAACCGATTCTATAAATAACTGGGAGAGAGGCCTTCCACCAACTCCTCTATCACCTTCGGATAGTATTCATACTCCAGCCGGTGGATGCGTTGCGCCAGCTCCTCCGGCGTATCGCCCGGCAATACGGGGCATTTCTGCTGGCAGATAATGCCGCCTTCGTCATAATGCTCATTCGTATAATGGATGGTAATACCGCTTTCCTTTTCGCCGGAAGCAATCACTGCCTCGTGCACACGGTCGCCGTACATTCCCTTTCCACCGAACTTGGGCAGCAACGAAGGATGTATATTTATCATTTTATTGGGATAAGCATGCAGAATATTGTCCGGCACACGTGCCAGGAATCCTGCCAATACCACAAAATCAATATCATGCTCTCGAAGCGTCGACAAAACAAGCTCTCCACTTTCCCAATCGCTCTTGGCAAACCAGACACAAGGCACTCCCAGCCCCTTGGCACGCTCTAAAACAAACGCATTCTGCCGGTTAGTCAAAACCAGAGCCACACATGCCGAACCTTTTTCCCGGAAATAACGGATGATATTCTCGGCATTCGTACCACTTCCCGACGCTAAAACTGCGATATTTTTCCCATAATCCCTCCAATTACTGCACAAAACCGTGAAAAATGTGCAAAAAGGTGCATTTAATTCATCAAATATTTGCGAGGAATGATAAATATTCATTCCTTTGCACCGCAAATTTAAAGAAATAAAACTAATTATTAATTAAAAACTTAAAGTTATGTCTGAAATTGCATCAAGAGTGAAAGCGATTATCGTCGATAAATTAGGCGTAGAAGAATCAGAAGTTACTAACGAAGCTAGCTTCACTAACGACCTGGGAGCTGATTCTCTTGACACTGTAGAACTTATCATGGAATTCGAAAAGGAATTCGGTATCTCTATTCCCGATGACCAGGCTGAAAAGATTGGTACTGTAGGTGATGCTGTATCTTACATCGAAGAACACGCTAAGTAATCTTATCCATTCGTTTATAACATGGAATTAAAAAGAGTTGTAGTAACAGGTCTCGGCGCCATTACTCCCATTGGCAACAGTGTTCCCGAATTCTGGGAAAATCTTGTGAATGGGGTTAGTGGAGCAGGACCTATTACTCATTTCGATGCATCGCTTTTCAAGACTCAGTTTGCATGCGAAGTAAAAGGCTTCGATGCTACCAAATATATAGACCGCAAAGAGGCCCGCAAGATGGACTTGTACACACAATATGCCATTGCAGTAGCCAAAGAAGCGGTAGGTGACTCTGGGCTTGACGTCGAAAATGAGGATTTAAACAGAATCGGTGTCATCTTCGGCGCCGGTATCGGTGGCATCCGTACATTCGAAGAAGAGGCGGGCAACTATGCCCTGACCGGTAAGGAAAACGGCCCCAAATTCAATCCGTTCTTCATCCCCAAGATGATTTCGGACATTGCTGCCGGACAAATTTCCATCATGTATGGTTTCCATGGTCCCAACTACGCAACTTGTTCTGCATGTGCCACTTCCACAAATGCCATTGCCGATGCGTTTAACCTCATCCGTTTGGGTAAGGCAAATGTTATCGTGTCCGGTGGTTCGGAAGCTGCCATCGCCGCTTGCGGTGTAGGTGGTTTCAATGCCATGCATGCATTGTCAACCCGCAATGATTCTCCCGAAACTGCATCCCGTCCGTTCAGCGCAAGCCGTGACGGATTCATCATGGGTGAAGGTGGCGGTTGTCTCGTTCTCGAGGAACTGGAACACGCCAAGGCACGCGGTGCCAAAATCTATGCGGAAGTTGCCGGCGTAGGAATGTCTGCCGACGCTCATCACCTGACAGCCTCTCACCCCGAAGGTTTGGGAGCCAAGTTAGTGATGCTGAATGCGTTGGAAGATGCAGAAATGAAACCCGAAGAAGTAGATTATATCAATGTTCACGGTACATCTACTCCCGTAGGTGATATTTCGGAAGCAAAAGCAATCAAAGAGGTATTCGGACAGCATGCGTATGAGTTGAACATCAGTTCGACAAAATCCATGACCGGCCACTTGCTGGGCGCTGCCGGTGCGGTAGAATCCATTGCAAGCATCCTCGCCATCAAGAATGGCATTGTTCCTCCGACCATCAACCACGAAGAGGGTGATAACGACGAGAACATCGACTATGACCTGAACTTCACGTTCAACAAAGCACAAAAGCGCGAAGTGAACGTAGCTTTGTCCAATACTTTTGGATTCGGTGGTCATAATGCGTGTGTCATTTTCAAGAAATACGCAGAATAATAAGGTCGTGTTACGTAACCAAATAGATAAAATAAGGCTCTTGTTCCGCAAGGATAGAGAGTCTTATTTTTGTTTTTACAGAATTCTCGGCTTCTTTCCACGTGACATCAAGGTCTATCAGCAGGCTTTGCTGCATAAATCCATCTCCATGCGCTCCGAAAAAGGACGTCCCATCAACAACGAACGGCTGGAATTCTTGGGCGATGCTATCCTCGACGCCATTGTAGGAGATATTGTCTACCGCCATTTCGAAGGACGCCGCGAAGGTTTCCTTACCAATACCCGTTCCAAAATTGTACAGCGGGAAACACTCAACAAACTGGCCGTGGAAATCGGACTGGACAAACTGGTGAAATACTCCACCCGCTCCTCATCCCACAACAGCTACATGTACGGCAATGCATTCGAAGCCTTCATCGGCGCCATTTATCTGGACCAGGGCTACGACCGCTGCAAGCAGTTCATGGAAGAGAAGATTTTCAAAAACTATATCGACCTCGACAAGATGTCTCGCAAAGAGGTCAACTTCAAGTCAAAACTCATCGAATGGAGCCAGAAGAACAAAATGGAGGTGTCATTCGAGCTTATCGAGCAGTTTCTCGACGAAGAATACAATCCGATGTTCCACACCGAAGTCCGCATCGAAGGGATATCGGCAGGTACCGGCACCGGTTATTCCAAGAAGGAGTCGCAACAAAATGCGGCACAGATGGCATTGAAAAAAATTAAGGATGCCGCTTTCAAGGAGGAAGTCCAGGCAGCCAAGGAGCGAAACCATGCAACAGAAACCTCCACAGAAGAAAATCCCATGGCAGAAGCTGTTGAAGAATCCCCACAAGAAAAATTAGCCGAAACAGATTCCCATCCGACGTCCCTGGACAACTAAGTCATTGTCTTCCGTCACCAGCTTCAACTTGCCCGCAATCTCCTCCAGCGGTGCAGAAGCTATTTCATTCCCCTTCAAGGTAATCATCCGCCCGAACTGCCCGTTGGCAATCAGTTCCGTGGCATGTCCGCCCATACGTGTGGAAAGGTTACGGTCAAAAGGTGTGGGTGAGCCGCCCCGCTGAATATAACCCAACACAGTCTCACGGGTCTCGATACCCGTCTCATACTCTATCTCCTGAGCGATATACTCGGCGGCACGCTTCCGCCCGTCCGTCTGTATACCTTCGGCTACCACCACGATGGAGTAAGGCTTTCCTTTCTTCAGCCGATTCAGAATCGTTTCTCCGATACGGTGGATATTATAGGGAATCTCCGGAATCAGAATCACGTCACCACCGCCTGCCATACCGGAGTATAAGGCTATCCAACCTGCCTTGTGCCCCATCACCTCAATCACCATCACCCGCTTGTGCGAGCTGGCCGTGCTGTGCAACCGGTCGATGGCATCCGTAGCAATGCTGACGGCAGAATCGAATCCGAAGGAGAAATCAGTTCCCCAAATATCGTTGTCTATGGTTTTAGGTACAGACACAATGTTCAGCCCCATAGCAGAGAGTTTGGCGGCTGTCTTCTGCGTACCGTTCCCGCCGATACAGACTACACAATCAAGCCCCATCTCTTCGATATTCCGCGCTATCAGTGCCGGTTTGTCCACGCCGGACATCACGCCGTTCTTCTTAAAGGGCTTCTCGCGCGAAGTACCGAGCATCGTACCTCCCAAGTTCAGCAAACCGGATAAGGATTTTTCGGTAAACGACTCCACATCCTTGGTCAGCAGCCCCTGAAAACCGCTGTGAATGCCAATTACTTCCATTCCATAATGGTTGATAGCTGTTTTACATACACCGCGAATGGTAGCGTTGATGCCGGGACAGTCGCCTCCTGAAGTCAAAATACCTATTCTCATGATATTTTTGTTTGAATTATTGTTCTATAGGTCCGTAAAGATAGAAAAAAAAGAGAAAAAAGATAGAGATGCCGATAAATAAGATTATTTTTGCGGTTTAAAATAAGATTTCACAAAGAACGATGAATATTACAAAGTTTCTGAATAAGGTATATTTTGCTCCCCGTCTGAAAGAAATCGAACAATACACCAGCCATGCCGGTGAATTGCAACAGCTTGTACTGCAGCGCCTCGTCCGGACAGCGGCAAACACGGAATGGGGAAAGAAGCATGACTATGCCTCTATCCGTACTTATGAAGATTTCAAGAAGCGCCTTCCCATACAAACTTATGAAGAAGTAAAACCTTATGTAACCCGCCTGCGTGCCGGTGAGCAAAATCTGCTTTGGCCTTCGGAAATACGTTGGTTTGCCAAATCATCGGGTACCACCAACGACAAGAGCAAGTTCCTGCCCGTCAGCCGGGAGTCCTTGCACGACACGCATTACAAGGGAGGCCGGGATGCCGTTGCCATCTATCTGGGACAGAATCCCGAAAGCCGTTTCTTTCCGGTAAAGGGCTTATCCTTGGGAGGCAGCCACGCTCCCAACCTGAACACCAACCACAGTCTTGTAGGCGACCTCTCCGCCATCCTCATAGAAAATATCAACCCGCTGGTAAACTTTGTCCGCGTACCCAGCAAGCAGACAGCCTTGATGGAGCACTTCGAGCCCAAAATGGAGGCCATTGCCCGCGAAACCATCCATGCAAATGTAAGCAACCTTTCCGGTGTACCGTCCTGGATGCTTGTACTCATCAAACATATACTGGAAAAGACGGGAAAGCAGAGCCTTGAGGAGATATGGCCCAACCTGGAGGTATTCTTCCACGGCGGCGTTGCCTTCACTCCCTACCGCGAGCAATACAAAGACGTGATCCGCAGCAGCAAGATGCATTATGTAGAGACTTATAACGCCTCCGAAGGCTACTTCGGCACGCAGAACGACCCTGCCGACCCTGCCATGTTGCTGATGATTGACTACGGTATCTTCTACGAGTTCATCCCGCTTGAAGATGTAGGCAAGGAGAATCCGCGTACCTTCTGCCTCGAGGAGGTGGAGCTGAACAAAAACTACGCCATGGTAATCTCCACTTCTGCCGGTTTGTGGCGATATATGATTGGAGATACGGTGAAGTTCACATCGAAGAACCCCTATAAGTTCGTCATCACCGGACGTACCAAGCACTTTATCAACGCGTTCGGCGAAGAACTGATTGTGGATAACGCGGAAAGAGGACTTGCCAGGGCATGTGCCGAGACCGGTGCACAAGTAGTAGATTACTCTGCTGCTCCCGTGTTTATGGACAAGCATGCCAAATGCCGCCACCAGTGGCTGATAGAGTTTGCACAAATGCCGGACAGCCTGGAGAAGTTCGCCAAAGTATTGGACGACACCCTGAAAGAGGTGAACTCCGACTATGAAGCTAAAAGGCAGAATAACCTGGCGCTGCAACCGCTGGAAATCATCGTCGCCCGTCCCAACCTCTTCCATAACTGGCTGGATAGCAAGGGGAAACTCGGCGGACAGCATAAGGTGCCCCGGCTCAGCAACACGAGGGAGTATATAGAGGAAATGCTGGAACTGAACCGGTAAATTACTATATCATAAAAATCAAGCGCGGATTACGCAAATTACGCGGATAAATTAATAAATCCATGTAATTTGCGTAATCCGCGTTTTACAAATCAGTCAGTACGTTTTGACTTTACTTTTTCATTTCAACAATCAGCCTCAAGGATTAGAAATTATATGCCAGCCCAATTCCCAGCACTTCCTTAAACTGCACCTTGGCGCCCTTCTTCACTCCATTGTCATCAAACGTTTTCACATCATTGTCATACTTCAGAGTTGTATTGATGGTAGCCGACAATACTTTATTGATTTTCATGCTGATAAGTACATCCCAATTCACATCTATGTTTCCAAAATCTTTGCTGTAAGGAGTAAAGAAATCAGCCGTAGTAATCAGATTCACATTCTCCATCACGGGCAATTCAGCACGGGCTTTCACAAAAGCGCCACCCTCTATCTTGAAGTGGTCACCCGGGTCTACACCAAAAGCACCCAAATCGGAAAGATAGTCATCAGTCACGAAAGTCATCTTGGTGGAAACGGGTGAAAGCAGTAGAGAATAGTTACTCTTAGGCCTCCATTCCATACCCAGGGCGATATTCGAATAGGCAGGAGCAAAGAAATTGGAAATCTGGTGCTCTTTGTCGGGATAGTCATATCCTTTGGCAAACTGGGTATTCAAATCACCCATCAGTGTATAGAACCAGACGTTGTCTGTAGAATATCCCAACTGAGTGGAAAGCCCTATTTTATCACTACTTTTCCTCATCCCCTGAGATTTGGTTTTCGACAAGCCATAGTCCAGCACCATGTTGGTGACCCAGAGCCAGTTTCCTTTCTTGTGTGTCAGTGATGCATTCAAGTAGGCATTTCCAGCAATGGAATTCTCACCTCCTGCCGACCAGTTGGCCATGGCAGTCTGTGACATATTAAGACCAGTCACTCCTTTCAATACCCAAGCTCCCTCCTGATAACCTTTATCATCCGTCTGAGCATAAGTTATGGTTGCTAAAGCAGCAAACAACATTACAATATATATCCTTTTCATATTACAGTTCGTTTTAAAAGTTTCTCCACTAGTGTCCACTAAAAATTTTTTGGTCACTAGTCGGTTAAAAATTAAATAAATTCGATTCACTTGAATCATTTAGCTCTTTGATATTTTTGAAATTCGATTTGTCGAACAAATCTCTAAGATGAGTTTTATCGGTTAGCGAGATGCCGAGTATTTGCAAGGTTTCGTAGATGCTTCGCTCTAACTTCATATCGTGTTGTACTATCGCCACAAGGCAGTAAGTAATTATGGCACAATATATTTGTATGCGTACAGCATTCTCCGAAGTTCCCCCAAAACCTCTTTATCTTAAGGTGTTGTTTAATCCATTTGAAAAACAGCTCCACACTCCATCTATTTCGGTATAACCGAGAAATCAGCTCAGCCGAAGCGTCAAGATTGTTCGTCAGGAAAATGTATCGTGTGCCACTTTCGGGGTCTTCAACAATGAGCTTTCTAAGTTCATCGGGGTAATCCTTGGAACTTTTATAAACCGTAAAACATCCGATGACATCAGAAATGACACCTTCAGGCAATCTTCGCTTCCACGTTTTGGGCTTGATGCGTACATTGGTTTTGGCTCGTACAACGAAGAAAGCACCTATGCGGTCTATCGTATACAAGTTGCCAAAATCGTTGTAACCACGGTCAAATATATAATGCGCACCACGTTCATAAGGAATCACAGACATCGCTTTTGTATCGTGAATATTAGCAGGAGTAATATGCACAAATGCAGGAACTTCCGCTTCCACATCGTAGAGCGTATGCATCTTGATTCCGCCTTTATGCTTGCGGAATTTAGCCCACTCGAACACTGACAGACAAAGGTCAATCGTGGTGGAATCAAAAGCATAGACATGACCGTCAAGCTCAAAGATTCTTTCGATTCTACGCTTGCGCGCTTCGGCTATCATGAAGGTTGCATATTCCTGGAAGATGCGATAGTCACGTTGCTCGTTAGCCTTGCTAAGATTGCTTCGTGTTACGGACTTGCCGATTCCCAGATGATAGAGTTTTCCGGTGTGAGCCTCCAGTGACACGATGAGGTCTCTTAAACTCTCACGGTTGGAAAGTTGACCGAACATCATCGTAAGCAACTGATTCCAACAGGTATAGCTTTTAATGTATTTGTTGCCTTCATACTTCTTGACGATACGCAAGAACTTGAACTCATCAAGAAATGTGACTAATTGAGAAAAAACATATTTGTCTTTATTCATAACAGTCTGATTCAGACTGCAAAAGTAATTTCAAATCGTTGCGCACCAAATACCATTACAACAAACTGAATTTCAACAATTTCAAAGAACGACTATGATTTTTTAGTGGACACTAATGAAGTTTCTCATAAAAAGACGTCTCATAAAATTAACAACATTTACTATCTTTTGTTCGAGAAGCTATAAAACGAATGTAAGGTTCAGAGAATAATTCCACCGCCCAACAAGTATCCGTCCTTATCATAGAAAGCCGCTGCCTGCCCGGGTGCAATGGATTCCAGCGGCTCTATCAGACGGACACGTAACAGACCTTCCACCGTAAGAGTCACCCTGCACCGGTTTGCCTGCTTACGGTAGCGTATCTTCACAATAACCTCGTTTGCACCCAGCACACGACTATTCTCCACCAGGTTCCAGTCTCCCAGCCACATTTCCTGCCTGTAGAGGGAAGAGAGCGGAGCTAAAACGACTTCATTGCTTTCCACTCTTGTCTCTTTCACAAAAACAGCCTTGTTCAGATGGATACCCAAGCCCCTACGTTGCCCTACGGTATAAAACGGATAGCCCTCATGCCATCCCAAGAAATCCCCCTTTTCATCGACGAATCTACCTTTACCGGGTAATAGTGTTTCAGGAACCTCACGCTTCAAAAAGGAACGGTAATCCAAAGGGCAAAAGCACACACCTATACTGTCTTTCTTCGCAGCCACCTGCCCGAAACCACGCTCCGCCGCATACGAGCGCGCCTCATTTTTCGTAATATCTCCCATCGGAAGCAACATACGCTGCAGGATGTCCTGCTTCAATCCCCACAGAAAGAAAGTCTGGTCTTTGTCCTTATCTGCGGCAGGAGCTATATAATACTTTCCTCCGGACAAGACTTTACGCACATAATGTCCGGTAGAAATCCAATAAATCCCCTTTTCATCGGCTATTTTAGCCAACAGCGCCCACTTCAGCTCATTATTGCAGACCGTGCAAGGAACGGGAGTGCGTCCCCTTAGATACTCTTCCACAAAATAGCGGATAATACGCGAACGGAAAGCTCGCGTGCATCATAGGTAATGTGTTTCATCCCCAGCTTCAGGGCCAGAGCCCGTGCATCTTCCAAATACCCGGTCTCATCTCCTGCCTCATAGAAACGGAAAGTCACGCCAGTCACCTCATAACCGGCTTCCTGCAACCTCATGGCGGCCACGGAACTATCCGTGCCGCCACTCATGCCAAGCAATACACGTTTATCTGACTTCATGGATACAAAAGTAATAAACGAAGGTGAAATCCGTTGCATTTACTCTTATAAAACAGAATATCATTATAGATTTTCACAGATTTATTATACCTTTGTACTCCTAAAAGAACTAATAATCAACTGTTATGGAACATCAACTGACCATTTACAACACTTTAAATAGGAAAAAAAGAGCTGTTCGTACCGCTGCATGCACCGCATGTAGGCATGTATGTCTGCGGACCGACCGTGTACGGTGACCCGCACTTGGGACATGCACGCCCTGCCATCACTTTCGACCTGCTGTTCCGCTACCTGACGCACATCGGCTACAAGGTGCGCTATGTCCGCAACATTACCGACGTGGGCCATCTGGAGCACGATGCCGACGAAGGTGAAGACAAGATTGCGAAAAAAGCCCGTCTGGAACAACTGGAGCCAATGGAAGTGGCACAGTACTACATCAACCGCTATCATAAGGCGATGGATGCATTGAATGTGCTGTCTCCCAGTATCGAGCCACATGCCAGCGGCCACATCATCGAACAGATAGAACTTGTAAAGGAGATATTGAAGAACGGATATGCCTACGAAAGTGAAGGTTCCGTTTATTTCGATGTAGAAAAATACAATAAGGACCATCACTACGGCAAGCTCTCCGGACGCAACCTGGATAATGTTCTCAACACCACCCGCGAACTGGACGGACAGAGCGAGAAGCACAACCCCGCAGACTTTGCCCTCTGGAAATGTGCGCAACCGGAACACATCATGCGTTGGCCTTCCCCGTGGAGCGACGGCTTCCCCGGCTGGCACGCCGAATGTACAGCCATGGGAAAGAAATACTTGGGCGAGCACTTCGACATTCATGGTGGCGGTATGGACCTTATCTTCCCGCATCACGAATGCGAGATTGCACAATCCGTAGCTTCCCAAGGGGAAGATATGGTACATTATTGGATGCACAACAACATGCTGACCGTGAACGGACAGAAAATGGGTAAGTCTTACGGTAACTTCATCACATTGGAAGAGCTCTTCAAAGGCACACACCCCATGCTGGAGCAAGCCTACAGCCCAATGACCATCCGCTTCTTCACCCTGCAAGCCCACTACCGCAGTACGGTAGACTTCAGCAACGAAGCTCTGCAAGCCGCCGAAAAGGGATTGGCAAGACTGATGGATGCTGTACATGGACTGGACAAGATTACCCCTGCTGCAACCTCCACCATAGACGTGAAATCCCTGCGTGCCAAGTGTTACGAAGCCATGAATGATGACTTGAACTCACCGATTGTCATCGCCCACCTCTTCGACGGCGCCAAGATGGTAAACAATATCCTAGCTGGAAACGATTCCATCACAGCCGAAGACCTGAAAGAATTGAAGGAAACCTTCCACCTCTTCTGCTTCGACATCTTAGGATTACAAGAAGACAACGCCTCCAACGAAGAGCGTGAAGCTGCCTTCGGCAAAGTAGTGGACATGCTATTGGAAGAGCGTTCAAAGGCAAAAGCCAACAAAGATTGGGCTACATCCGACAAAATCCGCAATGAACTCACCGCGCTCGGTTTCGAGATTAAGGACGGTAAGGACGGAAGCGAATGGAAGCTGAATAAATAACGAAGGTATCATAACTCACCACAGAATCATACAGATTGGGGTAAGTTTTAGACAGAAGAACAAAAGAACATATTTTCTCTTGTTCTTCTGTTCTTTTAACTGAAAAATAAAATCTGTATAATCCTATGGTGATTGTGTATTTTGATACATCCCTGTTAGAATACGAATCCGAACCCGGCATACCACCCTACTTTCTTCGTCTGGTTGGACCAATTCAATTGTATCTCCACTGGTCCCAGAAAACTCTTGTACATATAGCCGATGCCTACCCCTGCCATATCAACCGATTCGGAAGAGTCAAGAATCTGATGAAACCTCCCGGAGTTTCGCCCATAACTGCCCATCACTGATATATACTGGTTTTTCAAGATACGCTGTCTGAGGTTCAGCCCTGCAACCAGCAATGCGGCTTGTGACAGTTCCGCACGGTTGATGCCCGTAAACGGTATCTGCTGTGGCATATAGCGCCCCGGTATGGTTCCCCCCACCATATTGATGATGGCAAAAGGATAATTATCGCTTCCGGACAATACGCGTCCATAAAACGAAGGAGTGACAGTGAACTTACTCGAGGGAGAGAAACATCCCTGCCAACGGGCATCGAAAACAGAAATAGGATTGTTGTCCTTATACTGGAAGAAGTTATCCGTATAGAGATGATAGGATACCGCCCACGACATACCTTTTGTAGGGGCGCTCCTCTCATTCAAGTTGTTGAACACAAGTCCGGCAAAGTAACTGAATAAGGACGAATTCTCAAACAGTGCCGAAGCCAACGGGTCGAGCGACAGCAAATCATGACAGTGGTAGTAATCAAAGTCAATGCCCAGACTGACCTGGATATTGTTCCAGTCCTTCGCCGCCCCCATACGGACCAGCTGATGTGTAAAAGTCAAATCCAGCGCCCGTTTGCCTTCATTATAAATATTCATATCTTTATAGTCGAACTGATAGGCAAGTCCTGCCTGCCATCCACCGTCCCATTGATAACCATATCCAAGTCGTGCCAGTGTACGCTTGCCCAGACGGGCGGTGAGGCTGACCAGCGACTCCCGCTGCCGGCCGAAATAGAAGTCCGTATTTGCCTGCAACGCCGCCAGTTCTTCCGTATCAAAACGAAAACCGACATTCAACTTGTTCTCCCGTACAGCAGGGACGGCTATTTGGGAATCAACGGGAATCTCCCTATCAACAGCCGCGCCAGGCAAGCGGAAAGGTCCCGGACGGCGAGGCTGATAATCTTCTGCAAGTCCCAGCTTCCGTTTCAGGGCAAGCAGTCCGTCCCAACTGTCCATGGCAGCACGCTCTCCCCGCACCATCAAAGTGTCGATGGCCTCTTTGGTGAAACTTGCAGCCGAATAGCCGGTGACATCCACCTTTATCAATACGTCGGTATTACGCAGATTCTCACGGTATTTCTTCTCTCCTTGCAGATTGATGATTTGCCCGAAGATGTCTTTCACCGATTTCAGCTCGGAAGCCTTAAGCAGCGGACTCTGCACATCCACCCCGATAATGTAGTCGGCCCCCATGGCAAGCGCCACATCTACCGGATAGTTATTCACCATTCCACCGTCCACCAACACCATTCCATCCAGGTCTACCGGAGCAAACACACCGGGAATGGACATGCTGGAACGCATGGCAGTAGCCAGTATTCCCTCATGGAACACTACTTCGCTGCCATTCACCAGATTTTCCGACACGCAGGCAAACGGAATAGGCAGACGGCTAAAATCCACAGAATCCTGGTAACCTTCTGTCAATGTGGAGAACAAACGTGCCAGGTTCTTCCCTTTTATGATACCCGCATCCGAAACAGCGGCAGATTTCAAAGAAAACGGAATGGAGAGTACATAGCGCTCCGACTTCAACCGGTCATCCAGCAACACATCCTTAGGATTGGGGGCATCCGAGAGCAAGAATTTCCAGTTCTGGGCATTCACCATACTGTCCAATTGCTGTGGGGTATATCCGATAGAATACAAACCGCCCACAATGGCCCCATACTAGTGCCCACCACATAATCTATAGGGATACCCGCTTCTTCAATTACTTTCAGAGCACCGATATGCGCCGTCCCTTTGGCGCCACCCCCACTGAGTACGACAGCCACTTTCGGACGCCCGGACGCCCAAAGGACCATCGGCAAAAACAACAAACAAGCCCATAGTCTATACTTCATCTCCATCATTTACTTAATACGTATTGGTAATTTATTCCACTCTGAATCAAACAACCCGCTCCGACAAATAGTTCACTATCAGTCGAAGCGGGTCGCAAAAAACGTTCAAGCAATTTATGGAGGATTATCTATAACCCATTTCCAATCAATAAGGTATCATATCCTTCAAGATACCTTCCTTATACCAAGGATCATCAATCTCTTTCAACACTTTGCCCATCTCTGCGCAAAGGTCTTTTACGACTTCTTGGTTTTCTTCCAAAGAAAGGTTATTCATCTGATACGGGTCCTTTTCATCGTCAAACAACAAACTTTTGACCAGCTTATGGTTTTCGCGGTCAATGTAGAGCGCCAGCGTGTAGCGCGCCGATTTAAAGCCGCGCGACGAAGGGAAGTAGGAACGGACCATGCCTTCCGCATCCTTCTCACCGTCCAGGTTCTGGATGTAGAGAGCGCCGGTGGGACGTACAATATCCGCCTTTTCATCGAAGAAAAGCGGTGCATAGTTGCGCCCCTGCACCTCGGCCGGAATGGAGTCGGCAAGACCGGCAAGCCCCAACAAGGTAGGCATGATGTCCGGCGAGGAAAGCATCAAGTCGTCCACGCGAGGCTTAATCTTATCGGGAAAACGCACCAAGAAAGGAACGTTCATGGACTCGGAGTACGGGGAATTCTTCGGGTCTTCCGTATGCTGGCTACACATGGTCTCTCCATGGTCGGAGGCAAACACGACAATGGTATTCTTGTCCAGCCCGAGTTCCTTCAAGGCATCAAGTATCTGACCGAAAGCACGGTCGACACCCGTCACAGAAGCAAAGTAGTAGCGTGCACTCTCTGCCTTGAGCATCTTGGAGTCGGCATTCGGACGGACGAGCAAGCTGTCCAGAGGCTGGTTTTTATAGAGATTGAAATCTTCCTCCATACAGTCGTCCAAAGAACGGTACGGACTATGGGGAGGATTCATGCCTACCATAATGAAGAAAGGTTTCTTCGGGTCGCGTACATTCCCCTCGTTCTTCAGATAAGACACCACCTTGCCCGATTCGTGTAACGGTGACCACTCGCGCGGGTCGTGGCGACGGCCTTCCGTATCCCAGTAATGCGGATTCTTGTGTTCGTCAAAGGTACCGTAAGAATACCAGTAATTGAACCCATGACGACGTTCTTTCGGCGTATAGGCATCCCATGCAGGTACACGGTCTTCCACATACTGTCCGGGACGTTCGGGGTCGTTGGGGGTAGGAAAGTCGGCATGCAGTTTGCCAAAGTAGGCACAGTCATATCCGGCATTGCAGAAAACATCACTCACACACACAGCATCCTCACGCAGGGAGCTGATGGGACGGCTCGAATTGCAATTCAATGGAATACCACTCTTATTAGGATACATTCCCGTCAACAGAGAACCACGGTGGGGACTGCTCAACGGGCAGTTGCTCATGGCAGATGTCAATACCACCGACTCCCGGGCAAAATCATTCAAGCGTGGGGTATGCACCGGGTCATTCCGAAAGTTCACTTTCTCGCGAAAACCTTCCTGGCCCCAGAACTCCATCGCCTGGTTACGGTATTGGTCGGGAAAAACGTAAATGACATTCGGCTGGACGGATTGTTCCGCCTGCGGGGCTTTACAGCCCTGCAAGGCGAACAAACCTAAACCACCTAACAAAATATTTAATTGAGTTTTCATTTTTCCAAGTCTCTTTTACGCATCAATCCTTCCAGGAAGTAATAGTCGGCATAATTCAGCGGTACATCAATCTCCGCACCGTGAGGAATACTGCCCACAGAGTGCATCAGGATGAAGTTGCCGTTGGTACCCACCTTGGCACGGTAGGAAGGAGAAGCGAGGCTTTCCATAATCCGGTCGGCGGTTTCCTTGTATCCCTTATCCGGCAGATAAGTACTCAGCTCGTAAAGGGCGGACGCCGTGCAGGCAGCTGCCGAAGCATCGCGAGGTTCATTCGGGATATTGGGAGCATCGAAATCCCAGTAGGGAACCAAGTCTTCCGGAAGATTCTTGTTGTTGAAGATAAAGTTGTAGACCTTTTCAGCCTGTTCCAGGTATTTGGCATCGTGTGTATAGCGATAGCACATGGTATAGCCGTACAAGGCCCACGCTTGTCCACGTGCCCAAGCAGACTCGTCGGCATAGCCTTGTGCAGTCTGTCTCTTACGGACTTCACCGGTTTCGGGGTCATAATCCACCACATGATAGCAGCTGTTGTCCTCACGGAAATGGTTAGCCATAGTCGTATCGGCATGCTTCCGGGCTATGTTGTAGAAAGTGGAGTCACCGGACAGCCTGGAAGCTTCGAACAGCAGTTCGAGGTTCATCATATTATCAATGATAACGGGACATTTCCAGCCACGTTCAGCCTGCCACCCCTTGTCTGCATCCCATGACTGAAGTACGCCTGCTGCAGGACGGAAACGGGTAGACAATGATTTGGCTGTCTGTATGATGACCGGCTTGTACTCCTCCTTACCCGCAAAACGGTATCCGTTCAGGTAGCTGCTGCCAATCATAAAGCCCACATCATGGTGCCAGGTAAGGTATTGTACCGAATCCAAATCCTCGGTATACTTCTCTGCCAGCGGCAGCCACTTCTGGTCACCGGTCAACTCGTACATATGCCAGATATTACCGGGGAAGAAGCCGGAACACCAATCGTCGATAGGTACATAGACAATGTTCCCATCCTTATCAATGGTACGGGGATTAAGGATTTTACCGGATTTTTCGATAATGTCTGTCTGAATTGTCTCCTGAGCCACAGCATTATCAATGTTTTCTTGGATAAAGTTGCTTTCAGCCTGCTTTTGCCCTGCGCAACCTGCCAATACAAGGAGGGAGATTCCCAATGTAGTGAGGACTGTTTTCATAATAAGGGATTTATTTATTAAGAGTTTATGATTTTTCCTGCTGCAAAAGTAGAGCAAGTGTACAGATTTGACCCGCCTAAATAATTCAATTAATGGCTAAAATCGTTACTTTTGCGTCCGGAAGCACATATTTTCCACCCATTAATCATTAATCACTAAACATTAATCATTACTCCCCATGACCGCACAAGAGTTTTTTAAGAACGACCGCTTCGCCACGAATGCAGGTGTAGAACTGATAGAAATAAAGGAAGGATACAGCAAGGCACGCCTGGTTATCACGGCAGAGCATCTCAATGCGGGAGGCCGTACGCAAGGGGGGGCCATCTTCACCCTTGCCGACCTGGCACTGGCAGCAGCAGCCAACTCCCACGGAACATTGGCCTTCTCTCTTTCGTCCAATATCACCTTCCTGCGCAGCAGCGGACCGGGCGATGTACTGTATGCCGAAGCACGCGAACGCTACATCGGCCGCACCACCGGATATTACCAGATCGACGTCACCAACCAGGAGGGAAAACTGATTGCCACTTTCGAATCCAGTGTATTTAGAAAAGGGGATAACATCACTTTTTCCTTACCACAGACGTCATCGGATAGCGGTTGCCCCGGACACTCTTGAAGAATGCCTTGGCCGAACCGAAATTCAAATACATGTCCAAGCGAATGGGAAGGTGGTTCTTATCATCGGATACGAAGAAGGTGATGACCTCCTTCTCCTTACCTTTCTTGTACTCTACGAAAGAGAATACCAAGCAGCGGTAAACGGTGTCGTTATTCGCCTTGACCTCCTCCTTGCCGCGGTAAATCAACGTCTGCTCTTCCACCCTGCGTCCTGTGGCCATGGGAAAGAGTATCTTCTGCCCTACCTTGTAGTCTTTAGGGTCATAAGAGCGCGCCTGCGCCAAAATGCTCAACATATCGAAGATACAGCGACTATCACTGTATTCCATCTCCTGAGCCTCACGCACGGGATTGTGCCAGGTGCGTCTCTGCTTTACATTCGCCAGTCCGTCCGAGTAGGAGAACCAAGCCTCGTCCACCGTATGGCGGCTTCCCTCCTCCGCCGCTTTACGGAAGTAGAGCGGCTCCAACCTATCGCTGACATAACAAGTCAACGTATCACGCATCTTGAAGAAAAAATCGGTCTTTTTACTGCCTACACAAAGCAAGTTAAAGCGAAATGCAGGCTCGGAATGGTAAGTCGTGGCATTGGTAGTGAGGCTTGCCAGACCCACCTTCTTCCAAATGAACTTCCAATTGAAATATAAATCGTACATGACATGCTCGCCCGACTGGAAAGCTTCATTCTTTGCAGTACATTGGGCCTGAACAGACTGGGAGGTTCCCAAACAGACCGCTCCCACCATTAATAGAATGAACAATTGCTTCCGCCTAATAGCTATGGCCTCTACCACTGTTGCGGCTGCTATTGCCACTGCGGTTATTTTTGTTCCTGTTTTGCTTTTTCTTGTCTTCATCTGGTTTTTGTTTTTTTAGTTCGTCCGGCTTCTGCCTATCCAGGGACTTGGCCTTAATATCCCATTCCTGGGTCAAATCAAAGTTCGCTTTAAGCTCCAGAACCATCGGATAATAGTAAACCATTTCAGGCTGGCGCTTCTCGGCATAGTTTCCCGTATCCCAGACGCCATTCCCATTCGTATCATTTATCAGCCGCGCTCCATATTTGCCCGGATTGAGGAAATAGAAATCGGCTTTCCCATCCACCACCGGCACCGTGCGCAGCACTTTGTCCTGACCGTCCAGTAGTTCCACAAAAGCCAGAGAGTCCGCTCCATGCACATTAAAGAATATCTGCCCGTACTCTTCCAGCTTCTTGGCCTTGAAGTCCTTCTTTATCTTGTCGGAGAACAACCCGTACAATCCGCGTATGGCAGCAGAATCCACTTCAAATGTATAGCTTTCGCCGGGTGCCCATTCGGCAAACAGATTATAACGCTTCAAGTCCAAAGAGTCGCGCATAAAGTCGAACGGGATATCCTGCCACAACGAGTCCACTTTCAGTTTCAGATGGAAAGCGGTGGTATCTATGCTTGCCACCGGCTCCGTAAACGACAGAGTAAGATAATCATATACATCGATTGCAGAAGGGGCATACACATCTACAGCCAGGAATTCCGTCGGCTCGGGCTCTTCCACCTCACCTTCCTTCAACTTCTTCTTTTTCTTCTCACGCTCTTTCTGTTCCTTTTCCTTCGCTTCCTGCTTCTGCTTCTGCTGCTTGTCGTATGTCAACTTCGCCAGCACATTCAAAGTATCGGTACGGGGTACCAATCGTTTCAGGCTATCCGTATACAAATAGGTGATACTCATTTTCAGGGAATCCTGCTTATAGAGCAGAGAATCCTTTATCCAATAATGAATCGTATCGTTCCGGCCGGTAGGCTGTTCTATAACAAACGCATCTTCCTCATTAAAGTTCAATCCTTTCAATAAAGGCAACGTGTCTGCCGGAGCAGTGAAATAGAGCGAAAACTTCTCCGGAGTCAACCGTTCGGCCTTCAAAAAACGTTGCGAGAAGGAAAGCTCCTTGAAAGCACGCAGCAGAACATCATCCGGAAGGTAGTGGGTATATTGACGTTCTACAATCGTATCTACTGTCAGCGAGTCTATCCAGGTCGTATCCTGGCGCATGCGCTCTTCCATGGAAGGAATGATGATAGAGTCATTAAAAGCTATCACTTCCGTCGGCTGGGAATAGGCAAAATTCTGGTCGGCATCCTGCAAGGCATAAATGCGATACTTGCCGGGAGCCACTCCACGGATAGAGAAGCGTCCGCGACTGTCCGTACGCCCCACCCGCTCAAAAGGAAGTTTGGTAAAAGCGGAGTCGGCCAGATTGGCATGCAGACCGACCAGCATTCCTTTCACCGGTTCAAGATTGGCCGCATTCAGTACTGTACCGGCCACAGCCATAGAGTCGAGACGGTCGCCCGTAGAGAAAGAATAGAAGAAATTCTCCAAGGGATTCCCCTCATTATTATCCTGGATGGCATCACCAAAATCGAATGTATAAGTAGTATTGGGTTTCAATGTATCCTGCAGAGTGATGACCACCTTCTTCCCATTAGACTTAATTTCGGGCTGCTGCACCTGCGGAGGGGATATTACAATCTTCTCATTCGGCTTGTCAAGCTTGATAAATTCATCGAACTCAATGGAAAGTTTATTTTTATTGTGATGGAGTGCGCCGGGCGTGGGAGTACCGGAAATAAAACGCGGAGGAGTCTCATCATAAGGTCCTCCTTCAATACGGCCCACACTGGCACAAGAATACAGTGCGGCAGCTATGGCAACACCCCCCAACAACCTGCGGAAAAGCGGCTTCATTTTAGTATGGCGTTTACGTTCTAACATGCTGCAAAAATAAAGGTTATCTGCCAATTAGCGGTATGCTTTACAGTATTTTAATCAAAAAATGTCCTTTCGTTCTCATCTATGTATGAAACATAGTTAAAAAAGGAAGTGTTTCACCCCTTATATACTAAGAAAAGAATATTTTTGCAGACGAAAACTGAATAGGAGTATTCAGTTTTCTTTTTCCTACCTTATTTCTAAATCATGAATTACACACAAAAACGCCTTTCAAGAATCGAAAAAAAGAAGAATATAAAATTATACAGAGAACAAAAAAGAGTATGAAGAGTAGATTAGTATTATTGGCATGTTGCCTGGCACTGCTCAGCAGTTGCGGACAAGGCGACAAAGGAACGGGTAGCTCCCGAATTTGCAGTGATTGAGGCAAAGACCACCACTGCCAACTTGACAAACAGCTACCCTGCTACTATCAAGGGTAAACAAGATGTAGAAATCCGCCCGATGGTGAGTGGGTTCATCACAAAATTGCACGTGGATGAAGGCGCAACAGTGCGCAAAGGACAAGTGTTGTTCAGCATCGACCCCGTACAGTATCAGGCAGCCGTAAATTCGGCCAAAGCTGCTGTTGAAACAGCCAAAGCTGCCGTAAACACACAAGAACTGACTGTAAACAACAAACGTGAACTGAACAAGAAAAACATCATCAGTGACTACGATTTGCAAATGGCCGAAAACCAGCTGGCACAGACAAAGGCACAACTGGCACAAGCCAATGCCCAATTGGTCAATGCCAAGAACAATTTGTCATACACCAGTGTAACCAGCCCCAGTGACGGTGTAGTAGGTAGCATTCCCTACCGCGTAGGTAGCTTGGTTAGTCCTTCCGTAGCCAGCCCGCTGACTACCGTTGCCGACATCTCCGAAATGTACGCCTACTTCTCCATGACCGAACGCCAACTCTTGTCACAGATTCGTGAAGGCGGTAGCACCAAGGAAATTCTGGAAAAGATGCCGGATGTACAGTTGCAGCTCATCGACGGGACCATGTATGCCGACAGTGGCCGCGTGGAGACAATCAGCGGAGTCATTGACCAGACTACCGGTTCGGTAACCATGCGTGCCCTCTTCCCCAACAAGCACAACGTGCTGCGTAGTGGAAGCACCGGCAATGTGGTATTCCCCAACCCGCTGCATGATGTCATCATGATTCCACAGTCTGCCACTACCGAAATCCAGGACAAGCAGTTCGTATTCGTACTGCAACCGGACAACACGCTGAAAAATACCGAAGTTAAAGTGTTCAGCTTAGACGACGGCAAGTATTATTACGTGACGGAAGGTTTGAAAGCAGGCGAAAAAATCGTTATCGAAGGGGTACAGAACCTGAAGGACGGACAGTCCATCACGCCCATCACGCCTGCTGAAAAGGAAGCCGAATACCAGAAGGCCCTAAAAGACCAGAAAGAAGGCAATATTCAGACTGCGTTTCAATGAAAGAATGAAAAATAAAAAAATTCTTCAATTTTTAATTCCTTAATTGTTCATGAAATGAAATTAGATAGATTTATTAACCGTCCGGTACTATCAACGGTAATTTCCATCCTGATAGTAATCTTAGGAGTTATTGGTCTGGCTACCTTGCCTATCACCCAATACCCGGACATTGCACCTCCCACCGTATCGGTAAGTGCGACTTACCAAGGTGCCAATGCCCAAACGGTGCTTAACTCCGTTATCGCTCCGCTGGAGGACCAGATTAACGGTGTGGAAAATATGATGTATATGAGTTCGAGCGCCACCAACAGCGGTTCGGGCGACATCTCCATCTACTTCAAGCAAGGTACCGACCCCGATATGGCAGCGGTGAACGTACAGAACCGCGTTTCCATGGCGCAAGGCTTGCTGCCTGCCGAAGTTACCAAAATCGGTGTAACCACCCGTAAGCGCCAGACTTCCATGTTGATGGTATTCTCCATCTATGATGAAAAAGACCAGTACAACATCGAGTTCCTGGAAAACTACGCCAACATCAACCTTATCCCTGAGGTGAAACGTGTCAACGGTGTGGGCGATGCCATGGTATTGGGACAAGACTACTCCATGCGTATCTGGCTGAAACCTGATGTAATGGCCCAATACAAACTTATCCCCAACGATGTGGTTGCCGCCTTGAGCGAACAGAACATCGAAGCGGCTCCCGGCCAGTTGGGTGAGCGCGGTAACCAAACCTACCAGTATACTCTGCGTTACAAAGGACGTCTGCAACAGACTACGGAGTTTGAGAACATTGTCATCAAGGCCTTGGAGAACGGTGAAATACTCCGTCTGAAGGATGTAGCAAATGTGGAACTGGGCCGTCTGTCATACGGATTCAACAATATGGTAAACGGACATAAAGCCGTGAGTTGTATCATTTTCCAGATGGCAGGCAGTAATGCCACGCAGACCATCTCGGATATCGAGGCCCTACTGGACGACTATTCCAGCAAACTGCCCGCCGGCTTGAAGATAAACATTGCACAGAGTGCCAACGACTTCCTCTTCGCTTCCATACATGAGGTAATCAAGACATTGATCGAGGCCTTTATCCTGGTGTTCATCGTAGTGTATATCTTCCTGCAGGATATGCGCTCCACGTTGATTCCCGCCATCGCCATTCCCGTGGCGTTGATTGCCACCTTCTTTGTATTGAAACTGATTGGCTTCAGTATCAACTTGCTGACCCTTTCGGCCATGGTGCTTGCCATTGCGATTGTGGTCGATGATGCCATCGTCGTCGTCGAGGGCGTCCATGCCAAGCTGGACCAGGGCTACAAATCGGCCCGTACAGCTTCCATCGACGCCATGAGTGAACTGGGTGGTGCCATCGTCTCCATTACGTTGGTGATGATGTCCGTATTCGTTCCCGTGAGCTTCATGGGAGGTACGGCAGGTACTTTCTACCGTCAGTTCGGTTTGACCATGGCGATTGCCATCGGTTTCTCGGCTCTGAACGCCCTGACCCTGAGTCCTGCGCTGTGTGCCATCTTCCTGAAACCTCATAATGGAGGACACGAAAGTCTGAAAGAGCGTGTAGGCGTTGCCGCCAAGGAAGCGCGCAAAATTATGATTGCACGTTATGCCGACTCTATAGGCCGGTTGATGCGTCCCGGCATTACACTGCTCTTCGTGACGGTAGCTATCCTGGGCATGATTTTCGGTCTGTTCAGCTTCAGCGAACACCCCATTCTGTGTAGCTTGATGATTATCATCAGTGTGCTGGCGTTGGCAGGTATGACTACCGACAAGTTCAAACAATCCTTCAATGACTCATACAACGGTATCCTGGGCAAGTATAAGAAACAAGTGCTGTTCTTCATCCAGAAACGCTGGATATCGGCAGGACTGGTTATCGGCTCTATTGTACTGTTGGGCGTATTCATGCAGATAACCCCGACCGGTATGGTGCCCAACGAAGACACCGGTACCATCATGGGCGCTGTGACACTGCCTCCGGGCACTTCACAAGAACGCGCACAAGAGATTTTGAACCGTGTGGACAGCTTGGTTGCTGCAGACCCTGCCGTACAGTCACGTACCGTTATCTCAGGTTATAGCTTCTTGGGCGGTCAAGGCCCCTCCTACGGTTCACTCATCATCAAGCTGAAGAACTGGGAAGAACGTTCCACGATGCAGAACTCCACGATTGTGTACGCCACTTTGTACATGCGCGCCCAAAAGATTATCAAGGAAGCGCAGGTATTGTTCTTCGCGCCGCCTATGATTCCGGGTTACTCGGCTTCAAGCGACATCGAGTTGAACATGCAGGACAAGACGGGTGGTGATTTGAACCACTTCTTCGACGTGGTGAACAACTATACTGCTGCCCTGGAAGCACGTCCGGAAATCAACTCCGCCAAGACCTCCTTCAACCCCCACTTCCCGCAATACCAGCTGGACATTGACGCTGCCGCTTGTAAGAAAGCAGGCATCAGCCCCAATGACATCTTGACTACCTTGCAGGGATATTACGGTGGTTTGTATGCTTCCAACTTCAACAGCTTCGGTAAGATGTACCGCGTAATGGTACAAGCCGAACCTGATGCTACCAAGAATATGGAAACACTGCAAAGCATCAAGGTGCGCAACGGCAACGAGATGGCACCTATCACGCAGTTCATCTCCATCAAGAAAGTATATGGTCCTGACGTCATCAGCCGTTTCAACCTCTACACCTCCATGAAGGTGATGGTGGCTCCCGCATCAGGCTACACTTCCGGTCAGGCTCTGCAAGCCATTGCCGAAGTGGCGCAGGAAAACCTGCCTGCCGGTTTCGGTTATGAGTTGGGAGGTATGGCGCGTGAAGAGGCCGAAACGAGTGGCAGCACTACGGGACTCATCTTCATATTGTGCTTCGTATTCGTTTATCTGTTGCTGAGTGCCCAGTACGAAAGCTACATCCTGCCTTTATCCGTATTGCTGTCCGTGCCGTTCGGTCTGCTGGGTAGCTTCCTCTTTGTAGGCGGTATAGGCGCATTGGGCAGCATCCCGGCACTGAAAATGATTCTGGGTACGATGTCCAATGACATCTATATGCAGATTGCCCTCATCATGTTGATGGGTCTGTTGGCCAAGAATGCCATCTTGATTGTAGAGTTTGCCCTCGAACGCCGCAGAATGGGTATGAGTATCACCTGGGCAGCCGTATTGGGTGCCGCAGCCCGTCTGCGTCCTATCTTGATGACGTCGTTGGCAATGATTGTCGGTCTGCTCCCGCTGATGTTTGCTTCCGGTGCGGGTGCCAACGGTAACCGTACGCTGGGTACGTCTGCCATCGGCGGTATGTTAATCGGTATGATTCTGCAAATCTTCATAGTGCCCGCACTGTTCGTGGCATTCCAGTACTTGCAGGAGAAATTCAAGCCGATGGAATGGGAAGATGTGGACAACTCGGATGCAGAACCGGAGATTGAACAATATACAAAATAGTGATTAACGATTAGCGATTATGAAGAAAATAATATGCCTGATGTGCGCAACTGCTTTATTGAGCAGTTGCCACATCTACAAATCATACGACAGACCCGAAGACATAACAACTGCCGGACTGTATCGCGACACGGCGTCCGTGAACGATACATTAGCCGCAGATACGGCCAACTTCGGTAATCTGCCTTGGAGAGAAGTGTTCACAGACCCGCAGCTGCAGACACTTATCGAGCAAGCACTCACCAACAACGGTGACCTGCGCAGTGCCGCCTTGAACGTGAAACAAGCACAAGCCGCACTGATGTCTGCCCGTCTTGCCTATGCTCCGATGCTTGCCTTGTCTCCGCAAGGAACCGTCAGCAGCTGGGACAAGGGAAAGGCTACACAAATCTACTCCCTGCCCGTCACCGCAAGCTGGCAAGTCGACCTCTTCGGTCAACTGCTGAACCCGAAGCGACAAGCAAAGGTTAGCTTGAAGCAGACGCAATTCTACGAACAAGCCGTTCAGACGCAAGTCATCGCCGGCGTAGCCAACATGTACTACACCCTGCTGATGCTGGACCGCCAACTGCAAATCACCGAAGGCACCGTCGAGATTCTGAAAAAGAACCTGGAGACCGTGCAAGCCATGAAAGATGCAGGCATCTACGGAACCACTTCTGCTGCCGTAGAGCAGAGCCGCACTGCCTACGCTCAAGTCATGGCATCACTGCCCGACATACGCCAGAGCATACGCGAAACCGAAAACGCCCTCTGCCTGATGTTGCACCAACCGGCACAGAGCATCGCACGCGGTGTGCTGGAAGAGCAACAGCTGCCTACGGAATTTTCAGTAGGTATCCCCTTGCAGTTGCTATCCAACCGTCCGGACGTGAAAGCTGCCGAGATGTCACTGGCTGCCAGCTACTATAATACCAACAGCGCCCGTGCCGCTTTCTACCCGCAGATTACATTGAGCGGTTCGGGAGGCTGGACCAATAACTCCGGTGCAGGTATCGTCAACCCGGGCAAACTGCTGGCTTCCGCCATCGGTTCGCTGACGCAACCCTTGTTCTATCGCGGTGCCAACATTGCCCGTCTGAAACAAGCCAAGGCACAAGAGGAGCAGGCTAAGATTCAGTTCCAAACCGCCCTGCTGAATGCCGGAAATGAAGTGAGCAACGCCCTGCACCTGTATCAAATGGAGAAGGACAAAGCCGTTTCACGCACTATTCAAGTAAATTCTGCCCGCCAAGCTGCCTCAGATACAAAAGAATTGTTTAACTTAGGCACGTCGACCTATCTGGAAGTCTTGTCTGCCGAGCAGTCTTACCTCAGCGCACAGCTTGCAGAAGTATCCGACACCTTCAGCAGCATGCAGGCGGTTATCAGCCTGTATCAAGCGCTTGGAGGAGGAAGAGAATAAAATGAGCGATAAGTGATTAGTGATTAGCGATTAATGAAATAGTAAATCCTAATCACTAACCATTTATCACTAATCATTAATCATTAATCGCTAATTACTATGATAAGTCCGTTAGCTTATGTAGATTCTGCCGCAAAAATCGGCAAGAATGTAACCATCCAGCCCTTTGCATTTATCGAAGGGAACGTGGAAATCGGTGATGACTGTATTATTATGTCGGGGGCAAAAATTCTGCACGGTACCCGCATGGGAAAAGGGAACAAGGTGCATCACAATGCCGTTCTGGGTGCCGAACCGCAAGACTTCCATTATACGGGAGAGAACAGCATGCTGATTATCGGTGATAATAACGACATCCGCGAGAACGTGGTTGTCAGCCGTGCTACCCATGCAGGAAGCGCCACCCGCATCGGCAATGAAAACTACCTGATGGATGGTGTACACCTCTGCCACGACGTGCAGATAGGCAACCATTGTGTACTGGGTATCAAGACTACCGTAGCCGGAGAATGCCAGATAGACGACTGCACCATTCTGAGCAGCAACGTCATTCTGCACCAATACTGCCACATTGGAAGTTGGGTACTGATTCAAGCTGGCTGCCGCATATCAAAAGATGTGCCGCCCTATATCATCATGAACGGTAATCCGGCAGAATACCACGGTATCAACGCTGCTGTGCTTCAACACAAACACCAGGTGACCGAACGTGTATTGCGCCATATCGTAAATGCCTACCGTCTGGTATACCAGGGAAACTTCAGCGTGCAGGATGCCTTGCAGAAGATTGAAGACCAAGTACCGATGAGTGACGAGATACACAATATCATCAACTTCATCAAGAATTCCAAAGGAATCGTGAAGTAAACACCCTTCTTCGGGCACGAATCACGCAGACAATACGGATGAATAAATTCTTTTCTGTAAGTCTGCGTAGTTCGTGCCTTTTTCTATATTCCTCTACAATAGTTCCTGCATTATCTTTTACTATTTTTTGATGCATATTCATTCCAGGCAGTATGCTAAGTAAAACAAACTGTTTCCTTTAACTAAACATTTTGTTTCCTTATAGAAAACACTTTGTTTCCCTTAACAAAACAGTTCGTTCCATTATATGAAAACAAAGTGTTTTTCTATACTGAAACAAAGTGTTCTCTAATGCTGGAACAAACTGTTCAGTGTTGTGAACTAACGGATTAAGTATATAAAGGGTATTTATTATACTGTTTCTGTAGACAATGGTCTGTCTTGTCCTATAAAAGACGGGGAAAGAAGCAGGAAGCAACCGGGTACGCTCGGAAGGGTGAGGGTAAAATTTGCCCTCACCCTTTTTATTTGCTCTCACTCACCCTTGAAAGGGCGATGAATAGGGAGTTTCAGAAAAGCGGTGATAGTGGTGAGGGCAGGTTGAGTAATTTTTTGTTCTACTACTACTCGAAATGCAGGGTACCGAAGAACTCCGGGCAATGGAAGTTCGGCTTCTCCAGACCTATCGGATTCCAGGAAAGGAAATGGGGAGTCTGGAGCTTGTCACCGCATTTATAAAAATTGGCGCGGAGCGTCTTTCCATCCAACGAAGTGATGTCATGCAGGAAGAAAGCGGAATAAGGGATGATCAGGGCCACTTCCCAGGCACACTCACCTACCCTTTCGTCGAAAGCCTTACGTCCCAAAGAAGCCCAACGCTGTACTTTATCGAGCACCTCTTGCGGGGCATGCTGGCGGTTTCCACGTCCGGCACCCGCACCGATAAGCAGCGTTCCGGCACAATTACACTCCATATTGTAGTACACTCCGTCACCGGCAGGCACAGAGAAGAACTCTACACACGCATCTTCCCAAACCGGACCGTTATCGTGGCCTGCAACTGCGCGTACACTCGCTTCCCTTACCTTGAAATGCAGCAGAATGGCATCTTCCGTATGCGCTATGCGGAATTCCACATCGGGAGTATAAGGAAAAGCAGCCCAATTCACTGTGTTTACGGGCTGAAACGCCACCTTCTCTTCATCCAGAAGAGCCGGAACCGACTCTACCGGTATATTGGCCGCACTTACTTTCTTTACATTCAATTCTTTCATTTTACTATTTTGGGGATTAATTGCAGATAGCGGCAACATGCAAAGAGCTGCCGCTATCGTCATTAAAAACTTTTTCAGATACATGAGTCAATGAATTTTTTCATCTCCGGTGTATGCTCCTCCACGCTCTGCAACAGTTTGAACTGAGCCTTGGTACGCACAAGATTGTGCTCCGGATACTGGATTTTATAATAAGTATCACCGTTGATATAATCTGCCAGGAAGCGTACGCACTGCATGTATGGGAACAAGGCAGCCGCATAAGGCAGATTCTCAATCTCTATCGGCAACAAGAAGGATTTGCCCGATTCCAGATAACCCTTGGTAAATGCCTGGAATATTTCCATATTGAAGTTCACATTATCCAGATTCTTGTCGTCTTCCAACCCCGTGTTGGCACCTGAGCGAAGGAAATCGCCATAATCGGAGAAGATGAAGCTGGGCATCACCGTATCCAGGTCGATGACACAAAGCACCGTACCGTCTTCGTCGAACATCATGTTGTTTACTTTCGTATCACAGTGGCATACCCGTTTGGGCAGTTTGCCTTCACGGTACAGACGTTCTGCCTTACACATTTCATCAGCGCGTTTTTCTATCTCATCCAGAAAATACCGCACCTCCTGCACACGTCCCGCAGCATCGGCAGCCACAGCGTCACGGAGTTGCTTCAGGCGGAACTCCATGTTGTGGAAATCGGGAATTGTCTCGCCCAATGTATCTGGAATGTCGGCAAGCATAGCCTGGAAATTACCGAAGGCAGTTCCCGCATAATAGGAATATTCGGGGTTCACCGTCTCGTAAGTCTTGGCACGGGGAATAAAAGTCATGATACGCCAGTAGTTCTCACCGTCATACCAATAGGTTTTCCCTTCGGCCGTGGGGATGAAATGAAGCACTTTACGCTCGACATCGGCCTCTCCTTTCTCTTCCAGCTTCTTACGGATATGCCCGGTCACAGCCTCGATATTAGACTGTAACATCTCTACATTCTGGAAAATGGCATGATTGATACGTTGCAGAACATAGTCCGGCGCATCGGCCTCAACGGTGGTCACTTTGTACGTATCGTTAATCAGGCCTGAGCCTAAAGGCTTGATTTCACGAACCGTACCCTGCATTTGAAAATGAGATACAATAGATAAAAGGTCTTTCATGATAATAAATGAATTAATTTGTTTACAAAGATACGCCGATTGCCATCTATCAAAAGACAAGTATCGTTCGGCGCGCTTCCAAAATTATACATTTATCCAAACATAGCCGCAAAAACTGCCTAATAAATAAGAAGTCTTGTACAAAATATACCTATATTTGTAACTGAAACCTTAAAAACTACCCGAAAAGTGCGAACGTTTATCATCCGGCTGCTTCTTGTTTCAGTAAGCATGATTGCTGCAACCCTGCAGGCGCAGAACATCACCTTCAACCATCTGACAACCGACGACGGTCTGTCACAATTCTCCGTGAACAGCCTTTACATCGATGAAAACGGTGTCTTATGGATTGGAACCCGAGAAGGCTTGAACCGTTATGACGGAGAAGACATACAAACTTACAAGCTGCAGAAGAACGACCCTTACAGCCTTTTCTGCAACACCGTGCTGCGCATGGCCGGCAACCGTAACGGAAAAATCTACCTGCTCTGTACGGAAGGAGTAGCCGAGTTCAATCTCGCCACCCAAAGATTCACCACCCTGCTGCAAGGAAATGTGCACAGCATATATTACAAAGAGGCCCTTTTCATCGGAAAACAGAATGAAATCTACCGCTATAACGAGCAGACCGGGAACTTTGACCTCTATTACCAGCTTCCCGGAAAAAGTCTGGAAATCTGCTGTATGCATCTGGACAAAGGACAAATGTGGATTGGAACGACCACCGACGGAGCATACCGCCTGCAACTGGACAAGAACGAGCTGACCCACCCCATCCTGAAAGGCAACATCACCAGCATATACCAAGACAGCGAAGGCGAGTTATGGATTGGCAGCTGGGAAGAAGGGCTGCACCATGTAAAGACCGACGGAACCATCGAAATCTTTGAATACGACGCAAAGAACCCTTACAGCATCTCTTCCAACTTCGTGCGAGCCTGCTGTGAAGACAATCTGGGAAACATCTGGATTGGGACATTCAACGGATTGAACCGGTATGACAAAAGTACGGGACTCTTCCAGAACCACACTGCCAGTGATGCCCAGAGCGACGGACTGACACACTCTTCCATCTGGTGCATCGTAAAGGACAACCAAGGAACGCTGTGGCTGGGGACCTACTTTGGCGGCGTCAACTACTTCAACCCCGAGTACGAGATATACAGCCGCTATATGTATTCGCCCATCGAAAAGAAGGGGCTGAGCAATCCGGTTGTAGGCCGCACCATCGAAGACAAGGACGGCAATCTGTGGATTGGCACCGAAGGGGGCGGACTGAACTATTACAACCGCCGTACCCGTGAGTTCAAATGGTTCCGCCCGGAAATCGGTCCCAACAGTATTTCCCATAACAACATCAAGGCTCTCTATTATGATGCCTCCAAAGACATCATCTGGATAGGAACCCATCTGGGCGGACTGAACAGACTGGACATACGCTCGGGGCGATTCACACACTACCGCATGGAAGCAGGTAATCCGGAGACCTTGCCTTCCGACATCATCCGCGATATCGCGCCTTACCAAGACCACCTGGTGATAGCCACCCAAAACGGAATCTGCCTCTTCGACCCTGCCAACGGGAAATGCCAACAACTGTTCCAGGACAGCAAAGAAGGCAAAAAAATCAAGATGGTGGCAGATGTCACTTTCGACAGCAACGGTACGCTCTGGATTGCAGCCACGGGCGAAGGTGTGTTCAGCTACCGTTTCGATACCGGCAAACTGACCAACTACCGCCATGATACTGCCGACCCACACAGCATCAGCAACAACAATGTAAACAACATTACCCAAGACAGCAAAGGCAATCTGTGGTTCGCCACTTCGGGCAGCGGACTGGACTTATACCGCCCTGCCAGCAACGACTTCGAGAACTTTGACCAAGCGAAGAACGGCCTTTCCAGCGACTGCATCTACGAGACGCAGGAATCCCCCACCAGCGGCAAACTGCTGCTCATCACCAACGAAGGCTTCTCCATCTTCGACTACCGGCAAAAGGCATTCCTGAACTACAGTGCCGAAAACGGTTTCCCAATGACTGCCGTCAATGAGAATGCCCTTTGCGTGACCCGTGACGGAGAAATATTCCTGGGAGGCACGCAGGGAATGATTTCTTTCCACGAAATGGAGTTGAACTTCACACCAAAACCCTACAAAATCATCCTCTCCCGCCTCATTGTGAACGGAACGGAAATACAAGTGGGAGATGAGACCGGTATCCTGCAGCAAGCCTTGTACTGCACCCCCGAGATTACGCTCAACGCTGACCAGTCCATGTTCAGCATAGAGTTCGCCACTTCAAACTATGTAGCCGCCAACAAAGACGACATCATCTATAAGCTGGAAGGCTTCTCCAACGACTGGAACAGTGCCCGTGGACTGCACAACATCACCTATACCAACCTAAACGCCGGAACCTATAACTTGATTATAAAGCCCAACGGAAAAGACGAGAGCCTTTGTCCGCAAGTCCACCTGACCATACACGTGTTGCCTCCCTACTACAAGACTCCCCTTGCCTATCTTATCTACCTGATAGTGACGGGAATCCTGCTCTGGTATCTGGTGCGTACCTACAAGTCCAGAATCAAGTTGCGGGAATCACTGAAGTACGAACAGAAGCACATCCGTGACGTAGAGGCCCTGAACCAGTCAAAGCTACGTTTCTTCACCAACATTTCCCATGAATTCCGCACCCCGCTGACACTCATCGTGGCCCAAGTGGAAACGCTGATGCAACTCCAGAACTTCACGCCTGCCATATATAACAAGGTACTGGGCATCTACAAGAACAGCATACAGCTACGGGAACTCATCACCGAGCTGCTCGACTTCCGCAAGCAGGAACAAGGGCACATGAAGATAAAGGTAAGTCCACACAACATCGTGAACTTCCTATACGAAAACTATCTGCTTTTCCTGGAATATGCCAGCGCCAAACAAATCAGCCTCTACTTCGAGAAGGAAACAGACAGCCTCGAAGTATGGTATGACCAAAAACAGATGCAGAAAGTGATAAACAACCTGCTGTCCAACGCCGTCAAGCATACCAAGGCGGAAGACAGCATCACCCTCAGCATCAAGACCGAAGGCAGCAATGCCGTCATCCGCGTGACCGATACCGGCAGCGGCATAGATGCCCGGGAAGTGGACAAGATATTCGACCGCTTCTACCAGATAGACCAAATGGACTCTACGGATGCAAGCAAGACGGGTACGGGTATCGGCCTGGCATTGACGAAGGGTATCGTGGAGCTCCATCACGGCACCATCCGTGTGGAAAGCGAACTGGGCAAAGGTAGCAGCTTCATCGTAAACCTGCAATTGGGGAACGCACAGTTTGACGAAGAGCAAATAAATAAGAATGCAGACAGTGTGCAACAAATAGAAATTCCCAAACCGGAAAACGATGCCCTGCTCAAGGCGGAGCTGGAAGAGAGTGCTCCCATCAAACGACTCCCGGATGCAAAAATCCTGATAGTGGAAGACAACGACTCCATCCGCGACATGCTGGCAGGTATCTTCAAGCCCTTCTACGAAGTGCTGACTGCGGCCGACGGAGCGGAAGGACTTGCACTGGTGCGCAGCGAAATGCCCAATATCGTAGTCAGCGATGTAGTAATGCCCAACATGTCGGGAACGGAACTGTGCAAACAGATAAAGAGCGACTTCAACACCTGCCATATTCCCGTGGTACTGCTCACGGCACGTACTGCCATCGAACAGAATATCGAGGGACTGCGCATCGGTGCGGACGACTATATCACCAAGCCGTTCAACACCAATCTATTGATTTCGCGCTGCAACAACCTCGTGAACTCGCGTATTCTTCTGCAGGAGAAGTTCAGCAAGCAACCACAGGCTTTCGCACAGATGCTTGCCACCAATCCCATAGACAAGGAGATTCTGGACCGTGCCATGGCAGTCATCGAGCAACATCTGGACGATACGGAGTTCAACGTCAACGTCTTTGCCCGTGAAATGGCAATGGCACGCACCAATCTGTTCACCAAGCTGAAGGCTATCACCGGACAAACTCCGAACGACTTTATCCTGACCATCCGCCTGAAGAAAGGCGCTCTAATGCTGCGCAACAATCCGGAGCTGAATATCACTGAAATTGCGGACCGGATCGGTTTCAGTTCTTCACGCTATTTCTCCAAATGCTTCAAGGACATTTACCATGTCAGCCCACTGGCCTACCGCAAAGGAGAGAATGGAGGAGAGGAAAGTACGGAAGACAGTGAAGAGACATCTTAATATTGTACATCAAGCCATCGCATGATACGGTTTGTACTTTTTCTCCCTTCCCTTGTACTTCCTTATACACCCGATTCCATAAAACCTCTTACCTTTGACCTCAGAATTACAATCTAAAGTCAAAGAACTATGAAGCATTTTTCCCCCTTGTGGTCTCTGATTCCCGGTGCAGCCCTGATAGCGGGATGCGGAAGCCAACCTAAAGACAAGACTTCGGAGCACTCGCCGCAGAAGCCCAATGTAGTATATCTGATTGCTGATGACCTGGGTATCGGCGACCTGAGCTGTTACGGTGCCACCAAAGTAAGCACTCCCAACATTGACCGCCTTGCCGGACAAGGCATGCAGTTTACCAACGCTTATGCCACTTCTTCCACCAGCACTCCTTCCCGTTTCGGCCTGCTGACGGGCATGTATCCCTGGCGACAGAAGAATACCGGCATCGCTCCGGGCAATTCCGAACTCATCATCGATACCGCCTGCGTCACTATGGCCGATATGTTCAAGGAAGAAGGCTATGCAACCGGTGCAGTAGGTAAGTGGCACCTCGGATTGGGCCCTGAAGGCGGTACAGACTTCAACCACTCCATCAAACCGAACACCCAAGACATCGGCTTTGACTATGAATACATCATCCCCGCTACCGTCGACCGCGTTCCCTGCGTCTTTGTAGAGAACGGACATGTAGTGGGCCTCGACCCCAACGACCCTATCACGGTGAGCTACGACCACAAGGTCGGTGACTGGCCCACCGGTCTCGAAAACCCCGAACTCGTCAAGATGAAACCCAGCCAAGGGCACAATAACACCATCATCAACGGCATCCCCCGCATCGGCTGGATGACCGGCGGCAAATCCGCCCTTTGGACAGACGAAGACATTGCCGACGTGATTACAGACAAAGCCAAGAACTTCATCACAGCCCATAAAGACGAACCTTTCTTCCTTTATATGGGTACGCAAGATGTACATGTTCCCCGCGTGCCACATCCGCGTTTCGCCGGCAAGAGTGGTTTGGGCGTACGTGGCGACGTCATCCTCCAGCTGGACTGGACCGTGGGTGAAATCATGCACACTTTGGACAGCCTCGGCATTGCCGACAACACCATTTTTGTATTCTGCAGTGACAACGGTCCCGTCATAGACGACGGCTATCAGGACCAGGCACGCGAACTGCTGAACGGCCATACTCCCATGAAGCACTACCGCGGTGGGAAGTACAGCGCTTTCGATGCCGGTACCCGCATTCCCTTCATTGTACGCTGGCCCAATGGCATCAAGCCCGGCAAACAACAAGCCCCCTTCTCCATGATTGATGTATACGCTTCACTCGCCGCCCTGCTGGACCATCCGCTGGAAGCAGGCATCGCTCCCGACAGCCGCGACCAGCTCAACAACTTCCTGGGAACCGACACTGCCGGATGTGACTATATTGTACAACAGAATCTGGACAATACACTCTCCATTATCCAGGGAGACTGGAAATACATAGAGCCCAGCGACAAGCCGGCACTGGAGTATTGGACGAAAATAGAAATGGGCAACGCCCCGCAGCCCCAACTGTACAATCTTTCCATTGATCCGTCCGAAAAAGACAATGTGGCAGAAGCCCATCCGGACAAGGTAAAAACGCTCTCTGCCCTACTGGAAGAGGTGAAGGAAGCAAAGAACCAAAGTGAAAGGGAATAAAAGTACAAGAGTGGTATAGTTCGCAAGTTTTGTACGAATTCGTACTTTTTGCGAACTATTAACTAATGCATTTGTATATTCCATCCCCTACATTTGCGATGTGATTCAACTCTGAAGTGAGTACAAAACAAAGAAACAACCTTTATTAATAACTAATTAAATTAATATTTATGAAACAGAAATCCAGCTTCTTTAAAGCATTAGGTATTATGTTGCTTTCTGTCCTATTTGCCACGCAGGCCAATGCACAGAATCTCACAGTAACAGGTACAGTGACTGACAACTTAGGTCCGGTGATTGGTGCTTCTATCCAGGTGGAAGGAACAAGTAACGGATGTATCACAGACATTGACGGAAACTACACCCTTCCCAATGTTCCGGCAAACGCAACTCTCGTATTCTCCTATATCGGATATCAGACACAAAAGATTGCCGTAGGCGGAAAGACCAAAATCGACGTAAAACTGGCAGAAGACAGCCAATTGCTGCAGGAAGTTGTCGTAGTGGGTTACGGCGTTCAACGTAAGAGTGACCTGACCGGTGCAGTTGCTTCTGTAAAAGCAGCAGATGCATTGAAGAATACCCCGACCGGTAATGTATCCGATGCATTGCAGGGACGTATGGCCGGTGTATCAGTTCTCTCTGGTTCCGGTAATCCTACTGAAGACAATACCATCCGTGTACGTGGTATCAACTCTATCACAGCAGAAACCGGTCCTTTGGTTGTTATCGACGGTTTCATCGGTGGTTCCCTTCAGTCGTTGAATCCTTCCGATATTCAATCTATCGAAGTATTGAAAGACGCATCTGCAACAGCTGTTTACGGTTCTCGCGGTGCAAACGGTGTAATCTTGGTTACTACCAAAAACCCATCCCAAGACAAATTGACCGTATCTTTTAATGCATTTGCCAACATCAAGACTGTAGCCAAGTATGCTGATAATCTTTCTACCTATGAATATGCCAACCTGGTTAATGACTATGGTAAGGAATATTTTGGATACGGCGACAATCACTATTATAGTGCAGAGCAATTAGCAGCCTTCAAGTCTGGCAAAGCAGGTTATGATTACTCAAGAGAAATCTTCCGCAGCCCTGCCGTTACACAGAACTATGAAATGTCTATTGCAGGTGGTGGCGAAAAGACTACTTTCCTGGCATCTCTCCGCTATCAAAACGATGAAGGTATCATCAAGGAGTCAAGTAGCCAAATCTACAGCTGGCGTTTGAAAGTAGATACCAAAATCAAGAAATGGCTGAAAGCTGGTATGAACATCTATGGTCACTACAGAGAAACAAGTACTCCACGTGTCAATGAATATGATGGTTTAATCCAACAAGCAATGTACTTTCCCAGTACTATTGAACCGCAAGATGAAGATGGAAACTACAATAATTCATTTTTTGAGGGTAGTTCAACTTACAATCCAATGGGGCATATTTGGGAAGCAGACAATGCCAACAAGACAATAAATAATCGTATACAAGGTTATGTCCAGTTTGACATCATGGACGGTTTGAGCTTCCGCTCACAACTGGGAGTTCTGCTTGACAATAGACTAAACACTTCCGTACAAAATGACAAAAGTTACTATGCTTTCAAGAATAGCAATTTATCGCAAGGTCAAGCACGTAGTTACTGGAACACTTCCTGGTTAAACACCAACACATTAAGTTATGTAAAAGAATTTAATGCTAATCATCGTGTCAACGCAACTGCTGTTTTCGAACAGTCTTATGATAATAATTTCAATCATACCGGTACTGCTTATGGTTTGGATTATATTGATAGGATCGGTATAAACAACTTGGCATGGTCAAATGCAGAGCTTGCTACCAATAGCTCCGACCGTGTTATCAATACATTAATGTCAGGTATGTTACGTGTAAACTACGTATTTATGAACCGTTACATGGTTACTGCATCTATTCGCGCAGATGGTTCTTCACGTCTTGTTGATAAATGGAGCTATTTCCCATCTGCAGCTTTGGCTTGGGACTTGAAACAAGAAAGTTTTTTGAAAGACAACAGCTTTATCGACCAATTGAAACTTCGCCTCGGTTATGGTTCTGTAGGTAACCAAGCTGTAGAAGCTTACCGCCCCTATTCCAAACGTACTCCAATAAGAAATAGTGATGGCTCCACCTCTTATAAAGTAGACCGCCCTGCTGCTCCTTACCTAAAATGGGAACGTAACGACCAGTTCAATGCAGGTGTTGATTTTGGTATACTCAACGGTCGCATACGCTTGACTGCCGATTGGTATAGCAAATTATCCAAAGATATTTTGTTGGATCTGGCACAACCAACACACATGGGATTTCCCTCATTGTTGATGAACTCTGGCGAAATCAAGAATACTGGTATAGAGTTCACAATCAGTGCAGACCCATTTACCGGTAAAGGCTTCAGCTGGCATACCGACGTTACTTTATCGCATAATAAAGGAACTTTCAACAGCATACCTACAGCTAACCATCGCCAACAGCAAGCCGGAAGTTTCCAAAATCAATTATTCCAGATGATTGAAGGTGAAAAATTAGGTACATTCTGGGGATATACTTTCGGAGGTATCTGGCAGGAAGATGAAGTGAACGCTCCATTCGTAGACGCCAACGGTCAAACAAATGGCAAAACAAACGGTGAAGTCTATAAAGTCGTAGCTGGTAACTCTAAATATGTAGATACCAATAAAGACGGAGTACTGAATGATGCAGACCAAGGTATCATCGGCTGTGGTCAACCGACATTTAACTGGGGTTGGAACAATAGCTTCAATTACAAGAATTTTGATTTCTCATTCTTTATGGTAGGTTTCCATGGCTTTGATATATACAATGCAACTCATCAAATGGGATTCAATACAGTTTCCGGTCAGAACATGGCTGCAGTAACTCCAATGCGTGACTTCTTGAACCGTTGGACGCCAACCAATACAAATACAGATGTACCGGGTTTCGTACAAGGAGGCACAGAAAACAAAGTATTCAGCAGTCGTTTTGTAGAAAATGGAAGCTTTATCAAGATGAAAAGTATCACCTTGGGTTACACTTTGCCCGAATTAGCCTGCAAATCACTTGGTATCAGCAATCTCCGACTTTATGTTTCCATCCAGAATCCGTTCCATATCACCAACTATTCCGGTCTGGATCCTGAAGCAACAATGGGAAGCCCACTGATACAAGGTGTTGATTGGGGCTCATATCCTAACAGCCGTAATTATCTGATTGGTTTAAATTTTGCATTCTAATGATTTACCTTTTAAACAAGAATAATATGAAAAAATTAGCATATATAGCAACAATAGCCTGCAGTATGTTCCTGACAACTTCTTGTGTAGACCTGACCCAAGAGCCACAGTCTTTCATTACTGATGAAGATTACATTGCCAGCATGGACCTAACAGGTCTTCAACAAGCTGCAACAGGACTTTATAACGATTTATGGAATGGGAACTATGGTTTTAACTGCCGTTTACAACGCATAAATGTATGTGCAGATGATATTACTTATCGTGCGGCAAAAGCAAATAATGAATTGGCCAATTACTATAGACTATCTCCCAATATCACAGCCAACACTGCAGATTTCGATACTACTTGGTCACTATTTTTTGCCGTTATCAACCACTCCAATACACTTATTAATAAGACGGTATTACCGGAAAATGCAGACCAAGCCAAGAAGTTTGAAGAAGTATTAGGAGAAGCTTACTTCCTCCGTGGACTTTCTTATTTTTATTTGGTACGCATGTATGGTGATGTACCCCTAATTCTAGCAGAAACAGACGCTTCAACGTACATGCCGAGAACTGCTGTTGCAGAAATCTATGATCAAGCGATTATTCCTAGCTTGAAAAAAGCAGTAGAAATATTACCGGCAAAAAGTCGCAGCGGCTTCAGCTCTACTCCTTCCAAATGGGCAGCCGAAGCTTGTCTGGCAGACGCTTACATGACAATGGCCGGTTGGCCTTTGAAAAGAGGACAAGAGTATTACTCACTGGCAGCGGCTGCAGCTAAAGACATCATAGACAACTCTGGTTTGTACCTGACCGAAGAATATGCAGAATTGTGGAAAGAAGCCAATAAAGCACAACCCAATGAAGTAATGTTTGCCATCCACCATAATGCGAAGATGAAGACGGCAAGTAACTATGGAAAGTCTTACTACCCCAGCGATTTTGCCCCCAATGCCGGTTGGTCTGACTACTATGCAAACGAAAGCTTCTTTCTAAATTATCCGGATGATGCACGTAAAGAGTGGAATTATATGACAGAATGGGAAACTAAAAACGGTCATGTCACTTATAAAGAAAGTGCCGATAAGCTTCCCGCCATTTCCAAGTATTATGACTATGACAACGGCGCACCCGGTAAGAGTGCCCAAGCTAATGGTATCACTTGTATCTACCGTTACGCCGATGTCCTGCTGATGTACGCAGAAGCTTCCACCCGTGCCACAAACAGTGTAAACGCACAAGCTTTGGATGCCATTCAGAAAGTACAGAAACGTGCCGGTTATGCACAAGACCAGCTGACCACAACTACTGATCCTACAGCTTTCACAACAGCTGTATTCAACGAACGCGGTTGGGAATTCTTTGCAGAAATGAAACGTTGGTTCGAACTTGTTCGTCTGGAAAAGGTAAGTGAAGTTAGAGCCGAGACTTGGAATGGTTCGCTTTTCCAAAGCAACAACCATTATTACTTCCCCATACCTTATCAGCAAATCCGTCTGACACAGTGGACTAATAATGCAGGCTACTAATACTGATAAAAACGTAATAACACAAAACTTCTAACCTTATTTATCAAGAAATCAAATAGACCTTAATCAATTTGATATGTACGAAAGGGAGGGGCCGTGAGGTTCCTCCCTTTTATTTATCAATACAATGTAATACTACCCAAACAACATCCAACTAAATCAGGGAAAAGACATCCAGCTGGAAACTAAAAGCTTCATGCTGAAAACTAACAATATAAGACTATCCCTAATAGATAAAACAACGATATCACTCTATTTCCAATACTCTCATTAGAGCGTGATAGATAGGTATGAAAAAACACCTATCACACCCTAATAAATTTATAATCACATATATACTCCTTTGCGTGATAGCGTGACAGATGTTTTTATTTTTTTGTGTAGAAACAAAAATACCAGTAAATGCTATTTCTTTTCCGTACTTTCAAAGTGGCGTTGCTGCTGTTCCACCTGCTTCATTTCATTGATACGTTCCTGCTCTTCCCTGGCAAGGCGCTCTATTTCATTGAAGTCAATCTCTCCGACTTCAGTTTTTCCAAAGATTTCCGTCTTTTGCGGAACCGGAAGCTCTCTATACAAGGCTACACGTTCCGCAGGCAAAGTAGCTATTTCAATCACTGCCTGGGGATGGAACTGTATACCTGGATGCAAAGACGTGCTTTTATTTTGATAGTACCTGCTTTCGTTGTTGTACGGATCAGTGCAGGTGCAGTCCCCCAACGACTGACACGGGGATTGGCTTCTACCTCTCTTCCACCGACCAACTCTCCTTCTCCTTCCACCTCAAAAATAACGGTTTCTTGAGAAAGGCGCTTTACATAGCCATCCTTATCGGTAATGGAAGCAATCACCGTGACCATATCCGAACCATTGGCACGCAGGGGCAGTCCAGAATCAACAGTCAGTACAAGCTGTTCATTACGTTTGGAAGGCATATTCTTGGTCCTAGCAACAATCTTGCCATCCAGGAATCCCTCAGCCACAATACTACATTGTTCCGGTTTCCCGGCCCGATGAAGTGCCCGGACATCCACAAAGCTATAAGCACCCTTAAAAACAACGGGAGGATGACGAATCCCCTTCTCCTCCAGCAACGGCACTTGCACAAGGGTGTCTTTTTCGTTCACAATGACACGTACACTATCACAGTTGGTATAAACCACTATATCCTCGGGGGAAAAAGGAGTCATGGCATTAGCTATATACACCATCGGCCCACTATCAGCCTGCTCCAAGTGCAGGTGCGGATCACGCTGGCTCATCATCATGTAATAGGAATACTTTGGCTGACGGAACATATCCATCAGTCCTCCCCAGAAAGGGTCAGGATGATAACCACGCTGGTGGTCAAACGAATGCCACAAGGCACCTCCTATATGCCCCCGAGGAGATTTGTAGAACTGATCAACCGTAAGAGAGCCGCCATAATCCTTGCGGGCATAGTGCTGGGCCTGGCGAATCTGTGGCTCTTCACCCCATTCACGTGCCACACGGCTGTAAGAATTGTGGGAATTCCAGTCATCCACACAGTCACCATACTCCCGGGTAAAGCAGGATTTGCCTGCATTCCGGTAAAACGCCTCGTTCTTGGGGGCTGTATAAACTACATCATATCCCATTGCTCCTTTGCTCTTGTCATCAATGGCAGCATAGCAACCCGGAGCCGGATACTCTTCATGAGTAGCCCGATAGGCATTCTGTGCAAAAGACTCCGGAAAAGCCGTCTCATTAAGTACCGGTTCCCACAGAAGGACAGACGGATGATTACGGTCTCGACGGACCATATTACGGATGTCGGAAAGGATACGTTCTTCAAACACCGGTTCCGGATTCCAGTACTGCCAGCCGGGAGTGGCTACAATAATGAACATGCCCAGTTCATCGCAGGCATCCATAAATGCAGGGTCTTGGGGATAGTGTGCCGAGCGTATAATCCGGAAACCAGCATCACGCATTTTCTTCACGTCCAGCCAATGCAGGTTGTTGGGTACGGCATTCCCGATATAAGCATAGTCCTGATGGCGGTTTACCCCCATCAGCTTGTCTCCGAACGGCTTACCGTTGATATAGAGACCGTCGGCACCGCGAAACTCAATGCTTCGGATACCGATACGGGAAACAACAGCGTCGCACAGCTTGCCGTTAAGATAGACAGAGGTGCGGAGCCGATACAGATTCGGAGTATCGGGATGCCACAAAGACGGATTTCTGACAGTGAGCTGCTGCATGACGTGTCCATCACTTCCGGCAGACAAGCTGAGACTTTTCCTTGTACTGGCCACCTGCTTGCCAACAGCATCCAGCAGGGTTGACTCCACTACCACCCGGCAACCACTCTCTCTATCATTGACGATATGAGTCTTGACATTCACCCGAGCCTTTTGGTCCGACACATCCTCATAGCTGACAAACACGCCTCCCCCAGCCACCTGGCCAGCCTCATTGGCATCGCTTACATGCACGTCACCGGTACAGATAAGATAACAATCACGGTAGATGCCACCAAATACACAAAAATCCATCGTATACTGTTTGCGCCCCGGCGGGAAAGAAGGGTCATCACTGTTATCAGCACATACGGCAACGGTTACCTCATCACCTGGACGCACACCAACAGCAGTCAAATCTATACTCACCGGGAGAAAACCACCGAAGTGCTCCTTTACCTTGTAACCATTGATATAAAAGCTGCTTTTACCCATAACCGCCTCAAAATAGAGGGACAACCGCTTACCTTGATACCGAGTATCGACAGTGAAACGCTTGGAATACCAGGCCGGCCCCTGATAATTGCGAGAACCGCTCGCCTCGGAAGGAACCAGCTGTACGGTATGCGGTAGGTTTACCAGCTCCCACTTGCTGTCATCCAGTTGCAAAGGATCAGCTTTAAAGGAATATCCCCCCGATGAAAACGCCATCCGGGATTAAAGTCCAATACCTCGCGGCCGGAATTGGGCACCGGATAAAAACTGGCAGCAGAAAAGTGTTCTTGTGCTTGCAGTACACCGATGCAAGCCCAGAAAATAATTAATAAAAGAATCTTTTTCATAATCTATATCATTGATTTGTCATTCTATCCACACGTATTACCGCCGGTTTTCCACAAAGCATCCCCTGCGGCATAGGTACTTTGATTTCCCTTCCATTGAGAACAATCCGAATCCCTTTCAGAGCCGCATTCATGCAAGCATCGGTGACAGAAACCACAATCTCCCCTGCTTCTTCCCTTATCAGCACCGCACACGGGGCAGAAGCGGAAAGAGACAAACCTTCTGCCTGCAAACCTTTATTGCCGGGATACAAGACAGCTTCCACCACCTTTCCATCCATAGAGCAGACCGCCTGCACCAGGGTATCGTTCTGCAATACCCGGAACGGCAGTTCATCCGATGGTATCTGCCGGCCTGCATAAACCACATAGCCATAGGTATCATCAACCGGACGCTGTCCATGATTTGCCCACAGACGGAGGATTCTGACTTCTGAGGGCAAGCCTTGTTTCTTTTCATTCACCTTGTTCCGCTTCACCCAATCTGTGGGACGAGTCTCGCAAGTAACAAATGCTTCACGGGTATACTCAGGAAGTATCCGATAGGCAAACTTACCTTTCTGCACCAGCCAGAGGGGAGTACCATCTGCCGACAAAAGCGAGTGAGTGCCGGAAGCGACAAGCTCCATTTTTTCCCTTTTCATCGAGAAAACTTCATCCGTCCAAGCCGTCTGGTCGATAGTGGTGCGAATCTCCCCATCCAGTTCAAGACGCTTATTGGTTACGCCCGCACCCAAAGCTACCATGTAATCTCCCAGAATGAAATAAGACTTATATGCCTTGAAGCCATAAAGAACCTCGTTCAAACCCTCACTGTTCCCCTTGTCGTTCACACCCTCTTTCGCAGAAGCGTTCATCTTTTCGAAGATATATCCTGCAACGGCATTACTCCCGCCATCCGTAGCACCGGCAGCAAAATTACTCCTGCTGCAATAACCACGCCAATTCTCTACGGGAACCAGTTTGTCCATGCCTTCGCGTGCAGTCACACCTGGGGAAGCGGTGACATCCCAACCGCCCATAATCCGGAAATACTCATCGCCGCTGCGCTGGAACAACGTCATTCCATCCGTCGGATAGAAATTGTAGGCATCAGCAAAGCTGGCTGCACTCTCCAGTCCGTCACAGCGGACAGAGGCCATATTAATCGTGATATGATAGTCGGGGGTCTTCTTTATCAAGTCGTCGTTGTTGAAGAACCAACGGGTACCGGAATAGATGCCCGGAGCATACGTCTCCATCGTGATGCGATTCTTCTTCACCTCTTGCTGCAATTGCAACAGTTCCCGCTGCTCTTCGGGGGTGAAAGAGTCCATCCAGTTGCCGATAAGGTTATCCAGCATTCCGGCATAAGGGATGGAAAGCTCTGTGGGATTATATACATACGAGCCACGGTCCAGGCAAGGAAGGCGATATCCCTTATAATAATACCAGGCACCACCACGCAGGAAATTAAGAAGTGCCTGCACATTATCCCGGCCCAGATTCTTGGCCCAGGGAGAGCCTTTCAGCATATTCAGCATTTTAAGTGCATTGGAAGTCCCGTCAATGGGATAGCCCCAAATCAGGCATTGCTTTCCATGTCCCCAACCTGCCCCGTCGGCAGTGAATCCCTCAGTCCAGAAAGCATCGGAATACGTAGTTTGGGAGGTCATACTGATACCGCGCTGGCAAACTTCCGCCAGCAAGTCTATCATAGGAATGGAACGGTACATGGCGGCCACGGGCAATAGGGAACGATAGGCCAATGCATTGCCGCCCACCCACCACACATGGTTGCGGAAACGGGAAATGGAAACTACATTCTCATCGGTTTCGTCGTGGCGGAGAGGTTGGGTCCAAGCTTGTAAGGCAATGGTTTTCAACATATCGCACGCCTCTTGCAGCAATGTGCCGCCTTTCCCACCTTCAGCATCGTCCATCTGTTTCAGATAGCAGAAATAAGTATTGACCGCTGCCGTAGGTATGGCAAAGCAAGATGCATGGAAACGGGGACCGTCATTGGGGCGTCCTGCCTCGATACCGCCGTAATGCAAGATTGCCTTCAGCACTTTACCGGACAAGGCCTGCTCTTCTGTCAGTTCACCTTTACGATAGGCATCCGCTACTTTCCAGATACGGTTGAAGGCATCCGCCACGAACAAGCCTATTTCGGCCTGCGGGTTGGAGTAAGGCTTCTGAAAGGCATTCTCTTTGCGGAATTGCTCTTCCTGCTCCCTTAAACCAGAAAAGATACCGTCGGCAGTGAGTTGTGCCAGGCACTCCTGCGCACTCAACCGGGTGTCCAGGGAATGATAACGGTAAGGATGCTGCGCAAAGGAAGCGCGGAAAGCCTTGATGGACTTCTCCTTCTCTGCATCCCCCCGCTGCCGGGCTTCGTTGTAGTAACGGTGATAATTATTGAAAGCAAACTGCGTTTCCTTCTCCTGCGGAAAAGCGGTTGCGGCCAAGCAAAGGCCGAGAATGGTCAGAATAAGGTTTCTCTGCATATTAGAATCGTATTGGTTATTGTATAATGTCCGATTATATTTTCAGCAAATATAATGAAAGGCAGAGGGAAGAAATGACGGCAATCATACAAAACAGATGCAGTTTTCGTACGGAACTGGCTGAGTGCGGCAACAGGCATAAAAAGATGGCTATCTTTGTTTCATCATAATAACCTTATTAACAACACTCCCCATGAAAAGACATCATCTGCTTTTTCTCTTTGCCGCTTTCATAGCTATAACGTCTTCTGCCCAGAAGCTGGACAATCTGGTAGAACTGAAACAGAAGTCGGAAAACCCACTGTTTCATCACTTGGACAAAGCTCCACGTACACCAGCTTTCGAGTGCGAAGGCTATTGGGCCTGGGGAAGTTCGGTAGTGAAAGGAGATGACGGCAAGTACCATATGTTCGTTTCCCGCTTTCCCAAAGAGCTTGCCGTTCCATCCGGGATGGATGGTAGCCTCGGAGATTGTACATGCCGTGTCCGAGGTACCGCAAGGACCTTATCGGTTCAGCGAAGTGGCCCTCCCTGCCCGTGGTGCGCAATACTGGGACGGACGCTCCACACACAATCCACGCATTTTGAGGCAGAACGGGAAATACTACCTTATCTATATGGGTTCCACCCACCCCTTTGCCGACCCTACTTACGAACAACTCACCCTGAAAAGCCCCTGGTGTACCGTTGCCCGCGCCAACAAACGCGTGGGACTGGCCGTTGCCGACTCGCCCTACGGTCCGTGGAAACGCTTGGACGAGCCCATCTTGAAGACCAAGCCCAATACTTTCTACAGTTTTCTGACCTCAAATCCCTCGCCTATCATTCAAGAAGACGGTTCGGTGATGATGATATTCAAGGGGCGACATTACACGAACGAGTTACCTGCACTCGGCCATGAGCCTCGGAATGGCTTATGCTCCTACCATAGAAGGCCCTTATCGAGTGCTGAACAATGACTGTCCCATCTTTGAAGTAGACGGTCAGGGCGAAGCGGAAGACCCTTTCCTCTGGAAAGATGCAAACGGTTATCATGCCATCTTCAAAGACCATGTAGCCAAGTTTACTGGCGAACGGGGCGGAGGCGTCATGGCACATTCCAAAGACGGCATCCAATGGACGGTGGACAAAGACCCGAAAGCCTACTCGCTCACCGTGGAGTGGGAAGACGGCAGCGTGGAGAAGCAAGGACAACTGGAACGCCCCTTCATCCTCTTCGAGGACGGAAAGCCTGCCTACATCTTCTTTGCCACGATGGACGGGCCCGGAGGATTCGAAAATGCATCCCGTTCTTGGAATATGGTGATTCCCATCAAAGATCGGAAGTAAAAATGTGTATCTTTGCAGCCATGAACGAGAACATATTACCCATCCACTTCGCCCCGCTGCAAGGCTACACCGATGCCGTCTACCGGCGGGCGCATGCACGCATATTCGGCGGCATAGAGACCTATTACTCTCCTTTCGTACGCATGGAGCACGGAGAAATCCGGCGGAAAGATGCCCGTGACATTGAGCCGGACAACAACCCGGACCTGCACCTCATCCCCCAGCTCATTGCTCCGGATGCGGACAAGCTGGAGCACATAATGTCCCTTTTCATCGAAAAAGGATACCAGGAAGCGGACATCAATCTGGGTTGTCCTTTTCCGATGCTGGCCCGGCGCCACAATGGCTGCGGCATGCTGCCCTATCCCGAAGAAGTGAAGGCGCTGCTCTCCGAAGCCATCGACCGACATCCCGACATCCGTTTCTCCGTGAAGCTGCGTCTGGGCTGGGAGCAGGCAGAGGAGTGTCTTGCCCTGCTACCGCTGTTCAACGAACTCCCCCTCGCACACATCATCCTGCACCCGCGTCTGGGCAAGCAGCAATACAAAGGAGAGGTAGACCTGGAGGGATTTGAAGCTTTCTACAAAGAGTGCACCCACCCTCTGTTCTACAACGGAGACCTGCATACCGCGAATGATATCCGTTCTATCACCACACGGTTCCCCCGATTGGCAGGTATCGTCATCGGCCGCGGGCTACTCGCCAATCCTGCCCTGGCGCTGGAATACAAGCAAGGAACCCCGATTTCTTCCGATGAAATGGCGAAAAAAGTGGGACAACTACACACCGAGGTCTTCAACGCCTATCAAGAGCTACTGCAAGGCGGTGAGGCACAGCTATTAATGAAAATGAAAAGTTTCTGGGAGTACCTATTGCCGGACGGAGACCGCAAAGCGAGAAAGACCATTCATAAGACCAGCAAACTGGCAAACTATCAGTCAGCAGTAAGCAATCTGCTCGGAACATATTAAACAACCGTTTCCAGTATCTTTCTCTATAGGAGAGAAAGGCTAAGACTCCTATACCGAATACCCACAACACCCGGATGTATTCACCCAAAACATGGGGATGTATTACCCCAAAACATCCCCATGTTTTATAGCACAACACCCGGATGTTATGGGGTAAAACATCCGGGTGTTGTGGGTATTCAGTATCAATGTCTAACCTATACTCTCCCTACCTCTTTAGCTCTACCTCTAAGCTTGCAGCATCCCGGCAAGTAAAGCGCAGCACAGTCTGATTCTTGTCTGCCGACAACACCTTGCAATAGGGCGTCTCGGCAACCTTCCACTGTCCCTTCAAAGTAACGGTTACGGGAATCTCCTGACTCTCATTGTCAGTCCACGGGCGTGAATAGATACTGCGCTCAATGCGTTTTCCGTCTTTGTCGAAAGCCTCGTCACTCGGACCACGGTACAAGGCCAAGTCGGGCTGGGAAACAGTCAGCAGAAGCTTGTCCTTATATTCGCGTATCATGACAAGGCACGATGTATCGGCTTTCTGCAACAATCCGCCGTCGGGCAGAGCTTGCGGAGTCTCAAACAAGACGTAAGAAGTAAGACCGTCTGCCGGAGAACGCACAATGTGGGCGTTGCGGTCTTGTTGGAGAATCTTGTAAGTGGGTTTCTTGGCGAATGCCTCCAAAGCGGCGGCATCCGTGTGGGGTAGCACGGCATATTCGTAGGAAGCGCCTTTCGGGGCTTTGCCATGCTGTAATGTCAAGGACACCCAGTCGCCGGAAGTAGGCTTGGTGCTACGCTCGCCTACGGTCACTTGCGGGAAGTTCTTCTCGTAGCGGGCATCAGGGCGGGAGGCTTTGGAAATGTAATAACCTACGCCGTTGGGGTCTATATAAGTCTGTCCATCACTCTGATAGGACTCCCAGTACCGGCGGGTTTCGGGAGTGGTGGCGGCAAGCTGGAACACGGTGGTTTCCGTTGGATATTCGGTATTTAGGTTTTCGATGTCCGTACCGAGGCATACAATGGTGCCGTCGAAGAAATGGAACGACTTGCGGGCACGGTGAGAACCGTTATACTTATCATGTTCATGCAGCACCATACCGAAGTTACCGTTCAGATGTGCTTGGGACAAACCGCCGGCAAAAGCTTCGTCGGAATAGAGCATCTCCTCCATGCCGGAGAAGGTATCGACATTCAATACCCGGGCACGCAGCTGGTCGAAAGGCAAATGAATGCTCGTGACACCCGGAATACGATTCCAGTCGAAACCGGCCTCCTGCCAGCCACTGGTGGCAAAAGTAACCATTTCATCGGGTTTTCCGGTAAGAATCTGCATGCTGCCATGTGCCAGATAACGGCCATAGAAGTTGGCGGGGAGATAGTGCTCGGCAGCCCAGAGATAACGGGAATGTCCGCGTACTACGGCAGCCCAGTTGTCGCGGCGCTGTACGGATACACAACCGTAACCCAAAGCCAGATTGCCTTGCGGGTCGGGTTCCGGACGGAAGCCTTGGGCTTCGAGCAACTTCTTCATCTCCAATTCGTGGCGGGTGGAAGCCTTCGGCAGATAGTCGGGCGCATTCTTGTCCGGAGCTTCTGTATAGGCAACCAGGCGCAAATAGGCAGCGGCCATTTCGGGGTCATACTTCTGCTTGCCATCCGGCGTACCGGCAATGGCCATCGTGGCATATTGGATAGGTATCAGACTTCCTCCCCCGTTGGGATGGCGTCCGGACATGGAGAGAGACCATTGCTTCAGGTTGCAATAGAAACGCATGGTGAGAAGCACTTTCTTCACCGTCTCGTGTGCCTGCTCGGACAGGCGGAACTCGGTACCACTCAGCAAGTAAATCATATTAGTGGCACCGTCCAGACCGCCCACTGCATAGGCAGGATAATTGTTGCAATGATGGAAGCAGGCACCGTCCGGCTTGAAAGAACCGGCCAATCCCGGCGCAGGAAGACAGCCTTTGTCCAGCCAACGGGAGAAGGAACGCAGGTATTGCAGTTTCTCCGGTGTATCCTCCATAATCAGAATGCTGGCTATGCGGCCTTGCAACTTGGTGTTGAACGTATCTATATCAATACCGTTGACGGCAGGTTCGGGATATACCTCATTGGTGATGGCATACCAGTTGAGCGTACGTACCGCCTCTTCCAGCTTACCTGCCTCACGCAACACGTCCTTCATCAAGAAATAAGCCACAAACAGACCGCGCATACTATATCCGTAATGGTGGATATTCCCCCAGCAACTGCCGTAGGCAATACCCTGGTCGGTGGCGTTATCGTACATGGCGATGAATTTCTGCTTCAACTCGTGTTTCAGCGCCGCATCTTCCGCATTGTTGTAGGCGATGGCGACGCGTTTCATCAGGTTGAAATAGTCGCTTATCTCTATCCCCAGTCTGGAGAACATATCTTTGTCCCAATCGGGTACCATACGTTCGTATGCCTCGGAGTGACGTACGAAATAGATAGGACGTCCTGCTACCTTGCCGTTCTTGTAGGTAATCCGATAAAAATCATACTTCTCACGGATGGACTGCATCTCCTTGTCCGAAAGCGCGGAAGGTGTGTAGAGCATGCCGCGGAAACGCTTCTCCATAATCCGTATATCCTGCTTCTGCGCCTCGGTCACGTCTGTCAGAGGGATGTCCGGTTTCCACAAGGAGTGTTCGTAGATAACCAGCCAGTGGTTGGTGGTTCCCTTATTTACAAACGGTACCTGCAAGTCGGCAGTCTGCTGGCGGGCATCCACCTTGCTGGCAGTAATCAGATGGTCGAAAAAGAGTTTCCCCTTCACGTCGGGGGCTACAATTCGGATTTCGTCCATCCCTTCTTCCGGGGTACCTTGCATATCGCGTTCATAACATACCCATGCTCCGCGCCAACCGGTAAAGTTGATGCCAAAAGGAAAAGAGGTGCATACCTTGCCATCCTTCAGGAACTCAAACAGAATCTGCTTGTCCTGGGCCTGCTCATTGTACACCCATACGATGAAAGCCGAAAGATAGGTGTCTTTCCCCGTCGGGTCTTTCTTCTCAAATTTCAAGTCTTTTTTGATAGACAGTGCGGCACCCGGCTCGAAAGTCCAGCTCAAACTGTGGTCGCCGTCCCTATAATGTTCGTCGCTAATGCCCAACTGCGAACCGGCTGCCGTAGTGACAAACGCCGGAACCTGCTTCTCCTCAAAAGAAAGCAAGCGCTCATTCTTCACGATTTGTGCGTGTACACTGCCCGGCAGCAACATGCAAACGAGCGCTACCGCTCCTATTTTCCATTTACTGAATTGCATCATGTCTGTTTATTTAAGGTTATCGATATTTGCTACTTGGAAATCTGCAAAACGTACGTGGTTCTGCCACAACCGTAAGGCGAAATAGCCGTCTCCTTTGCCATCGGCAACCGGTAAGCTGAAAAGCTCTTCACCATCCATGGCATAAGTGGTGGCTCCATTCTCCACACGGATTTTAACTTCATACCAATGGTTGGGCTTCAAAAGGTGGGCGGCATCGGTATACTCTTTCAAGATGGGTTTAATCTTTGCATCGTCCACTCCATAATACTCTCCATGGTATTCACGGAAACGCGTAGTTCCATTATCATTACCGCCGTAGCCCACATAGTAAAGGTCCAGCGTATTGTAATTCTTGAACTCGCCGTTGCGCCATGCACTGCGGGCAAAGAAGTCATCCGGATGCCGGGGGTCATCGGCCCCCCAAAAACAATTCAAGTCGCTGAGACGGTCGTAGCTACCATTCTCAACCACCACTTGTACCCGGTAGGTAATCTCATAGTTTCCCGTCAACCGTTCCTTATACCAAAGGGACAGCCCGTCCGGAGATACAATATCCATCGTATCGCCGATACATGTAATTTCCACTTTTCCGGAAGAATCCTCCACGACCCAGGCGGTAAGCCGGCAGGAAGCGCCCATCTCCATACCGGGGAGGACACATAAGAGAAGTTGCATCAAAAGAAGTTGTAACCGCATATTTCAATGTATTAGTACGGTACAAAGAAACCCCTCTTTTTGGAAAAAGAGGGGCATAAATCGTACAGAAGAAGGATAAAATAATGATTGAGGCGGATTTCTGCCCCCACTTCATCAAGGATGAAGTTCTTCGAAAGCCTTGTTTTCCTCTTGTACCGCCTGAATAGTTTCTTCCAGTTCATTGATAGGGAGATCGAAGTTGTACCAGTCGTTATAGCAGTCGGTGACATACCACTTGCCATCCGTCAGTTCAAAGACCACACGAAGGGAAGGTTCTGATTCATCATAGCCTGCTTCGAACTCTTTATGGGCAGGCTCATTGACAGTGAAGTGAGAAATATAGGTACCTCCCTCCTCTTCGGTAGTACGTCCTTCCTTCAGCGTTTCTTCGTCTAGCAATGCCCACTTCTCGCGGGTGAAGGGAAAAGTCTGTTCCGTCTCACCGTCATCCTTCAAGAGGGCGATGGGAGACTTCAAAGGAAACTTGATTCGGGAATACTGGAATGAAGCACTGGACGTGAATTTCTGGAGAAATGTCTTGAAATCCTCCTCTTCGGCAGCCAGACCATTGAGAGTCGTCAGCATGAGTGCCGCAAACAGACAAAAAACAAAGCGGATAGCCTTCATATACTCGGATTATTTTTCAATGTGCAAGATAATATAAAAGTAATAAAATGCTAAGGCTATGGGGCGATAATTATTATCATCTATGTTTCAGATACTCGTAACCAAACCGGCAACGCAAGCAGTCTTTCTTGTCACAATATTCCTTTTGAAGTTGAAGCAGAGCCTGCGAATCGGCAGCGGTAGATACCGGCAAACCGGCACCATCCCAAAGTCGGGTTACGTGATTGTTTTCGGCCTTCAAGGATTCAAGGAAACGGGTGGCACGGTCACACAAAACGTCATCGGCCTTGTGCAGGCCATAAGCATAAAGAAACGGGATGACCGTATTGATGGCAATCAGATTCAAGGCACCGTCCCCTACCCGCTTTTCCCTCCGGGGTGAAACCTTTCTGAAATTGAAGTGCTCCTCCCAATACGCGGAAGTCTTGGCAGCCAGTATCTTCTTCACCGCCTCCAGCGTTTCAGCCTCCATAACACGCGAGAAGAGCGACTGCTCCTTGTGATACAGACAGGCAAGCTGGGCGAGGCGTACATGTGGAAAGTTATCGGGACGAAGACGCAGAAACCGCCACTGCTCAACAGACATGGGAGCTGGCAGCTCGAACTTGTGTTGCAGGTAGCGGAACTCTTTCTGAAGTATCAAATAATAATCATCTGCCTCTGCCGAGACCTCCTCCAGCAGGCCTGCCTGCCCCAGGAAGAAAGCCTCCACTTGAAACAGACTGTCCCGATGCTTGTCTACGGCGCGGAATGGAAGGCGGTTTGCCCATGCCTCGAAAGCATCCCCATTCAGCCCGAAGCCGAAGTTACGAGCAAGAGTAATGAAGAAAACATCTTCCCAATGATGATTGCAGCGTTCGAGCCGCTGGGATATGACGCATGCTTTCTGCTCAAAACGCTCTACCTGCAAAGCGGACAGCCAGGAATGGACGGTCAGCTTTGGGAGGGAGGCAAGGATGGAATAGCAGGGAGGATAAATCTCTGTCTGCCGAAGCTCTTCATAGCGCAAGCGGACAGTGTCGGGGCAAGTGAGCACCATCTGGGGAACCAGCTCACCGTTCGTGCGGTACACATCACAATTCGATTCGCCCACCACGTGCAGGATGACGGTATCATACGCCTTGTCACGGTCGTGCCTATGGAGCAGCCAGTCTGATGCCTGCGTATGCACTTCGACGTTGCCCACCCAGAGCGTACCGTCTATTTTCAGTTTGGCATTAAAAAAATCGGGGCCTGCATTCATGTTCGGCAAACCGGGATCTATCACTTCTACCGGCCGGCCGGAGGTTGTCTGGAGCAATGACAAAGGAAATATTTTGTGCTTCCAAACATAATGCAGTAGTTGTTCCATGTTAACAAGACGTTAATGTTGAGCACAAATGTAAGAAAAAGATTATCTTTGCGACCTATAGTTTGTTGATAAACTAAATAAAAACAGATAGAAACAATGAAAATCGCATTAATCGGCTACGGAAAAATGGGCAAGGAAATCGAGAAAATAGCCCTTGGCCGCGGACACGAAATTGTAAGCATCATCGATGTCGACAATCAGGAAGACTTTGAATCGGCAGCCTTCAAGAGCGCCGACGTTGCCATAGAGTTCACCAACCCCATGGTTGCATACAATAACTATATGAAGGCATTCCGCGCCGGGGTCAAACTGGTATCCGGCAGTACGGGCTGGATGGCGGAACATGGAGACGAAGTGAAGAGACTTTGTACCGAAGGCGGCAAGACACTGTTCTGGTCGTCCAACTTCAGTCTGGGAGTAAGCATATTCTCTGCCGTCAACAAGTACCTCGCAAAGATAATGAACCAATTCCCTGCCTATGATGTGACAATGAGCGAAACGCACCACATCCACAAGATGGACGCTCCGAGCGGAACGGCCATCACGCTTGCCGAAGGTATTCTGGAGAATCTCGACCGTAAGGACAAATGGATAGAAGGAACTTTCCAGGCTCCCGACGGAACCGTTTCGGGCTCTACGGAATGTGCAGCCAATGAGCTACCCATAAGTTCTATCCGCGAAGGAGAAGTACCGGGCATCCACAGCATCCGCTACGACTCCGAAGCCGACAGTATCACTATCACCCACGATGCCAAGAATCGCAGGGGATTTGCCTTGGGAGCTGTCCTTGCTGCCGAATATACCGCCAAGCACGAAGGTGCTTTGGGAATGAGTGACTTGTTTCCATTTTTAAAAGACTAAGACATCATGAGAAAAGCAACACGCACCCAATGGATTAAATTCAGTATAGTCACCCTGCTCTACCTTGCCTTTCTGGTTTGGGTAAAAAGCTGGCTGGGACTGATTGTACTACCCTTCATTTTTGACATCTACATCAGTAAGAAGATACCCTGGGGATTCTGGAAGAAATCGGAGAATCCTGCCGTACGCAGCATCATGAGTTGGGTGGATGCCATCGTATTTGCGCTGGTAGCCGTCTACTTCGTAAATATCTATGTGTTCCAGAATTATCAGATACCGTCTTCCTCATTGGAGAAATCCTTGTTGGTAGGCGATTTCCTTTACGTCAGCAAGATGAGTTATGGTCCGCGCGTACCGAATACGCCGCTTTCCATGCCGCTGGCACAACATACACTACCGGTATTCAACACCAAATCGTACATCGAATGGCCCCAATGGGAATACAAGCGTGTACCAGGCTTCGGCAAAGTGAAACTGAACGATATTGTGGTGTTCAACTTCCCGGCAGGCGACACGGTAGCCACCAATTTCCAGCAGACAGACTTCTATACCCTTGCTTACGAAGAAGGAAAACGCGTGTATCCCAACAAAGTGAATATGGACAGTTTGACACGCAAACAACAACGTACCGTCTATGATTTGTACTACAATGCCGGACGTAATCTTATCCGTTCCAATCCTAGAATGTACGGTGACATTGTCATACGCCCCGTTGACCGTCGTGAAAACTATGTAAAACGTTGCGTAGGCCTGCCCGGCGATACGTTGCAAATCAAGAAAGGACAGGTATACATCGACGGTAAAGCCATCGAGAACCCTACAGAAATGCAGTTCAACTACTTTGTACAGACTACAGGTCCTTATATCACCGATGATATGTTCCGTGAACTGGGCATCAGCAAAGAAGACCAGACACTGATGACCGACGGCCTGGGCTGGGAAGAGAATCTGATTGAAATGGGATTGGACCGCCGGGATGCCCAAGGAAGACTGGCACCGGTCTATCATCTTCCGCTTACCCAAAAAGATGTACGAGACCCTTTCGGGCAACAAGAAACTCATCAGTAATATTATCATCGAACCGGGAGAGTTCTCGGGACAGATGTATCCGCTGAACCTTTACACTAAATGGGACCGCAACAACTACGGCCCGATATGGATTCCTGCCAAAGGCGCCACCATCAAGCTGACCGAGGACAACCTGCCTATCTACGAACGCTGCATCGTTGCCTATGAAGGCAACAAACTGGAAGTCAAGGAAGACGGCATCTACATCAATGGTGAAAAGACCGACTCTTATACCTTCAATATGGACTACTACTGGATGATGGGCGACAACCGCGACAAGTCCGCCGACTCCCGATACTGGGGTTTTGTGCCGGAAGACCATGTCGTAGGAAAGCCTATCGTAGTATGGTTGTCACTGGACAAAGACCGGGGCTGGTTTGACGGTAAGATACGCTGGAACCGGATATTCAAGTGGGTGGACGGCATTAAATGAAAAAAGGGTGTAAGATAGCAATCACAATAGTTGGAGTGGCACTCGTCGTGGTGCTGCTTCGGGGTTGTGTGGCAACTTCCTATCTTATCCCCTCTTCCGGCATGGAAAATTCACTGTACCAAAGTGAGCGTATTCTTGTAAACAAGTGGAGCTACGGTCTGCGGCTTCCTTTCATGAAGTTATGGGGGTATCATCGCTGGGCGGACAGTCCGGTGCAGAAAGAGGATATTCTTGTATTCAACAATCCTGCCAATCTTTCAGAACCCGTGATTGACCGACGGGAAGTCTTCATCAGCCGTTGCATCGGTATTCCCGGAGATACCTTGCTGATAGATTCGCTTTTTTCAGTGATTCCTTCCGAAAAGAATGCGCCCGACCAGAAGTTTCTTTATTCTTACCCCAGACAACGGGAACGACAGTTGGATTCATTGCTTTCCATCCTTTCCATCGCTCCCAACAAACTATTGGGGCAGGATTCAACAAAGAATATACGCAGTTTCAGCCGTTATGAACACTACTTGCTGGAACAAGCCATGAACGGGAACTGCTGGATAGAACCTATTGTCAAGGAAGATTCTATGGAGATACTGAAACCTCTGATAATCCCCAGCAAAGGCAAAGCCGTGCGCGTATATCCGTGGAACAAGACTTTGTTGCGAAATACCCTGGTACTTCACGAAAAGAAACAAGCCGAAATCAAAAACGACACCCTTTATGTGGAAGGCAAACCCGTGCAACACTGCCATTTTACCAAAGACTACTACTGGGTAAGTGCCAACAATACCATCAATCTTTCGGACTCCCGTCTTTTCGGTTTCGTCCCCGAAGACCACATCATAGGCAAGGCATCTATCATCTGGTTCTCCAAAGAAAAGGGAACAGGACCTTTCAGCGGTTACCGATGGGGCAGGATATGGAAAAGAGTGGAATGACAAACAAATGAAAGAATAAAAATGAAAATACAAACAATGAACAGTAGCTTCAATCGTAAATCGCAAATCATCTAATCGTAAATATACTGATGAAAACAGTTTTTCTTTCTTCCGCCTATTTGGCTCCCATAGAATATTATACCAAATTGCTGGCATACGATAAAGTATTCATCGAACAGCATGACCACTATATGAAGCAGACTTACCGGAACCGCTGCACCATTGCCGCACCGGACGGTGAACTGGCCCTTTCCATCCCTACCGTAAAGCCGGATAGCCTAAAATGCCCGATGCGCGATATCCGTATCTCCGACCACGGTAACTGGCGGCATCTGCACTGGAATGCCATAGAATCTGCCTACAACCACACTCCTTTCTTTGAATATTATAAAGACGACTTCCGCCCTTTCTATGAAAAGAAGTATGAGTTTTTAGTCGATTTCAACGAAGAACTTTGCCATCTTATCTGTTCTCTGATAGACATACAGCCCGATATGGCACGCACCACCGAATACCGGACTGAATTCACTCCGAATGAAGCGGATTTCCGCGAACGCATCCATCCGAAAAAGGATTTTTCTCTGGAAGATACAGAATTCTCACCACAACCTTATTATCAAGTGTTTCAAGAGAAACTCGGGTTTCTGCCCAACTTGAGCATCATAGACCTGCTGTTCAATATGGGACCGGAGAGTTTGTTGATGTTGTAGGTTACTTATGGGAATTAGGGAGTTCATTTCTAAACGGGTTTGAGATAAATGTTAGTATCACGAGGGGACAAGTTGACAAGGCAACAAGCGCCTTGCGGTATATCATTTACTTCATTTCTGCCCCGTTATGAACCGGGAAAAAGCCGAATAGCAATCTGCATTATTTACAAACAACACAGATTCAAGAAACAGTAGCATACTGAACCTAATTCAGTCGTATAGTGAATAGGGCTCAGTCGTATAGTGAATGCAGCACACCAGAATAATGCTGATAATCAAGAAGTTGCAAAAACACAGTCAGAACCTTGATAAATTACAAGCAACAAATTATCAAAATATCATTGTGCTCATTTCGTAGCGGGATTGAACACAGAGGTACGAAGTATCCACCTCCCCTTTAGGGGATTCGGGAGTATTCAACCCCTGCTTCGCATCACTTATTGAACCTCTGCAAGAACTCCGCCAGGTTCTCCCTTCTTCCAGCCCAGCTTTTTTCCGAAGGCGATAACGGCTGATTTCCACCTGCCCGCAGAGATGTTCAGCAAGGGGAGCTATCTCTTTGGAGAGCAGGTTCATCTTGATATATGCACAGAGCAGTTTATCCTTGTTGTTCAATTCGGGATATGCCTCTTCGAGTTTTCTGAAGAAGAAGTCGTGGTAGACAGAGTCAAAGGTGCTTTGGAAAGCCTGCAAGTCGTCATCGTGCTCAATATTCGTTTCAATCTGTCCCAGTAGCCGAAGTGTTTTACGCCGGAGGGAAACCAAGTTTTCTTCACTGATGGAATGGGAAATGCCTAATACTTCTTTCTTGATACCCATCAGCATCTCATTCTTGAGCACAATATTCAAGGTAGTACGGATTAGTTCTTCTGATTTATGGCTTAACTCTGCCTGCAAGTTCTCCTCTTTCAGTGAGTCAATCTTCTGGTCTTTCAATTCACTCTCTTTCTTGAATTCTTGTTTCTGCCTGTAGAGCTCCAGCTCTTTTTGCATCAACAGATGCTTCCGGCTGACAGCTATGCGATAGGCTATATAATATAGTAGTAAACCCACAGCGACTGCATATATGGTGTAGCTCCACCAGGTGCGATACCAAGGAGGCAAGATTTAAATGAGAACGAAGTCATTACCAACTCCTGGCCTTTATCGGTCATCAATTTTACGCTAAACACATACTTACCTTCATGCAGACCCGTAAATTCTTTAATAGTATTCTCACTGTACTCGCTCCATTCTCCCCTTTCGCTCCCCCTCGCTCAAGCGATAGGAAAAAAGAGCCGATTGGGATGCATCGTTACTGTTCACATTATACTCTATGCGGAGGGAGTTGTGTTTATAGGGAATAGTGACAAGAGAATCTGTGTAATGATAGCTACGCCCGTAAATCAATGAGTCGCGTCGTCCTGTGAGATATACACGGCGTATCTGTAGAGATAGCTTTTCCTTACCCACAGCCGTCGATGAAAAAGCGTACCAGGGAAAACCTTCTTCCGTTCCCACCACAGCTTGCCCATCATATACATTTACATGCTCATAGTTCTCTATCAAAGAGCCCTTCAAGAATGTGTCATGAGGCAATTTTGAATAGGTATTCTTCACAGCATCGTAGCGCAACAACTTGAGAGCTTCACCTGAAACGTACCATATATTATGGGCCATATCCATGGTGAGATAACTGTAAGCGGCTTTCCCTTCCAACATATTTTCCAACTCATGATATTCTTCCAGACTATCCGTGGCTTGATTTAGCGCCATAACCCGTAATGTGACACTGCAACTGTTTCACTGTTTACCTGCGTCAGAAATATATCATAACCGGAAGGGAAAGCGCTATGGTTATACTTTTTCAAACTTACCACTTCCTGCAAATCATCCGACAGAATCAAGCGGCAGACACCTCTGTCCTTATTTTTGTCACCCATAACGCATTACCCGAGCTTTTTCAGCCATTAGGCTTTTTGCAGCATAAGTGAAATTCTTAAGCCGGAAAGCAGGATGCCAACGCCCGGCCACTTTTTTTCAGTAAATGCAACCCAACTATATTTACCATAAGTACCCGCAATCAGCACATCCGGGCGACCGTTCAAAGGGACAAGGCTCCTGACACCTTTTATACCATCCAAATGCTCCATCTTATCGCCGTCTATCACAAAGACACCGTTGTCCGAAGCACAGAACAGCTTACCGTCATAGTTTAGGAAAAGACCACATCTGTCCACCGGTTCCGGGAACAAAAGTCATCGGTATCTCTTTGTTCAGTTCAGTGGATGGTAGTGTTGTATAAAGGCCCTGATTGGAAGCCAGATACAACTTACCCTGATAAACGATAGAAGAATATCCGGACCCAATGACCGGTTTATTACCATATAGAGAAGAAACGGGCGAACTCAAATGTACACAGTCAATGCCATTATCCAGCCCCCAACCAAAGGTTGTTCAGCGCATCGAAAGACATACTGAGCACTGTTTTGTTCTGCAATCCACTATTAATGGAAATCACATTCATTTCATCCTTTTCCAAATCAAGCAAACAAACCCCATCCTGCACAGAGCCAAGTGCCAGCAAAGACTGGTTAAGAGCAGCACAAAACACACGATTGTGCTGCATAAAGCTATCTGCAACACTATTGAACTTCTGCACCGTCTCGCCATCATAGATAAAAAGGCCGTTGTAACGGGTGGCTATCAGAATCTTGCCACTATAGGGTAATAGTCCCGATACCCTGCCCAGCATCTCCGAACCCGGCACCAAACTGAACTTCTTTCCATCCATCACCAGAACTCCCTCGGCCGCACCGATATAGAACTTATTATATAAACAAATGGCCGAAGTATAAATCTCACCCGGATACTCCAAGTATTCCAACTTATTATTTTCCCAGTAGAACAAACTACGGTCTGATTGGAAATAGATTCTCTCTTTATCCTGCAATATGTTCCATATCACGCCAACTATTGAATTCGGGGGCAAATTGTCCGAAAGGCATGTATAGTCCAATCCGCCCAGCCTGTTTGGAGTGAAATAACCGAACCGCCCGATTCCACCGATATAAATCCGTCCGTCATTCCCTATTCTCATGGCCCGCGCCTTTGCATTACGTATAGGGTAAAGATTCCAGCTTGCACCGTCAAATTCGAGTAAACCGTTACTATTGGCCACATACATCCAACCGTTATCGTGTTGCTGTAACATCCAGTTTTGATTACCTGCCTTATAAGTATGGCGGGTATAGTTCGTTACCGGGCGTTGCCATCCTGCATTCAACTGCACCGACAGCGATAACAAAAGGGTAAGTATAAAATAGGACTTGCTTTTTTTTCATAGCGGTCAACATTTGCGTTTATGAAGCAAAGATAACTCCTTTACTCTAAAGTAGTATTCCACCACATCATCTTTAACAGATTTACTCAGAAGAAGCATACTTGAAAGAAAACGTACTTATAACCAACACCTTACAACATTCGTGAGAAAGTAATGATGTAGTCAAAACCGGCATTTGATGTAATTATGATGTAGCCGACTTCGGAATACGAATGCCTCATACCTGTATATTTGCCATCACTCTACAGAAGAATGCATGGAAATCGTTCTTCTTAATTTTAAATCAAAATATAGTAGTATGAAAACACTCTTGAAGAACAGTCTGACTTTTCTTTTGATGCTGATGCCGGTATTGGCTTTCGCCCAGCAAGCACCTCAGATAATGAATGTCAGCGCACGCCAGACGACATCCCTCGGCGGGCAGTGGAAAACAATTGTAGATCCTTTTGAAAACGGCTACTACGATTACCGTCTGAAACCCTATGCCGGAGGTTATGCCCAGGGACAAGACTTATTCCGACAAGACCAAGTTGCAGGAATACGACTTTGAAACGGATAAACTGCTGTTTGTTCCCGAGACTGGAACACACAGCGTCCGCAATTGTATTATTATGAAGGAACCGTATGGTACCGCAAACATTTTGAATACTCCTTGCAGCCGGGCAAGCGCCTTTTCCTGAACTTCGGAGCTGTTAATTACGAGGCTATCGTGTGGCTGAACGGCAAACGTCTGGGAAGGCACATCGGCGGGTTTACTCCTTTCAACTTTGAAATTACCAACCTCCCCGAAAGAAGGCACGAACAGCCTCGTGGTCAAGGTGGACAACAAACGCCTGCCCGAAGCTGTGCCCACGGTCAATGCAGATTGGTGGAACTTCGGTGGAATAACCCGTCCCGTCACTCTGATAGAAATGCCTGCAACCTATATACGCGACTATTACGTACAGTTGGCAAAAAGGATGACAAGAACATGATTGAGGGCTGGGTGCAACTGGAAGGTTCTGACAAGGAACAGAAGATAACACTGGATATTCCCGAACTGAAAGTAAAGAAAGAAGTCACGACCGATGCCAACGGGTATGCTTCATTCCTAATAAAAAGCAAACCTATACTCTGGACTCCGGAGAATCGAAATTATATGCCGTGAACTGGCTTCCGAAACGGATAAGGTTTCTGATGAGATAGGTTTCCGCACGATTCGCACGGAGGGCATCAAGATATTGCTGAATGACAAGGAAATCTTCTGCAGGGGTATCAGCATCCACGAAGAAACTCCTATTACAGTGGTCGTGCTTACTCAAAAGACCATGCCCACATTGCTGAGTTGGGCAAAGGAACTGGGATGCAACTTTGTTCACTTTGGCCCATTATCCCCATAATGAAGAGATGGTGCGCGAGGCCGAACGTATGGGCTTCCTTTGTATGGTCCGAAATTCCCGTGTATTGGACGATTCACTGGGAGAACAAGGATACTTACCAAAATGCGGAGCAACAATTGTGCGACATGATTGCCCGCGACAAGAACCGTTGCAACATCATCATCTGGTCTATTGCCAACGAAACTCCGCACAGCGAGACGCGTCTCACGTTCCTCTCTAATCTGGCAAACAAAGCAAGAAGCCTCGATAGCGTCCGCCTAATTGGCGCAGCTATGGAGAAGGAAGAAGGCCAGCGGGTGTTCTGACGGTAAACGACCCGTTGGGAGGAAGCTATTGGATATCATCAGCTTCAACGAGTATGTGGGCTGGTACGATGGCGACTCTGAGAAATGTGACCGCGTGAACTGGACATTCGATACTCAGAAACCGGTATTCATCAGTGAACTCGGAGGCGGTGCTTTGTACGGGCGCCACGGCTCCCCAAAGAACGCTTCACGGAGGGAGTATCAGGAAGATTTGTATATCCGCCACGTGAACATGTTGAAACGTATTCCGGGACGTGCCGGCACTACTCCGTGGATATTGAAAAAGATTTCCGCTCACCGCGCCGCCATGTACCCGAGATTCAAGACGACTTCAACCGTAAAGGACTGGTTTCTGACAAAGGACAGAAAAAGAAAGCATTCTTTGTTTTGCAGAAATGGTATAAAGAATTAACCGAAGCATATAAATAGCTCACAACAAGACCTCATTAATAACTCTTAAAAAAGAAAGGACGCCTATGAAGTAACACCTATGAGAACACACTTTCTTTATAGGAAGCAGCTCAACTGTTTTCTGTAGAGAGAAAGAAGATGAAGGTTATCATCTTCACATGAAAATTAACCTTTAATTTATTCATTCAAAATTAAGTCTAATATGAAACATTTTTTGGTATTCCTATTACTCTTTATTGGTATCGGAAGTGTCACGGCACAAAATGCCAGAATTACCGGTACAGTAAAAGATAACACAGGAGAGGCGGTTATCGGTGCTAATATAAAAGTAAAAAGACAGCACCGGCGGCACAATCACAGACATCGACGGACATTTTAACATTGAAGCCTCATCTAATGCAACTCTTGTAGTATCTTTCATCGGATACATTACTCAAGAAGTACCCTTGAAAGGTAGAACCAATGTAGTAGTAACCCTCTCGGAAGACTCTCAAACACTGGATGAGGTCGTTGTAGTGGGTTATGGAACTCAGAAGAAAGTAAACCCCTGACCGGTTCTGTTGCAGCAGTAAAAGTCGATGAAAAGATTGCCAGCCGTTCCATCACAAACGTATCTTCCAGTCTCTCGGGTTTGGTGCCGGGATTGGTAGTGAGCCAAACAACCGGTTTTGCAGGTGGAGACGGTGCTTCGCTGAAAGTACGCGGTTTGGGTTCCATCAACAATTCTGACCCATTGATTGTAGTGGACGGGATGCCGGATGTAGATATCAATCGTATTAATATGAACGATATTGAAAGCATCTCAGTCTTAAAAGATGCAGCTTCGTCAGCCGTTTACGGTTCGCGTGCAGCCAACGGTGTTATCTTTGATTACCACCAAAGGCGGTTTAAAGAAGCAAATCAAAGTGACTTATAATGGTTCTTATAACGCCTTATCAAGCCCCGTAGAGTTTTTTACGACATTATTTAGCCGACTATAGCCGTGCACTGACCATGCAGATGCGCTCCGCGCCTGGAGGTAACAAATCGACCAGTTTCCAGCAGCAGGGTACGGTAGAGCAATGGATGGCCATGGGCTTGGTAG